>Ga0335082_10007606_pt1 | contig 11754 bp, 11 predicted proteins | sample Lox_Sample_41_FD_206718 | JGI IMG/M metagenome (GOLD analysis project Ga0335082, IMG submission 206718) | Soil microbial communities from Loxahatchee National Wildlife Refuge, Florida, United States - Lox_Sample_4.1 | ecosystem: Environmental > Terrestrial > Soil > Wetlands | place: USA...
GGCTCCGTGCGAAATGGTCGAGGAATTCCTTCCTCGGTTTGACTCGATCTCGGGCCCTCTCATAGATTGCGAATAGATTCACAAGCGGCTTCCGGCAACGGTGGCGGGGGCGTGCGTGGCTTGTGAGCAGAGGGAGTTTCAGTGGTTTCGGCAGGGGAGCGTCGCGACCAGAGAGCGACGTGGGAAGGCTTCTCGAACGCACTCGCACAAGCGGTCGAGATGGTCGGCACGACGCTCTTGTTCGTGTTGTTCGGTCTTTGGCTCGACGGCCGGGTCGGCACGCGGCCGCTGTTCACCGTGATCTTCGGTGTGCTCGCGATCATCGGGCTCGCGCTGATCGCTTACTACAAGCACATGGCCGAGGTCGCGCGCGAAGAGGAAGGAAAGCCGTGGATCCGCAAGTCGCAGTAGAGCGCGAAGTCGCCTTCGACATCGTGCGGCACGGCGCGATCATCTCGCCGCTCGTCATCGTCGTGTGCGGTCTGCTGCGCGGCTGGGACGGCGCGCTGAGCGCGGCCATCGGGCTCGCCATCGTGCTCGTGAACTTCCTGGCGGCCGCCGCGATCATGACGCGCGCGGCGAAGCACGGACCGAACGCACTCGGTGCCGCGACGCTGGCCGGCTACATCGTCCGCCTCGGCGTGATCTTCGGCGCGCTGTTGCTGCTGCGCCACCAACCCTGGATCGACATGCTGGTGCTCGGCCTCGTGATCGTGGTCACGCACGTCGGCCTGTTGTTCTGGGAGATGAAATACGTGAGCTTGTCGCTCGCCGCGCCCGGCCTGAAGCCGGCTCGGCCCGTCACCTCCGGAGACAAATGAATCCGCTTGCGCTGCTGGCGATCGACGTTCCTCCGATCAGCCAGGTCACGATCTGGGGCAACGGCCCGCTCGGGCTGAACAAGACGATCGTCATCTACGGCTTCGCCACCCTGGCGACGATCGTCGTGTTCCTGCTCGGCACGCGCAAGAAAGAAGCGCTCGTGCCGGCCGGGATCTTCCAGAACACTGCGGAGTCGGGCGTTGCGTTCGTGCGCAATCAGGTGATCATGCAGACGATGGGCACCGACGGGCTGCCCTACCTGCCGTATCTCACCGCGCTGTTCTTCTTCATCTTCTTCTCGAACATCACCGAGATCATTCCGGCGGTGCAGTTCCCGGCGAACGCGCGGTTCGCGATGCCGATGACGCTCGCGCTCGCGACCTGGGTCATCTTCAACGTCGTCGGCGTCGCCCGCCAGGGCTTCGGCCACTACATGAAGAACTCGCTCGTCCCGCCGGGCGTGCCGGCCGCGCTGCTCGTTCTCGTGGTGCCGATCGAGTTCATCTCGACGTTCATCGTGCGCCCGTTCTCGCTGATGGTCCGACTCTTCGCCAACATGCTCGCCGGCCACTTGATCCTCGTGACCTTCTCGGTGATCACGGCTGCGCTGTGGGCGCCGAAGATCACGGTGATCATCGCCCCGTTCTCGTTCGCGCTCCTCGTCGCGATGACGGGGTTCGAGATCCTGGTGAGCTTCCTCCAGGCGTTCATCTTCACGATTCTCACCGCCGTCTACATCGGCGGTGCCATGCATCCCGAGCACTGAGACAAGACAACAAGGAGAACCCACGTGGCTCTGCTCCATCTGCTCCTCGCCGCGGCGGCGGGCGACAACAACAAGGGTCTGACCGCCATCGGTCGAGGGATCGTCTACGGTGGCGCGGCCATCGGCCCCGGCATCGGCATCGGGCTTGTCGTCGGCAACGCCATCACGGCGATGGCCCGTCAGCCCGAGTCGGCCGGCACCGTGCGCACCACGATGTTCCTCGGTATCGCGTTCACCGAGGCGCTCGCGCTGTTCGGCTTCGTCCTCGCGTTCATCATCTCCGGCTGAGGAGTCACCGTGCGCACACGCACCCGTGTACTGATTGCGGCCGTCGGGGTCGCGCTCGCCACGCTTGTCGTCGCGGCGCCCGCGTTGGCACAGACGACCACCCCGACCTCCGAGGTGAAGTACGCCAACAAGGCGACCGAGGAGTGCGCCAAGAAGCTCGCGGACGGGACGAGCACCGTCGACGACTGCCAGAAGGCGCCGTCGCCGCTCAAGCCCGAGAACAACGAGATCATCTGGGGCTCGCTCGCATTCTTGGTGCTGCTCATCGCCATGTGGAAGTGGGGCGTGCCGGCCATCAAGAACATGGAGAAGGCGCGCGAGGACCGCATCCGCAACGACCTCGAGTCGGCGGAGAAGTCGCGTACCGAGGCCGAGGCCGAGAAGGCGCAGTACCTCGCGCAGATCGCGGGCGCCAAGGACGAGGCGGGCCGGATCATCGAGGAGGCTCGCCAGGCGGCGGAGACGGTGCGCTCCGATCTCATCGCGAAGGCGGAGGCCGACGCGCAGGAGATCCGCAACCGGGCCCAGGCCGACATCGCGAACCAGCGGACGCAGGCCATGTCGCAGTTGCGCAACGACGTCGCGCAGCTGTCGATCGATCTCGCGGGTCGGATCGTCGAGCGCAATCTCGACAACGACACGAACCGCCAGCTCGTCGACAGCTTCATCGACCAGGTGAGCAGGAGCAACTAGCCGTGAGTGAGCGTCGGGAGGCGGGTATCTGGCCCATCGGCAAGCAGAGCTTGCCGATGGGAACCCAGAGAGATGCGCCGAGCAGCGAACGGGGCCCGAGCGGCCCGGCCGCAGGGCCGAGAGCGGGCAAGCATGACAGCTGATCGGATCGACGCGTACGCGCACGCGCTGCTCGAGATCGCGCAGGCGGAAGGCCGTCTGAGCGAGGTCGAGGACGAGCTGTTCCGCTTCGCGCGCATCGTCGAGGGCAACGACGACCTGCGGATGGCGCTGTCGAACCCGGGTCTGCCGGCCGACCGGCGCGCCCAGATCGTCGACGACCTGCTGGAGAACCGCTCGTTGCAGACGACGCGGGCGCTCGCGGCGTTCATCGTCGGCTCCGGCCGCGGGCACGAGCTGCCGGCGATCGTGCAACGCTTCGTCGAGCTCGCGGCGCAGACGCGTGAGCACGAGATCGCCGAGGTGCGTTCGGCGGTCGCGCTCAGCGACGCCGACATCCAGCGGCTCGCGCAGGCCCTCGGCCGCGCGACGAACAAGAACATCGAAGTGAAGGTCGTCGTCGACCCGTCCGTCATGGGCGGGTTGGTCGCGACGATCGGCGACACGGTGATCGACGGCACGGTCCGTCACCGTCTCGACCAGCTGAAGGAGACGCTGTAGACCATGGCCGAGCTCACGATTGATGCGAGCGACATCGCGGCAGTCCTGCGCAAGAACGTCGAGGGGTTCCGCCCGACGGTCGAGCGCGAGCAGGTGGGCCGCGTGCTCGAGGTCGGCGACGGCATCGCACGCGTCTCCGGTCTGCCGCACGCCGCCGTCAACGAACTGCTCGAGTTCGAGGGCGGCGCGCTCGGTCTTGCGCTGAACCTCGAAGAGGACCTGATCGGTGCGGTCATCCTCGGACATGCCGAGTCCGTCGAGGAAGGCCAGCTCGTCACCGCGACCGGGCGCATCCTCTCGATCGCCGTGGGCGACGGGCTGCTCGGTCGCGTGGTCGACCCGCTCGGCAACCCGGTCGACGGCAAGGGCGCGATCCCACAAGACCACACGCGCCGGCTCGAGATCCAGGCGCCGGGCATCACGGGTCGCAAGCCGGTCCACGAGCCACTGCAGACCGGCATCAAGGCCATCGACGCGATGACGCCGATCGGCCGCGGCCAGCGCGAGCTCATCATCGGCGACCGCAAGACGGGCAAGACGACCGTCGCAGTCGACACGATCCTGAACCAAAAGGGTCAGGGCGTGAAGTGCATCTACGTCGCGGTCGGGCAGAAGGGCTCGACGGTCGCACAGACGGTCGAGACGCTGCGCGAAGCCGGTGCACTCGAGTACACGGTCGTCGTGAACGCCCCCGCGTCGGAGGAAGCGGTGTTCAAGTATCTCGCGCCCTACTCGGGTTGCGCGATGGGCCAGCACTGGATGGAGAACGGCGAGCACGCGCTCGTCGTGTACGACGACCTGTCGAAGCAGGCCGAGTCGTACCGCCAGCTGTCGTTGTTGTTGCGCCGCCCGCCCGGCCGCGAGGCGTACCCGGGCGACGTCTTCTACCTGCATTCGCGGCTCTTGGAGCGCGCCGCGAAGTTGAGCGACGAGCGCGGCGCGGGTTCGCTCACTGCGCTGCCGGTCATCGAGACCAAGGCCGGCGACGTGTCGGCGTACATCCCCACCAACGTGATCTCGATCACCGACGGGCAGATCTACTTGCAGGACGACCTCTTCAAGTCGGGTGTGCGCCCGGCCGTCGACGTTGGCATCTCGGTGTCGCGTGTCGGTGGCGCGGCGCAGATCAAGGCGATGAAGAGCGTGGCCGGAACGCTGAAGCTCGACCTTGCGCAATTCCGCGAGCTCGAGGCGTTCGCGACGTTCGGTTCGGAGCTCGACGCGGTGTCGAAGGCGCAGCTCGAGCGGGGCGCGCGCCTCGTGGAGCTGTTGAAGCAAGGGCTGCACGAGCCGATGCCGGTGGAGGAGCAGGTCGTGTCGATCTACGCGGGCACGAACGGTTACCTCGACCCGATCGATGTTGCCGACGTGAAGCGCTTCGAGGCCGAGCTGCTCGACTACTTCCGCACTCGGCGTGCCGATCTGATGAACACGATCCGTACGTCGGGCGCGCTGCCCGACGGCGACGCGATGAAAGACGCGGTGGCTGATTTCGCGTCGAACTTCCAGCCGACCGCCAACCGGGTACCCCAGGTCTGAGCATGCGAGAGACGTGCACTGAGGCGGCGAGCCGAGCAGCGATGGAGGACGTCACGCGGAGCGGCGATCGCAGCGAGCGAGGCGAGCGGAGATCGCTCGCCAGCTCGACGATCGTCCCGAAGGGCGGCGCGGGTATCCCGGCGCCGAGCGAGTGAGCGAATAACCATGGCCGGAGGTCAGGAGAGAATTCTCCGTCGCCGAATCAAGTCGGTGCAGGCCACGAAGAAGATCACGCGCGCCATGGAGCTGATCGCGGCGAGCCGGATCGTGAAGGCGCAAGCGCGCGTGCACGCGGCGCAGCCGTATGCGGATGGCATCACCGAAGTGGTGCGCAACTTGCAGTCGTCGGCGGGGGCGGGGAGCAGCGCGCTGCTGACTCCGCGCGCCGAGATGCACAAGGTTGCCGACATCGTGATCGCGGCCGACCGCGGCTTGTGCGGCGGCTACAACACCACGGTGATCCGCGCCGGTGAGGGCGACATGCGCGCGCAGCGCGAGGCCGGCCTCGAGAACGCGCTGGTGACCGTCGGCCGCAAGGTCGAGAGCTTCTTCCGCTTCCGGGATCACACGATCGACGCCGCGTTCGGGGGTTTCAGCGACAATCCGACGTATGAGAACGCGCGCGAGGTCGCGAGCGCGGTTGTCGGCCGTTTCGAGGCGGGCGAGATCGACAAGGTGAACCTGGTGTACACGCGGTTCATCTCGGCCGGCCGTCAGGAAGTGGTGGTCGAGCCGCTGCTGCCACTCGAACCAGTGGAACCGCTCGAAGCGGGGGCCGCCGCGACGCCGGGCGAGCCGGCCGCGGATTACGAGTACGAGCCGTCGACCGAGGCGATTCTCGCAACGTTGTTGCCGCGCTACACGGAGTCGCGCATCTTTGCCGCGTTGTTGAACGCGGCCGCGTCGGAGCACGCGGCGCGCCAGCGCGCGATGAAGGCCGCGACCGACAATGCAGAGGATCTGATCCTCACCTACACGCGCCGTATGAACCGCGCGCGTCAGGACTCGATCACCACCGAGATCATGGAGATCGTCGGCGGTGCGGAGGCGTTGAGCGCGGGCGACAGCGCCGCGCACGTCGACCCGGAATCGGGCGAGTACTACGAGAAGACCGCATGACCACACGGGAGCAATGGCTGTGACCGCAACCGCGGAGACCAAACTGAAGGACGGCTGGGTCGTGGCGATCTTCGGCCCGGTCGTCGACGTCGAGTTCCCTCCCGACGCGCTGCCGGAGATCAACTTCGCGCTCGAGATGGACATCGAGCTCGAAGGCGACACCATCACGGTGACCGCCGAGGTCGCGCAGCAGATCGGCGAGGGGCGTTGCCGCGCAGTGTGCCTGAAGCCGACCGACGGGTTGCAGCGCGGGACCGCGGTGCGCAACCTCGGGCACGGGATCACGGTGCCGGTCGGCAATCAGACTCTCGGTCACGTGTGGAACGTGATCGGCGAGCAGCTCGATGCCGAAAAGACGAGCGTGGTCGAGGTGAAGGACCGGTGGGAGATCCACCGCGACGCGCCGCCGTTCGATCAGCTCGAACCGAAGGCGCAGATGTTCGAGACCGGCATCAAGGTCATCGACCTGCTCGAGCCGTACGTGCAGGGCGGCAAGATCGGCCTGTTCGGCGGCGCGGGCGTCGGCAAGACCGTGTTGATCCAGGAGATGATCAACCGCGTCGCCACCCAGCACGGCGGCGTGTCGGTGTTCGCCGGTGTCGGGGAGCGCACGCGTGAAGGCACCGACTTGTGGATCGAGATGCAGGAGTCGGGCGTCATCGAGAAGGCCGCGCTCGTGTACGGCCAGATGGACGAGCCGCCGGGCGTGCGGCTGCGCGTCGCGCTGAGCGCGCTGACGATGGCGGAGTACTTCCGCGACGTGCAGAACCAGGACGTGCTCCTGTTCGTCGACAACATCTTCCGGTTCGTGCAAGCGGGTTCGGAGGTGTCGACCCTGCTCGGCCGGATGCCGTCGGCCGTGGGTTACCAGCCGACGCTCGCCGACGAGATGGGCGAGCTGCAGGAGCGCATCACGTCGACGAAGGGTCGTTCGATCACGTCGTTGCAGGCCGTGTACGTGCCGGCCGACGACTACACCGACCCCGCGCCGTTCACAACGTTCACGCACCTCGACGCCACGACCGAGCTCGCGCGTGAGATCGCGGCGCTGGGCATCTACCCGGCCGTCGACCCGCTCGCGTCGACGTCGAACATCCTCGCGCCCGAGATCGTGGGGCAGCGGCACTACGACGTCGCACGGCGCACGCAGGAGACGCTGCAGCGCTACAAGGAACTGCAGGACATCATCGCGATCCTCGGCATCGATGAGCTCTCGGAAGAGGACAAGCTCACGGTCGGCCGGGCGCGCAAGATCCAGAAGTTCCTTTCGCAGCCGTTCTTCGTGGGCGAGGTGTTCACCGGCTTGAAGGGTATCTTCGTGCCGATCAACGAGACGGTGGAGAGCTTCGAGGCACTGGTCAACGGCGATCTCGACCACGTGCCCGAGCAGGCGTTCTTCAACGTCGGTGGCGTCGAGTCGGTGCTCGCCAAGGCGAAGACGCTCGAGAGCTAGGAGCGACGCGATGAAGGTCGAGCTCGTCTCGCCCGAGCAGGTGCTCTACGAGGGCGAAGCGAAGATGGTGGTGGTACGCACGCTCGGCGGCGGCGACATCGCGTTCGAAGACAACCACGCGCCGTTTCTCGGCGCGCTCGACACGTGGCCCGCGCGCGTGAAGTTCGAAGACGGTTCGCAGGAGTGGTTTGCCGTACACGGCGGCTTCGTGGAAGTGAGCCACAACCACGTGATCATCCTCTCCGACATCGCCGAGCTCCCGAAGCAGATCGAGGTCGAGCGCGCGCAGGCGGCGAAGGCGAGAGCCGAGGAAGCGCTACGGGCCGACCCCGAAGATGCGGTCGCCCAGGCGGCGTTGACGCGAGCCGACGTGCGCCTCGAGGTCGCCGCGAACGGCTAGACCACAGTTCTGTGGGAAGATGCGCGCTGTGCACTGTCGCGCGCTCGTAGTCGTCATCTCGCTCGCGCTGCTCGGAGCGGCGTGCTCCTCGTCGAAGCACGCGACGAAGCAGACGGCGAGTACGACCACGGCCGCGTCGGGCAAGGGGATCACGTCCGAGGCGCAGCTCGTCGCGCAGATTCAAGCCAACGGCCCGACGCCCGCGACGGCCGCACAGCTGTTCGCGCTCGACGTCGGCCCGTTACCCGGCGTGTCGGTCGCGGGCATCACACCCGATCCCGAGAACCTCGATGCCACCGAGGCCGTCGGATATCTGGACGACGAGTGGACGCAGCTCACGCCCGCGCAACGTGACGCGGCGAAGAAGCTCCTCGCGCCCGTCAAGACGCTCAGGAGCGCGAAGACGAGTGCCGCGAGGTCGGCGTCATCTCGGCCGATGGCGGTCACGGTCGCGGCTCGCACCGGCGCAAGCCCGTCGCCGGTGCTCACGGACAGTCCGCAATTCAACTACTTGAAGCTCGCGCAGGATGCGAACGCCGCCGAAGCGCCCGCGCTCAAACGACCCCCCATCGACGGTTTCAACATCGATCTCGTTGATGTCGTCACGAAGACCTACGCCCTGACGCGCTATTACCAGCCCGACGACAACGGAGGTTGGGAGCGGTGGCCCGGCGGTTGCGACATCGTGGTGTTCGAGTTCCGATGGGACGCGGTCGACGCCGAGGACGCGGCGTCGATCATCTCGCACGAGGTCTTCCACTGTTTCCAGCAACGCGAGGCCGGACTGTCGGCGAAAGGCGTCCCGAACTGGTTCAGCGTCCACGACTGGATCGGCGAGGGAGAGGCGACGTGGGTGATGGCCGAGTTGCATCCGAGTGCAACCTCGGTTGTCGCCGGGAAGTGGTCGCGCTACACGTTGAATCCCGAAACCAAGTACTTCGACCGCGACTACGACGGCATCGGTCTGTACGGACACCTCGGCGACGTGCTCGGCGACCAGAAGTCGGTATGGCTGCTCTTGCTCCCCACGTTCGTCGCCGGGGTCGGCGGCAACGACTCGACCGCGTGGAACACGCTCATCGCAGGCGTGTCGGAGCGCTACTACAACACGTGGGGCGCGAGCTACTACATCGATGGCGATCACGCGAACTGGAAGATGAGCGGGCCGGGAACGCCGGCGCCCAAACCGACGCCGCGTGCGGTGAACATCGGCGCGGGCGACGGGCAGGAGATCGGATTGGAGGGCCTGTACCAGTCCGCGCAGACCGATATCACGAGCGATGCCGACGTGTTGGTCGTGATGCTCACATCGGGATACGGCAGTGCCCACGACCAAGACTTCAAGGTCGACGCGACGCTCGATACGTCGGCGCCGCTCAAGCTCTGCCTGAACGCCAACGGGTGCAAGTGTCCCGACGGTTCACCGGGCGCGTCGGAGTTCACGACGCGCGCCACGAGCCCGATCTCGGTCGGCATGAACGGCGGCGACCAGCATCTGGCCGCGTACGCAGCCGGGGACTCGCTCGACAAGTGGTGCAAGGACCCCGATCCACAGCCGCCCGGACCGGGTGGTCCGCCGCCGCCCCCCGGCGGTGGCGGTGGTGATGGCGGCGCGCCCGAGGACCAGCAACCTCCACAGGGTATTTCGGAGGGCGACCCGCACCTGTCGACGTTCGACGGCACGGCGTACGACCTGCAGACCGTGGGTGAGATGACGCTCGTGAAGTCGACGACCGACGACTTCACCGTGCAGGTGCGGACCGCGCAGCTGCCCGGCACGAACGGCATCGCGGTGAACACCGCGGTGGCCACGCAGCTCGCCGGTCACCGGATCGAGATCGCGCCCGAGAACGGCGCGATCCAGGCACACCTCGACGGCAAGCTCGTGATCGACGAGGTCGTGCGCGTCGGGAAGGGAACTTTGCAGCGCCTCGACACGGCGGCGGGACAGGGATTTGTCATCGAGTATCCCGACAGCACGACCGTGCGCGTCGATCCCTTGGGCCTCGCGGCGCTGAACGTCACGGTGAAGCCGTCGCCGGCGCGCGCGGGGAAGCTCGTCGGCTTGCTCGGCAACGACGACCGGAAGAACACGAACGACTACGTGACGTCGACCGGGCACGATCTCGGTAGTGTGCCCACCCGCGCCGCGCTGAACACGACGTTCACCGATTCGTGGCGCATCACGCAGGCCGAGTCGCTCTTCAGCTACGGACCGGGACAGTCGACCGCGACGTTCACCGACAAGTCTCTCCCGCGCGTCGACATAGGCGCGAGCAACGCGCCCAACCACGCGGCGATCGAACAGCAGTGTCGTAACGAGGGCATCACGGATCAATATCTGTTGCAGGACTGTGTGGTCGACGCGGCCGAGATGCACGCGAACCCCGTGGTGTTCAGCCACTACGTGCAGGCGCAGGCGGTGGCGACGACGCGCGCTGCGATCGCTCAGGGTCTCACGCCGTTCGCCGGCGGGTCGGCTCCCGCACCCGGCAGCTCGACCACGACCACGACCGAACCGGTCGGCGCGCTGCGGACGGTCGTCGACGCGGGCCGCGTCAACGCGACGGCCGAGACGGTGTCGTTCGGGTTCCCCGCGCACGCCGGCGACGTGATCTGGATCGGCGCGCCGAATTGCGACGCGCAGCTCACGTTCGCGTTGAAGGATCCGAGCGGCACGGTGCTGAACGCCGATCAAGTGTCGCTCGGCGTTCCCGTCTGTATCGCGGGGCGGTTCGTGCTGAAGGCGGACGGCACCTATCAGCTTGTCGCCAATGCCGACAAGAACGGAAGCGGGAGCTACACGGTTCCGATCCGCTTCCAGCGCGCCGACGTCGTGTCGCAGGCCGCGTACGGCCAAACGATCACGGGCACGATCCCGATGGTCGCGGCGCACGACGTGTATCGCTTCGACGCCAAAGCGGGCGACCAGCTGCATCTGTTCGGCGCGGGCTGCAACGTCGGGCCGCAGAACAGTGCGGTCGGACTGCAGAAGGCCGACGGGATGCCGGTGGGTCCCGTGCTCGACTGCACGCCGCAGTCGGAGTATCTGGTGCAGGCGTCGGGGAGCTATCAGCTCGTCGTGAACTTCACGAACGCGGGACCGTTCTCTTACTCGTTCATGCTCCAGAAGTAGCCGCAAACCCCGTCGGGTCAAGATTCATCGGGAAACCGTCGATATCTGCACAGGTACCGGGGGGTGCCCGTGCTGATATTGCTCTTGGTCTACGTCGCGGCGATGGTCGGATTCTTCGGCCACAACCAGGCAACGAACTTCGAACGGCACTTCCACAAGCGGCCGGCGGGCATACCGCCGGCGGTTTGGGGAATTGTGTGTGCGGTCGGTGGCCCGATCGCGGCGTGTGCGGAGCTGATTGCCGAACACTTCACGGCGCGACGTCTGAGCATCCCGCGCAACGTCCGGTCCACCCCGCCTTCGGCACCGCTCATGCAGGCATGGCTCCCCGCGCCGCAGCTCCGGCCGGCGCCGCTGCCCCGGCCCGCGACGCCACGACGCCCTGCAACGCGTGTCGCGCAACCAACGCTGCGATCACCGCATGTGCTCTCGCACGCGCAGCCACACCCGACCGACGGGCACCGGATGTACCTCTTCGGGGTTCCGGAAGCGCCGGGGGAAGCGCAAGGGGAAGGGCAAGCGGAAACGCTATGCACCGCTCCCGCAGCACGCGCCTGGTCGACGCCGCAATACGGTGCCCTCCCGGCGGGAAACCCGGGCGGCACCGATCTGTTGCCACGACGCGATCTCCCGCGCCGCCGTTCGTAGGGAATCCGTCTCAGGTCCATCCGGCCGTCGCGCGATACGTCGGGTGTGAGGCGGGTACTGCACGTCACGGCTGTGGTCCTCGCGCTCGCGGGCTGTGAGGGCGGCAACCGCGCAGCTTCGTCTGGGCCTCGGTGACGGGAGCGTTCGTTCCGATCTCGGGAACGCGCACCTTGCCGCTGCCGATCGGTGGCCCGTAGATCAGTACAGCCGCGCGCTCGCGATGTCGGCCC
>Ga0335082_10007607_pt1 | contig 11753 bp, 9 predicted proteins | sample Lox_Sample_41_FD_206718 | JGI IMG/M metagenome (GOLD analysis project Ga0335082, IMG submission 206718) | Soil microbial communities from Loxahatchee National Wildlife Refuge, Florida, United States - Lox_Sample_4.1 | ecosystem: Environmental > Terrestrial > Soil > Wetlands | place: USA: Florida...
GTCCCGTGCTGGCGATCGAGACCAGTCGTCGGATCCGGCGCGAGACGCGGTTCGTGGTCGCCGCCGAATTCTTCGAGCGGCCGTTCTTCGGCTGGATCCTCCGCCGCTTCCACCAGATCCCGATCCGGCGCGGCGAAGGAGACACCGATGCGCTCGAGCACGCGCTCACCGCGCTGAAGGACGGCCTGCTCGTCGCGATCGCACCGGAGGGAACGGTCAATCCCGATCCCCCGGATCTCCTCCGGATCCGCTCGGGCATCGCGCGCATCGCGCTGCCGACCGGCGCCCCCGTGGTGCCCGTGGGCATCTGGGGAACGAACCGGCGGTGGCCGAAGGCCGGCATCCACTGGGGCCGCCCGCTCCGCCCGCGCCTCGCGATCGTCTACGGCGCGCCGATCCTGCCGGTCGGGGCCGCCGAGGGAGACGACCTCGACGCGTTCGTCGACCGGATCCACGACCGCCTCGAGGTGCAGGTGCGCGAGGCGATGCGGCTCTCGGGTGAGCCTGGGTGAGCCAGGACGTCGAGCGCGGCGACCGCTACCGCCGCCGGCTCCTCGTGCTCCTGTCCTCCGCCACGTTCTTCGAGGGCTACGACAACTTCGTGCTCGCGTTCGTCTTGGCGCTCGTGCTCGGCGATCTCGGGGGGAGCGAGGCCGACGCCGGCTGGATCCGCGCGATCACGTCGCTGGGGGCCGTCGTCGCGTTCGGTCTCGCGGCGCAGGCAGACCGGGTCGGACGCAAGCGGCTCTTGCTGATCACGATCGTGGGCTACACGGTCTCGGCGGCCCTCACCGCGGTCTCGCCCGGCCTCCTGTGGCTGACGGCCGCACAGTTCTCGGCCCAGGTCTTCCTCGGCGCCGAGTGGGCGGTCGCGATCACGATCGTCGTCGAGGAGTTCCCGCGCACGCATCGCGGGCGGGCGCTCGGCATCGTGACGTCGATGAACACGCTCGGCGGGATCTTCGTCGGCGTCCTCGCGTTCATCGGGCTGCAGGACACGGCGCTCGGCTGGCGAGCGTTCTTCGTGGTCGGTCTCGTGCCGCTGCTCCTCATCGCGTGGGGTCGTCGTTCGATGCTCGAGACCGAGCGCTACGAGGCGGTTCGGAGCGACGAGCGGAGCGCGGGGCTGGATCACGACTCACTCCTCGAGCCCTGGCGACCGGCCTACCGGAGCGTGGTCCTGGCCGTCGGCCTCGTAACCTTCTTCCGCTACTTCGTCGTCTCGGCCGGCGCCTTCTGGTGGGCGTACTACGCCCAGCAGGAGGTTGGGTTGAGCGTGTCCCGGTCGGGGCTCTTCCTCGCGGCGGCCGGCGTCGTCGGCGCGCTCGGCTTCCTCGTGGCCGGGCGGCTGATGGACCGCTTCGGCCGCAAGCGGATGTTCGAGGTGTACATGGCGGGCGCCCTCGTGTTCGGCACGCTGACGTTCCAGGTGCACACCCCGCTCGTGATGCTGCCGGTGTTGTGCATCGGCATCTTCTTCGGGCTCGGCTCCGTCGCGATGACCTCGGCGTTCGCCACCGAGCCGTTCCCGACGTACGTGCGCTCGCGCGCGGCGGCCTGGTGCCGCAACGCCTTCGAGATCCCGGGCGGGGTTCTCGGCGCCCTCACCGTGGGGCTGCTCGGCGACCACGTGACCGGGCCGATCGGATCGATCGGCGACGCGATGGCGCTCGTGAGCGTCGTGATGCTGCCCGCCTCGATGCTCGTGTGCTGGCTCTTCGTCCCGGAAACCAACGCCGAGGACATGGTCGCGATGGACGAGGCGGTGGCGGTGGCGTGAAACGCGTCGCGATCGTCGGCGCCGTCCTGCTGATGCTGTTGCCGGGGTGCGCCACCAGGGAGCGCCCTGAAGGGGTCGTCGAACGGTGGCTGCTCTCGCTCAACCAGGGAGCCGCCGGCAGGCCGGATCGGTTCGCCTCGTCGGCGCTGTCCGAACAGGTCGTTCCCGGCTGGCAGCACATCGACCCCGGCCATCTCGACACGATCGAGGTCGGCGCCCCCGCGCCGGATCCCGGCGTGGCGGGCGGAAGCCTCGTGCCCTTCCGGATCGTCGACGTCGATGGCGCTCAGGTCGAGGGCGTGGCCAGCGTCGGGGGCGTTGCCTCGGGCCGCCGGGTCACGGCGATCACGCTCGGCCGAACACCTCCCGGGCTGCCCCTCCCCTCCGAGGGTGGCCCGACGCCCGGCAGGATCTCAGCGACGGCCTGGCTCGCTGCCCTCGGCGTCGCGGCGGTCCTGTCGTTGCTCGCCGTCGGCGTCGTCGTGCTGGTGCGTCGGACCGCCGCACGCGCGCCCGACGTCACCTGATCCCGGCGGCCTGCCTCGCGAAGGCCAGCGGCGACGTGGCGGTCAGGTCGATCGCGGGCTCCGTGTTGTCGTAAGACTGCACGTTGTCGCGGAACTGGGCGCCGCTGCCGTTGAACGCCGCGAACCGATCGACGCCGTGCACCGGGCAGCGCCGCATCCCATCGACGAGGCCCGACACCGGCTCCGAGTTGGGTCCCTCGACGGCGGCTCCGGCGAGTACCGGCCCGGATCCGACGAGTGAGCCCCGCATGTTGGCCACCTGATGCTGGAGGCAATGCGGGAACACGGTGCCGTCGCCGACGATCAGCGAGAGGCCCCAGGCGTTCGCGCCCAGGATGTTCCCGAGCCAGCGGTCCGCGTACACGGCATAGCGCGACGTCCCGGTCAGCTGGTCGTACTCGCTGGCCATCACCGAGAGGCCGGCGCCGTGGGAGGTCGTGTCCCAGACGTCCCAGGGGAACCCGAAGCCGAACGGATCGCCCCTGCCCAGCCGGACCGCCGCGTCGAGCGCCTTCCGCATGTCGGCCAAGAGCCGCGCTTTCGAGACGGCGAGTCCGGCCGGATGGCCGCCCCGCGCGATCGCTCGGATCAGGTCGGGGTGCGCGATGCCGGCAACGTCGTAGAGGTTCAGCGTGTCGGCGGCGTCGTTCGGCCCGGCGATGTACGCGGCGGCCCAGTGCGCCGCCCGGCGCAGGTAGTACCGCTGGTCGGTGTGCGGCAGACCGTGCGGCAGACCCCCGCCGTCGAGCGCCAACGCGAGCTCGGTCGCACCCCATTCCAGATCGTCGCGCCACTCCTGCTCCGGGTAGAACGAGAACGGGATCACCGTGAGCAGGTGACCGCGCGGATGCGTGTCGGCCAGGTCGAAGATGTGCTCGGCCGCGCGAAGGCACCGCGCCGCGAACGTGGGATCGGTCGCCCGGAACACGTCGAAACACTCGGCGAACGCCGCGGCGTCGCGGCCGGCGAGGTTCGGGCTGACCGGCGAACCGGCTGGGCCCGCCCGGAAGACCGGCCGGTGACGGATGAAGCGGAACGTCGGGTCCTTCCGGTGGTAATGGTCGTCGGCCTGCGGGAGCCGCCAGATGTCGTGGTCGCCGGCGGTCGTGTCGTTCCCCTCGCCGATCCCCACCTGGTAGTACAGGGTGCGGGTCCGGTCATCCCACATCCGGAGCAGCCAGCGAGTGCCGAACCGGGCCTCCCGCGTGAAGTTCGACGGCGAGCCGGCGCCCATCTGCGCGGGGAAGTCCCGGATCCCGGATAGGAGGATGGCGTCCGTATACCCGGCCGTCTCTACGAACTTCAGGTAGTCGCCGGCGTCCCACCAGCCGCCGGCGGCGTCGATCCGCCTGCCGAGCGCGTGCAAGGACCCTCGGAACTCGCCGCTGTCGTCGTCATAGCGAGGCGTCGCGTAGGTCATCGCGTTGCGATCGTGCAGGTGACCCGCTCTGGTCGGCAGCGGCGAAGCAGGAGACGGGACCCCGTCACGTTCGTTCCGGTAGAAGGACAGCGCGTTCGCGATCGCACCGGCATCGACCGCCGAGCCGGCGCCGATCCGGAACGGCGGGGAGGTGGCGGCGCGCGGGCCGGTCACCTCGATCGTGTAGGTGCCTGGCATCGTGACCCCGTCGAAGTCGAGGACGTACACGTGCGGGAAGGCGGCGCTCCACCTCCCACGATCGGCACCGATCGGAGCGCCGAACACGTTCGTCGAGCCGTTCGAGAGCACGAACGAGGCACCCGTTTCCGGCACGCTCGCGAGCAGGTAGGCGCGCTTCGCGTCCGCCGAGGGGTAGCCGACCTGGTTCACACGGACGAACGCGCCGACATCCGTCGTTGGCGCGCCCGACGCAGGCGGTCCGCCCATCGTCACCATGCCGACGCACGTGGCCACCAGGACGCCGAGCACGAGGGTCACGATGGGGGCGCGGGCGCGCGACGGGTTCGAACGATCGACCACACCCGGCTCCTTCCGCATCGGTCGGCCCCGCTCAGTATCGCGGACGGCGCGCCCGGGCACCCACCCGACCTCGGACATGCGGAAGGGCCGCCTCTCGGCGGCCCTTCCGGTGGTTCGGTCGTGTCGCTCGGCGGCTCAGCCGAGCGCCACCGCGTTGATCAGGTTCGAGTCGCGGAGCTTCCGCAGCGCCTCACGCTCGATCAGGCGGACCCGCTCGCCGGACAGGCCGAGCACCTTCCCGGTCTCACGCAGGCTGAGCGGCTGCCCGTTCTCGAGGCCGTAGCGCAGCGCGACGACATGACGCTCGCGCTCGTCCAGCACCTTGTCGACCGCGCCGCCGATCTCTTCGCGGAGCAGCTGGTCCTCGACCTCGTTGAAGGCCGCGTCGGAGTCGATCTCCTCGATCAGGTCGCCGAGCTCCGTGTCCTCCCCGACCGGGGACTGCAGGGACAGCGGCTCGCGGCGGCCCATCTCGGTGAGGTCGTCGATCTCGTCCACCGTGGTATCGAGCGCCTTGGCCAGCTCCTCACGCGTGGGCTCACGGCCCATCGACTGCGCGAACTGGAACCGCGTGCGGTTCAGCTTGCGGAGCCGGTCGTGGATGTGCACCGGCAGCCGGATCGAGCGCGAGCGATCGGCGATCGCACGCGTGATCCCCTGGCGGATCCACCACGTCGCGTAGGTGGAGAACTTGAACCCGCGGCGCCAGTCGAACAGCTCGACGGCGCGCATGAGGCCGATGTTCCCCTCCTGGATGAGGTCGAGCAGCGGGAGCCCCTGACCCTGGTACTTCCGGGCCACGGAGACCACCAGCCGCAGGTTGGCCATGATGAACCGCTGACGCGCAGCCTCGGCCTTGCGGACGTCGGCTCGCGCCTTCGCGATGCTCTTCTCGGACCGGAGGCGACCGGCGCGGAGTCGATCCTCCGCCTCCTTGCCGCCTTCGATGGTCATGGCGAGCTCCACCTCTTCCTCCTTCGTCAGCAGCGGCTCGCGGGCCGCGGCCTCGAGGTAGAGGCGGAGATCGTCAGCGTCGTCGGTCCCAAGGGGACGCGCCGGCTCAGGCACTTCGTATCACGCTCCTGTCCGGGACCGCTCCGCTGCAGGGCACAGCGTTGCGATCCTGGGAACTCGGGGTCGTTCCTGTGACGAGCGGCCCTGACTGGGATGACGTGCAGAAACGCCTTTGCCGCTCGCCAGCCATGGTAGGCGCTCCCTTCCTATCTGTAAAGCTCAGGCCGTGTGGAGGTCGTGTGAAGGCCGCTTCGACCCCCGGTCACGATCCCACTCCCTGCCTTCGCCATCCCCGCCTACAACGTTCGAGGGGGTGCGAGATATGCCCGGGATGACCGCCGGTCACGCAGCGGACCGAGCATCGTTGCCGGGAGGCCCGGATAGGCTGCCCCAGATGGCATCGGACCTGCCGCCGCTGCGGACCGCCGACGTCGACGGCCCGGTCGTCTATCGGGAGTGGGACGGACCGCCCGGGACGACGTTCGTCCTGCTCCACGGGCTCGGCGGCTCGCACCTGAACTGGGTCGAGGCGGCTCCCGGTCTCGCGGGACTCGGTCGGGTGCTTGCGCCCGACCTCCCCGGGTTCGGGCGGTCGCCTCGAGGCGCCCGAGGAACGCGGCTCATGGACTCGCGCGCGGCGCTCTCGGGGTTCCTCGATGCGGTCGACGCCGGACCGGTGATCGTGGCCGGGAACTCGATGGGCGGCGCGATCGGGTTCCTCGAAGCCGCGGTGGAGCCCTCAAGGGTTCGAGGGCTCGTCGCGACCTCGTCGGTGTTCCCCTGGGCGCGAGGGGGACGGCCCCATCCGCTCGTCCTCGGAACGTTCGCGCTCTACGACTCGCGGTGGCTGGGCGAGCGGATCGTGGCGAGCCGCCGCCGGGCCGTCGACCCGGAAACCGTGGTCGCGTTCAGCCTCCGCCTGCTGACCGTCGATCCCGGCCGGATCCCCCGGGACGTCGTCCGCCTCCAGGTCGAACTGCTCCGCCAGACGCGGGACGACCCCGATCTCCCCCGGTCATTCGTCGAAGCCGCTCGCTCGATCATCCGCTACGTCCGCGATCCGGCCGTCGGCCGCCGAGCGATGGACGCCGTGCGCAGCCCGGTGCTCGTGATCCACGGACGGCAGGACCGGTTCGTGCCGGCAGCGTTCGCCGAGGCCGCCCTGGCGCAGCACCCGGGATGGCGTGGACGGATCCTGCCAGCGGTCGGTCACGTGCCGCACATGGAAGCGCCCGCCCGCTGGCTCGCCGAGGTGGCGGAGTGGCACGCGGCCGCGATCCGATAGCTCAACCGGCACGCGATCCGAGCCGACTCGCGGCGGCGGCCTCGAGGTCATCCACGCCGCGCTCGATCCCGCGTGCCAGGACGTCGATGTCCTTCAGGACGTCCCAGTCGGCGGTGAGCCCGAACGCCATCGTGCCGCCCAACGAGGTGCACGCGACCGACAATCCGCACGTCTCCCCGAGCGGCATCGCCGGATAGCTCGCCACCAGACGCGCGCCCCCCAGGTAGAGCGGCACCTGCGGCGCCGGCACGTTCGATACGACGAGGTTGAACCATCGCCCGCGGGAGACGAGCCGGGCCGCGGCGGCGTGCAGCGCCGGCGGGGCGTACGCGCCGAGGCCGATGATCGCGTCCGCGGACACCGCCATCGAGCCGGACTTCAGCTCCTCGGTCGCCGCGCGAACCTTCGACAAGCGTGAGCGGGGCGTCATGCGCCCGACCGGGATCTCGACGAACGCCGGGGCGATGCGGTTCCCGACGTCGCCCGCCTCGGCGCGCGATCGGACCGAGACCGGCACCATCACGCGCAGCGTTCGTCCTTTCGTGGTGTCGCCACGGGCGGCCAGCAGCGCATGCAGACCGATCGCGACCGCGGTCAGCACGACGTCGTTCACCGTTCCCCCGAGCGTGCGCTTGATCGCGCGCAGCCGCTCGAAGGCGACCTCGGCGGTCGCGAAGCGTCGAGCCGGCTCGATCTTCGCGTCGAAGGGACCACGGGGGGCTGCTCCCATCCCGACGATCGAGCCCATCCCCGACAGGGTGCGTCCGATCGAATCGAGTGCGCGTCTCGGCGTCCGTGCCGCGTCGGCGAGCGTCTCGATCGGGTGAGACGTCATCTCGCGGATCGCGTCGCGCACCATCTCCTCGCGCGACGGCGTCGGTTCGGCGACCCACGGCTGGGCGGGCGCGCCGAGCGGCGCGTCCGGTTGGAGATCGAACAGGGCCGAGCCGATCAGCATGCCGCCGATGCCGTCCGCGAGCGCATGGTGGAGCTTCAGCAGGACGGCGGTTCGATCCTCCGCCAAGCCCTCGTAGACGTACAGCTCCCACAGCGGCTTCGAGCGATCGAGCGGGCGCGAGAGCACGCGCCCCACCGCGCGCTCCAGTTGGAGCCGCCCACCCGGGGCGGGGATCGCCGCACGGCGCAGGTGGAAGTCGAGATCGAACCGGTCGTCGTCGACCCAGAGCGGACGCGCTAGGTTCCCGGGGACGGGGAGCACCCGTTGCCGGAGCCGGGGCGCCAGGTGCAGTCGCGCCTCGACGACGCGAACGACGTCCTCGTACGAGAGCGGACCGTCCTCCCGCGGCGCGAACAGCGAGACGCCGGCGACGTGCATATGCATCGCAGGCGTCTCGAGGTACAGGAAGCTCGCGTCGAGGCTCGTGAGGCGATCCGGGGCCATGGGCCCATGCTAGGGTCCGCGCCGATGAGGCGACGACCCGTCCTTCGCGGCCTGACCGCGTTGCTGGTGGTCGTTCCTGCGGTGTTGGCGGCGGCTCCTCCCGCACGCGCGGAGGAGGGGTACGGCGCGACGGTGAGCGCGATCGACGACGCGTTCGATCAGCAGGTGGTCCGGATCCAGCCGGGGCAGTCGGTCGAGTGGACCATGGACGGCCGGGCGGATCACACGGTGACCGCCGACGACGGCTCGTGGGACTCGGGCCGCCTGACGCCGGGCGGGGGGTTCGAGCAGACGTTCACGAAGCCGGGCGTGTACCCCTACTACTGCAGGTACCATGGCTCACCCGGCGCCGGCATGATCGGCACGGTGCTGGTGGGCAACGTCGATCTCCCGGGGCCGAGCGGGGATGTCGGCCCCGGCCGCGAGCCGCCGCCGACCCGGTACGCGCCGACGGTTCGCGTGCCGCAGGACTTCGCGACGATCCAAGAGGGTGTCGACCATGCGCGGCCGGGAGGGTTGGTGTTGATCGCCCCCGGCGTCTATCACGAGTCGGTCAGCGTCACGACCCCCTACCTGACGATCCGGGGGGTAGATCGCAACCGCACGATCCTCGACGGCGACCTCACGAAGGGGAACGGGATCGCGGTGTTCGACGCCGACGGCGTCTCGATCCAGAACCTCACGGCTCGGCGGTTCGCCCTGAACGGGTTCTACTGGAACGACGTCCATGGCTACTGGGGCTCGTACCTCACGGCCTACGACAACGGCGACTACGGGATCTTCGCCTTCGGCTCCGACTACGGGCAGTTCGATCACTCGTACGCGAGCGGGTCGCCGGACTCCGGCTTCTACATCGGACAGTGCGATCCGTGCCATGCGCTCATCACCGACGTGATCAGCACGGACAACGCGGCCGGCTTCAGCGGTACGAACGCGGGCGGCGATCTCGCGATCGTGAACAGCGAGTGGACCGGCAACCTCGCGGGCATCGTGCCGAACACGCTCGACTCCGAGGCCGGGCCGCCGCAACACGACATCTTGATCGCGGGCAACGACGTCCACGACAACAACAACCGGTCGGCGCCGACGCTCGCGCTCACCTACCCGTCCTTCGGCATCGGGATCCTCGTGACGGGCGGGCGGGACGACCAGGTGACCGGGAACCTCGTCGAGGACCAGCGCACGTACGGCATCGTCGTCCTTCCGATGCTCGACCGGAACCTCTGGACGACCAGCGGGAACGCCGTGACCGCCAACGTCGTGCATCGCAGCGGCCTGGCCGATCTCGCACTCGGTGCGCCGTCGGCCGGGGGGGACTGCTTCGCGGGCAACCAGCACGTGACGAGCCAACCGCCCGCGATCGAACTGCTCTACCCCTGCAGCGGGTTCCGGCCGTTCCCCGGCGGCGGCGGCTCGATGGCGCCGACGCTCGAGGCGCTGACCCGCTACCTCGATGCGCAGGACGGCACCTTCCCGCACGGCGATTGGCGGACGCAGCCGGCTCCGCCGCCGCAACCATCGATGCCGGGCAACCCTGCGAACGCCCCGCCGAACCCTGCGGTCCCGGGGGAGAACGTTCCACAGACCTTCCGGATCCGTCCGATCGAGGAGATCCGGTCGACGACGGGCCAGACCGTTCCGAAGGAGATCGCCGTGTTGGGGATGCCGCTCGCAACCTCGTGGTGGAGCCTCCTGCTGGGGCTCTACGGCTACATCCTGCCGTTCGTCCTGTACGCCTCGTGGGTCGCGATCGCCATGTGGGACCTGATCCGCCAGGAATCGTCGTCGATCACGCACCGGGCACGCTGGATGCTGGTCGTCCTCGCGGTGCCGTTCGTCGGTCCGCTGCTCTACTTCGGCTTCGGTCGATCGCCGATCCCGCGGCAGCTGCGGTTGGTCCTGACGGTCGGCGCGATCGCGATCTACGCGGTGTTCCTGCTGCTCGGCGTCCTGCTCGGCGGCTGAGCCCTCCCCGACCTCATGCGTCGAGCTGGATCCGCATGCGCTTGTTCGCCTTGCCCTTCGACTCGGTCTTGACGACACGGACGCGACCGACCTCTGCGGTCGAACGGACATGGGTGCCGCCGTCGGCCTGCTTGTCGATGCCCTCGATGTCGATGATCCGGACCGGGTCGACCGAGGCGGGGACCAGGTTCACCTTCGTCCGGATCAGGTCGGGATCCGCGAGCGCCTCGGCGCGCGGCAGGACGAGGACGTGGACCGGACGATCTTCGGCGAGCCGCGCGTTCAGCAGCTCCTCGACCTCGGTGCCGAACCCCTTCGACATCGAATCCAGCTCGAAGTCCATCCGCGCGACGCCGCCGGACTCCATGTTGCCTCCGGTCACCTTCGCCCCGAACCCGGTGAAGACCACGCCGGACAGCGCGTGCAGCGCCGTGTGGGTCCGCATGTGCATGTGGCGGCGGTCCCAGTCGATCGTCGCGGTGACGGCCGTCCCGGCCGCCGGCGGCCGGCCCTCGATCACATGGAGCACCTTCCCCGTCTCGCGAGCGGTGAGGGTGTCCGTCACGGTGACCTCGCCGCCTTCCCAGGCGAGCATGCCCGAGTCGCCCGGCTGGCCGCCGCCGCGCGGGTAGAACACGGTGCGATCGAGGACGACGCCCTCGTCGGCGACCTCGAGGACGACCGCCTCGCAGGTCGCGAGGTACGCGTCGGTCGCGTAGAGCCGCTCCGTCATGGCGGCAGATACTACTTCGGGCCAAGATCGGGCCAAAGATCGCGCTAGAGATCCGGCTCGACCGTCCGCTGTCCGCGGGCGAGCGTCGCGATCACGGCCGCACTCAGGATCAGCGCCCCGCCGACCACGGTCGCCACGGTGAGCGGTTCGTTCAGCAGGAGCGCGGCCAGCACCGCCACCGTCAGGGGTTCGAGCACGCCGATGATCGCGTTCCGCACGGCGCCGATCCGCTGCAAGCTCGCGATCATGCACACGAACGCGCCGGCCGTGAACGCGCCCATCCCGAAGACGCGCAACGCGGCCTCGGAGCCGTGCGGGAGGACCCACGAGTGGAGGACCAGGCCGTAGGTGAGGTTCGCGATCGAGGCGCCGGCCGCGAGCCATGTCGCGGTCGTGAGCGGGTTGGTGCGGTGCACGACGCGATCGACGCCGATCAGGTAGCCCGTGTACGCGATCGCGCAGGCGAGGGCCAGCATGATCCCGATCGGGGCGACGTCGACGCCCGAGCCCGCCACCACGACCACGGCGGCGCCGCCGATCGCCAGCGCGAGCGCCGCGATCAGCGGGACCGCCGGCACGCGGCGGTCGAGCGCGATCGACGCCAGCATCACCCACACGGGATACGTGTAGAACAGCAGCGTCACCGCGGCCGCCGTGCCGTGGTTCAGCGCCGAGAAGTACAACGCGGATTCGGTGCCGTACCCGAGGGTCGCGGCCACGACGAGGCCGAGCCGCTCTCCCCGTTCGGGCACGAGCGGCGACCGGGTCACGAGCAGCACGGCCAGCAGCAGCACGGCGGTGATCCCGAAGCGGAACGTCAGCAATGCGAACGGCGGATCGCCGTGCAGCAGGCCCTTGCCCAAGATCACGACGAACGCGAACAGGACGCCCATCAGCACGCACAGGAGCGAGCCGGTCAGCTCCGGGGTGGACGACGCTCGCCGGAGACGGTGCGCGCGTTCCGTCACGCCGTGCCTCCGAGGAAGTCGCTGACCCGGCCCACGAGGGTCGGGATCGCCTCCAACAGCTCCTGCTCGGAGGCGAGCATGATCAGCTCGGCCTTCGGCATGAGGTCGACGAGGACGCG
>Ga0335082_10007608_pt1 | contig 11753 bp, 10 predicted proteins | sample Lox_Sample_41_FD_206718 | JGI IMG/M metagenome (GOLD analysis project Ga0335082, IMG submission 206718) | Soil microbial communities from Loxahatchee National Wildlife Refuge, Florida, United States - Lox_Sample_4.1 | ecosystem: Environmental > Terrestrial > Soil > Wetlands | place: USA...
CGGTGAGAAGGTGGAGAGTCCAACCGCTACGAAGCTGCCGGTCCTACTCGCCGTCGCACTGTTGAAAGATCGTAACGGTGTGATTGACGTCAATCTTCCGATCAGCGGCTCCCTAGACAGTCCGGAATTTAGCGTAGGCGGAATCATACTGAGGATTATTATTAACATTATTACCAAAGCTGTAACGTCTCCTTTCGCTCTGCTAGGCGCCGCTTTCGGCGGGGGGAGTGGCGGGGAGTTAAGCTACATCGAGTTCGATTATGGCTCCGCGGCGCTGTCTCAAACCGCCGAAGCCAAAATCAAATCGCTTGCCACGGCGATGAACAATCGGCCTGCCCTCAAACTTGACATCAGCGGTCGCGTCGACCCTGTCAACGATCGTGAGGGCCTCAAGCAAACGTCAATTGAACGCAAGGTAAAAGCGGAAAAAATGAAGGAACTGGTGCGGCAAGGAAACGCTCCTCAATCAGTGGACGATGTCCACGTCGACAAAGCTGAATACGAGCGCTATCTCAAGGCAGCCTATGATGACGAGAAGTTTGCAAAGCCGAGAAACATCATCGGTCTCGCTAAAGATCTGCCGGCGTCCGAAATGGAGAGTTTGATGCTCAAGAACGCGCAGGTCACCGACGATGATCTGCGCGAGCTTGCGAACCGTCGCGCCCAGGTTGTGCGCGATCGCATCCTCGCGTCGGGCCAGGTGACCGCGGACCGGCTTTCGATCGTCGGGGCAAAACCGGCGTCCGCTGAAGAAACCGACAAGGGAAAGGCCAAGATGAGCCGCGTCGACTTTGCCCTGAGATAACCTTTCTGTGCAACACCCCGTCTGGACCAATGCGGTGTTACCGGTGCCCGCGAGTTGTGGAACCCTACGGTTCTGATATACACTTTTCCAGGAAGCAGGAGGCAATTTCATGTCCCAACCCAAAAAGTCTGCCAACCCTAAGGTCACGATTATCGCCAGCAAAGGCGCCAACCAAGCGATCAACTATCTGCTTGAGGATCGAGATGAGCTGGAGTGGCTCGTCGCTATCGGGCGCAATCACAAGGGCGATATCTTCTTCTACGACACGGGTGGGGACATCATCCAGGACTTGGGCGCTCTTTCGTATATCAAAGAGAGAATTCTCAGAGACTATTTCGGCGAGGTCGATGAATGAGGTTCATCGCCCGCCGGGATTGTCGCCGTCTGTGCGGCGGAATCCCGAAGAGTTTGTCCGTTTCAGGCGTTTGACAGTAACAACAGACAACAACAAGATCTGGGACCACTTCCCGGCCTACCACCGCAATTTCTTCTCCAAGATTGAAGTCCTCATCGCTTGACGACAAAGACAGGCTTTCCTAAAGTCCGGCGCATGCAAGCTCTCTCTATTACATCCTTCTTCGGTATCGGTCACTTGGCGCCCGACAAGCGCCGGGCATTAAGTATCGTTTTTGCCTCCAGCGTCGCTCTCGTGATGGGAGTTAACTTCATTCAGCCTGCGCTCCCGGCAATGACACAGCCGTTTGGAATCAAAGATGCGGCTCTTGGATTGGTGATGACGGCGTTGACCGGTCCGGCGATTTTTCTTGCGCCGCTATTCGGCGTCGTCGCCGATCTTTACGGCCGGCGGTTGTTGTTGGCATGGGGGCTCATTCTCTACGGTATCTTCGGCGCCGCTATGGCTTTTGCTCCGACCTTTACTTGGCTTCTGGTCTTCCGCGGACTTCAGGGTGTCGCCTATAGCGCCGTCACCCCGTTAACCATCGTTTTGATCGGCGATCTGCTCGAAGGCGATAAGGAAATCGGCGGCCAGGGACTCAAGGTTTTTTTAGACCGTGTGGGCTATATGTTTCTTCCTCCCCTGGGGGGCTTCTTGGCCACCATTGCTTGGTACTGGCCGTTTACAGTTTATTTCTTGACGGTCCCCATCGGCATCGCCGCTTTTTTCTGGATGCCCGAGACCAAAGGCCACCACCGTCACGGCACCAAGGCTTACCTGGGCGATATACTCCGCCTGTCACGCCATCCTCGACTTCTCATCGCATTTTCCGCCGGCTTTCTACGTTTTTTTCTCGACTACGGTTTCTTGACCTATCTTCCACTCTTCCTCGTGCGCACGCATGGAATTTCAACGGCGACGGCGGGATTGCTTTATATATTTTTTTCCATTGGCGCCATGATTACTTCGAGCCAAGCTGGTCATCTCGCCGTCGGACGGGACAAGGCACATTTGCTTTTCGCGGCGTTTCTAATCAGCGGTTTGTCCGTCACCGCCGTTCCCTTTATTCCCGGCACTTGGTTAGTGGGAGGGGCACTTTTCTTCTATGGCATTGCGAACGGCGTGATCTCTCCCATGCAAAAGAGCCTGCTGACGCAAAACGCGCCAACAGAAATGCGCGGCGGTGTGGTATCCTTCGACCGCCTCATTCAACAGGTTTCCAAGACCACGTCGACGGCCATTGTCGGCGTGCTGCTTGTAACCGCGGATCTCGCGACGATCTTTTGGCTGCTTGGGATTCTCTCTCTCCTAAGCGTGGTGCTAATGGCGGCGTTGTTGCCTCGTTATGGGCAAGCGGTTGCTGACCGCGCGGTTTCTTGAATTGGACGGCTAACCCGTAGGCGATATCGCAGCTAAAACCTCACGCGAGGCGAGGTCTTCCCGCGGTGATTCCAACATCGACGACAAAAACACCGCCGGTCGCGTAAAAGCAGCAGACCTGCCATCCAAATGGGAGGATCTGCTGGAGCGCAAATGGGCCGATGGCAAGATAACGCTGGACCCCCGGGCCTACGACTGGTACTCCGGCATGCGTAGTTTGTTCGGCCAAAAAAACCCGCGACTTCATGAGCAAGCTCAACAGCAACAGACTCGTCCCGTCCGCCAAGTGCCTGGACCCGAAGTCTTTGGATTTTTTGCCGCTTCACGCCAGCAGCGACGAAATGGACCCGGAAGGGTTTCGCATGCTTTTCGGATTGCGCTGAATAAGCAACCTAAAACAAGCTGTGGGGTATCACCCCCCCTATGGGTTTCTTCCCCCACAGCTTCACAAAGAATCCTTCGTCGACTAGCTCCTGCACCAAACTGTTGTCGAAAAACTGCTGCGGCTTGGCTTGTTTTGCTTTGGGGTTGGTGCGGGCGATTTCGTCGAGGGTTACCTGAAAGCCGGCCGCTTTGACGAACGGAACCTTTTCCATGAACTCGTAGCCGTACTTGATGCTGCTGTCGAGAATCTTGTCGTCTTTGATCTTGGTGTATTTGGCAAAGATCGCCCTGGTCTCCGCCGGCCGATTATAGATAAAATGCATCGCTTTGCCGTAGGCGCGCAGGAACGCTTTTGCAAGGGGGCGCTTCTCTTTGACGAATCGCTTGGTCGTCGTCAGCGTGAGATGGACAAACGGAATCTCGTCCTTGGCAAGATTCGCCAGTATCTTTGCCCCTGCTTGCTCGGCGACATAAACGGTCGGATAGGACATTGGCGCCGCAACGATGATCCTTTTGGTAAGCGCGACGGCGATCTCAGGCATGCCGCCGATTTGCACAAAAGCTACATCCTTATGGGCTTCGAGTCCATGCTTGGCCAGAAAGATGCGCATGCCGAAATCGGTGGCCGCGCCGAAGCGCGAAACGCCGATCGTTTTGCCCTTGAGGTCCGCCACGGTTTTTATTTCAGGCGCCGCCATCACGTAAAAAGGAACGATGTTCACGGTCGCGCCGATCGCCACCAGATCGGCCCCCTGAAGCCCCGAATCGGCGATCACTTGGCTGTTTTGCGCGCTAATGACGACGTCCCCCGCCAAGGTGGCCTTGGCCGCCACCGGCGAGCTAGCGATATACATGGTGTCGACGTCCAAGCCTTCTTCTTTGTACAACCCGACATCGTTCATGATCCAAAAAGGAGAATTGAACGCGCTCACCGCAGTCCAGGCAATAATGAGCTTCTCTGCCTGCCCCAACCCAGCCGTGAGCACGAATAGCGTGAATGCCGCGAGAGCTGAAACGATGACTCGCCTGGCGCTCGCAGACAAAAGACAACTCATCGCAAAGCTCGAAATTTGTCTGACTCCGAGTCTCACCGGAACGTGGAATGGCGGACAGCGGTTATCCGACAAAATGCGCTCCGCCGTCGACGTTCAACAACTGACCTGTCATGAAATCGCTTTCCGGAGACGCGAGAAACATTACCGTGCCCACCAGATCATTTTCCACTTGCGTGCGTTTGAGCGCGCGGCTTTTCACGCGACTCTCGTTAAACGCGGGATCCACCGCTCGTCCCTCGGTCACAACGAACCCCGGCGTCACCGTGTTAACACAGATATTGTAATCGCCGAGCTCCCGTGCCATCGCCCGCGTCATCGCGATCAACGCGCCTTTGGAAGTCACGTAGTGAATATAGTTTTGTCCGCCATTTAAAGCGGTGCCCGAAGAGATATTGATGATCTTGCCTTTGCCGGCTTTCTTCATGTGCGGAAACGCCGCCTTGGCGCACAACCAGGAGCCGCGCACGTTCACCGCCATTGCTTTGTCGAACTCGTCGACTTCCATTTCCCAAAACACGCTTTTCTTGACAGTCATGAAATAAGCCGCGTTGTTGATCAGTACATCCACGCTGCCAAATTCTTTCGCCACCTGATCGACCATCGCCTTGACGCTTTTTTCATCCGATACATTACAAACCATGCTGATCGCCGTGCCACCCATATCGCGAATTGCCTTGACAACGTGATCGGCGCTCGCAATATCGGGAAGCGCAACTTTAGCGCCTTCTTTGGCAAAACCGATCGCGTACGCCTTGCCGATCTTTCCGCCGCCGCCCGTGATGATGACCGACTTGTTTTGGAATCGCATTTTAGGCTCCTCTCACCAGGCTTTGCCTTCCCTTAACACTGGGGTCCAGAGCGTGTCAACGTAACACATCCGCCGGCGTGATCGCGATCATTTTGGAAACGCAAAACGGGCTGCGCCAGGCGCCCGCCGCAACGCATGACCAAGATTTACCTTCCGGCGATTTTCCCATCTCCATGGTTGGATCTGCGGTCGGGAGCTTCGTCTCCGTGGTGGGCATTCCACTTGTGGAAACCAAGATGTCGCAGAAAAGTCTCGGTTTTTGATCATCGAGTATTACGATCATTTTCGCATCAGCGAGATGTGTGCCGTCTGGCTTCTGCTCAATGCCATTTTCGATTCGCCCCGGAGCAAGGCCGTAGCGTTTCACATCAGAAGGCCTTGAACTCTTTTTCCTCGCGGCTTTCCGTCTCCAGCTGTATCGTGGTGTGCTCGATATTAAATCGCTCCTTGAGTGTGTCTTCGATGCAGTTGAGCACCTGATGAAAATCTCCCCCGTTCTCCACCACGGCGTGGGCGCTTAGCGTGAAGATATCCGAAGTGACTGCCCAGATATGAAGATCGTGCACTTTACTGACTCCATCCACGTCTTCGATGGTCTGGCGAACTTCTTCGAGCCGGATACCCTTGGGAACAGCCTGCATGAGAACACTTACCGACTCCTTAACCAGGCTCCACGACGAGTAGAGAATCAACAAGCCGATAAAAATGCTGATGAGCGGATCCGCGAAATACCATCCGGTGAAGAGCATGATCAGGCCCGCTCCAATCGCTCCGACGGAGCCCAGAGCATCGCTCACCACGTGCAAGAAAGCTCCGCGCAGGTTCAAGCTATGCTGGTGTGAAGCATACAAGATGATACCGGCGGCGATATTGACGATAAGACCCAGCGTAGCGACGATGAGCATGCCATAACTTTGGACCTCAGGGGGATGAAAAAGCCGGTTGTATGCCGCGGCAAAAATGACCCCGACGATCAACCATAGCGCCAACCCGTTAAACAGCGCCGCGAGAATTTCTACTCGATAATAGCCGTACGTGCTGCTATGCGTCGCTGGCCGCTTCGCCATATGAAAAGCAAAGAGACTCAGCGCCAAAGCGGCCATGTCGGACATCATATGTCCGGCATCCGATAAAAGCGCCAGGCTATTGGTCAAAAATCCGCCGATCAACTCGGCAAAAAAATAGACCGAGCTGATGGCCAAGGCCCATTTAAGCCGTTGCGATTCAGCGTGTCTCTCCATGTTCACCTGCTAGGGTACTCCGCCGGCAAAAAGCGCTCAAGGCCCGGGCTGTTCCGACTTCGAATTTCGAAATTCGAATTGCGAATTTCTATTCTTGATTTTTAGCAGAGCGCTTTAATAATACGAAATAGAGTTTGCCCGGACTGTTCATATATCCGGCGGATGCTGCCGCGGGATCTCCGGTGCCGAAATAGAGATCCACGCGTTGCGGGCCGCGGATGGCACCCCCCGTGTCCTGGTTCAACACGAATCGCAAGAAAGGCGTCCAGCCGATAAGTTGACCACTGGGATCAAGAACTGGTCTTTCTGTGAAGATAAAGGCCAACGCGCCCTTGGGGAATAAACGCGAATCGGTGGCGATCGACCTTCCCGGCGTAATCGGCACTTCAAGACTTCCCAGCGGACCGTCCTCTAGGAACCGAAAAAAGACGTAGCTTTCGTTGTAGGCCATGATTTCGCTCCGTTCCTCCGGGTGGTCCGTGAGATAACGGCGCAAGCGTTGCATCGACATTTCTTCGCGGGGAATCTTACCATTGTCGATCAGTAATCTGCCGATACTTCGGTAGGCTCTGCCATTGGCGCCGGCGTAACCAACTTTAATCTGGCGCCCATCCGGCAGCCGCAGCACACCGGAACCTTGAATGTGCAGAAAGAAAAGATCGATGGGATCTTTGACCCAGGCAATCTCGTATCCGCGTCCGCGAAGAGAGCCCAGATCATCAATCTCGCGCCGTGAGTAATAGGGCACGAAGCTTTCACCTTCGATCCGGCCAATGACCTTCTCCGACGTGACCGCAGGCGTAGGCATCACCTGCTCGACGGCGAGCAGATCCGCCGGCTTGCCATAAATCGGATAGATATACTCCGCGGTGGGAACTAGACTGCCATCGATAACCGGATCGTAATAACCCGTGAACAGGACGTTTTGCAGCTCGGGATCGCTCGACGAAGGAACCAGCTCGAACTGCTGGGTCAATGCTTTGATCCAACATTCCCGGCAATCCCAACGGTCGAGGAGACGGTCGAACGCTACTAAGCTATCTAGAACTTCCTTGGCGGTAAAGCGCCGCGGTTGTTCTCCAACCACGCGGTCCGGGGGCAGTTTCTTTAAATAGGCTTGGCTTTGCCGCAAGGCGCGACGAATCGATTCCCGGTCGAGATCATCGGATACGATGGGCGCAGGCGGCAAGTCCCGGCCCGTCACGGTTGTGGCGGAGAACATCCAGAGGATGCCAGTGACAGCAGCTAGCTTGATCCAGATCGTGAATGTCTTGCGCCGATTCGCCACTTGAGACAAAATTGTGCCCGTTGGATCACAACGAGATTAGAAAACAAGTCGCCCGCGTCCTTGACCGGCTGCCCAAGCAGTTTCGCCAGCGTCTGCACAACATCGAGATTGTAGTCGAAGAAAGACCGACGCGCGATCTACTCTTGTCCGTGGGCCTCGACCCTCGCTACGATACTTTATACGGGCTTTACCAAGGTGTTCCCCTCCCCGAACGCTCCGACCTCTACCCGCCTATTTTACCCGATAAGATCACGATTTTCTCGGAACCATTGGTGAGAGATTTTTCCGACCCCGGCGATCTGCGCGAGCAAATTCGCACGACTGTGCTCCATGAGATCGCCCATTACTTTGGCTTCGACGATGATGACATTGACAAACTGGGCTATTGACAGCCTCACCGAGGTCCAAGTTTATGTTCCCCGCGAGGGCAATTCGGAACCTGGCAGCATAAACGTTGAACCTAACTTCCCTCTAATCTCTGATATCCTGTAAAAACCACTCTGTCGGCAGCTCGCGGCCCACTCCCTTCTCCTTCGCCAGCTGATAAATCTTTCCCGCGCAGGCGGCGAACTGAAGTCCCTGAGTGCCGGAATTGATAAAAAATGTCACCTGCTTCGAGCTCGTCCGGCCCGGAACTTTGCCGGCTCTGACATCCATGAAGTATTTGAAATAATCTCCTTTGTAATTGTCCACCGCGGGATTAGGAATACGGCGCCGTTCCTCAGGTTGGCCCGCAATATAACCGACGTTACCGTGCAACCGGATCATTCCTTCATCCATCGCCTCGACCGTATTCTTTCCCAACTTGACGGAAAGGTCGCAACGTTTAACTACCTCCGGCCCCGTCTCGCAAGCGCGCACGCACGTGATGTGCGCCCCCTCCTTCAACCATCCAGGCTCATCGAACACCGTCTGAGTCGAGTCGGTGCAGGTCGCCACGATATCCGAGTCGCGTACGACCATTTCCGGCTTATCCACAGCCAACACTTCTAGGTCCAGCTTACCGGTCATTTCTTTGGCGAAGGCCTCGCGGTGTGCTTTCGTGGGACTATAGACCTTAACTTTTTTAAGCTTGCGCACCTCATAGAAAGCTTCCAAGTAGCTCCGCGCCATTCCGCCTGAGCCGAATATGCCCACCACGGAAGCGTCTTCTCGGGCAAGATACTTTGCTCCCAAACCCGCGCAGCCACCGACTCGCATATGTTGAATCAAGCCGTCATTGATGATGGCCAGCGGCTCCCCGTTACGCACGCTAAAAACCATCACCAGGCCACACCAGGTTCCTGGCTGCATACAATACTTTTCCTCGGTGTCGCCATCGGGCCAGTGCACGATGTCAGATTTCATGCGAATCGCGAACACGCCGATTTTACGGCTCGCCCCTTCCATCGTGCCCCAGCGGTAGTAACCGTCGGGCCGCTCGCAGGGCATCCACAGATCCAACCGCGGCCGGTAAACGGCATCGCCTTTCAGAAGATCATCGTAACCATCTTCCAGGGCTTCGAGACACGATTTCATGTCGAAGAGCTTTTCTACATCCTGATTATTGATCAATAGCATTGCGACCTCCCACCACTGGATTACAACAATGCGAGAGATTTTGAAAGATCAAGGCTGATCGAGCTCCTTGCGTCCGAACAGCTTTACTGTTATTTCCAGGTTTCCAGTTTCGGGCGGCCAAGTACCCTCATGAGATTCCTTTTTGCTACTTTCCGCTACTCTGTCTCAACGTAAATGACTTGGTGTATTTTTTGCTTCGATTGGCTGATTTGATCAAACCCCTATTCAGGCTTCGTCAAACATAGGAGGAAACAATTGGATAACCGGGTCATAGCCGTCATAATGGGTGTTGTTGAGGGGTTTACCGAATTTATTCCAGTCTCCTCGACGGGGCATTTAATTCTGTTTGGCCAACTCCTCGGCTTCGTGGGTGAGAAGGCGACTAGCTTTGAAATTGTAATCCAGCTTGGTGCGATCCTTTCCGTCGTCGCGCTCTACCATGAAAGATTTTCTGCTTTGATTCCTCGCAAGACGGTTTTTTCACATGCTAGGAGATCGGTACTGGTAGGTTGGTCCGGATTATTACGAATTGGGATCGCGACATTGCCCGTCCTGGGGGTAGGCTTCCTGGGGCGACACGTGATCAAGGAGCGCCTTTTCACTCCCTTTACGGTAACATGCGCGCTCGCCGTGGGGGGCGTGGCGATCCTTCTCGCTGAACGATTCGTCGCCGGCCGACGTACGAATTCGCTGGATACAGTGACATTTAAACAAGCTCTCGGTGTCGGGATTTTTCAGATTCTGTCTCTGTGGCCGGGAACCTCACGATCCGCGGCAACAATCGTAGGCGGCATGCTCCTGGGACTTGACCGGAAAAGCGCCGCGGAGTTTTCTTTCTTAGTGGCGGTTCCGGTCATGCTGGTCGCCACCGGTTATGAACTGGTGAAAATGGGAGCACAGTTATCCGATGCAGAGGTCGATTTGCTTTTGTACGGCTTCATTGTGTCCTTCGTCGTCGCCATGATATCGGTCAAGGTTTTCATTCAGCTTTTGAATAAATGGACACTGGTTCCGTTTGCTTGGTACCGTATTTTGGCAGCGCCCGTTTTTTATTTTTTGACCAGAACTACAGGTTTTTAGAAAAAACGCCGTTCGTTTTCTCGCGAGCCACAGATAATAGCCGTTTCATTGAATCTATTTGCGATCCCTTCTCGCGCTGGTCGCGCACCTTCCGTCCGCATAGAAGTTTAGTTTGACATTCGCAATCCGTTGTCGCAAAGATAAGCGCAAATTCGACCAGGGGAGGGTGAACTTTGAAGATTCTCAGATTCAACGACGACAGAATCGGAGTGATTAAGAATGACAATATGGTGGTGGATGTCAGCGACACCCTTAGCTCCCGTAAGGCCAAAGGGCCGCAGAGAGTCATGGAAGAGATCATCGAAGGTTGGCGCAAATATCGCCGCCGCTTCGAAAAAATACTCGCGGAGCAGAGTGGCGTGCCCCTGAGCAGTGTTCAACTCCTCTGCCCACTCCCGCGGCCGAGCAAGTGCATAGCGGCTTTCAGTAACTATATCGATCGCCCTGGGCGAACTGCAGACAATTTCCCGCACGAGTATTTCTACAAATCTCCTGACCTCGTCGGACCCGGAGGAGCCGTCGAATTGAGGGACATTCCAGCCGCCGTAGTCTACCAGCCCGAAGCCGAGTTCGCCTATGTCATCGGGAAAACAGCCAAGGAGGTCCCGGAATCCAAGGCGATGGATTACGTCTTTGGCTACGTTCCGTTCTTCGACATTTCAACTCGCGGACTGCTGCGGCGCACGCAGTTCGTCGGTAAAGGGCAGGATTCTCATGGCTGCTGCGGGCCATGGATCATCACCAAAGACGAAATTCCGGATCCACACAACGTCGTTGTGAAGTCTTGGACCAATGGCGAACCGCGCCAGAACTACAACACGAGCGCTATGGCGCACAAGATTCCTGATCAGATCGCTTGGCTGACTAGATTTGGCCGGCTTAATCCTGGGGACATTGTAGCCACCGGCACATTCCATGAGGGGCTGCGGCCGGTGAATAGCGGCGACACGATCGAGATCGAGTTCGAAAACATGGGTAGAGCGAAGTTCCTAGTGAAAGGCAACAGTCCGCGTAAGGATGTGGATTGGCTCCCGGGAAGAGACCAACCTAAAGCGCCGGAAGGCGGAGGAATACATCGGGTATGAGAAAAATGGAATAATGGAATACTGGAGCATTGGAGTATTGGGACTTCAGACCCAGCACTCCATTATTCCATTACTCCGCTACTCCATTCTTTTGTTCATCCCCACGTGCCATGGCAAGAATATCCTGCAAAGCAAATTGAACAATTGATTGAGAGCGTATCCTAAGATCGCCAGCGCCAGCATTCCCGCATACATCTGAGCGACTTTGAATCTTCTCTGGGAATCCAGAACAAAATAGCCGATCCCGTCGGTACTCCCCACCATCTCAGAAATAACCACCAGGATCAGCGTGATCGGCAGGCTCACTCTCAGACCGGTCATGATCTGCGGCGAGCAAGCCGGCACAATAACCTGCCACATGATCTTCTGTTGAGACAAGCCAAAAGTCTTCGCTGTCTGCAGAAGAACGCGATCGATATTTCTAACACCATCGACGGTGTTGAGAAGGATCGGCCAAGCACAGGAGAAAAAGATCACAAAAATTTTCATTTCATCTTCCAAACCGAAGACCAACATGGCCACTGGGATCACCACGGGAGGCGGAATCGGACGCAGCATTTCGACAATGACTTCCAGCCCGCGATGGAAAGCATCATAAAGTCCCATGAGGATTCCCAACGGAATAAAAACCACGGCTGCCAGCGCATAACCGACCGCCGCCCTTTCCAGA
>Ga0335082_10007610_pt1 | contig 11750 bp, 10 predicted proteins | sample Lox_Sample_41_FD_206718 | JGI IMG/M metagenome (GOLD analysis project Ga0335082, IMG submission 206718) | Soil microbial communities from Loxahatchee National Wildlife Refuge, Florida, United States - Lox_Sample_4.1 | ecosystem: Environmental > Terrestrial > Soil > Wetlands | place: USA...
TTCGCCGAACGCGCCCTGGCACTCGGCGAGGACGGTGGCGAAGTCGGCGCGCCCGTGGTCGACCTTGGTGACGACGACCGCCCGGGGCATGCTCACCGCGGCGCATTCCTCCCACAGCAGCCGCGTGACCCCGTCGATCCCGTCGGTGGCGGATACCACGAAGAGCGCGCAGTCCGCCGCGCGCAGGCCCGCCCGCAGGTCGCCGGTGAAGTCCGCGTACCCGGGCGTGTCCAGCATGTGCACGGTCACCCCGTCGGAGGTGAACGGCGTCAGAGCCAGGTTGACCGATCGTTTCTGCTTTATCTCAATCTCGTCGAAGTCGCTGGTCGTGGTCCCCTCTTCGACCCGTCCCGCCCGGGCGATCGTGCCCGTGTGCAGGAGCAGCGCTTCGGCCAGCGTCGTCTTACCGCTCCCCGAATGGCCGACCAGCACGACGTTGCGTATTCGCGCCGCCTGATCGGCCCCCGATACCCTGCCCGCGCCTGCCGGTCCTGTGCCTCCTGAGCTGCCTGCGTCCGTCACTCTCGTCGCCTCCTCGCGCTCGATGAGCTTCCGTATGCACAGCGTGGCCCTGGTGGCCCGGTTACCACAAGACCCCCTCACGGAATACACAAGATGGCGTCGAGATGACAACGAAAGAGCAGCGGTCCCGCGGCCTGCGCCTAACCGTTACCCCGTACTTCGCGCGGACAGCGCGCTGAATGGCGTCCAATTGCCGCCATCGAGCGCGACTATCCAGGTCGCCGTCTGAACTGCCGCACCGGACTTGCGGTAGGTCGTCGTCGAGACGTACTTCTCATCGCCGATCGCCATGTGCCAATAGTAGGGACATGGCTGCCCACGGTGACAGGCCATCGGGCAAGTCGGCCGGCTTCCCTGACAGCCCCGCCATGCCCAGCGGACCCAGGGGGGCCGTCCGCCTCGCGGGGAACACCGCATTAAGATTCTTTCCGGCCATGCTGAACTTTCTCCGTCCCTTCTTCGCCCGCCTGTTCAGTCCGCTGATTCAGGGGCTCGCCCGCACGCCGGTCACTCCGAACATGATCACCGTCGGCGGCACCCTTGGCGTGGCCGCGGCATGCCTCGGCATGTTCCCGATCGGCTGGCTGTTCCCCGGCGCCGCGACCGCGACGGTGTTCATATTCACCGACATGATGGACGGCCAGCTCGCCAGGATCAAGGGCGACTCCGGGCCGTTCGGCGCGTTCCTCGACTCGACGATGGACCGGCTCGGCGACGCGGCCATCTTCGGCGGCATCACGATCTGGTTCATGCGGACCGATCACCTGCTCGCCGTGGTCAGCCTGTTCTGCCTCGCCGTCGGCATGAGCGTGTCCTACGTCAAGGCCCGCGCCGAGGGCCTCGGCCTCAACGCCGACGTCGGCCTCATCGAGCGTCCGGAACGCGTGCTTATCGGCCTCACCGCCATCGGCCTGTCCGGCCTCGGCATCCCCTACGTGCTGCCGATCGGCATGTGGGCGGTGGCCGCGGGCTCCGCGATCACCCTTGGCCAGCGGATGCGCTGCGTCTACCTGGACGCCAAGGCCAAGAGGGCGGCCCAGCCCGGGGAAGACTCCTCTTCTGGAGAGTCCGTCCCGGCGGCTCCCGCCCCGGCGGCCGCCACTTCGGCGGCCCCCTCTGCAGCGGCCCCCTCTGCAGCGGCCCCCTCTGCAGCGGCCCCCTCTGCAGCGGCCCCCTCTGCAGCGGCACAGCCGCCGGCCGACGACCCCGCCACGGCGCAGCCAAAGGACGACTGATGGGAAACTTGCAGGACCGCCTGATGAGCGCGGCTTTCGGCGCGGGCTGGAGGCTGGTGTGCCGTCTGCCCGAGTCGACGGCGCGCTGGCTGTTCGAGACGGGGGCCGACATCGCCTGGCGCAGGCAGGGGCCTGGCGTGCTCACCCTCGAGGGCAACCTGGTCCGGGTGCTGCGCGCGGACTCCGCGAACGGCGAGATCGACGGCAAGGAACTGCGTTCGCTGTCGCGCGCGGTGATGCGCTCCTACGCGCGCTATTACCTGGAGACGTTCCGGCTGCAGATCATTCCCGACGAGCGGATCCTGGCCGGGATGCACGTCAACATGGAGGCGCTCGAGGACACCCTGGAGCAGATGAGCGCGGGCCGCGGCGTCATCTACGCCCTGCCGCACCAGGGCGACTTCGAGCAGGCGGGCCGCTGGGTCATCCTGGCCGGCGCCGGCTCGTTCACCACCGTGGCCGAGCGGCTCGAGCCGGAGGCGGTATTCCAGCGGTATCTCGAGTTCCGCCAGGGCCTCGGGATGGAAGTGCTGCCGACCACAGGCGGCCCGCACCCGTTCGGCGTCCTGGCTCAGCGGCTGCGAGCCGGAAAGCTGATCTGCATCGTGGCCGACAGAGACCTCTCTGACACGGGAGTCGAGGTGGACTTCTTCGGCGAGAAGGCGCTGTTCCCCGCCGGCCCCGCGGCCCTCGCCGTGCAGACGGGCGCGGCGCTGCGGCCGGTCTCCTGCTGGTTCATCGGCGAGGACGAGTGGGGCGCGCACATCTACGACGAGATCCCGGTCCCGGCCGACGGTGACCGCAAGCAGAAGGCCGCCGCGATGACGCAGGCCATGGCGCGCGCCTTCGAGCACGGGATCAGGGAGCACCCGGAAGACTGGCACATGCTCCAGAAGCTCTTCGTCGCCGATCTCGACCCCGAGCGGCTCGCCCGCAGCCGCAGCCGCAACGGCAACGGCAACGGCAAGGGCCGCAACGGCAACGGCAACGGCAACGGCAGTGGCAACGACGCTGGCGGCAACGGGGACGGCGGCGCGGCGAGCGAGGCGAGCACGGCTCGCGGTGCGTCCTGATGGGCTCACCGGAGACGGCGCCGTTGCGGATAGGCATCGCCTGTCCCTACTCCTGGGACGTGCCAGGCGGCGTGCAGCAGCACATCAGGGACCTGGCCGAGGCGCTGATCGAGCTCGGCCACGAGGTCTCGGTGATCGCGCCCGCGGACGAGGACCGGCCGCTGCCGCCCTACGTGGTCCCCGCGGGCAAGGCGATGCCCGTCCCGTACAACGGCTCGGTGGCCAGGCTCGCGTTCGGCCCGCTGTCGGCGAACCGGGTCCGCCGCTGGCTGCGCGACGGCGCCTTCGACGTGCTGCACGTCCACGAGCCCTCCGTGCCCTCGCTGTCGCTGCTCGCCTGCTGGGTGGCGTCGGGTCCGATCGTCGCCACCGTGCACACCGCGATGCGCAGATCCCGGTGGCTGCTCGCGAGCCAGCCCGTGCTCCGCTCCGCCTTGGAGAAGATCGACGGGCGGATCGCGGTGTCCGAGGCGGCGCGGTCGACCTTCGTCGAGCACCTGGGCGGCGACGCGGTGCTGATACCGAACGGGGTCGCCACCCGGCGCTACCGGCACGCCGAGCCCCTCGACGGCTGGCCGGGCGTCGGCGGCGCCATCGGCTTCCTCGGCCGCATGGAGGAGCCGCGCAAGGGCCTGGCGATCCTGCTGCGGGCCTTCGAGATCCTCGCCCCGGGCCGGCCGGGACTGCGGCTGCTGATCGCGGGCAACGGCGACATCGACGAGCAGCGCGAACGGCTTCCCGAGGAGCTGCGCGACCGCGCGGTGTTCCTCGGCGAGGTGTCCGAGGATGACAAGGTTCGCCTGCTGCACTCCGTCGACGTCTTCTGCTCGCCGAACACCGGCGGCGAGTCCTTCGGCATCGTCACCGCGGAGGCGATGGCCGCGGGCGTGCCGATCGTCGCGAGCGACATCCCCGCGTTCCGGGACGTGCTGCGTGACGGTCGCGCGGGCGAGCTGTTCACCACCGGCGACGCCGAAGACCTGGCCAAGGTGACCGGCCGCCTGCTCGACGACCCGGCCCGCCGCGCCGAGCTGTCCGTCGCCGCGCTCGACGCGGTGGCCGACTACGACTGGGGCATCGTCGCGGGCAACGTTGTCAGCGTCTACGAGACCGTCGTCCTCGGCCGCACCACGGTAGGCATCGCCCAGTGAGGGGCCCCCAATGACCTGGACCATCATCGTCCTCGCCATCCTCGCCCTGGTGCTGTGGAGCTTCTACATCTCCTGGCGGGCAAGCCGCCTCGACCGGCTGCACAACCGGGTGGAGGCGGCGCGCACCGCGCTCGACCTCGCCCTGGTCCGGCGCGCCTCCGCGGCCTCCGACCTCGCCTCGTCGGGGCTGGTCGACCCGGCCACGTCGCTGCTGCTCGCCGACGCGGTGCGGCGGGCAAGGCAGGCCAACCCCGCAGAGCGCGACCTGGCGGAGAGCGACCTGACCCGGGCGCTGCGCGCCACCCTCGGCGAGCCAGGCGTTCGCGGCGAACTCGAGGACGGCACCGGCAACGGCTCGCCGGACGCCGGCAACCGCGCTCCTGACGGCCGCGACGATGTCGTGCCCGCGGCGGGCGCCGCCGCTCAGGAAGGCCCCGGCGCCCTGGCGCCCGGCGCCGCCCAGGCGGGCACTGTGCCGGCGGGCGCGCTGCCGGCGGGCACTGCGCCAGCGGGAGCTGTGCCGGCGGGCACTGCGCCGGCGGGTCCCGTGCTGGCAGGCACAGCGCCGGTGCGCGCCATACCGCAGGAGGAAGGTCCGGCGGAGGAGGAAGGCGCCGAGGAACTGATCGACGAGGTGGAGAAGGCCGCGCGCCAGGTCTTCATCGCCCGCAAGTTCTACAACGACGTCGCCGGCCGCACCATCGACGCACGCCGCCGCCCGCTCGCCCGCGTGCTGCGCCTGTCCGGCAGCGCGAAGCAGCCCGAGTTCTTCGACATGGACGACGCGCTCACCGACGACGACGGATAGCCGCCCGAACGGGTTCCCGCTTCGCCGCGGGGGTCCGGGGGTCGCCCCCCGGAAGGTAAGCGCACGGGCCAATTACCCAATTGGCTCGCGCTGGTCCTGGGGCGCAGCCTGCGGCGATGAACGACATATTATAGAGAGAATCCGGCCGTCCGCGCCACAGTGCAAGCGAGGTGCGACGCTCGCGAGCGTCGCACCTGACCGTGGCGAGCGGGCGTGCATGCCCGTACCAGGAGGTTTTACAGTGTCCACCGCCGACGCCCGCACTGACGGCACGACCACCGGTTCGCCCGCGCCCGAAACGGGCACCGCGCGGGTCAAGCGCGGCATGGCGGAGATGCTCAAGGGCGGCGTGATCATGGACGTGGTGACGCCGGAGCAGGCCAAGATCGCCGAGGACGCCGGCGCTGTCGCGGTGATGGCGCTCGAGCGGGTGCCCGCGGACATCCGCGCGCAGGGCGGCATCGCCCGGATGAGCGACCCGGACATGATCGAGGGCATCATCGGCGCCGTGTCCATCCCCGTCATGGCCAAGGCCAGGATCGGCCACTTCGTCGAGGCCCAGGTGCTGCAGTCGCTCGGCATCGACTACATCGACGAGTCCGAGGTGCTCACCCCGGCCGACGAGGCGCACCACATCGACAAGTGGAAGTTCACCGTGCCCTTCGTCTGCGGTGCCACCAACCTGGGTGAGGCGCTGCGCCGGATCGCCGAGGGCGCTGCGATGATCCGCTCCAAGGGCGAGGCAGGCACCGGCAACGTGGTTGAGGCGACCAGGCACATGCGCTCGCTGAGCCAGGGCATCCGCCGCCTCCAGGGACTGCCCCCCGAGGAACTGTTCACCGCCGCCAAGGAGCTCCAGGCGCCGTATGAGCTGGTCGCCGAGGTGGCCAAGGCCGGCAAGCTGCCCGTCGTGCTGTTCACCGCGGGCGGCATCGCCACCCCGGCCGACGCGGCGATGATGATGCAGCTCGGCGCCGAGGGCGTCTTCGTCGGCTCCGGCATCTTCAAGTCGGGTGACCCGGCCAAGCGCGCCGCCGCGATTGTCAAGGCCACCACGTTCTACGACGACCCCGATGTCATCGCGAAGGTCTCTCGTGGCCTTGGCGAGGCGATGGTCGGCATCAACATCGACACGCTGCCCGCCGACCAGCACTACGCCGCCCGCGGCTGGTAAGCCCCGCCAACCGCGGTAATCCATCCCTTTCCTGTCACGCGGCAGGCCGGCGTCCGGCATGGCCACGGGCCCGGCGACCCGGGGGAAGACGCGGCCCTGCGGGCGTGTTATAACAAGCGAATCCTCTGACCCGGGCGGCGCTGACACGCGCCCTCGGTGAGCAGCGGACTATGGGGAGGAATCCGACTTTGCCGGTCATTGGGGTACTCGCCCTCCAGGGCGACGTCCGCGAGCACCTGCGGGCGCTCGGCGAGGCGGGCGCGACCGCCACGCCGGTTCGCCGCCTGGCCGAGATCCAGGCCGTGGACGGCCTGGTCATCCCCGGCGGTGAGTCGACCACGCTGTGGAAGCTCGCGACCGCGTTCGAGCTGATGGACCCGCTGCGCAAGCTGATCGCCTGCGGCATGCCCGCCTTCGGCTCCTGCGCGGGCCTGATCATGCTCGCCGACCGACTCGTGGACGGTGCGGAGGGCCAGCAGACCTTCGGCGGCATCGACATGACCGCGCGCCGCAACGCCTTCGGCCGCCAGGTGGACTCCTTCGAGCGCGAGGTCACCCTCCGCCTCGACGCCGAGGACAGCACGGACGCCGAGAACGGCACGCCATTCCCCGCGGTATTCATCCGCGCGCCCTGGGTGGAACGCGCGGGCGAGGAAGTAACCGTGCTCGGCGAGGATAACGGTAGGATCGTCGCCGTCCGGCAGGGCGCGCTTCTCGCGACGGCTTTCCACCCGGAACTGACCCCGGACACGCGGATCCACGAGTTGTTCGTCACGATGGTGAAGGGAACGTCATGAGCGGCCACTCCAAATGGGCCACCACCAAGCACAAGAAGGCGGTGGTCGACGCTAAGCGCGGCAAGCTGTTCGCCAAGCTGATCAAGAACGTCGAGGTGGCCGCCCGCACTGGTGGCGGCGACCCGGCCGGCAATCCGACGCTCTATGACGCGATCCAGAAGGCCAAGAAGTCGTCGGTACCGAACGACAACATCGACCGCGCCGTCAAGCGCGGCTCCGGCCAGGAGGCCGGCGGCGCGCAGTACGAGAACATCACCTACGAGGGCTACGGCCCAGGCGGCGTCGCGGTCCTCGTCGAGTGCCTGACAGACAACCGCAACCGCGCCGCCTCCGATGTGCGCGTCGCGTTCACCCGCAACGGCGGCCGGATGGCGGACCCGGGCTCGGTGGCGTACCTGTTCAACCGCAAGGGCGTCATCCTCGTCGGCAAGACGAAGGACATGACCGAGGACGACGTCCTGCTCGCGGTCCTCGACGCGGGTGCGGAAGAGGTCACCGACCTCGGCGAGAGCTTTGAGGTCATCTCCGAGCCGACCGACATGGTCGCGGTCCGCAAGGCCCTCCAGGAAGCCGGCATCGACTACGAGTCGGCCGACATGGCGTTCCTGCCGAGCTCCGAGATCGACCTCGACGAGGACCAGGCACGCAAGGTCCTCAAGATGATCGACGCCCTCGAGGACTCCGACGACGTGCAGGACGTGTACGCGAACTACAACGTCAGCGACGACATCATGGAGAAGCTCGGCTAGCGCCTTTCCGGCTGACGCCCGGAGCGCGGGTCCTCGCACAAGCCGGCCTTGTCGGTGGCATCACTGTCGGCGCTCCGTTAGTCCCTTCGCGTGGCATGCGTGTCCGGCTCCGCCTGAGTCGCCCCATTACCCCCATACGTTGCAAACGCCCCTGAGACCTCGCTTCAGGGGCGTTTTCGCTATCCCCCGGTCGGACCCACCGGGCCGGGGCCGGAATCGTTCTGGCTCTGGGTGCCACGAGGTCAGAACGCATCCCGCTCCTCTCAAGCCCGTGGCCCCCGTTCCTCCGTCTCCGGCGCCACGTCCCGTTGGGCTCTCCATCGGATTCCATCTGGCTCTTGAAAATAAACGAACGATCGCTTATTTTCTAAGTACAGAGCTTACGGAGCGATGGAGGACACCATGGACGCTCACTTCCAGCCGACGACCACAAGCCACCCGGCGACCGCGACCACCCTCGGGCGGCGCACAGGCGCGAGCCCCTGGGCGGTGCTCGCGATCATCCTGACCGCGGTCTTCATGCAGCTTCTCGACACGACGATCACGATGGTCGGCGTCCCGTCCATCCAGGCGTCGCTGCACAGCTCATTCGGCGAAATCCAGCTGGTGGTGGCCGGCTACATGCTCGCCTTCGCCTGCGTCCTCGTCACCGGCGGCAGCCTCGGCAGCAGCTACGGCCGCAAGCGGATGTTCCTGTGGGGCATGGCCGGCTTCACCATCGCCTCCGCCGCCTGCGGCGCGGCACCCGACGCGCGCACCCTCATCGTCGCCAGGGTCGTGCAGGGCATGTGCTCGGGGCTGATGTTCCCGCAGGTGCTCAGCATCATCCAGGTCGTGTTCCGCAAGGAGCAGCGGACCAAGGCGATCGGACTGTACGGCGCGACGATCGGCCTGGCGACCATTCTCGGCCCGGTCACCGGCGGCGGCCTGATCGACCTGAACATCGCCGGCTGGGGCTGGCGCTCGATCTTCTTCGTCAACGTGCCCATCGGCCTCGCCGCGTTCGCGCTCGGCGCGGTGATGATCCCCGAGTCACGGCAGGACGGCCACCGCCGCATCGACCTGCCCGGCGCGGGACTGCTCGGCGCCGGCCTTTTCCTGCTCGTGCTGCCGCTGGTGATCGGCCGCGAGCAGGGCTGGCCCGCCTGGTCGTTCGCCTGCCTCGCGGTCAGCCCGTTCGTGCTCGTGGCATTCGCGCTCTACGAGCGGCGGCGGACGCACAGGGACGCGGGACCGCTGATCGACACCACGCTGTTCCGGCAGCGGCCGTTCACCGTCGGTCTCATCGCCTGCCTGGTGTTCTTCACCGGCATCCCGTCGTTCTTCATGATCTTGCTGCTCACCCTCCAGGCCGGGCTCGGCTACAGCCCGGTCAAGGCCGGCGCGGTGACCCTCGGCTTCGCGGTCGCGCTCGCGATCGGCTCGGCCCGCTCCGCGGCCGTCACCAGGCGGCTCGGCACCCGGGTGCTGATCGCGGGCTGCGCGCTGATGATCATCGGCCAGCTCGGCGTCATCGCCGTCATGCACGCGGCAGGCACAGGACTCCAGGGCTGGCAGCTGCTCGCCCCGATGTTCGTCGCCGGGCTCGGCGGCGGCCTGTTCATCGCCCCGGTGACCAGCGTGGTGCTGGCCGGCATCACCGCCAAGGACTCGGGCGCCGCCTCCGGCGCGCTGGCGACCGTTCAGCAGGTCGGCGCGGCACTCGGCATCGCGGTGGTCGGCGTGATCTTCTTCGGGCTGCTCGGCGCCAACGCCGCCACCTCATCGGCGTCCGCCGTCCCGCAGCTGCGGCATGAGCTCACCGTGGCCGGAGTGCCCGCCGCGCAGCAGCCGCTCATCGTCGCCAAGTTCGACGCGTGCTTCTCCGCCCGCGCGCACTCCACCGACCCGTCGGCGACACCCGCCGTCTGCCAGCAGACCGAACGGCAGCTAGCGGCAAGCCCCGCCCCCGCCGCGGTCAAGACCGCGGTGGCGCAGGCCATCGACAGCGAAGCGGTGCCGGCAGCCAGGCTCGACGACTTCACCCAGTCGATGCGCAGCACCCTGTGGTGGCAGGTGGCCGTCTTCGCGCTCGCCCTGATCCTGGCCAGCCGGCTGCCCAGGGTCCGCCTCGACACCGCCGACACCATGGCCGGCAGTGCCTAGTACAAACACCGCCCAGCGCGAGCCCCGCCAACGCAACGACGCGACAACGCCTAACGAAAAACCGCCTTGATGAACAGGTCGCCGTGACGGGCGGCCTGTTCGCGTGCCGCCTCGATCTCCCGCGGCGTCGCCGCGTCGTGCAGCCAGAGCACCCGGGCCAGCGCTACCGGGGCGATCAGCGCGTAGGCGAGGTCACCGGGCGACCCGAGGGATGGATCCACCCGGCCCTCCGCCATCCAGCGCGCGAAGACCTCGGCAAGCCCGCCGAGCGAGGCCGTGATCCCCTCGCGCAGCTGCGTCGAGTGGATCATGTTGTCGTGCGACATCAGGCTGATCAGCTGCCGGGCGGCGGGGGAGGACCACTCGGTCATGACGCGCTCGACGAGCGCCCGCAGGAAGCTGGGCGGATCGGTCTCCGCCTCCGCCAGCAGGTCGTTGAGCGCGGCGGTGGCGCTCAGCGGGCCGAGCCTGGCGAAGACCGCGTCGAAGATCGCGCGCTTGCTGTCGAAGTGGGCGTAGAGCACGCTCTCGCTGAGCCCGACGGAGCGGGCGATGTCGCGTACCGACGTTCCCTCGAAGCCCTTCTCCGCGAACAGCGTCAGGGCCGCCTCGAGCAGCAGTTCCTTGGTGTCGGCCGCGTCCGACTTGGGCGGCCGCCCGCGCCTTCTGCCCGACGTGCCCGACGTGCCCGACGTGCCCGACGTGCCCGACGTGGTAGCGGTCATCGCGCTAGTCTATCACCAGAAAATAAACGAACGCTCAATTTAACCGCCCGTGTCATAGGCTTGGGCGCCGTGACTGACGTAGAGATCCGGCCCATCAGCCCCGACGACGACTTCGACGCGCAGCTCGACCTGGGACAGCGTGCCTTCGGCAGCTACTCGGCGCAGCAGAAGGAGAGCTGGCTCCACGTCGCGAGGCTCCGCGCGAGCGAGGGCATGTTCCTCGGCGCGTTCGCCGAGGGAGTGCCCGCGGGCGCCGCCATGCTGCACGACATGCGGCAGTACTGGCTGGGCAGCCCGGTCCGCTGCGCGGGCGTGGCCTCGGTCAAGGTCGCGCCCGAGCACCGCGGCATGGGCATCGGCCGCCTGCTGATGACCGAACTGCTCGGGCTGATCGCCGACCGCGGCTATCCGCTGTCCACCTTGTTTCCCGCCACGGTGCCGATCTACCGTTCGCTCGGCTGGGAGCTGGCAGGCGCCAAGCACGAGTTCACCGTCCCCGCCCGCTCGCTGCGCGAACTCCAGCCGCCCGACCCCCAGGCCGCCGCGAAGCCAACAGCGGAGCTAACAAAGGCGCCGCGGATCACAAGAGCAACACCAGATGACGCGAAAAGAGTGATCAACGCGATCGGCCGGTCACACCGGGCAGCCCGCGACGCCGGCCCCATCACCTGGGACGAAGGCCCGTCCAGGCAGTGGCTCGACCGCCCCGACCTGTACGCCTACCTGGCGGAAGGCCCAGAGCAAGCGGACGGCTTCGCCGCCTACCGCTGGGCCGGCGGCGACACCCGCGAGCTGTGGGTGGAGCGGGTCCACGCCACGACGCCGCAGGCGCTGCGCGCCCTGTGGTCGGTGATCGCCTCCAACGCCTCGGTGACCCGCACGGTGCGCGGCTGGGCCGCGCCCGGCGCCCCGTTCTGGTGGCTCACCGCCGAACGCGACGCCACTATCAGCCGCCGCGCAATGTGGATGCTCCGCGTGGTCGACGTCCCCGCGGCCATCGCCGCCCGCGGCTTCCCGCCCGGCGTCTCCGTCAGCGTGCCGCTCGAGATCAACGACAAGGCGCGCCCCGGCAATGCCGGTCGCTGGCTGCTGACCGTCGACAGTGGCAAGGGGGCACTGATCCCGAACGGTTCCCTGTCTTCGCCCGACCCCGTCACCCTGGGCCCGCGCGGCGTGGCGGCCCTCTACGCGGGCGTCTCAGCCGAGAGCCTGCGCCTGTCCGGCCTCGCGTCGGGCGGCACGCCGGAGACAGGCGCGCTGCTCGACGCCGCGTTCGCCGCCATCCCGTTCATGGTCGACGACTTCTAACGCCGCTGGTTCGCCGTGGGCCGGGTCCGCGGGCCGGCGCACGGCAGGCAAACGCCGCGCGCG
>Ga0335082_10007611_pt1 | contig 11750 bp, 12 predicted proteins | sample Lox_Sample_41_FD_206718 | JGI IMG/M metagenome (GOLD analysis project Ga0335082, IMG submission 206718) | Soil microbial communities from Loxahatchee National Wildlife Refuge, Florida, United States - Lox_Sample_4.1 | ecosystem: Environmental > Terrestrial > Soil > Wetlands | place: USA...
TGGCATCGATCCCGGTGCCAGCCAGCTCGCGGTCCAGGACGCTGCGCGCCTCGGCGCCCGGCTCCCGGTTCACCAGCCGCAACCCGCGCCGGGCCGCGTCGGCCACCCCCGAGATCCCATCGGCCACCTCCGGGCGCAGCGCCAGCCCCTCCTGCCAGGAGCTGAACCCGATCACCTGGCCGCCCCGGGGCAGCATCTCCGCGGCCGGGCCGATGTTGTACCCATTGCCCTGGCCACGTAGGTGCGTCCCGGCCAAGTGCACCAGCCCGGCGGCGGCCAGCCGCAGCGCCTCCCGGCTCGGGCACGGCCACCAGCTGAACCCGACCGGCGGATCCAGGAGCCCGAGCGGAGCCTCCAGCAGCGGCAGCGCCGGATCGCAACCCGCCACGACCAGGGTTGGCCGCGGCGGCCCGATGGGCCGGACCATCCTGCTCCGCCCCCGGTCGCTGCCAGCCTCGGCGGTCAGCCCGCCCGCCGGGAGGAACCCTCTCCGGCTCGCCGTGCCGCCCAGCAACGGAAGCGCGACATACCCGTCCCCCACCGAAGCGAGCGTGACCCTGGCCCCCGCGCCGCCAAGCGGCGCGACCGGTATCGCCGTGACCGGCACCGCAAGGTCATCCCGCCCAAACAATTCCTCCACGGTCATGCCCAGCGCGCGGGCCAGGGCGAAGGCGGCCCGCAGCGACGGGTCGGATTCGGCAGACTCCCACAGGGAGATAGCCTGCCGCGACACCCCGGCCACATTCGCCAGCTGCTGCTGGGACAACCCGCGTGCCCGCCGGGCCAGCCGCAGCCGTGCGCCACGCCGAGCCTGATGTCCGTCACTCACCTCGCACCATCACCCCGCCCCTAGCGAACGGAGTGGCCAGCGTGCCCGCGCCGAACACGATCAGCGTGCCATGCGCCGCCGATACGGCGGGCTTGCGCTGCCCGGCGTGCCCGAGCTGCTGCAGGCAGCGGCCACCTTCCCGATCAGGCAGGCGGCGACGGCAAGGCCGCCCCTGCGGAGTTTGCGGCCCACAACTGCCCCCTCTGTATTACTACAGAACGAGGCAGAGCCTAACAGGAGCCCGGCCCTGCGGCCTCTCATTTCTGCACGCGGTTCACATCGCACTGTCGTGGTGTGGCTGCGCTGGTAGAGTCCGGGTCATGGCCAGGTATCTGCAGGTCAGCCAGGAGATCGCCAGCGATATCGAATCCGGCGTACTTGGCCCGGGGGACGAGCTGCCGAGCATCCGCGACGCCGCGAACCAGTACAACACGACCGGCTCAACCATCGCCCGCGCCTACCGGCACCTTGCCGATGCGGGCGTGATCGATGTCGCGGACCGGCGCCGGTCCCGCGTTGCCGCCGGGGGCGAGGCCGCGGCCAGGCGGCTGTTCGGCGGTCACCCGGTCCTGCGGCTGGCAGGCAGCGATGACCCGGGCCTGGATATCGCACTGCGCCACAGCGGCGCCAGCATCGTCACTGTCGGGACGCGGGGCAGCTTCCACGGCCTGACCAGGATCTGGCGCGGCACCGCCGACGCCGCGGCCATCCACCTGCGTCACCGCTCCGGCGGCCACAACACCCCGTTCGCCCGGACGCTGCTGCGCGACCGCCAACCGGCGATCATCCACCTATGGCGCCGCGAACAGGGCCTGCTGACACCGGCAGGCAACCCTGATCACATCACTGGTCCCGGTGACCTGCGCGCAATGCGGATCGCCCGGCGCCAGTTCGGCACCGGCACCCGCGTGCTGCTGGACCGGCTGCTGACCGAAGCCGGAATCGCGCCCGCCTCCGTGACCGGCCCCGAGGCGGCATCTCACCTCGAAGTGGCCATGTCGGTCGCCTCCGGCCAGGCCGACACCGGGCTCGGCGTCCGCGCCGCCGCCACCGCACTCGACCTCGGCTTCGTACCCGTTGCCTGGGAAGACTTCGACATCGTGCTGAGCGGCGACACCCTGCCAGCCGCCGAGCCGCTGATTGCCGCCTTGCGCACTCCGGCGGTCCAGTCATCAATCGGTGCGCTCGGCGGTTATGACCTGTCCAGGGCCGGCTCGGTAGAAATGCTGGCCTGATCGGTTGCCCGTCGGCCGGTAGATACGGTGCGGCCTGCGCATGGACAAGATCTGGATCGGTAGCTTCGCCGCGCGCCTACCGGGCGTGGCCTTCGGCCTGGCCCTCGCCGTCAGGGCCGCGTATGTGAGGGTTGTGGCGGAAGGTGGATGGCTCCGACAGTGCGCCAGTTCCAGAGTCGTTCGGGGCCGTGCTGGATGACGAGGCTGACTGTGCTGATCTGGATCTGGCATTGTCGTGGCTGCGTTCCGAGCGCGGCGATGATCGGGGCCGTGGCCTGTTCTGCGGTGCTGTAGCAGACGGTAATGTGCGGGATCCAGGGCGGCGAGTCGCCGTCTGGATCATGGTCACCGGTGACGGCGCGGGTTGCTGCTTGCGCCGCGTCATGGATGCTGGCTAGTGCCCGCCGGGGCTTGACGGCGAGCGTGATGGCCTCGGGGTGGTAGAGGAAGCCGCCGACGGTGACGGTGATGCCGGGGGTGCGGGCGAGCGCGGCAGAGGCGATCTTGATCATGTGCTGGAGCTGGTCTGGGGAGAACTGATCGGCTGGCCCGGCGTGCAGCGCGGTCATGTGCAGTCGGTCCAGTGGTGTCATGTGCAGCCCGGGGAACTGCGCTAGCCGCTGCTGGGCGTCTCGGGCCAGGTCGATGACCGGCGGGTGATCTTTCATGAGGATGTGCCAGTAGACGGCTCCTTCGCCTGGTCCTGGCTCGGCCCGGTCGTGCCAGCGGTTGATCATCTGTGCTGGCAGCGTGGTCATCCGGCCTCCCTGGTGTCGTGTGGTGGTAGCGCGCTGGCGGTGAAGCCGCGGATCTGGTGCCGCAGGCAGGATGCGGCCGGGCTGGAGGCGTAGCGGCAGGCGGACAGGCGGTGGTCGAGGTCGGCCAGCCAGCCGGTGACGGTGGCGATGCGGAATTCGGGCGGCATCGCGAGCATGGGCGTTACCTGCTCGACGGCTCCGTCGAGTGCGTCGTTGAGCAGGTGCGCGATAGCGGCGCCGATCCGTACCTGCGCCCAGGTACCGGGGATGTGCGGATCTCCGGCGGCCCAGCCTTCATCGGCGGCCAGGGCTGCCCGCAGCGCGCCGTCGGCGTCGCCGGTGCGCAGCGCGACGGACAGCGCGAACATCGCCTGCCGCTCGGGGGAGAAGGACCAGGGGGAGATCCCGGTGTCTGCGCCAGCCGGGGCGCCTGCGATCATTTCGGCGCGGGCCAGCGCGGTCTTAGCCCGGGAGGTGTCACCGGCCAGGGCCGCGGCGTTGGCCTCGTAGTAGGCGAGATGGATGCTCATCGGGGTGACCGGGCCGTCTTCGTAGCCCCGCAGGGCGAGGTCTGCGGCTTCGGCATAGTGGTGCTGCCACCGGGCTGTCTTGGCCAGCGCGTAGCAGGCTTTGGCCCGGCTGGTTTCGGCTTCTTGCGACCCGAGCAGGGCGGCCTTGCCGTAGGTGCGGGCGGCCTGGTCCCGGCCGACGTCGCCGAGCAAGACGCTGGCGTGGGCGAGCAGGTCGCTGTCGATCCGGATCAGCTCGCGGGTCTGCCGGAGCCGCTGCTTGCCGCTGCGCAGGAGCGTCTGCGTCTTGCCGTGGAGCTGGAGCACGTCGGCCAGGACGCGGCGGGCTGTGACCTGGGTGTGCAGGTCGGCGAGGGCGATGGTGGCCTGCTCGATGTGCCCGATCGCCTCGTCGCTGGTATTGGTTGACGTGATCCAGGCCGTCATGCTCGCCACGTCATCCGATACCGGGATCCGCGGGCTGGCCGGGGGCGGCGCGTGGCCCTGCTCGTGCTCGGCGAGCAGCAGCCCGAACTGGGCACGGGCCTGCTCCGATGCTCGCGCTAGCGCGACATCGAGGATCTGCTGGGTGGCGGGCCGGAGAGCGACCTCGGGCCGTGCTCGCCAGTAGGCGGCGGTGCGGGCGGCGATGCCCAGGTGCGCGGCGAAGGCCTCGTTGGTCATGCGCAGCGCCTGACGCAAGAGGTCAGCGCGCCCGCCTGTCCACGAGGCCACCACGTTCATGTCTCAGGTTGTTGCCGGTTCCGGGTCGTATTGCACTTCTGTTGCACTGCTGTTGCATGGCGGGTTCATGGTCGCGCGGCGTGCCCCGCGGCAGCCTGGAAGGCATGAACCCGAACCGCCCGGCAACGGCATCACGGGGCTTGTCCCTCGGCAGGCAGCCGGGCAAGCAGGCTGGCTACCGCGGTCTCGGCTGCGGCCAGGTCTTTCCTGCTGCGACGCAGGACGGCCTGGATGTCGGCCAGCTCGTCCCGCAGCGTCGGGTTCTTGCCGTTGCCGGGGACGTCCCGCACGTACGCGCCGCTGGCGGGCCGGATCTCCACCAGGCCGTCCGCCGCGAGCATCCGGATGGCGGCCTGGGCGGTGTTGAGGGCGACGTGGTGCGAGTCGCGCAGCTGCCGGTACGACGGGATCTTGCTGCCGGGAGGGAACGCGCCGCCCGCGATCTGGGCTCTGAGGGCATCCGCGAGCTGCCTGCTCGCGGTGTGGTCCGTGCTCGGGTGCGTCACAAGCCAAGTGTAGTCATCTGTCCTGCGACAGTGATTGACAATTGCGTCCTAGGACAGGCAGATTGTTCTAGGACAACAGAGGTTCCGCAGGAAGCGGGCCACGACTCAAGGAGATAGCCACATGGCAATTCAAGGTCGTCCGATCCCGATCGAGTTCGGGATGGTGTTCCCCGATGGCGCATATGCGGCCGGGGGCATCGAGATGGTGCGGGACTTCGACCGGTCCTCCGGTGACCGGGTGGTCCAGCAGGTAGATAAGCACACCGGGCTGCCGCTGTGGGTGGTCGAGGTGATCGACGCGGACCCGGAAGCGCGGCAGCGGACGGTGAAGGTGAAGATCACCGCGCAGGTGCAGCCGGTGCTGCCGCCCACGCCGCCGGGGTCGCCGTTCACCGCGGTCGAGTTCGACGGGCTGACGGTGATGCCGTACACAGACGGTTCCCGGTGCCAGGGCGGCGGCAAGGGCAGGGGCAAGTGCGGCGCGCGGCAAGCGTACTCGCTCAAGGCCACCGGGGTGCGCGCCCCAGCGCGGGGCCTGGGCCGCCCGGCGCCCGACTCGCACAAGGACGCGGCGTGACGGCCCGGCGCGCCCCGGCCGCGCACCTGTGCCTGCGGGTCGGCTCCCGGCACCAGGTGGCGTTCGTGCCGTTCCCGGCAAAGGCCCCGATGTTCGTCATCGGCACCGCGTCCACGCTCGTGACCTTCGCCCTGCCCGAGCACCTGGAGGCCGGGCACGTGGACTTCGCCCGCCAGCTCGCGGCCAAGGCATGGGCCTACGCGGTGGCAGTCGAACGCCGGTACCGGGGCCTGCCACCGCTTCCGGACACCCCGGTGCCGTACACGCTGACGGCCACCGCCGAGGCGCTGCTAGAGGCCGACCCGGGACGGGCGGACCTGATGCCGCTGCCAGGCGGGCAGGAGGTGACGGCATGACCGTGCTGACTTCCACTGCCACCGTGCAGTTCGACCAGACCGGCCCGGCTGAGATCTCGGCCACCGTGCGGCTGAACGGCGGCAGCCGCATCTACTGCCACCGGTATGAGAATTCCGCGCCGGTCCTCTCGATCACCGATAAGCACGTCCGGATATCGGTCAGCATCCCCGACCCGGACCACGTGACCGCAGAAGACGTCAGCTTCGGCCGCCTGCTGGCCGAGGCAGTGGCCCGGTACGTGGCCGAGCTGGAGAAGCTCGCCGCCACCGCAGCAAGTACCGCCCAGCCCGCCGGGCGGGCGGCCTGATGACCCGGCTGATGGAGGCGGGGCGGCTGGAGCTGGTACCTCCGGCCGCCCCTGGGTTCTCTCCCGCATGCACGAAAGAGGAGACCAGACTATGCGCAGGGTCGTGACCGGCGAAGAACTGGCCCAGATCTACAACCCGGACCCGTTCGCCATGCCCCGCTGGCGCGCCCCGGTCTACCGCACCCCCTTCGGCATCATCCTGCTCGCCAAGCTCGCCCGGCTGCTGGTCTGGATCGTCCGGATGATCGCCCGGCACCCGCTGGCCTCGGGCGTGCTCGCGCTAGCCGCGGTGACCTGGGTCAAGCTCGGCTGGATCACCCTGGTGGCCCTGGTCCTGGCCGCCGTCGTCATGCTGACCGCCTGGCGGTGGTTCTGGCCGGGCTCGTTCTCCCGGTGGGTCGGCCGACCGGCCCGGGGCACCTGGCGGGCCTGGTGCTACCGGCGCCGCTGGGCCGCCGTCATGACCATCGCCGGGGTAGCCCCGTGGTATCAGGGCCGGACCCTGCTGCCCGTGCTCGGCAGGGTCACCGCCACCCGGTACGTCGACCGGGTGCACGTGCGGCTGGTCTCGGGCCAGTCCGCGGCCGACTTCGCCGACCGGGCAGACAACCTGGCGCACGGGTTCCGGGCGCTGCTGTGCCGGGTCCGCACCGCGAAGTCCGGCGCGGTGGTGCTGGAGTTCATCCACCGCGACGCCCTAGCCGTCCCGGTCCCCGCCCTGCCCATCCCGGCCACCCCGGACCTCGAGGCGCTGTCGGTGGGCAGGCGGGAAGACGGCCTGCCCTGGCTGGTCCGGCTCCACGGGACGCACGTGCTGATCGCGGGCGCGACCGGGGCGGGGAAGGCGTCGCTGCTGTGGGGCCTGGTCCGGGCCATGTTCCCGCTCCTGCAATCCGGCCTGGTCCGGGTGCTGGCCGCGGACCCGAAGCTGATGGAGCTGGCTTACGGCCGGGTCATCTTCGAGTCCTACGGCGCCTACGCCGCTGACCCGACTGCCATCGCCGTCATGCTGGACGAGGCGGTGGCCGGGATGCAGGACCGGGCTCGCCGGTTCGCCGGGCGGCAGCGGGAGCATATACCCACGATCGCGGATCCGTTCACCGTGGTCCTGGTCGATGAGGTGGCGTTCCTGACCGCTTACCAGCCCGACCGCAAGCTCAAGGAGCGGATCATGCTCGCGCTGGCCACCTTGACCACGCAAGGCCGGGCGCTGGGCTACTCGGTGGTCGCGGCGCTGCAGGACCCGCGCAAGGAGGTGCTGACGATCCGGAACCTGTTCCCGGACCGGGTCGCCATGCGGCTCGATGAGCCGGAGCAGGTGGACATGGTGCTGGGTGACGGCGCGCGGGACCGCGGCGCTGCCTGTGAGCTGATCTCACCGGACCCGGCGACCGGTGCCGGGGTGGCGTTCGTCCGGCTGGAGTCCGACCCGGACCCGGTGCGGGTCCGCGCCGGATGGGTCACCGACGCCGACATCCGCGCCCTGGCCGACGCGTGCATCCCGGATCGGGTCGAATGGCCGGAGGTGGCGGCATGACCCAGGTCACCGCATGGCGGACCGATGAGCCATGCCCGGTCTGCGCCACAGGCCTGATCCTGCACGACGACGGCACCACGCAGCGTGCTGAGTGCCGGTTGTGCGGCTGGTCCGACACCTGGACCGGAGACCACGCAGACGGAGGTGACCGGTGACCGAACCTGCTGTACCTACTAGGACGACCCGGGCCGAGCGGATGGCCATGCCGCTGGCCCGGCAGGTCGTCAAGGACCTGGCCGTGGAACACGGCGCGTGCATCTGCCCGATCCAGCTCCGCCGCACCAATCTCGACACCGGGCAGGTGGACCAGGTGCTCGTCCCGTGCGGGCACACCCTGGCCCACGTCTGCCCGTCCTGCGCTGAGCGGGCCAGGACCCTGCGCGCGGTCCAGTGCCGGGAAGGCTGGCACCTCGAGGACGAACCCGACCTGACCCCGGACCCCGCAACCGAGGACCAGCAATGGTGGGTCACGATGCGCGCCGACGCCCAGCAGACCCGGGACCAGGCCGAGGCGGCTGGGCAGGACACGGCCGAGGTCGACGAGCTCATCCGCGAGCTGGACGAGGAGATCACCAAGTCCGGCGTCCGCGGGAACGTCGCCCCCGACCAGCCTGCCCGGCGGCACCGGTCGACCCGACGCCGCCAGGACACACCCGACCTGCCCAGGCGCAAGGTCAACCCGGGCACCCTGGGCAAGACCTACACCGCCCCGGACGGCACGACCTTCCGCCCCTCGATGTTCATCACCCTGACCTGCCCGTCTTACGGCCGAGTCGACCACCGCGGCGTACCGGTCGACCCGGCCGGGTACGACTACGACCAGGCCGCCCGGGACGCGCTGACCTTCGCCGCGCTGTTCGACCGGTTCATCCAGAACCTGCGCCGCTACCTCGGCACTGACGTCCAGTACTTCGCCGCCGTCGAACCCCAGCGCAGGCTAGCCCCGCATGTCCACATCGCGCTGCGGGGCACGATCGCCCGGTCTGAGCTGCGCCGGGTGCTCGCCGCGACCTACCATCAGGTCTGGTGGCCTGGTGTGCCCGTGAGGTACCGCGATGGTGACGAGCTGCCCGTGTGGCACGACCAGGTGGGCGGGTACGTGGACCCGGCCACCGGCGAGGTGCTGCCGACCTGGGATGAGGCACTGGATGCCATCGGCCAGTTTGACCTGCCCTGGCATGTGGCCCGGTTCGGGGACCGGTTCGACGCCCAAGGGGTGCTGGCCGGGTCACCGCAAGCTGCCCGGTGCATCGGCTACCTGACCAAGTAACCTCACCAAGCAGGTCGGCGACTGCCACCAGGCCACCACCGGCGCGACGCATGATCATGCCGCCCGGCTGGCCGAGGCGCTGCGGTTCCAGCCGTGCTCGCCGCGGTGCGCCAACTGGCTGCGGTACGGCATCCAGCCCAAGAACGCCCGGCCCGGCCTGACCCCGGGAGCCTGCAAGGGCAAGGCCCACGACGCCGATCACCTCGGCTACGCCGGTCGGCGGGTCCTGGTCTCGCGCAAGTGGTCCGGCAAGACGCTGGCCGACCACCGTGCCGACCGTAAGGACTGGCTGCTGCGGACGCTCGGTGTTTCGGCAACCGACCCGGCCCGGTACGCCCTGGGAACCCGTCGCGCCGACCGACCAAGATCATCTAGACCATGCCAGACGGCTCCTGCACGTCGTCGCTGACCGGCTCCGATGGCAGACAGCGCTGGCTGAGGCCAGGAAACGGGCCGCGATGGGGGAGGACTCGGATATTCCGGCAACCCGGAGGGCGGCATGACAGTCCAGCAGGATCAAGCGATGGCGCCTCCGCTGCTAGACGTGCAGGAGGTTGCTCGGCGCCTGGGCACTGAGCCGAGGTTCGTTCGTCGGCTGATCGCGGAACGACGGATCGAGTATCACAAGCTCGGCCGTCATGTCCGTATCAGCGAACCCGCACTGGTCGCATTCATCAAGGCGGGGCGTGTCGAGCCGGTTCGCCGGTCTCGGGAGAGGGCTGCGTAATGCCAGGAAAGCGGCGGTTCGGCAGAGTCCGGCGTCTTCCCTCGGGCCGGTATCAGGTCCGCTATCGAGGACCCGATGGCATCGACCGGCCTGCACCGGATACGTTCAGGACCAAGGGTGACGCCGAGGTATGGCTCACCATGAAAGAGGCCGAGATCCGGCGTGGTGACTGGATAGACCCGGACGCGGGGAAGGTCCGCTTCCTTGACTACGCGGAGAGCTGGATCAACGATCACGTGCTCAAACCGCGCACTGAGGAGCTGTACCGTGGCCTGCTGGCGAACCACTTGCTTCCCACTTTCGGCAACATGGACCTGAGTGTCATCCGCGAGACCGATGTGCGACGGTGGCGGAAGGGCCGTCTCGCTGCGGGGCCTCAGCAGAAGCGGCCGTTCGGACCGGTCACTGTTGCCAAGGCGTACCGGCTCTTGCGCTCGATCATGAACACGGCGGTGGAGGACGGCAAGATTCGCCGTAACCCATGCCGGATCAAAGGAGCCGGGCAGGAGTACTCACAAGAACGCCCCGTCGTGCCGGTCGGCACCCTTATCAGTCTGCTCGATGAGGTTCCGCCCCGGTACCGGGCACTGCTGCTCCTGGCGACGTTTGCAAACCTGCGCTTTGGTGAGCTCGCCGGGTTGCGGCGACATCACCTCGACCTTGACGCTTGCGTTGTCCGCGTGTCCGTATCGACCGCAGAAACGGACGACGGGCGGCTGATTGATGACGACCCGAAGTCCCGCGCCGGTATCCGCACGGTCTCATTCCCGCGGGAGATCGTGCCCGAGCTGCGCTGGCACCTGGAGTGCTTCGCCCAGGCCGACGACGGCCTGGTGTTCATCGGCCCGTTGGGCGGGCGGCTGCGGCGGAAGAACTTCCGTAAGTTCTGGGTCAGGGCGCGAGACTCCGTGGGGCTGCCTGACCTGCACTTCCATGATCTGCGCCACACCGGTAACACGATGGCGGCAGCGCAGGGCGCGAGCCTCCGGGAGCTGATGGAACGCATGGGCCATTCCAGCTCACGCGCTGCCCTGATCTACCAGCACGCGACCCGGGAACGAGACGAGGAGATCGCGGCGGGCATGGGCAAGCTGCTGAGTGATGCGAGAAAGACGGGCAAGCGGCCCGCCCGATCGGGCACGCAGCGGGCACGCAGCCGGAAACGCGTCTCATGACGATCACCCAACGGTGCGCTGATCACGCCGCCGACCTGGGCCGGGACAACTGGAGCGGGCGACGGGAATCGAACCCGCATAGCCAGCTTGGAAGGCTGGAGCTCTACCATTGAGCTACGCCCGCAGCAGCCGCCGAACCACCGGCTGACACCGGTAGCGTACCGTCTCCCGCGTCATCGGCGTGACTCCCGCACGCGGCCCGCGACGGCCCTAGATGGCATAGTGGCCGTTACTGGACAACGGGAGTAGAGCGCAGAGGAGACCCGCAGCACATGGCGCAAGCAACGGCGCAGATCGGCGTGACCGGCCTGGGCGTGATGGGCCGGAACCTGGCCCGCAACTTCGCCCGGCACGGATACACCGTGGCCCTGCACAACCGGACCACCTCCCGCACCACCGCCATCGTCGACCAGTTCGGCCACGAGGGAAACTTCGTCCCGGCCACGACCGCCGAGGAGTTCGTGCAGGCGCTCGAGCGCCCTCGTCGGCTGGTCATCATGGTCAACGCCGGCCCGGCCACCGATGCCGTGATCGACGAGTTCGCCCCGCTGCTCGAAGACGGCGACATGATCATCGACGGCGGCAACGCTCACTTCCATGACACCCGCCGCCGCGAAGCCAGGCTAAGACAACAACGCCTGCACTTCGTCGGCATGGGCGTCTCCGGCGGCGAGGAAGGCGCGCTCAACGGCCCGAGCATCATGCCCGGCGGATCCACGGAGTCCTACCAGGCCCTCGGCCCGATGCTGGAGACGATCAGCGCGCACGTGGACGGTACCCCGTGCTGCGCGCACATCGGCCCGGACGGCGCCGGCCACTTCGTCAAGATGGTGCACAACGGCATCGAGTACGCCGACATGCAGCTCATCGCCGAGGCGTACGACCTGCTCAGGCACGGTGTCGGCCTGACGCCCGAGCAGATCGCCGAGACGTTCAGGACCTGGAACACCGGCCGCCTGGACTCCTACCTCATCCAGATCACCGCCGAGGTCCTGGCCCACACCGACGCCGGCACGAACCAGCCCTTCGTCGACATCGTGCTCGACCAGGCCGAACAAAAGGGGACTGGCCGCTGGACCGTCCAGGACGCGCTCGACCTGGGCGTGCCGGTGAGCGGCATCGCCGAGGCGGTCTTCGCCCGCTCGCTGTCCGGCCACGCCGACCTGCGACGCGCGGCGCGCGGCCTTCCCGGGCCTAAGCCCGCGCACCCCGGGGCCAC
>Ga0335082_10007612_pt1 | contig 11749 bp, 8 predicted proteins | sample Lox_Sample_41_FD_206718 | JGI IMG/M metagenome (GOLD analysis project Ga0335082, IMG submission 206718) | Soil microbial communities from Loxahatchee National Wildlife Refuge, Florida, United States - Lox_Sample_4.1 | ecosystem: Environmental > Terrestrial > Soil > Wetlands | place: USA: Florida...
CTCGGCCTGGGCGCGTCCGATTTCGTCTCCAAGCCGTTCCGCGTGAAGGAGCTGCTGGCGCGGGTGGAGGCGCAGCTCAAACGCGGCCGGGAGCTGCGGTCGGCGCGGGAGGACGCGCGCGAACGCGCGGCGATCGTGGACATCCTCCACGAGCTGACCGATTCGCTCAAGCCCGACGAGATCTACCACATCCTGGCGCGGCGGGTCGCACGGGCGCTGAGCATCTCGCGCTGCTCGCTGGTGCTCGCGAAGCCCGGGGACGTGTACGGCACGGTCGTCGCCGCGTACGAGAACCCGATGCTGCGGAACCTGCGGATCGAGCTGGCGCGCTACCCCGAGATGGTGCGCGCGCTCGAGAGCGACCGGCTCGTGCACGTGGCGGACGTTTCGACCGATCCGCTGTTCGACGAGGTGCGCGCGATGTGGGCGAAGAACGGCATCCCGGTCCCGACCCAGTCGGTGGTGGCGTTGCCGTTCCGGATGCGGGAAGAGCAGTGCGGCGTGCTGTATCTCCGCACGGTGCGCGGCGAGCCGCCGCTGACCGACGACGACGCCCAGTTCGCCGACACGGTGATCAAGGCGGCGGTCGCGGCGATCGAGAAGGCGCACGACTTCGAGACGGTGGTCTCCGACAAGGAGCGGCTGGAGTTCCTGGCGTCCACGGACGCCCTGACCGGCTGCCTCAACCGGCGGGCCATGCTCGAGGCGCTGGAGCGCGAGGTGGACCGGGCGCGCCGCTACAACCTGGTGCTGACGCTGCTGATGGTGGATCTGGACCACTTCAAGCGCATCAACGACACGCTGGGCCACGTGGTGGGTGACACGGTGCTGCAGCAGCTCGGCGACCTGCTGCGTCGCGAGGTGCGCTCCGTGGACGCGGTGGCCCGCTACGGCGGCGAGGAGTTCCTGATCCTGCTGCCGGAGACCGCGGTGCACGGGGCGATGATCTTCGCCGACCGCGTGCGCCAGCGGATCGCGAACTACCCCTTCGGCGACCCGGGTCGCCCCGTGCGGATCACCGTTTCCGTGGGGGTCGCCTGCTACCCGGACCGGGCGGTCGAGTCCCCCGAATCCTTCATCGCGCTGGCCGACGCGGCGCTGTATCGCGCCAAGGCGGACGGCCGCAACGTGGTGCGCCAGTGAGCCAACGCCGTTGTCCCAAGTGCCACTCGCTGTACGCGGGTGATGCGCGCTTCTGCCCGAAGGACGGGAGCCAGCTGGTGGACGTCGCGTCCGCCCCGGCGCCCGTCCCGGCGGGCTCGACGCAGGTCCGGCAGGCGGTGAAGCCGAAGCCGACGACCGCCGATCCCGCCAAGGCGCTGCGCGACCAGGTCCTCGACCAGCGGTACCAGGTCCAGCGGAAGCTGGGCGAGGGCGGGATGTCGTTCGTCTACGAGGCGAAGGACATCTCGTCGGGAGAGCTGGTGGCGGTCAAGATCATGACCCCGAAGCTGGCCCAGGACAAGACGGCGGCCGAGCGGCTGCGGCGCGAGGCGGGCCTCGCGATGCGGCTCGACCACCCCAACATCTGCCGCATCATCCGCCTCGGGGAGACCGAGGACGGACTGATCTACCTCGTGATGCCGCTGCTCAAGGGAGAGCTGCTCTCGGACAAGGAGGTCCGCGAGGGGCCGATCCCGCTCGAGGTCGGCGTCCCCATCATGCGGGAGGTGTGCGACGCGCTGAACTTCGCCCACCAGCAGCAGATCGTCCACCGCGATCTCAAGCCCGAGAACATCTTCATCTGCCCGAAGCCGAGCGGCGGCATCACCGCGGTGGTGACGGACTTCGGCCTGGCCAAGGAACGCCGGGCGGAGCCCGGCATGGCGAAGCTGACGGCGACGGGGATCATCCTCGGCACGCCCGAGTTCATGAGCCCCGAGCAGATCCGCGGCAAGCCGCTGGATGGACGGTCGGACATCTACGCGCTGGGGCTGGTCGCGTACGAGATGTTCACCGGGAAGCTGCCGTTCGAGGGCAAGAGCGCCCAGGACATGATGATCGCTCGGCTCCGGGGCCAACCGCTCCCGCTGCGCAAGGCGCGCAACGATCTGGAGTTCACGCCGCAGTTCGAGAAGGCGCTGATGAAGGCGATCGAGGCGGAACCGACGAACCGCTACCAGACGGCCACGGAGTTCGGCACCGCGCTGACGGAGGCGGCCGGCGGCGGCAGCAGCAGTGGCGTGATGGGCAAGTTGAAGAAGCTCTTCTAACGGGGAGGCACCGGCGATGCGCGTCGGCTCGAGGGTCCTGGTCGGGATGGTCCTGGCGGTGGTCGCCGCCGCGGCGGCGCGCGCCCAGGCGCCCGCGGCCGCCGCGCCCATCGTCGCGATCCGCGCCGGCACGCTCATCGACGGCACGGGGGCGCCCCCCGTCCGGAACGCGGTGATCGTGGTCCGTGGTGATCGGATCGAGGCGGCCGGGGCTGCGGTGCGCATTCCCGCCGGGGCGCGGGTCATCGATTGGTCGCGCTACACCATCCTGCCCGGGTTCATCGACGCGCACGTGCATCTGGCGAGCCGGCCCCTCGGGGTCGGCGACTTCGTCCACCGCGGCGTCACCGACGACGAGGGAGACGACGCGCTGTGGGGTGCGACCAACGCCCGTGCAACCCTCCTGGCCGGGTTCACCACGGTGCGCGATGTCGGAAGCGGCACCTTCGCAAACATCGCCCTGATGCACGCGATCGACGCCGGACGCGTGCCGGGGCCGCGGATGGTGGCCGCCGGGCACCTGATCGGGATCAGTGGAGGGCACTGCGACCTCGACGGCCTCGCGCCGTACGTGGTGCCGGAGCGCGGGCCGCTCGAGGGGATCGCGGCCGGCGCGGACCAGGTCAGCGAGGCGGTGCGCCTCCAGGTGAAGTACGGGGCCACGGTGATCAAGATCTGCGCGACCGGGGGCGTGCTGTCCCAGGGCGACGAGATCGGCGCGCAGCAGATGACGGAGGAGGAGATGCGCGCGGCGGTCGAGACGGCGCGGATGCTCAATCGCCGCGTGGCCGCGCACGCCCATGGCACCGCCGGGATCAAGGCGGCGATCCGTGCCGGCGTGACGAGCATCGAGCACGGCTCGTTCCTCGACGACGAGGCGGTGCGGATGATGGTGGAGCACGGCACCTGGCTGGTGCCGACGCTGTTCGCGGGATGGTCGGTGGGCTCGCCCGAGGCGGCGGCGCACCTGCCGGCGTGGATGGCCGCGAAGGGCAGGAGCGCCTGGGAGGCGATGCAGCGCTCGATCCGCCTCGCGGTCCAGGGCGGCGTGAAGATCGCGCTCGGCACGGACGCCGGCGTGGACCCGCACGGCCGGAACGCGCGTGAGTTCGAGCTCCTGGTCACCGTCGGCGGCATGTCGCCGATGCAGGCCATCCAGGCCGGGACGATGAACAGCGCCACGCTGCTGGGGATGGAGCACGACGTCGGCTCCGTGGAGACCGGCAAGTTCGCGGACCTGGTGGCGGTGCTGGGCGACCCGCTGGCCGACATCACGGTGCTTCAGCATCCCGTCTTCGTCATGAAGGGTGGGGACACGGTCCTCTTCCCTAACCCCTAGTCCCTGTCTGTGAAACGCTACCCCGCCTACGATCCTCCGGAGTATCTGAACTGGGCGCCTGACGCTCGGCTCGTCGCCGCGTTCGGCGAGACGCCGCGCGCGGACGCCGCCCGCCGGGCGGTCGTGGAGGCCCTCGACGAGGCCGCGCTGCTCGGCCTCTATGCCGGGCTGGTGCGCGTCCGCCTCCAGGACATCACCCTCAAGCGGTGGGTCCGGACGGGGGTGATCTCGAAGGCGTGGCTGGGGACGGGTGAAGAGGCGATGACGGTCGGCCCGGTCCACGCGCTGGACCGGGGACGGGACATCGTGGCGCCGATGATCCGCAACGCGGGGGCGTGCGCCGAGATGGGGATGCCGATCGCCGACGGATTCCGGTCCTATCTCGGTACCGGCGACGCGCCCTCCGGCGGGCGGGACCTGCACACGGGGTCGCTGGCGCACCGGGTCCTTCAGCCGATCTCGCACGTCGGCGACCTGGTGCCGGTCGTGACCGGCCTCGCGCTGGCGAGCCGGATGCGCAAGGAGGGCCGGGTCGCGCTGACCTGGATCGGCGACGGCTCGACCAAGACGGGCACGGCTCACGAAGGACTGAACTTCGCGGCGACGCGCAAGGTCCCCGCGATCTTCGTGATCCACAACAACCAGGTGGCCCTGGGGACGCGGATCGGCCAGCACCACCTCCCGGGGGACTTCGCGGAGCTGCCCGCCGCCTACGGGATGGCCGGGGCGGTCTTCGACGGGAACAACGTGCTCGACGCGTACGCGGCCACGCGGCTCGCCGCGGAGCGGTGCCGGGCGGGCGACGGGCCGGTCATGCTCGTCGGCAACACCTTCCGGATGGGCGGCCACGCGACGCACGACGAACGCGAGGCGCGCACCGTTCTCCCGGACGCGATGTTCGCCGAGTGGGGGAAGAGAGATCCGATCGGCCTGTACGAGGAGCATCTCAAGCGGCTCGGCATCGCGCCGTCGGCGCTCGAGCAGGCGGAGATCGCGGTCGAGGAAGAGGTTGCCGGGGCCGAGGCCGAGGCGCTCGCGAGCCGCGACACCCACGTGCCGGAACCGGCGTCGGCGACTCGGGGGGTCTATGGCTCGTAAGGTCGTGATCGCTCTGGTGGTGGCTTCCGCGCTGGCGCGCGTCGCGCCGGCGCAGAACCCGGCTCTCGTGCCGGTGCAAGTGGCCGGACAGACCGTGCAGGTCCCGCCGGGGTTCGCCGTGGACGTGTACGCCGAAGGGCTTCGGGGCGCGCGCTTCATGGCGCAGGGCCCCGACGGGACGCCGTATCTCTCGATCACTCGCGCGGGACGGGTGGTGAAGCTCCCCGACGCCAACGGCGACGGGCGCGCCGACACGGTGGTCACGGTCGCGGAGCGCCTGAACCTGCCGCACGGCCTCGCCTTCCGCGGCGACACGCTCTACGTCGCCGAGAACCACCGCGTCGTGCGGTTCCTCCCCGGGTCCACGTCCCCCGAGGTCGTCGTTCCGGACCTGCCCGCCCGTGGCGGCCACTTCACGCGCACCATCGTGTTCGGCCCGGACGCGAAGCTCTATGTCTCGGCCGGCTCCTCCTGCAATATCTGCGACGAGTCGGATCCGCGGCGCGCGGCCGTGCTGCGCTACAACATCGACGGCAGCGGCCAGGAGGTGTTCGCGCACGGGCTCCGCAACTCCGTGGGCATCGCGTTCGACCCGGCGACCGGCGAGTTGTGGGGGACCAACAACGACCGCGACAACCTGGGCGACGACCTGCCCCCCGACCGGATCAACATCCTCCACGAGGGCGGCAACTACGGCTGGCCGCAATGCTATCTGCCCGGGAAGAACAACCCCGAGTACCCGACGGCCGACTGCAGCCAGGTCGTAGGGCCGGCGATTGCGTTCCAGGCGCACTCCGCGCCGCTGGGCATCGCCTTCGCCACGGGCACCCAGTTCCCACCGGCCTACCGTGGCGGTGCGTTCGTGGCGTTCCACGGCTCGTGGAACCGCAGCATCCCGACCGGCTACAAGGTCGTCTACGTGCGCCAGGAGCACGGCCGCCCGGTCTCCGTCAGCGATTTCCTCACCGGCTTCCGCGCCGACCCCACTGCCCAGCCGTGGGCGCGGCCGGTGGACCTGCTCGTGCTGAGGGATGGGAGCCTGCTGGTGAGCGACGACACGGGCGGCTACGTCTTTCGCATCCACTACGTGGGGCGGTAGCCCGAGTCGGCGATGAGGCTCGGTTGCGCCGCCGCGCTGTTGGCCGTCTCGGCGATGGGCGCCGCGGGTGCTGCGGCACAGGTACCGCCGGACACGTCCGCTCCTCGCGTCCGGCACTACAGCTTCTACATCTCCCTTCCCGACAGCGGCTCCGAGATCCGCGGCATCGCGACGATCGTCACCTCGCTACGCGCGCGAGTTGATACCCTCCGGCTCGATCTCGTCGGCATGGCCGTGGACTCCGTAAGCGAGGGCCCGGGTGTGCGTGCCGTGCCCTTCGACTACGACAGGAAGACGCTGCGCATCGTGCTTCCCGCCGCGCCTCCCGACGTGCCTCCGGCGCTCGGGGCACGGTGGGAGGTGCGCGTGTTCTGGCACGGTACGCCGCGCGACGGGCTGATCATCCAGCCCAACGCCCGCGGGCGGTGGTCGGCCTTCGGGGACGACTGGCCTGAGCGGGCGCGCGACTGGATTCCAACGGTAGATGATCCCGCTCGCAAAGCCCCGGTCTCGTGGATCGTCAGCGCGCCCGCGAATCTGCAGGTCGTCGCCAACGGCAAGCAGGAGCAACGGGCCACGGCCGGGGACCGGACCGCCTGGATCTACCAGGAGGATCATCCGATTCCCACCTATACGATGGTGATCGGGGCGACCCAAATGACCGTGAGCCGGCACCTTCCAGCGGTCTCCGGGACCGACACCATCCCGATCGAGGTGTGGGCGTACCCGGAGGACTCGGCCGTCGCGGATTCGGTCCCATTCCGGCGCGCCACGGAGATCGTCGAGACGCTGCAGCGGCTCATCGGACCCTTCCCCTATGAGAAACTCGCCCACGTCGAGTCTTCGACCCGCTACGGGGGGATGGAGAACTCGTCCGCCATTTTCTACGCCGAGCAGGGGTACACCAGCCGCCGCATGAGCGAGGCGGTGGTCCGCCACGAGACCGCGCACCAGTGGTTCGGCGACGCCGTCACGGAGCGCGACTTCCACCATCTCTGGCTGTCGGAGGGATTCGCGACCTTCTACGACCTCGTCGTCGGCGCCGCCCTCGACGGTGACTCGGTTTACACGCGCGGGATCGAGGCCGCGGCCCGCGACGTGGAGCATTCCGTCGTCGTGAGCCGGCCCATTCTCGACACCACGGTCACCGACCTCACGCAGCTCCTCAACGAGAACAGCTACCAGAAGGGCGCGCTGGTCCTGCACATGCTGCGGGAGTACATCGGGCGGACGGCGTTCTTCGGCGGCATTCGGGACTACTACGCGACCTATCGCGACTCATCGGTGCTGAGCGACGACTTCGAGCGGGTGATGGAGCGCGCCTCGGGGAAGAAGCTCGACTGGTTCTTCGACCAGTGGCTGCGGCAACCGGGCTACCCGCAGCTCGACGTCGCGTGGCGCTACGACGCGACGGCCGGCGCCGCCGTGCTGGACGTGGCGCAGGTCCAGCCGGCTGGCTGGGGCACCTTCCGCCTGCCGAATCTCACCCTGGACTTCATGGACGGGTCGCGGCTATTGGCGCGCCGGGTCGTCGAGGTCTCGACGGCACGACAGACGTTGCGCGTGGACGTCCCCGCGGCGCCCGGCGACGTACGGGTGGATCCCGACGGCGCCGTGCTCCTTACCGCCGCGGTCCGGAAGGCTTCCCGCTCCCGATAATCGGCCGAGCGAGGGCAGTTCTTGCGTCGTTACCGGTGCCGCGGCAGCGCGGCTATCTTTGTCCGCCGGATCGGAGCGAGGCATGCGATTCCTCGTCATCGGCGCGGGCAAACAGGGATCGGCCTGCGCGTACGACCTGCTTCAGCAGCCCGGAACGACGAGCGTCATCCTGGCGGACCGGGACGTCGCGCACCTGCCTCCGTTCCTCAGCCGCTGGACGGGCGGGAAGGGAAGTGCGCTCGAGCTGCTGCGTCTCGACCTGAAGGATGCGAAGGCGGTGTCGGGCGCGATCGCACGCTCGAACTGCGTGCTGTCGGCGGCGCCGTACTACTTCAACCTCGAGCTTGCGCGCCGGGCGGTGCAGGCCGGCGCCCACTTCGCCGACCTGGGGGGCAACACCGAGATCGTCATCGAGCAGAAGGCGCTCGACCCGGAAGCACGAGCCAAGGGCGTGAGCGTGGTGCCCGACTGCGGCGTGGCGCCCGGGATGGTCAACGTCCTCGCGGCCGAGGGGATCCGGCGGCTCGATGAGACGGAGAGCGTGAAGATCTTCGTGGGCGGGCTGCCGCAGCAGCCCGAGCCGCCGCTGAACTACATGGTGGTGTATTCACTCGAGGGGGTGCTGGACTACTATACCTCCGCAGCGTGGGTGCTGCGCGACGGGAAGCGCACGCAGGTGGAGGCGCTGTCGGAGATCGAGCACATCGTCTTCCCCGATCCGGTCGGCAAGCTCGAGGCCTTCCATACCGCCGGCGGGATGTCCACGCTGCCTTTCACGTACGAGGGGCGGATCAGGACGATGGAGTACAAGACGTTGCGCTACCCGGGTCACGCCGCGATCATGCGGCCGATCCGCGACCTGGGCCTGCTGGCGAACGAACCGGTGCGCGTGAACGGCGCCGAGGTGCGCCCGCGCGACGCGTTCATGGCCGTCGTGGCGCCGCGGCTGACCAGGCCCGACGGGCGCGATCTGGTCGCGCTGCAGGTCGAGGTGCGCGGCACCAAGGAGGGACGGCGCACCGGGACGAGGTGGCGGATGGTGGACCGTTATGACGAGACGAACGGCGTGACGTCCATGATGCGGACCACCGGATACTCGCTGGCGATCACCGGGCTGATGCAGCTGGGCGGCCGCCTCGCGGAGCCGGGAGTGCACACGCCCGACGAGTGCGTACCGGCGGGGCCTTACGTCGCCGAGCTCGCGGCGCGCGGGATCATGATCGAGGAGACGCGGCTGTAGATGGAAACGATCCACATCCAGAGCTTCGTGTCGGCGCCGCCGGCGGCCGTGTGGGAACGGCTCATGGGCCGCCCCGACGTCGTGCTCGACGCCCTTCCGGTGCAGGCGTGGCCGGACCAGCGGGAGGAGAGCGCGCCCACGCGGCTGCTGGTGCGGTGGCCGTTCTCCAGCGGCGGGACAGCGTCGACCAGCGTTGCGATCTCCCTGGTCGAGGTCTCCGGCGGCACGCGCGTCGATCTCAAGCACGAGGGATGGCACGAGGAGCCGGGATGGCAGGACGCCATCGCGGGCCACTTCGCGGGCTGGCTCCAGGCGCTGGCGGCGCTGGGGCTGCTGGTGGAGAGCGGCAAGGACCCGCGAGCCGCCTCGGCCGTCCTGGCGGGGAAGGAGCGGTACTTCGCTTCCGCCGAGGTCCCGGCGAGCACCGACGCCGTCTTCCGCTCCCTCGCCGACGCGGCGGTGCGCGGCCGCTGGAGCGACGGGGCGCTGGAGGGGGCCGACCTCACGGAGAGCATCGAAGGACGGTTCCTCCGCTTCTCCCTCCCGGGGAAGGCCGGTCCCGGCGAGCTCGCCATCATCCTCCGCCGCACGCCGCGCGGCACGCACTGCGCCCTGGCCGAGTACGGCGTGACGGACAAGTCGGCCTCCGCTCGCTGGCCGAGGCTGCTCGAGCGTCTGGCGCGGTTCCTCAGGTAAGCGGAATCCTGACGGCGTGAGCGGGACCCCTCCGGAGTTGGACTACGCGGCCGTCGGTCTGATCGCCGGCCTGGAAGTCCACCAGCAGCTCCTCACGGCCAACAAGATGTTCTGCCGGTGCCCTGCGGGCCGGTACACGGAAACGCACGACGGCTCGGTGCTGCGTCACATGCGCCCGACGCTCTCGGAGCTCGGGGAGTACGACGGCACGGCGCTGATGGAGTTCAAGACCAAGAAGAACATCATCTACCTGCTGCACGAAGAGAACGTCTGCACCTATGAGATGGACGACACGCCCCCGTTCCTGGTGAACCAGGGGGCGGTGGACATCGCCATCGAGCAGTGCGTGATGCTGGGGTGCGACATCGTGGACGAGGTACACATCGCCCGCAAGCAGTACCTCGACGGGTCCATCCCGACCGGCTTCCAGCGCACCGCGATCGTGGGCGTGAACGGCCGGCTGCCGTTCCGCGGCCGCGAGCTGTCCGTCACGCAGGTGAGCGTCGAGGAGGATTCCTGCCGCGAGGTGTCGGACCACGGCCACCTGATCGTGTGGCGCACCGACCGGCTGGGAATGCCGCTCATCGAAACCGTCACGGGACCCGACCTGCGCACGCCGGACGAGGTGGAGGAGGCGATCCTGCTGGTCGGGCGCGTGTGCCGCAGCACGGGCCATGTGCGGGTGGGTATCGGGGCCAGCCGGCAGGACGTGAATGTGTCGGTGCGTGGCGGCCGGCGCGTCGAGATCAAGGGAGTGCCGCGGGCCGGCTGGGCGCCACGGCTCGTCCACGGCGAGGCCGTGCGGCAGGTGAACCTCCTCAAGCTGCGCGACGAGCTGCACCGGCGGGGCCTCACGGGCCCCGACCGGATCGTCGTGGAGAGCGCGGACGTCACCGAGCTGTTCGCGGCCTCCGCGCTGGACCCGCTCCGCCGGGACGCCTGGGACGCCTGGGTGAAGGCGCAGGGGCGCCGCCCGGGCTTCGAGCTGGGCGCGGGGCCGTTCACGGTGCGGGCGGCGTGCCTGCGCGGGCTGGGGGGCACACTCGCGTGGCCGACGCAGCCGGACCACGCCTTCGCCGGCGAGCTGGCGGGCCGGGTGCGCGTGATCGCCGGTCTCGACCAGCCGCCGATCCTGTTCCACGGCGAGAAGTGGCCCGACTACCCCAACGCGCTGCAGGAGCTGCGGGCCGTCAGGGCGCGCCTCAAGTGCCGCCCGGAGGACGCGCTGGTGGTCGTGTGGGGGCCGGCGGACGATACCGCCACCGCGGTGGACGAGATGCGGCTGCGGTACGCCGATGCGACGCAGGGCGTGCCCAACGAGACGCGCCAGCCGTTCGCGGACGGCAGCACCGACTTCGAGCGGATCCTGCCGGGGCCCGACCGGATGTACCCGGACACGGACAGCCCGCCGACGCGGGTGACGCGGGAGCGGGTCACGCGCCTGTCGGCCGCGCTGCCGGAGCGCCCGTGGCAGCGCGAGGCGCGCTACGCCGCCGTCGGCGTCCCGCGCCAGACCATCCACTACCTCATCCGACGCGGGGGCGCCGCGCTGGTGGATCGCGTCGTCTCCGAGGCCGGGGCGGACCTGCGGCGCGCCTGCTTCTTCTTTGGCGAACGCCTCAAGGGGCTGCACCGCGCCGGCGTGGACGTGCAGGGGATCACGATGGTGCGGTGGGTGGAGCTGTTCCGTCTCCTGGGCGAGCGGCCGGTGCTGTGGGAGAACTGGGGGCGGCTGGTGCGACGGATGGCGGCGTCGCCCGCCGAGGCGCCCGCGGTGCTCGTCGCCGAGGAAGGGCTGGGAGTCGCGCCGCCGGACTGGCGGCGCAGCATCCCGGCGCTGCTCGCCGTCGCGGCGAAGGAAGCACACGGCACGGAGCGGGACCGGCTGCAGCGCCTGCTGCTGGGACGGGCGCTGACGGACCTGCGCGGGCGGGTCCCGGTGGCTGAGGTGGGCGCCGCCGTGCGCGAGACCGTGGCGCGCGCGCCCGCGACGGAGCCCGCGCGGTGACCGCCCCGCGCGACGAGCTGAAGGGATACCGCGGCCACGCCCGCGAGGCGCTCGAGCGCTGGGGCGTGCGCGTGTGGAGCGACGTGCGGCTCGTCAACGACGCCGGCTCGGTGTTCGAGGGCGTGATCCTCCCGCGCAGCGAGTCGTTCGACGACCTGCATCTCGTCATCAAGCTCAAGAACGGCTACAACGTCGGCGTGCACGTGGACCGAGTGCGGGGCGTGACGGAGGTGGGCTACAAGGAGGCGGTCTACAAGATCCCCGAGAAGGCGTTCCCGTCGCGGCCCGATCTCCCGAAGGTGACCCTGCTCGGCACCGGCGGCACGATCGCCTCCCGGCTCGACTATCGCACCGGCGCCGTGATCCCCGCCTTCACTCCGGGCGAGTTGTATGGCGC
>Ga0335082_10007613_pt1 | contig 11748 bp, 11 predicted proteins | sample Lox_Sample_41_FD_206718 | JGI IMG/M metagenome (GOLD analysis project Ga0335082, IMG submission 206718) | Soil microbial communities from Loxahatchee National Wildlife Refuge, Florida, United States - Lox_Sample_4.1 | ecosystem: Environmental > Terrestrial > Soil > Wetlands | place: USA...
GACCCGGCGGTGACGTGTCTCGACGGCGCTCTCAGCACCGGGGCTTCGCCGTCCGCGCGGTGCGAGCGCGGGGCCGCTTCGGTAGCCGCGGACGCTGCCCGGACTCGCCTGCCTTCGTCCGGCATGTACTTCCGAGCAGTGGTGCGCGACGCAGGGGGCAGACATCTTTCGGCTGACACTTTCGGCTGGACCGGGGCAGAGAGACTCTCACGCTCGACGTCGTCACCACGGAGGACGGGACCGGCTGGGCCGCCTCAGCGACCAAGGCAGAAAGACTGTCACCCCTCGCGCGAGTCAAGTTGCCGTCCTGATGGGGCTTTGTCGATCCGGAGGGCGACAGTTTCCCTGCCTCGGTCTGCGCACGGGACCCGGCGGTGACGTGTCTCGACGGCGCTCTCAGCACCGGGGCTTCGCCGTCCGCGCGGTGCGAGCGCGGGGCCGCTTCGGTAGCCGCGGACGCTGCCCGGACTCGCCTGCCTTCGTCTGGCACGTGCTTCCGAGCCGTGGCGCGGTGCCGAGCCGTGGTGCCAGAGCCCCCGACGGCGCCTGAAGGGGCGGAGAAGCCGGAGGCTCGCGAAAATTTGCCCCCCCGCCGGACCGAGCGGACACTGGCCGCCCGGGTCTCCACTTCGCCATGCGCGCACCGGAATTCCACGTCCCCGCCGTTCCCGAGCGCTCCCACCCGCGCGTCCCGGCCGGCTTCTCGGTCGAGGTCCGCGCCCCGGACGGAGCCTGGGTCGCCCAGGCCCGCGACCTGTCCATGGCCGGGCTGCACCTGGTGGGCTTCTCCGCCGAGCCGGGGGAGGTGCTCGAGCTCTCCATCGCCCTGCCGGGCGACTACCTGCGGCTCTTCCGCGGCCGGGTGATGCGCACCCACGCCGAGGGCGTCGCCGTGGAGTTCGAGCGGCTGGACTGGGACGACCTGTTCGCCCTGGCCCGCTTCCTCCATCCCCGGCTGCCCTGAGGCAGGCGGCTCACCGGCTCAGGCTTCCCGTCTCTCCCGCAGCCGGGTCACCAGCTCCATCAGCTCCTCGGCACGAAAAGGCTTGTGGATGTACCCGTTGGCCCCGGCGGCCAGCGCCGCCTCCATGTCCGACTTCTTCACCTTGGCGGTGAGCATGTAGAGCGGAATGCCGGCCGTCTGCGGGTCGGCCTTCAGCATCCGGCACACGGTCACCCCGTCCATCAGCGGCAGCACCACGTCCAGGAGGATGAGGTGGAAGACCTGCGTCCGGGCCCGCTTCAGCCCCTCCACCCCGTTGGCCGCCGTCTCCACCTCCACCGGTCCGTCGTGGAGCATGGTGCGAACCAGCTCGCGGATGACCGGCTCGTCCTCGACCACCAGGATCCGGAACGGAGCGGTTTCGCCCATCGAACCCACACCTCTACCACGAGGGGGGCCCCGGGCGGCGTCAGAGCGCCGCGCCCTCGTCGATGGGCGTCAGATCTCGCCCCTCGGCCCACCCCTCCAGCCCGTTGGGGAGGCGGAGCCGGACGAAGGAGCCGGACGAGGCGAGGAGGCGCACCGCCGTCCCGCCGTGCAGCTCGAAGGAGACCTTGCTCGACGCCTCGGGCGTCTCGCGCACCGGCAGGGTGCGAGCGATGACCACCGCCTCGTGCACCGTCTCGTGGACCACCAGATGCGCGAGCAGGAGCGCGGCACCGGGGACCGACGCCAGGACCAGCACCCATCCGCCCGCCACCGCCGTGCGGGTCAGGCGAAGGAACCGCCCGGCGACGAGGAGGAGGAACCCGGCACACCACGGGACGAGGAAGGCCATCGCCGCCGTGTCCGAGGAGGTGGCCGCCACCACCCGGGCCAGAAGCCCCTCCTCCCCCGCTCCACCGACCACCTGGTCCACCACCCGGCCGTGGGCAATGGCCAGGTTCGCGTCCACGTCCGCGCCGCCTCCCTGCCTCCGGGCGCGCTCGAGATAGAGCACCGCGTCGCCGAGCTTGCCCTGGGCGAGGCAGGCCGTGCCCAGGTTGTAGTTCACGTCCGCGCCGCCCACGCCGTGCTCGAGGAGCTTGCGGAAGGAGGCCTCGGCGGCGGCCGGGTCGTCCCGCCCGTAGGCCTCCACCCCCTCCCGGAAGAGCGCCCGGGCCTCGGCCGGGGAGGTGCCGGACTGGGCGAGGAGCACGGCCAGGAGGAGGGCGCTCACTTCCAGCCCTCCAGCACCTGCTCTGCATCCTCCAGGAGCACCGTGCGGGCGAGCCGCACCGCACCCGGCGCGAAGCGGACCGCGTCGCAGGTGTCCAGCACCCGGGCCGCTCGCTGCTCGACTGCCTCGGGCGCTCCGGCCCGGCGCAGCGCCTCTCGGAGGGCGTCGCGCGTCAGGCCGGTGAGGCCGCTGCCGGTGCGTGCCTCGAGGAAGGCGACCACGGCGCGCTCCACCTGCTCGGAGAAGACGGCATCGGTGCCCTTCCCCGCCAGCTTGGCCGCCGCGGCGAGCGCGGACCGGGCCGCCCGGGCGCCGCGCCGCTGCTCGGCGGCCGGGTCCCCCCGCGCCCGGCGCGCACTGAGCATGCCGGCCAGCGAGACGAGCACGAAGGCCATCGGCGGAGCGAGGGCCAGGGCCACCACCAGCGGCCGCCGCCATGCCGGGCGGTGGGCGTCGAAGCGCGGGTCGAGGCGCAAGGGGCGCAGCGCGCCCGCCGCGAGCACGTTGCGCGGAACGTCGGGCGCGGCGGGCACCGGAGCCGCCGCCGTCGCCCCTCCGCCGCCGGGGGTCACCGAGAGGGTGAGGGTCTGCGTCCGGGCGGTCTCGTAACGGCGCAGCTCGGGGTCGAAGTAGGGGAAGGAGAGGGCCGGGATCTGGAAGGTCCCGGTCTGCTGCGCCATGACCAGGTACTCCTGGGTCCGCTTCCCCTGGATGCGCCCCTTCACCGCCGAGATGCGCTCCTGGCTGGTGGGGTCGTAGAGCTTCAGCGACCCCGGCGCCGAGGCTCGTGGGAGCACCACGTCCTTGAGGTTGCCCTGGCCCTCGAGCACGACGCGAAGGGTGACCGGGGCGCCCAGCTCGGCGCTCGGCGAGGACAGCTCGGCGCTGACGCGGTAGCTGCCGACGTTGGCCGGGACGAACCCGGGAGGCGCCCCGGGAGGCAGCGGCTTCACCTTGAGGGTGAGCGTGTTCCCCACCCGGTGCTCGCGGTGCCCGGCGAAGAGAAAGCCGGTGGTGATGTCCGCCTCGACCGGACCGATGTCGCGGTTGCCCGGCTTCATGGGGAAGAGCGCGAGGCGCTTGAGGAGGTAGGCCCGGTAGGGAACGCCCTCGACGGTGCGCGGCTCGTAGTTGAGGGTGCTCGGGCTGTCGATGTCCTCGCTCCAGAAGCCGTCGAGCTTGGGCATCCCCACGTTGTCCACCCGGCTCAGGTCCACCCGGCTGTAGATCCAGAAGGAGAGGGTCACCTGCTCGCCGACGTAGACCTCGCGGTGATCCACCTCGCTGCGGAGGAAGAGGTCGCCCTCGGCGCGGGGGCGGGCCGCCTCGCGGTCCCGGAGCGCGGCGAAGGGGTCCTCCCCGTCGCCGAAGGGGGAGGGAAACCCGGGCAGGAGATCCGGGCGCTGCCGGGCGGCCGACGGACCCGGGACGTGCGTCTTCTTCACGGTGAGCGTCACCGAGTTGCTCTTCACCACCCCATCCGGGGTCTGGAGCTCGGCCGGGGGGAGGGTGAGGCGGCCCACGCGCGTCGGCCGGATGACGGCGGTGACGGTCAGCTCCTGGCGAAGCATCGGGCCGCCGGAGCCGATCTGCACGCTGGTGGAGACGCCGCGCGAGGTGCTCAGGATTTCGGCGCCGTCCACCACCGGCAGTGTGAGCTGGCTGCCCCGCGGCGCGTCCAGCGCCCGCACGGTGAGCACGAAGGTGTCCGGGAGGCCGACCTCGCTCCGGTCCGCCTCGGCACGCACCTCGGTGGCGGCGTAAGCGCCGGAGGCGGCCAGACAGGCCCAGACCACCGCCGCCGCGCTACCAGTCCTTCTCATTCGGCTTCCTCGGCTTCTTCTTCTGCTGGAACCGCCACAATTGTAGATTCTTCTCGTTCTGTCTCATCGCATCGAGCAACCGCTCGGTGTCCCGGCGGTCGAGCTGACCCGTGTCCAGGACGCCCCCGTCGAGGAGCTCCTCCGGGTAGGGAATCCCGGCGTCGGACTCGAGGGGATGGACACCCGCATCCGCACCGGCGTTGCCCTCCTCGCCCGGCTGAGCCTCCTTCTGCTGGTCCCTCCCGGCATCTCCCCGGCCCTTGCCCTTGGCCGTACCGGCGTCGCCCGGTCCTCCGTCCCCCCCGGTTCCACCGTCGCCGGCCCCGCCGTCGCCCCGGCCGGCGTCGGCGCCGCCTCCATCCGGAGGACCGGCATCCTGCCCGGCGTCCGGGCGCCCGGCATCCTGTCCTCCATCGGGCGTGCCTCCGTCTCCCCCCGACTGCGGAGGCGGCAGCCGGCGGAGGAGGACCTCCAGGTTGTGCCGGGCCGCCTCGTCGTCGGGGGCGAGCTGGAGGGCGCGGCGATAGACGTTGATCGCCTCCTGGGTGCGGCCCAGCTCGGCCAGCGCGTTCCCCAGATTGTAGAGGTCCTTCTCCTTGAGCTCGCCGGGCGCCATCTCCGCGGCGCGCTGGTAGGCGCTCCGCGCGTCGTCGAACCGGCCGAGCCGGTAGAGGGCGTTGCCGCGGTCGTACTCGATGGCCGCGCTTCCCGGCGTGTCCTTCTTGGCGGCGTCGAACTCCCGCAGCGCATCCTCGTACCGTCCCTCGTCGTAGGCCTTGAGACCGGCCGCGACCTGGGCCTGGTTCCGCTCGAAGGGCCCCAGTGCCAACGCCGGCGAGGCGCCGAGCATTCCGAGCGCAGCGGAGAGCCTGGCCGCCATCCCCCGGCTCAAGGGCCACCTCGCCGCCGACCGGGGACGAGCATCCCCGCGGCGAGGAGCGCGAGCCCGGGCGCGAGGAACACCTGGAAGCGCTCGTCCCAGCGAACGGTGAGGCGGCTCTCCAGCTCGCTCTTCTGCAGCCGGTCGATCCGGGCCGCGACCTGCGGGATGGCCACGCCTCGCGGCTGGTAGAAGAACTCCCCGCCGGTCAGCTGGGCCACCGCCTCCAGGCCGGCCCGGTCCAGCCGGGTGAGCACCGTGTTGCCCGAGGAGTCCTTCTTGTAGCCGACCACGTCCCCGGCCTTGCCCAGCTCCGGGATCGGCTCTCCGGCGTCGCTGCCGATGCCCACCGCGTAGACCTTGATGCCGGCGTTGCGGAGGTTCTCGGCCGCCTCCATCTCCTCGCCGGAGAGGTCCTCCCCGTCCGAGAGGAGCACCACCACCCGGTCCTTGGCGCCCCGGTCCGCGCTCTCCAGGACGTTCTGGGCGAGGAGGAGAGCCGCCCCGATGTTCGTCCCTCCCTGCTGCATCTGCTCCGGGTCGACGGCCCGGAGGAAGAGCTTGGCGGCCGCGTAGTCGCTGGTCAGCGGGCACTGGATGTACGCGTCGCCGGCGAAGGCGACGATCGCCACCCGGTCGCCCTTGAGCGAGTCGAGGAGCGTGTTCAGCTCCAGCTTGGCCCGCTCCAGCCGGTCGGGCTGCACGTCGCGGGCGAGCATGGACTTGCTCGCGTCCACCGCCACCACCAGGTCGATGCCCCGGCGGCGCGCCAGCTCGGTGCGGCTGCCGCACTGCGGCTGGGTGAGCGCCAGGGCGAAGAGGAGGAGGCCGGCCGCCTCGAGCGTCGCCCGGAGGACCGGCCGGGCCACGCTCACTCCGGGCGCGAGCAGGGGCGCCAGCCGGGAGCCGAGCAGCTTCTCCAGCTGGGCGCCGCGCCGCAGCGCGAGGAAGAGCCCCAGGGCTCCGAGGAGCAGCGCCAAGAGACCGAGAACCAGCCACCCCGGCTGGGCGAGCCCGAGCGGATAGCCGAGGAATCCGAACCGGAGCGGAGCGGGCTCGGTCACGGGAACACCCGGAGCCAGGTGGTGCGGAGCAGCAGCTCCAGCGCGGCGAGGAGGAACGCAGCGAGGAGGAAGGGCGGGAACTCCTCGCGCATGTTGGCCATCGCCCCGCCCTCGAGGAGCTTGCTCTTGTCCAGCCGGTCGAGCACCGCCCGGAGCCCGCTCTGCAGCGACTCGCGGTCCGTGGCGCGGTAGTAGGCGGCGCCGGTCTCCTTGGCGATGGCCTTGAGCAGCTCGGGATTGATGGCGATGTCCAGCTCCCGGTAGCTGGGGTTGCCGAAGAGGTCGGTCCCGTCCGGGAACGGCACCCGGCCGCCCTTTCCGACGAGGATGGTGAACACCGGCACGCGCAAGGCCTTGGCCATCGCCGCCGCATCGAGCGGCGAGATCTTCCCCGCGTTGTTGTCGCCGTCGGTGATGAGGACGATGACCTTGCTCTTGGCGTCCGAATCCCGGAGCCGGTTGAGCGACACGGCGATGGCGTCGCCGATGGCCGTCCCGTCCTCGAGGACACGGGTGCGGAGCTGCTTCACCACCTCCTTCAGCACGCCGTAGTCCAGGGTGAGCGGGGCCTGGGTGTAGGCGGCGCCGGCGAAGACCACCAGCCCGATCCGGTCGTTGACCCGTGAGGAGATGAAGTCGCTCAGCGTCTCCTTGGCCACGGTGATCCGGTTCTGGGGCCGGAAGTCCACCGCCTCCATGGAGGTGCTCAGGTCGAGGGCGATGACGATGTCGATGCCCTCTACCGAGAGGTCCCGGGTCCGCGCCCCGTACGTCTGGGGCCGGGCCAGCGCCACCACCGCCAGCGCCAGCGCGGCCATGCGCAGCACGGGGAGCAGGCCCTGGAGCCGGGCCCGACCCCCCCGCGGGCCGGCGGCGAGGACCTGGGTCGCGGAGAAGCGAAGGGCGGCGCGCCGCCGCTGCTCCCGCCAGGAGTACACGCCCACCAGCGGCACGAGCAGCAGGAGCCAGAGCAACCGCGGGTCGTGCCAGAGGAAGTCAGGCGGCATCGGACGTGACCGCGGGCGGAGGCGGGGTGGTGTCGTCGACCAGGCGGAAGGCGTACCCCATCGCCCACTCGCAGGCCGCCAGGGAGATCTCCGCCCGGGCGAACTTGGCCACGTCGGACTGGTCGACGAAGCGCTGCAGCCCGGGCTGGTCCACGCCGGAGGCGCCCAGGCGCTCCACGGCGTTGAGCAGCTCCCAGCTGGTGCACTCCAGGGCCTCGAAGCCGAATCGCTCGCCGAGGTAGCCGCGGACGATCTCCGAGAGCCGGAAGTGGTACTCGCGCACCAGCCCCCGGGCGAGCAGGTCCTCCGCACGCAGCGCCTCCAGTGCCGCGCGGGTGCGCTCGGGGAGGGGCAGCGGAGGAAGGACCGGCGTCACGATGCGCCGGGCGAGCCGCTGCCGCACCCAGAGCGCAAGGGCGACCAGCGCGGCCAGCGCGAGCAGCCCCCAGAGAAGTCGCCAGCTCCGCACCGGGACGTCCTCGTTGGGCTTGATGTCCATCAGCTTGGCGCCCTTCTCGGCAGCGTCGGGCGGGAGGCTGGAGAGCCCCTCCACCCTCGGACCGGCCACCGAGGCGGTGTGCGGGGTGCCGCCGCCGACGACGTCGAAGACCAGGACCGGGAGGGTGTGCTCGCCGAGCTCGAACAGCTGGAGCTCCACCCGGAAGGTGGTCTTGCTCTCGGCCGGCCCGTCGACGCGCTGGCGGGCCGAGCCCCTCAGGCCGAAGGCCCCCAGGTCGGCCGGGTTGCGCAGCTCCCAGCGCTCGCTGGTGGGATGGGAGATGGTCACCGTGTAGGTGAACGGGTCGCCGAGCCGGACCTTCTCCGCGCTGACGGCGGTGGAGATGCGGGGAAGGGCGGCGCCGGCGTCCGGCGACGGCGGCGCTGCGGCGGTGAACAGCGCCAGGGCGAGCGAGGCCGCGGCGGTCATGCCGCCAGCCTGCGCGCCCTGGTCCGGAAGAACCGCACCAGGGCCTCGCCGTGGTCCTCGCCGGCCCGGAGCTCCACCGAGTCGAGCTCCAGCCGGCGGAAGATCTGCGTCCGCTCCGCCCGGCGCACGGCCATCGTCCGCTCGAACACGGCCGCCACTCCTTTGCGCGAGCTGTCGACCAGCGCGCGCTGACCGGTCTCCGGGTCCTCGAGCTCCACCAGCCCGAGGGCGGGGAAGGCGTCCTCGAGCGGGTCTCGCACCACCACCGGGATGACGTCGTGGGTGCGGGCGGCGGTGCGCAGCGGGACCTCGTACATGTCGACCAGGAAGTCGCTGATGACGAAGGTCACCGCGCGCCGCTTGGTGACGCGGAGGAGCCAGGTCATGGCCGAGGCCAGGTCGGTGCCCCGTCCCGCCGCCCGGTGCTCGAGGATCTCGGTCACCACGCGGAGCACGTGCTTGCGCCCCTTCTTGGGGGGGATGACCCGCTCCACCCGGTCGCTGAAGAGGACCAGGCCCACCCGGTCGTTGTTGGCGATGGCGGAGAAGGCGATCTGCGCCGCCACCTCGGCGGACATCTCCGCCTTGGTGCGCCCCTGCGAGCCGAAGCCCTGCGAGCCGGAGACGTCGACGAGGAGCATCACCGTCAGCTCGCGCTCCTCGGTGAAGACCTTGACGTGCGCGTCGTTCATCCGGGCGGTCACGTTCCAGTCGATGGAGCGGATCTCGTCCCCCGGCTGGTAGGGGCGCACCTCGGAGAAGGCCATGCCCCGGCCCTTGAACACCGAGTGGTACTGCCCGGCGAGGAGGTTGGACACCACCCGGCGGGTGGCGATCTCCAGCCGGCGAATCCGTCTGATCAGCTCCCTGGGCAGCACGGGCGGACGCCTCTCGGCCTCAGGGGACCGGCACCCGGTCGAACACCCGCTGGACGATGGCCTCGGGGGTGAGCTCCTCGGCCTCGGCCTCGTAGGTCAGGCTGACGCGGTGCCGGAGCACGTCCATCCCCACCGCCTTCACGTCCTCCGGGGTGACGAACCCCCGGTGGCGGAGGAAGGCGTGGGCCCGGGCGGCGAGGTGGAGGTAGAGCGTGGCCCGCGGGCTGGCGCCGTATTCTATCGACCCGGCCAGGTCCCGCATCCCGTGTCCGGACGGGTCGCGGGTGGCGAAGACCACGTCGAGGATGTAGTCCTTCACCTTGTCGTCGACGTAGATGCTGTGCACCACCGACCGGGCGCGGGCGATCTGCTCGGTGGTGACCACCGGGGTGGCGCGGGGCGGCTCCTCCCCGGCCATGCGCTCCATGATCACCCGCTCCTCCTCCCGGGTCGGGTAACCCACCTTCACCTTGAGCATGAAGCGGTCCACCTGCGCCTCGGGCAAGGGGTAGGTGCCCTCCTGCTCGATCGGATTCTGGGTGGCCAGGACGATGAATGGCTCGGGGAGCGGGTAGGTCTGCTCGCCGATGGTCACCTGGCGCTCCTGCATGGCCTCGAGCAGGGCGGACTGGACCTTGGCCGGAGCGCGGTTGATCTCGTCGGCGAGGATGACGTTGGCGAAGATGGGGCCGTGCCGGACGGTGAAGCTCCCCGCTTGCTGGTTGTAGATCATCGTCCCCACCAGGTCGGCGGGGAGGAGATCGGGCGTGAACTGGATGCGCCGGAAGCGGGCGGTGATGGCGTCGGCGAAGGTGCGTACGGTGAGCGTCTTGGCCAGGCCGGGGACGCCTTCGAGGAGGATGTGGCCGTTGCAGAGCAGGCCGATCAGGACGCGCTCCATCATCTGGCGCTGTCCGACGATGACCCGTCCGGTCTCCTTGAGGAGCGCGTCGACGAAGCTGCTCTCCTCGCGCACCCGCTCGGTGAGGGCTCGAATATCGAAGTTCAGGGCTTGCTCCTCTGGCGGCCGCGGGACTGTAGGAGGCCCCCAGGGACTGCGGCAACAGAGGACGAGTGCGAGGAATTCCGGGGACCTCGCCAACCGGCTCGGGGTGGCGTTTGACACCCCGGCGGTGGCCGATCTCTCCTCTCTGGCTCGGAGAGGACGGTCCGCCCACCCCGCGGGAGAGGCCGTCAGACCGGGGTCGACGAGATGATGTCCTCCTCTCGCGCCGAAGCGTTTCTCGGCCTGCCGGACTGGGCGCGGCGCATCACCGCTCAGGTCGAGGTCTCCTTCCACGAATCGCTCGCCGGGACCTGGCAGCCGGAGGGGGGTGGCAACGACGCACGCCTGATGCTGGAGCTGACCTCTTCCGCGCCCAGCGCGCAGACGCTGCTCGACTCCGGGGACATGCGGGCCACCGGGACGGTCCAAGTCCAGGGGCTGACCCGCGCGGCGGAGGTGGTCGGTGACCGCCACGTCCACTGGGACAGCGGCCGCATCGACCTCCGGCTGCGCTTCACCGGGGACGACGGGCGGCCGTATCTCCTGGTTGGTGGATGGTCTCCGGCGCGCTTCCCGGGCGCCGAGCGGGAACCCTTCCGGCTCCGGCTCGAGACCGGCGACGGGGAGCCGGCCGGAGATGCGGTGCTCTTCAGCGCCGACCCGCCGGCCCCGGCCCGCTGAGAGGCGGGCCTGCGCGGACTGGCCCGCAGCTGCGCGGCAGGCTGCGTCCATTCAACGCGGCCCGCAGGGCGCTTGGCGGTCGACCGGCCCGAGGCTCAGCGCCCTGAGCGCCACGCCGACGGGATGAGCCAGTAGAGCATCCCGTTCAGGTCGGCGATGGTGAGCGCCACGAAGGGCGTGTTCCAGCTGCCGCCGGTCAGGTTCCGGAACCCGAACGAGACGCCCACCCGATCCTGGAGGATGGTCAGGTCGAACTCCACGCCGAACTCCGAGCCGCCGCTCCAGGCCAGCGACCAGCGCGGACCGGAGGCGATTCCCACCGGTCCGAGGTGCAGCTCGCCTCGCACGCCGAGCGTGCTGGAGACCACGCCCGAGCTGAACTGGAGGTCGATGACCTGGAGCGTCGACTCGATGGAGAACCATCGCCCGAGCTGGAGACGCGGCTCGAGCCAGCTCAGGGCGATGCTCCCCCCCACCACGTCCAGCGCCACCCGGTAGGGCACCAGATGCGCGAGGACGATGGGCAGGTACGACCCGTCGGCGAGCGGCTTGAGCGGGATGGTGGAGGGATCGATCTGGAACGAGATGTCGCCGGTCCGCTCGGCGGCGCGGCTCACCGTCTCGCCCGCGCCGATGACCGCGTTCACCCCTTTGCGTGTCGAGGATGATTCCGTCGAGGTCTGGGCGATCTCGATGGTCCCCGCCCGGTCGAGGGCGCGCTGCACGGTCTGGGACAGCCACCGCCCCTGGTCGTCGAGCGCGGCCCGCATCGCCTTGGACTCCGCCTGGTAGCCGGCCGCCCGGAGCCGCTCGAGGAACTGCTCGAAGGTCAGATTCACCGGGCAGAGCGCTTCCTTGGCCGACGCCGTGCAGGGCATCGACGGCTCGAGAAGCACGGCCAGGGCGACGCCCATCGATCCGGCGGCACGAAGGTCCGGCGGCGGACCGAGCCAGCTCCACTCCGGCGACGCCGCCAGGCGCTCCGCCTCGGCCGCGCTCCCCAGCGAGGCCACCAGCTCGCGGCGGGCGAGCGCCCGCACCACCGGCGCGGCCTTGGCCGAGGCGAGGATCTGGAGGTAGGCGACGCCCGTCCCCATCGCCGCACCCAGGCAGCGCTGGGTCTGCTCGCTGGCTGGGTCGGGCTCGCCGCTCCCGTCCGGCTTCAGCACCGGAAGTGGCCGCGTGGTGAGGTACGGGTCCTGCTCGGCGCACACCAGGGTGGCCATCCCGTGCAGCCCCTCGTAGATGCCGGTGTAATAGTCGAGCTCGCGCAGCGGACCGTCCACGAAACCCGCGAAGTGCTCCAGCATCTCCCCCGG
>Ga0335082_10007614_pt1 | contig 11748 bp, 8 predicted proteins | sample Lox_Sample_41_FD_206718 | JGI IMG/M metagenome (GOLD analysis project Ga0335082, IMG submission 206718) | Soil microbial communities from Loxahatchee National Wildlife Refuge, Florida, United States - Lox_Sample_4.1 | ecosystem: Environmental > Terrestrial > Soil > Wetlands | place: USA: Florida...
GAGCGGAGCTGCGGGAGCGCCTTCTGGGCCGCGGGCGACCTTATCGCGCTCGTGGGGACGATCCGGGGCGAGGTGGGCGGGTCCGAGTACCTCGCCGCCCAGTTCGGCAAGGAGGCGGGTCGCCCGCCCTCCCTGGATCTCGCGCGGGAGCGGGCGGTCCAGGAGACCGTGCGCCGAGCGGTGCGGGAGGGGCTCCTCTCCTCCGCGCACGACTGCTCCGACGGCGGCCTGGCGGTGGCCCTGGCCGAGAGCTGCATGATGCACGACGCGCCGGCCGACGGGTCGCGCCCGGCCTGGGTCGGGGCGGCGGTCCGGGTTCCCTTCCCGGCGCGCAAGGACTTCGTCCTCTTCGGCGAGGACGCGAGCCGGATCCTGGTCTCGCTGCCGGCGGCGGCGCTCCCCCGGCTCGAGGCGATCGCCCGCGAGTGCGGGGCCCCGGTGGTCCAGCTCGGGGCGGTGGGCGGGGAGCGGCTCGAGATCCAGGGAGCGCTCTCGGTGCCCGTCGCCGATCTGGCCCGGGCCTGGCGCGACGGCATCCCGGCCGTCCTCCGCCGCGACCCGGCGCACGGCGCGGCGGCCGGCGACTGACGGGGCCGGGGCCGGTCGCCGCAGGGTGGCGGGAAACCTCGGGGTGGCCCTTCCCGCCGCGGCAGGGTAAGGATCTCCCGGGCTTGCCGGGACCCACCGCTTGCAGGAGGCAGCCTGGGTCGCGAAATGAGCATCGTCGAGTTCGCCTGCGTCTTCGTCCGCGCCAGCGGGGATCGCCTGAACGCCGCCGAGCGCCTGGTGATCGCGCTGCCCGGCCTGTTCGGGAGCGCGCTGCAGAGCTGCGACCTGCGCTTCCGCCCCTCGCCCCCGTTCCTCGGGGTGACGGCGCGCTTCGGGGAGGGCGGCCTCTCCCAGTCCCTCCGCGACCGGCTGGCGTTCTGGACGGCCCGGGCCGGCGGCCGCGCCGCGGCGCTCGGGGCGCTGAGCCGGGACGACCTGCTGGCCCTCCACGGGCAGCTCGACGCCTGCCCGCTGGCGCGGGACGGGATCGCGCCGGGGGAGCTCTTCGAGGTGGCGGGGCGGTTCTTCGGCGAGGCCGGGGCGCCACCCAACCGGCGCCGCGAGGCCGGCGCGCAGATGGTCCTCTCCATGGACGTGGGCGGCCCGGGCTGGGAGGGCGCGCGCTACGTCCGCGAGGGCGGCACGCTCTTCGTCGCCGCGCCCATGGCGCCGCCGGTGGGGGACGCCCTCGCCCTCGCCTTCCGCCTGCCGGGTACGCCGCGCCCCGTCCCCGCCTCCGCCACCGTGATCGAGGTCCGCCGCCCGGCCAGCGCCGGCCCGGGGGCGCCCGCGGGCTACACCCTCCGGCTCGAGAGCCCGCCGCCGGTGCTCGAGGACGCCCTCGCCAAGCTCGCCCCCGCCGGCGCCTCCGAGCACCGGGCCGCGCCGCGTTTCCCGGTGAGCGCGCCCGTGAGGGTGATCGCCCCCCCGCCCCCTCCGGCCGCCGGGGCGGAGGCGCGTGCCCTGATCGAGTACGCCACCGACCAGGAGCTCGCCGCGGACTTCCTGGAGAACCTCTCGCAGGGCGGTGCCTTCGTGCGCAGCGCCTCGCCGCCGTCGGTGGGGACCCCGGTGTCGCTCGAGCTCAAGCTCCCGAACGGCGCCGAGCTCGTCGCCCGGGCGGTGGTGGCCTTCGTGAACCCGCACGGCATGGGGGTCCGCTTCACCCTGGACCCCGAGGCGGAGGCGGTCCTCTCCGCCGCGATCGCCAGCATCTCGGCCCGCCCCCGCCGGGCGCTGGTGGTGGACGACGACGCGCTGGTGCGCCGGATGCTCGCCGACGCCCTGGCCGATCGCGGGTTCGAGATCCTCACCGCCGGCGACGCCCGCGAGGGGCTGCGCACGCTCTCCGAGGAGCTCCTCGCTCTCGACCTCCTCGTCACCGACGTCCGCATGCCGGGAATGGACGGCGAGGAGCTGGTGCGGCTCATCCGGAAGACCGGCGGGGAGACCGACCTCGCCATCGTGGCGGTGTCCGGGAAGCTCGAGCCCGGGCTGGAGCCGAAGCTCGAGGCGGCCGGGGCCGACGCCGTGCTCGACAAGGCGCTCGGCCCCGAGCTCATCGCCCAGGCCGCGGACGCGGTCCTGGAGCGGAAGCGGCTCACCGGGCGCAGCGGGTAGCCGACCGGCTCACTCGGCGCAGCCACGCGTGGCGGTGGTCGAGGCGGTGGCCTGGTCGAGGCCGTCCGAGATCGTCACCGTGACCGAGTCGCTCACGACGGAGTCGCAGACGCTGTGGACGGGGACGCCGACCGGGAAGGAGCACGCCGCGCCGGGCAGGCAGGCGGCGGAGGGGGAGGCGAGCGGCGCCACCGGATCTCCATCGTCGTCCCAGACCTGGGCAGGGACCGTCACCGTCGCGCCGGAGAAGGATCTCCGCAGGTCGAGGCAGACGCCGTCCTCCCATGCGCAGCACGCCCCCGTGCCGCACGATACGGTGGCGCTGGCCGGAGAGGCGGTCAGCCGCGGGGGATGGTTGCCGACGGTGACCGTGGTCACCCCGACGGCGCTCGAGACCGCCCACGGGTCGCGCGCCCTGACCTGGACCGCGTGCGGGCCGGCGAAGTTGGCGAGCGCCGGGGTCCCGACGTAGGGGAGGCTGCAGAGGACCGCCGCGTTCGCGCCGGACCAGGTGGGCAGCATCGCCAGCTCGGCGCAGGCCGGATCGCCGGTGGGTGCGCCGGGAGAGAGTGGATCGCCGTCCGGATCCGACCAGGAGGAGAGGGTGGCCGCCGCCAGGTAGCGGGAGCCCGCCGCGTCGAAGGTGTGGTCGACCGCGACCGAGGCGGGGGCGGAGGCCAGGACCGGGGGGCGGTTGGCGACCACCACCGGCCAGGTCTGGTCCGTCTGGGCGCCGTTCACGTCCTTCACCCGGAAGACGATCGAGCGCTCCAGCCCTTGGCCTCCGATGAGGAACGCGGCGTCCCCGGGCGCGCCATAGGGAACCACCACGTTGGCGGTGACGGCGGTCTCGAGGTCCTCGCCGTCGAAGGCGCCGCCCCCGTCGCCCACGTGGTGCCACTCGACCGACCGCTCGACGGGATCGCCGTCGGGGTCCTTCACCGTCACCGGGATGCGGGCGGCCACCGTGAAGCGCGAGACGTTCGCGTCGAAGGCGTGATCGAAGGTGGGCAGGGTGGCGGTGATCACCGGGGGTGAGTTGGTGACGCTCACCCGCACCGCCGCGGCCGCGAGCACGCCGGCGGCGTCCCTGGCCTCGATGCGGAACACCCAGTCGCCGGAGATGGCGGTGCCGTCGGTCTCGATCGCCACCGAGGGGGAGTCCGCCTCCGGGCCGGGGCTGAAGGTGACGCGCCGATCGGCGCCCAGCGGCCGGTCGGGAGGAGGCACGACCGTCCAGCTCAGCGAGGCATCGGCGGGGACCCCAGCCGAGGTGGAGGAGAGGGTCACCGCGGAGTCGGCGAGGGTGCAGAGGAGGGGGGTTCCGGCGCAGCGGTGCGCCCGGGTGATGTCCGGCCCGACGGTGATCGGCGGCGGTCCGGAGTGCGGGGAGACGTCGATCAGCGTCTCTGCCGGGGCGCTCGCCAGGCCCTGCGCGTCCCTGACCACGAGCCGCACCGCGTAGCGGCCGGCGCAGCCGAACCGGACCACCGCCTGCGAGCCGGTCCCGGCCACCGTCGGAGGAGCGCAGGGTGCGGAGACCGCCTCGATCCCCCAGGCGAAGGAGGCGAGCGCGTCCCCCGGGTCCGGGTCGTGGCTGGCCGAGCCGTCCAGGGTGACGAGCTGCCACTCCTCCAGGGCGCCCGGGACGGAGAGCGAAGCCACCGGGGCGACGTTCGCCACGCAGGTGGCGGCGACGCACCGGGCCGTGGCGGGACACTGCTCCGGCCCGCCGCAGGAGCGGGGCTGGGCAGGGTGCCCGCCGCAGGCCGAGGCGAGCAGCAGGCCGAGCGTGAGGAGCTTCCGGGCGAGGCGTCGCGCGTGCCGTTCCATCATCTTCCCCTTGTTGCCTGTACGTGAAGTAGCCATGTTACCTATCGTCAACGTGGATTCAAGCAGGTCCTTCCCCTGCGAGAAGCGATCCGCGGCCCCGGCCGAGCGATTCCCCGGGGTTGGGCGCAAAGCGCTGAGCCGCAGGGACCGCAGCGTGGCCGATCGGCCGAACCGCGGACCCCTGGCGGCGGCGGGGCGCAGGTGGGACATGGTCACCGACCGTGCATGCCCCTTGCACTTCGCCGAGCCGGGCTGCTAGGGAAGACACTGTCGGTGACTATCACTCCGGGGAACGATGAGATGATTCTCAGCGTCGCTCTGACGATGGCGTTCGATCTGCTCGCGGCCTCGAGCGGGGATCGCTTGCTCCTCTGCCGTCCGCGGATCGCCGGCGACCCCGCGCTGGCCAGGCCGGAGGCGGTGGCGCAGGCGGGCAAGCAGCTCGAGAGCCGCTTCCTCGACTACGGGGTTGCCTGCGAGGGACCGGCCGAGGGGGCGAGGGCAGCCCGGCGCGCCGGGCTGTCGCATGCCGTGACCGCGAGCGCGGAGGGGCGGTCGGAAGGAAGCCGCTACGTGCTGGAGCTCGCGGACGCCGAGGGGGAGAAGGTGAGCGCCCGCCGGGCGCTCGAGGTGGCGACCGGGCAGGACGCGGTCCGGCCTCTCCGCGGAGCGCTGTCGGAGCTCCTCGGGACCCTGCCGGCGGCCCCCGGCCCATCCGCCGGCCACGCGGCGGCGTGGACGGTGGCCGGCGTGGGGGCGGCCGCCGTGGTGGCCGGGGTGGCGCTCGCGCTCTCCGCCCGCGGGTCGGCCGCGGAGGCCAACGCGGCGACGGACCCGGCGACCTACACGCATGCCCGCAGCGCCTGGAGCCAGAAGAGGAGCCTCAGCGCCGTGACGCTGGGCGCCGGAGGGGCGGCCCTCGCCGTCGGGCTGACCTGGCGGTTCGCGTTCTAGAGGATGGGGAGGGGTGACATGAGGCGGATGATCTGGCTCCTGGCGACCGTCCTGGCCGCGTGCGGGAGCGTGCAGGATCGCGCCGGCTGCGCGGCGAGCGCCGACTGCCCGGCGGGGGAGTACTGCGCCCACACGGCGGACGGGAACGTCTGCTGGCCCGATGGGCAGCCGCCGGCGGTGTCGGACGTCACCGTGGCCTGCGGGACCTGCCTGCGGGACGGGACCGTCACGGTGAGCGCGGTGGTGACGGACGACCACGACGTCGGAGCGGTCGAGGCGTCGCTCGATCTCGATCCGGCGCGGACGGTCCCCCTGACGCTCTCCGGCGGGAGGTGGACGGCCCGGGTGCCGCTCGGCGCCTGGCCCTTTCCCGCCTTCGCCCGCCCGGTGCGGGCCACGGTGGTGGCCCGGGACGGCGCCCGCAACGCCAGCGCGCCGGCGAGCGCGGACTCGCCCGCGGTCACCCGCCTCCGCTGGCAGCGGGCGGTGGACGGCGTCGTGGTCGCCCTCACGCCGCCGGCCATCATGGACGACGGGACGATCGTGGTGGGCGGGAGCACCGGGAAGCTCTACTTCGTGAGCCCCACCGGCGTGAACGCGCACGACCCGCTGCCGGTGGGGACCGGGCAGATCACCGCCGCCCCCGCGATCGGCCAGCGGGCGATCTGGGTGGGGAGCGAGGATTTCTCGATCTACGGGGTGAAGCTGGATGGGAGCGGGGTGATCCCGGGAGTTTCGGTTGCTTCCGACGGTCCAATCAGGGTTTCGCTCGCAGTCGTCGACCAGCCAGCGGAGGAATGGGCATTCGGGGCCAGTACTGGGGGTCGCATCGCTGGCGCGAGTACTCAGGCGAATACCGCAAAGACTGGAATTACCAATGGCTACACGTCCGGGCCGGTCATAGGTCCGTCGGGAATCGTCTTCGCAGCAAACGCCAATCCAGTCGCCGCGGGCCTTCTTCGTTCCTATGGATTCGACGGCGCCTTCACTGACAGATGGGGAAACGCGACGCCGTCTGTCGGCATGACGGTCTTGGCCACTCCAGCCGTGGATGCCGCGGGAGACGTGCTGACGGGCTCCCAAGACGGAAAGCTCGTCCGCGTCGATCCGGCAGGTGCAGTCATCAGCGTCTGCGACCTGTCGGGATCCGCCGTAGATTCGATCGTGATCTTGAGTAAGGGTGACTTTGTAGTCGGCGACATCACGGGTCTCCTGTATCGCTTCTCTCCCGGTGGCACCCCCCTGTGGACACCCGAACCGCAGCTCGGCGGCGCCGTACTCTCGCCGCTGGTCATCGCCGGCTCGACCCAGGCCTTCATCGTCCCCACCAAGGCCGGGAGCGTCTTCGCCCTCACCGACGCGGGCGCCGAAGTGTGGCACGCGACCCTCGGCTCCGGCGCCGAGCTCCGCACCGGGAACCTCTTCACGCCGCCGGGGCAGGCGGCCGGCCAGCTCCTGAGCGAGGCGATCTTCTCCAGCGCGGACGGCAAGCTCTACGACGTGATCGTCGACGGCCAGCTCGACCCGGCTGCGCCGTGGCCCAAGGCCTTCCACGACCGGCGCAACACCAGCAACGCGGGGACGCGGCCGTGACCCGGGCGCTCGCGCTCGCGATCGCGCTCCTTGCCGGGGCGGGGGCGCAGGGCATGGAGCGGCTCGGGGTCCTGGCGGTGGCCGATCCGCCGAAGGGCCCCGATCCCGACCTCACCGAGCTCGCCCACCAGCTGCGCGCCGCCTGCCGCGACCGGGTCGGCGGGGTGGAGGAGGTCTCCTCGATGCGGGCCCGTCTCCTCGGGCAGGGCTCGAACGCCACCCCGTCGGAGCTCGACCGAGCCTACGGCGGCGCGCTGGCCGTGTACCAGAACGGCGAGTTCGAGAGCTCAGTCCGGACCCTCCGGGCGATCCTCGACGACCTCGAGGCGCTCCCCGAGACCGAGGAGTCCTACTTCCAGTGGAAGCGCGCCCTCCTCCGGCTCGCCTACGCGGAGCTGACGGTGGGCGACCAGCGGGAGTTCGAGGCGGCGCTGGCGCGGCTCGCCCGCACCGAGCCCACGCTCCAGCCCGACCCGGAGCAGTACTCGCCCACCTTCCGTCGCCGCTTCGAGGAGGTGAAGGCGAAGGTCCGGGCGCTCCCCAGGCGCAAGCTGGCGGTGGTGGCGGAGGGGACGGAGGGTACCGTCTACGTGAACGGCCGGCCCATGGGGAAGACGCCGCTCACGCTCACCCTCCCGGCGGGCGCCTACCGGATCGGCGGCGCGGCCGGGGCGCTCCGGGTCCCGAGCGTCGCCGTCGACCTGCAGGCGGAGGACCGGAGCGTGGTGCTCGACTTCGCCCTGGCCGAGTCGCTCCGGGTGAACTCGGGCCCGGGCCTGGCGCTCCCGGCCGAGCGGCGGGCGTACGGCATCGTCCGCGCCGGCGCCTGGCTCGGGGTGGACAAGCTCGTGGTGGTGAGCCGGGTGGAGGAGGGGCAGGCCCAGTTCCTGCTCGGCTCGATGTACGACGTGCGGCGCGGCGCGCTCCTCCGGGAGGGGAGCGTGCGGATGACGGCCGGGGGCGTGCCGTCGGTGAGCCTGGGCGCGCTCGCCTCCTTCCTCCTCACCGGCCAGTCCTCCCGCGACGTGAAGGACCGGACCCAGGAGCCGCGCGAGATCCTGGTGCCCCCGCTCGCCTCGGCGGCACCCCCCGCAGTGCTCCCGGCAGCGGCTGCGGCCGGGGTCTCGCCGGTCGCGCCTCTCACCGCCGCGCCCGCTCCATCGGTCCCTTCGCCGCCCGCCGCCCCCGTGGCCATCGCCGCCTCCGCCCCGCTCCCCGCCGCGGCCTCGCGCCCCGCGCTCGCCGCCGCCCCCCCGCCGCCCGCCGCCCCCTCGCTCTCGGCGATCGCGCCGGAGGGACCGCCCGGAGCCGCGGTGCCCCGTCCCCCGGAGCCGACGGCGAACCCGACGCCGGGCTGGATGCGCCCCACGGCCATCGGGGCCGGGGCGCTGGCCCTCGGCATGGGGCTGCTCGCCGTGCAGCAGGGGCTCTCCGCCTCGCGCGCCTCCTCCCAGGCGAGCGGGATGGTGGGATCGGACGGCGTGCTCCTCCCCGGCTCCGATCCGGCGCGGTACCAGGCGCTCCTCGGCGACGCGGACGCGGCCCGCCGCAACGCCTACATCTCGGCCGGGGTGGCGGTGGTCTGCGCCACCACCGCCGGGGTGCTCGGCTGGAAGTCCTGGGACCGCCCCCCCGAACCGGCGGTGACGGTCCACTTCTGACCTGCTGCCCAACCGGGATCCCGGCGCGGCCGGCGGTCCGCGGTACACAACCCTCGGGCCGCCTCGCGCGGCGCCGGAGGGCGCGGATGCGCTACACGCGGATCTTCATCGTGCGCTGGGCCGACTGCGACGTGAACGGCCACATGCGCAACACCTCCTACAGCGAGTACACGATCGACGTGCGCATGAGCTATCTCACGGAGCACGGCTTCCCGTACGAGCGCTTCCAGGAGCTGGGGATCGGGCCGGTGGTCCTGCGCGAGGAGCTCGACTACCTCCGGGAGCTGAAGCTCGGCGACACGGTGGAGGCGGACTTCACCCAGGTCGGGATGTCGCCCGACGGCGCCCGCTGCAAGCTGGCGCACGACTTCTGGCGGCCGGGCGGCAAGGAGGTGGCGCGCGTGGTCCTCCTCCTCGCCTGGATGGACATGAAGACCCGGCGGCTCACCCACCCGCCCGAGGACCTGCTCCGGGTGATGACGGCCGTGCCGAAGGGCGAGGGCTGGGAGGAGCTCCCGCCGCTGAAGCGCGACCGGCCCTGATCGCTCGCCGCCCTCGACGTGAGCGCGCCGGGAGCAGCCGCGCGGCCGCACCTCCCGCCTACCTCCGGGTCCCGCCCGCTCGCCCGGCGTCGCCCCGCGCCGCCTCCGCCGCGAGGACGATCCCCTTCTCCAGCCGCGCCTCGAGCTCCGGTCCGTAGTAGGTCCGGTCGGCCTCGCCCGCTCCCCGCGTCACCTGCTCGGCCGACTCCACGTAGCCGAGGTACCCGTTCGCGAGCGCCACCACCTCCGCGTCCGGGCCGGCCGCCTCGCGCCAGCGAGCGCCGACCGCCGCCACCGGCTCGGCCGGCACGCCGAGGAGGAGCAAGGGGCCGATCCGGAGGGCGGTCACGCTCGCGTCCGCAGGGAGGAGGTCCTGGGCGAGGGCGCCGACGGCGCGGCGGAGGGGGGCGGGGACGGCCGCGGGGGCCGGGGGCGGGAGGGGGACGTCGACGGTGGCGATGGCCAGGGCGGGCGCGGGATCGGGGGGGCCGGAGCCGAGCCCGTCCACCGCGGCCCCGAGCGCGGCCGCGTAGGCCTCGGGGGTGATCGCCGTCCCCGGGGGATCGAGGGAGACCGACTGGTCGCCGAGCGCGCCCTGGAGGAGGAGGCGGAGCCCCTGGTGCCCGCCGGCGAGGAAGCGCCCGGCCCAGTCTCCGGAGAGGCTCCGGTTCCCGCCGCCGAGCGTGGTGGGGTGGGCGGCGAAGAGGGTCACCTCGGCGAGCGGCGCCCCGCCCGACCCCTCGATCCGGAGCACGCTGAGCCGGCCGTCCCGCGGACCGCCGTCGCGGTTGTGCTGCAGGGCCTCGGCCCGGCCCTGGGCCAGGGAGAGGCGGGCGGGGCCGGCGAAGGAGGCCGCGCGGCGCACCGCGAGCGCGATCGCGTTGGCCAGCCGGTCGCGCGCCGCCGGGTCGTAGGGGCCGGTGGCGATCCGTTCCCCGAGCTGGTCCTCCCAGTAGCCGCCCGGTCCGGCGTGGGTGTGGGTGGCAGTGACGATCAGCCCGTCGAGCGGCAGATCGCGGAGCCGGGCGCGCACCGCCTCGACCAGGGAATCGGGGACCAGCAGGATCTCCGCCGAGACCAGCGCCACCCGGCAGCCGCCAGCCGAGAGCACGAGCGCCCGCACACCGAGCGGGTCGCGGATCCCCTCGCTCGCGTAGCGGAGGCGGGCGAAGCCGGCGATGGGCGTGCCGGGCGGGACGTCGAGCGGGACCTCGGCCACCCCGGCCGCGAGCGGCCCCTTCCCGCGGACCACCGCGACCACCCGGGCGGGCCCCGGGCCGCGCGCCGACGGCCGGGCGAGGCTCCCGATCCCGAGGAGGACCGCGGGAATGCCGAGGAGCACCAGGAGGAGGGCGGCGAGGGCGGTGGTGAGAAGCTTTTTCAAGCGTGGATCGTTATACTCCGGCGCCTCATGGGGTTCGACGTCGTCCACGACAAGCTCAAGGACGAGTGCGGCGTCTTCGGGATCTGGGCGGTCGGCCAGTCCGAGGAGGCCGCCAACTTCACCTACCTCGGGCTCCACGCCCTCCAGCATCGCGGCCAGGAGTCGGCCGGGATCGTCTCCACCGAGGGGCAGAGCCTCCACGTCCACCGGGACATGGGGCTGGTGGCCGACATCTTCACCGCCGACGTCCTCGGAAGCCTCCCCGGCGGCGCCGCCATCGGGCACGTGCGCTACTCCACCTGCGGCGGCTCGCACGTGAAGAACGCCCAGCCGCTCGCGGTCCAGTACGCGGGCGGCGCGGTGGCGGTGGCCCACAACGGCAACCTGGTGAACGCGGAGGCGCTCCGGGCCGAGCTCGAGGCGGCCGGCTCGATCTTCACCGCCTCGACCGACACCGAGGTGATCGTCCACCTCATCGCCCGGGCGCGCCCGGCGGGGAGCCCCGGCTCGGTCGAGCAGCTCCTCGCCGCCATCCGGCAGGCGCTCGGGAAGGTCTCCGGGGCCTACTCGATCCTCTTCCTCACCCCGCGCGCCCTGGTCGGGATCCGGGACCCCATGGGCATCCGCCCGCTGGTCCTCGGCCGCCACAAGGGCAACTGGGTGCTGGCGAGCGAGACCACCGCCCTCGACCTCATCGAGGCCGAGTACGTGCGCGAGGTGGAGCCCGGCGAGCTGGTGCTGATCGACGGCGCGGGCCTGCGGAGCGAGCGGCTCTTCCCCGATCGGCCTGCGCCCGGGCGGCTCGGGCGCTGCGTGTTCGAGCACATCTACTTCGCCCGCCCGGACTCGGTCCTCTTCGGCAAGAGCGTCTACTCGGTGCGCCACGCCTTCGGGAAGCGGCTGGCGGCCGAGCACCCGGTCCCCGCCGACCTGGTGGTCCCCGTCCCGGACTACGTGGGGCGCACCTTCATCGAGCCGCAGCAGTCGATCCGCCACTTCGGGGTGAAGCTCAAGCTCAACGCCCTGAAGGACGTCCTCCGCGGCAAGCGGGTGGTGGTGGTGGACGACTCGGTGGTGCGCGGCACCACCAGCCGGAAGATCGTGAAGATGCTCCGCTCGGCCGGGGCGAGCGAGGTCCACCTCCGGATCAGCTCCCCGCCCACCGCCTGGCCCTGCTACTACGGGATCGACACCCCGACGCGGCAGGAGCTCATCGCCAGCACGCACCGGACCGAGGAGATCGCGACGTACGTCACGGCCGACTCGCTCGGCTACCTCTCGCTCGAGGGGATGTACGCTGCCCTGGGCGAGGACCGGAAGGGCTACTGCGACGCCTGTTTCTCGGGCGAGTACCTGATCCAGTTCCCGGCCCGCGCTCCGCCGGCGCCGCTCCGGGTGGTGGGCGGGTAGCCGTGCCCGCGGCGGCGGCCCCCGCCGCGGCGGTCGCCGTCCGGACCGCGCTGGGCTAAGCTCGGGACGGCATGCACCCACGGTACGGCCACCGGGTGGCGGACGGCGACGTCCTCGTCTACCGGCTCTTCGACGTGGCCGACGCCGTCGACCTCGGGCTCGCCGAGGCCTCCGCCGCCGAGCCCAAGTCGCGGCTCCGGCT
>Ga0335082_10007615_pt1 | contig 11747 bp, 7 predicted proteins | sample Lox_Sample_41_FD_206718 | JGI IMG/M metagenome (GOLD analysis project Ga0335082, IMG submission 206718) | Soil microbial communities from Loxahatchee National Wildlife Refuge, Florida, United States - Lox_Sample_4.1 | ecosystem: Environmental > Terrestrial > Soil > Wetlands | place: USA: Florida...
AGAGACTGGAAGACCAATACCAGGTGTTGTCGCGTTGCGTCTGCGGCAGGTTTCGCGAGTCCTGCACCGTGTCGTAATCCGTAACGGTCAGAGCGGGCAGTCCGAACGTAAATGGATTAGTGGACAAGCCGGTGATTCCCAGATTGGCAAGGACGTCCGACTGAGATGCACTGACTGGAAGATCGAAGACACGAAGTCGCGTGAAAGAGAAGTGATTTTCGTTTACCCACGAGGACCCGGCAATCGTTGCCCCCAGGGCTACCTGCTGTGCACGCAGATTCTCCTCGGTGGGTAGGGCGGGAAACGAGCCGGCGAGCAGAGAGCGGTCGTCGTTGATGGTGTAGCGCGCAAACAGACGCGTGCGCTCGCCCCGAGCGCGGTCCAGGCGCAGCGACCCGTTGTCGGCATGGTCGCGATTGGGCGTTGAATCGATGTAATTGCTCCCATTGCTCAACGGAAGATTCGGCAGAGGCTCGTACAGTGAGAGATACTTCGCTGCGGCTTGATCGATGCGGCTCATGGGAATCATGTTGTCCGCAAAAGGCAGCCGCCCACCCGTACTGCTGACTTTCAGCGGATCGAAGATGAGAGAACCGCCGGAGAAATCGCCGCCGCGAACTGCAGCGCCGGGAAGCAGATGGCGACTCGACTTGGCGGAGAGGTTGCGCAAGCCCTCATACGATGCGAAGAAATAGGTGGAATGGGCCAACGGACCGCCCAGAGTAGCGCCATATTGATTCTGACGGAAGACCCCGCGGGGTAGCGAAGGAACTTCAAAGAAACCGCGCGCATCGGTCGCTTCGTTGCGAAAGAATTCGAATGCGTTGCCGTGGAACTGCCGGCTACCGGGCTTGGTGGCTATGTCCACCACTGCGCCGCCAGCTTGCGCAAACTCGGCCGGGGCGAGCGAGGTTTGGATTCGAAATTCCGCAACCGTCTCCATCGGGGGAACTACGGCTATGGCATAAACGTTGTGGTCGGTGTTGTAGGCTCCGTCCAGAATGTAATTGTTTTCTGTCGATCGAGCGCCATTGACCGGCGCGTTGAAGGCGACTGCACCCCGGTTGCCCTGCAAGTCGTTCATGATGTCGTGCGTAAACCCGCCGAGCTGGCGAGGAACCGCACCGGGACCCAAGGTCACCAGGGAGATGATGTTGCGGCCGAGCAGCGGGAGCTCCTCAATAAACCGCGAGCCGAACAGAAATCCTTCCGAGGCTTCGTCCGTCTGTATCGGCGATATGCGAGCGTTGACTGTGACCGCTTCGTGGCTCGATCCGACGCGAAGGTCAAAATCCAACCGCGCCTTTTGATTCACCTCGACAAAAAGAGGCGACACGGTCACCGCTTGAAACCCCTCATGTTGCGCGGTGACCGTGTACGCCCCGGGAAGAAGATCGTCAATGCGGTAGCTGCCGAATGCGTTGGAGGTGGCGGTCCGCGTGAATCCGGTCGCGTTGTTCCGAGCTTGGATGGCGACCCCAGCGACGGCTGCCGACTTTTCATCGCGAACGTCGCCGAGCAAACTTCCGGATGACACTTGGCCGGCACACGGCCGGCCCACCAACAAAAGGATTGCGAGGAAGCTCTTCATGGCTAGATATGGCGCGCTATGTCCCGAGGTCTACCAGCCGTTCCAATCGCCCGATCGCGTAATCCAGATCGCGATAAGACAGTTCCCAGAGACCGGCGCCTACCAGCCGCTCGAAAGCCTGTCGCTGGGCGGCGAGAACCTCAGTCGTGCCGAAAGATAGAACATGCTCGAACCAAGCCATTGCGAGACGCGACGAGTACGGCCGCAGACGCACTTGTCCGGACTCATTGCGGTTCAGGAAGATCACGTGTTCGATGGAACATCCAGGCGCCGTCACGATCGGCAAGTCTCGGGTGAGAATCTCGAGCCCGACCTTACCATTGGGCCGGGTCGTCGGAAGGTACTCGGCGAGTTCCGGAAACAAGTTTCGAGCATCCTCGCGAAGATGCATGACCTGATGATTCCCGACAGCATAGCGGTTGAAATGCTTGCGGACCAGCATGGTTCCGTCGTCGCAGATGAAGGTCCATCCGGCGCGGGCACAGGCGTAGGCAAGTGTACTCTTGCCAGCGAAGGAATCGCCGACGAGTATGACTCCGTGACCGTTTCGAGAAATCAATGCGCCGTGAATCGGAGCGAGCGCGAGTTGCTGCAGAAGCATGTGGGCGGTGGAAATTAGGAACCGGTAACGCAAGAGCGAATGATCGCGCGCAACGCAGTCGGTAACCCAGCCGAAGGCAAACTTCTGATCGAAGTCAGCAGCGACAAAATTCTCAGCATCGGCGACCACGGACATCAAATGGCCGCGAGCACGGAAAGTCGACTTCGCGGGCAGTACAGTCGTCTCGCCGGGAAGAACGCCGAGCGAAAAATGCACCGGACCGTCCTCGAAACGTGCCGAGTAACCGCCCCAGCATCCCGATGCCGCTTCCATCACGTCAATCGAGTTCGTTTCGAGATCGAGTGGAAACCCGAGTGGGAAAAAACGGCGGCGCAGTGGCAGCGGGAACTCGGAAAGCACCGGATCGGATACTCGTCCTTGTGGCGGTCCGATGATGGAAGGCTGCGTCATGACCAAGCGTTCTTCGATGTCAGATTACGCGATCGTCAGAGGGAATTCCAGGGGAAGAGGGCTGCAGAATTGCGATTTTACAAGAAAGGTACAAAGTGGAAACAAGCCGGATAGCGACGCCCGCCAATGCGATCCCGACAACGCCCCACCAGCGCATGAAAAGCAGGTCAAATGCGAAGGTAAGCACCAGGCTGAGTCCTGCTACCTGATAGAGCAGAGCGTTCTTTTTCAAGGCGGAGGTCAAGCGAATTTCGAGCGCAAGCAGGACCGCCAGGGGCAGTTGCAAGATCGATGCTCTCTGCACGTTCGAGACGAGATGTGTAGCCTCTTCACTGAACACGCCATTCTGAAATAAGAGGCGGATGATGGGTTCCGACAAGTACATCAGCACTGCAGTAACAGGAAGGATCACGGCAAAGACGAGTAGACAATAGGTTCGCAGCGTCTTCCGCACCGCAGCAGGCTGTTCGAGCGCACGCTTCGAGAGGTGAGGCAGCACTGCGGTGGCCATGGCGGTAGGGCCGACTACGATGAGCACACCCAGCAAACGCGTGCCATAGCTCAAGGCGGCGACGGTTCCCGAGCCCAGGCGGGCAGCCATGCCTTGGTCGACAATGGCCGAACCGGTCATCACGAGAGTGACAGCTACCAACGGCGCATATTGTTCGGCCACCTGCCGCAGCGCGTTCGTCACTCCGGCGATGCGTGGGATGATTACTGCGTACCCGGCAAGTTTGGCGCCTACACCTGCTGCGATTGCCTCCAGAGTGCTCCCCGCGAGAGTGCCGACCGCAAGGGCGGTCACTCCGTATTGTTTTCCGGCAACGAGGATCGCCACGATCGAAAGCACCGGCGTGAGCAGCGGTACCGCGGCGGAATAGGCGAAGCGATGTTCGGAATTTAGAACCGCGCGCCATGTCGCCGAAAGACCAGTGAGCGGCACCACCGCGATCATGATCAATAACAGCCATTGCGTGGAGGCGAGTTTGGCGGGAGTAAAGCTCGATGCCAGTAGCGGAAGGAACCACCCGGACGTCGCGATGGAGGCCATGGCCGCCAGCGAAAAGGACACGCCGACCGCGCCAAGGACTGATTGGCAAAGCGACTCGGCGGCAGTTTTTTCCTCCTTGCCGCGGAGTTCGATCAACGTGGGAATCAATGCTGCGTCGAGCGGGCCCGCCAGCATGTCGATGAAGAACGAAGGCAGCAGGAACGCGATGAGGAAGGCGTCCATTGCGTCACCTGCGCCGAACATTCTTGCAGCGAGGATCACTTTGAACGCCCCTGCGACCTTCACCGCCGAGGTCCAGCCGCCAACGGTGACGGTGTCGGCGATCATGCGCCAACTCGTCGAGCGTCGCGGCTGAACCTCCCGATCCTCGCGGGGCGAAAGCTTCATGCTTTGGCCAAGCATGGCATACTTCCTACGGTAGTCCACGAGCTCTTCACTAATGCGCGCGGCGATTGTCCATTACTGGTTGTTGAACATGCGAGGTGGAGAGCGTGTTGTGGAGGCGCTTGGCCGGCTTTTGCCGGATGCGGACCTGTTCACGCTGTTTTATGAACCTTCTCGCGTGACACCCGAGATCCGCTCGCGCCGCGTCCACACGTCGTTTCTTCAGCCATTTCGAAAATACTACCGCTCACTTCTGCCGCTGATGCCGATGGCGCTGGAGAGCTTGGACTTGCGCGGATACGATCTGGTGGTCTCGAGCGAGTCCGGGCCGGCCAAGGGCGTTATCGTTCCTTCGACCACACGGCACGTTTGTTATTGCCACACTCCGATGCGCTACCTGTGGGATCTGTACCCTGCATACCGCAATGAGTGGACGCGCTCACGCTGGAAGCGCGCCGTGATGACGCCGCTCGCGAATTACTTGCGGTTGTGGGATCACGCGACGGCATCGCGCGTGGATGACTTCATCGCTAACAGCGAGAACGTTCGAAGACGGATTTGGAAAACGTACCGGAGGGAGTCACAAGTGATTCATCCGCCTGTAGCGGTGGACACGTTCTATTGCAAGCCGCCGGGAGATTACTACTTGGCTGTATCCGAATTGGTCGCTTACAAGCGATTGGATTCAGCCGTTCGCGTTTTCGCCAATAACGGCCGCAGACTCCGCATCGTGGGCGATGGGCCGGAATACAAGGCCTTGAAGCGGATTGCGACAGGGAACATCGAATTCTGTGGGCGGGTCAGCGACGAGGAAGTGCGCGAGTTGTACGCACGTGCGCGGGCGTTCATACTTCCCGGCGAGGAAGACTTCGGCATGACACCGGTGGAGGCCCTCGCCAGCGGGAAGCCCGTCATCGCCTTCGGACGGGGTGGGGCGCTCGAAACCGTGCCCATTACGGACCCTGTAGGCGGAATGTTCTTCGACGAACCTACGGATGAATCGCTAGCGGCAGCGATCGAAAGCTGGGAGCGTCAGGAGCAGCAAGTCGTTCCACGGGCATTGCAGAAATACGCGGCGAGGTTCTCCGAGGAGGAATTTGCAGTGAAGATGAAAGCAATTCTAATCGGCGCTTCGCAACGTTGCTGAGATGTAAAAGTGTTGTAAAAACGGGCCGAAGTAAAGTAAATCCACGCCTTGCATGCGCCGTTGCGGTTACAATTTCCATAGCTTCGAATGCAAACGGTTTTGGTAATTGACGACGATAACAACCTGCGGGAGACGATCGGACTGATGCTGGAGAATGAAGGGTTCCAGCCGGTGCTGGCTCGCGACGGCAGCACGGGATTCGAGCAGGCTCTGGCTCTAAAGCCCGGACTCATTCTCGTCGATTTGTTGATGCCAGGACTTAGCGGCATGGAGGTGTGCAAGCAATTACGGGCGACGGGAATGAAAACGCCGGTGATCGTTCTGAGCGCGATGGCAGGCGAAATGGATAAAGTTCAATTGCTCGAAATTGGCGCAGACGATTACGTGGTAAAACCGTTTGGCGCGCGCGAGTTGCTGGCGCGCATTCGAGCCGTTTTACGGCGCGCCACTCCCGACGAATGCAAGGTGATGGGGTTCGGCGACGTGGAGGTGGATCTGACCCGACGTATCGTTACGAGGCATGGCCAAGAGGTTCGAATGACCAGGGCTGAATATAACCTGCTGACCTACTTCCTTCAGAATCCCGATCGGGCGTTGTCGCGAGAATTGATTCTCAACTCCGTGTGGGGTTACGACTCGTTCCCTCAGACGCGCACCGTGGATGCGCATGTAGTGCGGTTGCGCCAGAAACTAGAACCGGATTCCGCCAGTCCCCGGCACTTTCTGACGGTCCACGGAGTTGGTTATCGCTTCCTGGTTTAAGGCTATTGCATGTCACGCCTCGTACTCATCGTTGAAGACACCGACCTTTGCCGGGACACGCTCGAGTTGGCCCTGATGAAGGTGCCTAATCTGGCCGTACGATCGGTGACCAGCGCCGAGGAAGCGCTGGACTGTTTGGATTCCGGCGAAGTATGCGCGTTGGTCACCGATCTCCATCTGCCCTTGATGGACGGGTTCGCGTTGATTGAGGCGGTTCGCGCGCAACCGAAGCGGTCCTCGCTGCCGATTCTGGTGATTAGTGGCGACAGCGATCCCGAGATTTCGGCTCGAGTGGCTGGCTTGGGAGCGAATGCTTATTTCTCCAAGCCGTACTCGCCTGCCGCGGTGCGCAGCAAGCTGGAACAGTTAATCGACGGTCATTAGGTTCGCCGTTATCTCGTAGCGGGAACGTACACCTTACCCGCGGACACCAGCTCTACGTTCGGAATCTCGCTCGACACATTTATGGATTCGATGCCTGCCTTCTGCCCGGATCTCGGGACGAACGACACCAGGTATTGATGAGACAAATGCTCCGACACGCTGCCTAGATAAGGCGCGAATGACACCGGCGCTTCGAATCCCAGGAAGTAAGCCTCGCCACCGGTTTCCTCGGCGAGTTGCGCTAGATGATTCTGCCCCCAGTTCATGCGCCAATAGCTGTGACCCGCATGACCCGCTCCCGGCGTATAGATCGTGTAAACGATCACACCGCTGCGCTGAGCGTGCTCGATCGCAGCATCGAGGTAAGGATTCACCATCGTACCGCCGAGAGGATCAGTGCCACTACTGATCATGATCACTTCATGACGCTCGGCGCTAGCTGGCCAGCGCTTGATCAAATCACTGAGCGCCAGGAACGGACTGGCGATGACGCCCGGATTACCGAGCGGCAGTCGCAGGGCCTTGGCCGCCACGGCATGATCGGTGGTCGGATTCTGCTGGATAGCGACTCCGCCGTTCCGCATATAACCGATGCCGATTGCGGTCGTTGCAGGCTGCGAAGCGATGAATTTCTTCAGCTCCGATAGTTGCAGACCCAGGCTGGAGTTCGAAGAGTCGTCCACGAGTAAGAACAGCTCAAGTCCGGCATGCTCTCCTTGCAGTGCGATCGCACTGGTTACGGGCAGACGATTGTGACCCTGATGAACTATGAAGTCTTGTGGCGACAATGCTGGAATAGTTTTGCCATGAACCGCTTCGGCGGTGACGACGATGCCAACGTCGCTGCCAGGTGTTACGGATTTGTCCGCTGCGAGCGCACCAATGCCGCAGGCTGCTAAAGCGAAAGCCAAGACATTTGGTCGATTCATATGAATCCTCCGTCAATACAGGAGATGCATCAAGCGCTCTAGGGGTTTCACGAAAGCGTAACGGAATCAAATATTTAGCGCTACGGCGAACAGTTACTGAGCCGGTAGGATCTCGACAATCGCTAGATTGTAGCGATCCTTAGCCGGGGCCGTATCATTTATGGTGACCGTGGTTCCGCTCAAGGCGCTCGGCTTATTCTGCATCTGAACCCAGTACGTGTCTCCGACGGGAGCCAGATCCTGATGCACCAGGCTTTGGCCTGCACCGGGCGTTCGCGCGATGGCATTATCGTAATCATTGCCCACGCCGAACACCCAGGAGTTATTTCGCGTGGTCACGAGTGAGGCGGTCGGTGCGCCGGAGGATGCGTTCGCGCTACCCGTAGCCCCGATTGCTCCCGATCCATTCGTGCCGGTGCGATCCACGCCCGAGAAACTCATCACAGTCAGCGACGAAACAACGTTTTGCGACAAGGTGGCCTTCACCGAGACATTGCTGAGTGTCGCCGGAGCAAAAGCTCGCCAGATCTCAGCGGTACCGCGCTGTGTGTTCGCGCGGCGAACGAGGACCCACGTCAGACCCGCGCCGGAAACAGATTTCACCGTTGTATTGGACCCTGAAATATAGTCCGACGCGATGAATGCCAGCAGCAGTTCGTTGGTGTGAGTGGTAGAAAAGACCGGTGAGGTAATCGACGTGTTCGCGGTCGCCTGATCGCGATGAGTGGTGACGTCGATTGTGATCGCACTCGTGGTAGAAACGGCCGATGCTGAGAAGGTAACCCCGCTGAGGCTCGCCGAACTGATCGTAACCGTTTGGCTCGCCGGACTGAAGGTAAAGCCGCTCTTGGCGGGAGTGATCGTGTATTTGCCGTTGGCAAGACCTGTGAATTTGTAGTTTCCGGATCCGTCCGCCGTTGCGGTCGCCGTAGACGCGCCGGTCAAAGTCAGAGTCGTGCCGATTCCGCTCGAAGCGGGGCTGATGTTTCCGGCGATGCTCCACGTTGGCGGGGGAGGGGGAGGGGGAGATGGAGGCTGCAGTGTAACGACCGCGGTAGCTGTCTGTGATGGAGTGGCGCTGGTCATCGCGGAAATCGTCACCGTCTGTTGAGATGCAATAGATGCCGGCGCGCTGTATAGGCCCGATGTAGAGATAGCGCCCACCCCGGTGGGCGACAACGACCAGGTCACGGGTCCAGTGTTGGTGGTGAACTGCTGCTTGCCGGAAGCCGAAAGAGTCACGGCTGATGGTGATACCGTCAAGGTCGGGGGCGGAGGCGGCGGACCTCCCGAGGCGATGCTAAACCAGCGATCAATAGTCGAGTAATTTCCGGCGTTGTCCTTGACTCTGACTACAAGATGCCCGTTCGATAAGCTGGTCACCGGCGTCGAGAGCGGGAGCGTCCAAACGGAGGGGCCAGTCTGAGAAAGCTTCGGTCCAAGCTCCGCGCCCGCCGCGAGGCCGTTCACTGGAAAATTCGCGGCCACCGAGAGCGAGGCTGCATTGATACCGGAGTAAGCATCGAACATGCCCACTGAAATGGTCGTCAGCGGTCCGGCATTGCTTCCCGCACGCGGCGAAGAGACGGTGAGCGTGGGCTTGATCTCGTCGGCGAAATATCCTTTGTAAGTCGGATCGCCTTGCGCTGTGATCGGCGCACCAAGGTCGATCCAACGGGCGATGGTCATCTTTTCGTCTTCGCTCAGCGCCGGAACGCCGGAATTCGGCGGCGGCATGATTGTGCCCGTGTAATCGACATCAGCGAGATCGGGGTTAGCGCCCTTAGGGAGTGTGCCGGCATTGCCAGGAGTCGACTCGGTCGGGTGATCGGCGTTCGTCCAACCATCCAGCCGCTGACCAAACACTTTCCAAACCAGCAGGCTCCGTCGCGACTGGAACATGCGCACGTAGCGCGAGGCATTCGTTTGCCTCCATTGGTGATTGCCGATGACCGGCGCAATGCCCCATTGAGCGTCGGAATCGTTGGCCAGCCTGTTGAACGTGTTGTCGTAGCCATTCACCAGCGTCGTGTCGTCCAACACTAGTCCGGCGGCGGGCGTCCCCGATTTGCTATGGCATTGCACGCAGGAGCGTTGCAGGATCGGCTTGATGTCCTTGTAGTATTCAACGTCGACAACGAGCTTGCCCGCATTCTTTACGGTCGTATTGCCGGAGCCGTCTTTGGTCAGCAGTGGAGTTTGTGCAGTGAGATCGGCTACGGAATAACTTGCCAGCGCCGCAGCCGTGCCGGCGAAATCCACCGGAAGCTTGTTGTGCGCGTGACAGCCTCCGCAATCATTACGCACCTCGCCTGGACGCACCATGTGCCAGGTCTGCGCCATATTGAGAACCATGCCGTTCTTGTCGAGCGTCTGAAACGAGAGCGGTGTGTCGGCCGGAACCTTGGCGAGAAAGCTCGTGTCCGGGTTCCCTTGGGGATCCAGGACGGTCTTGGCGCCCGCATCTGTCTTGCGTAGCGGTATCTCACCCAGGATCCGAAGGCGCTCTCGATCGGAAAAGTTGATGAACCCTGGATCGCCGCCATTGGGATAACTGCGATTCGCAACGCCTTCCATCGCCAGAATACGCACCGCGTAGATGTCGTCGTTGGTATATTTTCCTGCGTCGGCGCCCTGCTCGAACCAGTTCGAACTTTCGCCGTTGAGTGAGGTGTTGAACGAATCGAGGCCGTTGAAGAGGCTACTGCCGAAGCCCGGAGTCGTATTGCGATTGTAGAAACTCGAGGTTCCAATCAAACCAAAGGGCGTGCCGGCGGGAAGCAGCGCAGACAGGCTGCCATCGTTGGGTAGATATGGAAGCGCGGCCGGCTGGGCGATGCCGTAAATGGCGCTATATGGCACCAGGGCCTTGGGCTGCAGTTCGTTGTACTTCGGATCGTTCTTGATCTTCACCAGGTTCCGGTAGTCGTCCACTTCCGCGCCGCTCTTCACCAGATAGATTCCGGCATCGTAGTACGGATTCGGTGTGGGGCGATTCAGGTTATTGTTCGGCCCGGGAGACCACACGATCAACAGGTCGTTGTTCGGTGCTCCCGAGGGCTGCGTCGCTTTGCCAGCATAGCCGCCATCTTGCGCAACCGACGATGCCCGGTCCTCGCCATGCGAAAATCCGGTCAGGTTGATCAACCCTGGCGGAGAAAACGGAAAGCTGGTGTATCGGGGCTGACCGGCCGTCGGCACACCGGGATCCCATAGTCCCCAGCGAACCGCAGGATTCGAGGAATCACTGGCGTTCGGCGATCCAAACGGAACTCTGCCCGTTTGTTTCTGTGAGTTGAACGCAAGGATCGTCCCGAACCCGTTGTCGTTCAGGTTGTAATATTCCGTGACCGCGATACGTCCATCGGAAAGCTGAGCCTGGAAATGAAACGCGCCACCTTCGCTGAAGGCGCTCATCAGCGGTTCCCAACGGCGGCCATCGGGCCAGATCGCCCAAAGACCCCAATTCCGCTGGTCGCGAACGCCCTGGCTTTCGAAGCTGGCGAACATCACGCGGCCATCCATCAACACCGTGGGATGCAGCGCGCTTCCGATGTTCAGATGCCCTACCGGCTCGACGTTGCGGCCATCGTCGTCCATGATGTAAAGCCGCAGATTCGGTGTGGTGTATTCCTTGTTCGGCTGGTAGCCATCGCGGCTGGAAACGAACATTAATCTGTTGCCGGGCAGCGGGCAAGCGCCGAGATTGAAAATGCCGAAGCCGAGATAAACGGTATTCGGACCACTGGCATTGAGCAAATTGCTGGACCAGTTGGCGGATCCAGTGGGCGGCGTCCACTCCTGATGCGTGAGTTGCGTTACTTGCCGCGTGGCGATGTTGATCTTGTAGAGATCCGCGCCTCCGTAGGCGAGCCCCCGTTGCGGATTAATGCCGCTCGACGACGCATCCGGGATGTAAGAGAAGAACACCCACTGCGCGTCCAATGACACTGCCGGATCGAGCACCGCGCCCTTGCCCGCGGCGAACAGCGTCTCCTCGCTTCCATCCGGATGAAGCAACATCAAGTCCGACCCGGATGGCATCGCGGTCGGATAGAAAACGTCAGGGAAGCGAATGTAAGTGTTGTCACCAGCGCGCGGCGCGCGTACGTACACGATGTCGTAACTGACGGGGCCCGCCCAAAGCGGCAGGCAGAGCAGCCAAAACCAGCGGCCACCGGCGAATCTTGGCATAGATCCTCGACTCCTTCGTCAGTTTCAGTACTTCGAGCCCCATTCTGGGCGCTGCCTGAGACCCAGTCAATGGAGATTTCACCTTAAGGAGTAAAGGTTAGATACGCACCGGATTCCAGCAAAAACTTCAGCGTGCGCCGGTTACGCGTAGATTCGAAAAATATCCATCGGTGCCGGGGCCAACCCACAGCGCTAACCCGCCGTCGGTGACTCCGTGCTTCAGATCATTCACGATCAGGCAAGGCTGTTCGGACCCATTGACGAATAGCTGCGCCTTGCGGCCTTCCACCACGATTTTCATCTTGGTCCAGACACCTGGCTGGATGTCGGCA
>Ga0335082_10007616_pt1 | contig 11747 bp, 11 predicted proteins | sample Lox_Sample_41_FD_206718 | JGI IMG/M metagenome (GOLD analysis project Ga0335082, IMG submission 206718) | Soil microbial communities from Loxahatchee National Wildlife Refuge, Florida, United States - Lox_Sample_4.1 | ecosystem: Environmental > Terrestrial > Soil > Wetlands | place: USA...
GATGTCCGCCCAGGGTTTGCACGCTCTTTAACTTGCCCTGGTAGATCCACTGCTTCAGCGAAGCATAGCTGATACCGAGCACTTGCGCCGCCTCGCGGGGAGTGTAGAGTTTGGCCATGGAGGATCCCTCTCCTGCTAGAGGATAGCCGCGCCTCTCAGCCGTGTGCAATTGCAACTTTTGGGACGGAGGTCATGTCAGGATCGATAGAGCTAAGAAAAGCCCGAGTTTGCTCTGCCTTTAACTGAACAGCAGGACAGAAATCAAATCAGTCTCTTCAATTCGGGGCGCCACAGCCCCAGCACTATGAGTCCCGCGCCAAACATCACCATCACCCCGCTCGGCTCTGGGACTTGAACTGCGGTAGGTGGGACAGGGCCCCGGGCAAGCATCTTGGCCGAACCCACGGCCGGGACTGTAAGGTCGGGGCTCTCTAGCGGTGTGGTTTGCAACGTTGAGACTAAATCGGGCCCAGGGAAGCCGGAATCATTAATCGAGTGCGTGATAAGACTGCCACCGGAAGAAAGACTAAACTGCATCGGGCCTGCCATACCAGGTGTGACAAGAACTGACAACAAAGCGACAAACGGCAAAACCCTGGCACCCGTTTTAATCACGCCTCGCCCCCCGTCGTCTTGAGCCTGATCGCTTCAATTACGGAATCGGACGTGATAGTAACAGTATCGCATCTAAACTACCATTCCACTAACATCCTATGTGGGCTTTGCGCGAAAGTATTGCCTCAAGAGGCACGGAAATGCGATCCGCCAGCGGCGCAGACGCACCCAGATCTCTAGAGGATTTTTTCCTCGGCAGACTCTAGTTCCGCGCCCCGCGATTCGGTGAAGCGGTTGGTCAGGTTGGCCAAGCCAATCAGCAGGTCGAGGTCAACGATCTCGGCTTCGGAGAATTGCTGCTTCAGGGTGTTAATGTCCTCATCGCTAATAGCATGAGGATCGCGCGTGAGTTTCTCGGCAAAGCTTAGCGCCGCCCGCTCCTTCGGCGTGAAGTTGTCATAGCTACTGGCATTCAAGCTCTGCCATTCCTCAGGTGTTACTCCCACTCTCCTCGAGGCCGCGAAATGGTGCTCCATGCAATAACGACAACCGTTCATCAGAGACACGCGGATGTAGACCAACTCGTACAGACGGCGTCCCAGCGCCTTTCCGATGCTGCCATAGAAAGGCAGCATGGTCTTCAGCACCTCCGGACGGTGTGTCAATAGCTTGTGAAAGCTGCCTGGCTTGCCTCTCAGTGTCGTCTCGAAGACTTCGCAGACCTCCGGAGGAGCATTATGGAGTTCAAAGTGGAACACCCTGGCCATAAGCCTCCCAAATAGCGTTCGTATAATAGCCTTAAGTTAGGTTCCAAGTCGCCCGCAGGAAAAGCTCGATGACCTTACCTATTCGCATCATTGGCGCCGGGCTGGCCGGCTCGGAGGCAGCGTGGCAATGCGCCCGCCGCGGCATTTTTGTCGAGCTATTCGAGATGCGGCCGAAGCGCTGTACGCCTGCGCATAAGACGGCTAATTTCGCCGAGTTAGTTTGTTCCAATTCGTTGAAATCCGACACCGAAAACACGGCACCGTGGCTCCTGAAAGAAGAGATGCGCCGCTCCGGTTCTCTGCTGGTGGAGATCGCGCGTCGATGCACCGTTCCCGCGGGACACGCGCTCGCGGTGGACCGCGAAACGTTCTCCGAACAAGTCACCACGGCCATAGAACGCGAGCCACTGATTCGGATCCGTCGCGAAGAAGTGGCCTCAATTACTGAGAACGGAGGCATTACCATTGTCGCCAGCGGCCCGCTGACTTCCGACGCGCTCACCCGCGAGATTCTGCGCCTCAGCAGCAGCCAGCAACTGTACTTCTATGACTCGATCAGTCCGATTGTGGAGGCCGACTCAATCGATATGTCGCGGGTATACATGGCAGCGCGTTATGACAAAGGCACGGCCGATTACATCAATTGTCCCATGACCCACGAGGAGTACGATCGCTTTCTCGGCGCGCTGCTGGAAGCGCAATCGGTGGACGCCAAGGAGTGGGAGGAGCTGAACTACTTCGAGGGCTGCCTACCCATCGAGGAGATTGCACGGCGCGGGCGCGACACGCTGCGCTTCGGGCCGATGAAGCCGGTGGGCCTGCGCGATCCGCGCACTGGGCAGATGCCTTATGCCGTAGTGCAGTTGCGCCAGGAGAACCTGCGCGCCGACTCCTACAACCTAGTCGGCTTCCAGAACCACCTGAAGTACGGTGAGCAGGCGCGCATCTTGCGGTTAATTCCCGGCCTGGAGAACGCGAAGTTTTTGCGTTACGGGCAGATCCATCGCAACACCTACATCAACAGCCCCACGCTGCTGCGCGAGACACTGCAGATGAAGCAGCATCCCAACGTGCTGTTTGCGGGGCAGATTTCCGGCGTTGAGGGATATGTGGAGTCGATTGCGACGGGACTGCTGGCGGGGATGCAAGCCGCGGCCATGGCGATGAATGCCGAGCCCGTGCCGCCTCCCCGGGCGACGGCGTTTGGCGCGCTGGTGAATTACATCTGCCACGCCGACGCGGGAAATTTCCAGCCGGCCAACATCACGTTCGATTTGTTGTCACCGTTGGACGAAGAAACCCGGCGGCGTGTTAGCGACAAGAAACAGCGCCACGCACTGGTGTGTCAGCGCGCGCTAACACAACTGGATGAATGGCTGCAAAGCCTACCGTTCCTACAGCCGTTGTCCCCGCGCTGACGCTGCGCTACCACCCTTCGTCGCGCAATACGCAACTCGCACGTGGCACATCAACCCGGACCAGGAAGCCCAGAAACCGGCTATTTGACCGCCTTCCCCAGGATCTCCGCCTGAAATGTCCGCTCATCTACGCGGTGCAACCGCTTGGACATACCGGGCGGCAGCAGCTTGTAGTGACGGATGTCCACCAAGTGATAGGCGATGAACCAGATGGGTTTCTCGGTGGTCATCCAGTGCTGTGCATCGAAGCGGGCAAGGTCAACGGGACGCGAGAAGGTGCGCAGGCTTCGCTCGCGACGCATATTGAAATAGATATTGAAGTAACTCATGGCCAGCTCGCGAAGGGTGCGATACACCGGCTCACGGTAGCGGCATCCAGTGTAGTTCGATTTGGCGATCGCACCCCAGTGCCCCCTCACGCGAAAGACGGCCAGCACGTGGTCGGTGTCGTGTTCGGCTTCAAAGTCCACGATCAGCGGTGGATGTCCGATGGCGCGCAGGGCCGCAGCGGCAAAGATCGCCCCTTCCAGGCAATGCGCCGTCCCCTCGCGAAGCACCAGCCGCGGCGACCATGCTGTGTCGGCGAGGTGATAGGGCAAGTCGTCGAGAAAGCGCTGGATGCCGTACGGGTCCTTCAAGCTGCGCAGCTTGCGCAACTCCACCGGAGTGAAGCCGAGGTGGTTGTTGTTCATTCTTAGGTGCAAAGCAGTTTACAGCATGGAGAAAATACGCGGCGTTCTCAGCAGCGCAAAGCCCTAGTCGAGGCTGGGGGAAAAGCACGTCCCCCCAATCGCGCTTGATCGCACAGCTTCCTGAACCCTTTCGAATGACTCATCGGATGACTCAAATGAAAGGGATCAAGAGTCTTCCGCCTGAGAGTCAGGACCGCGGAATCGTTCTGATGCTTCGGCGCATCTGTTCCCTCATTGCGGTGGCGCAATCGGCCTTATCGGTCCCTGCCGCGATCCGTTTCTCCGGGAAGGACGCTGAATGGCAACCACAACGATGGCTGGCGCAGGGGGCATATCGTTACCGCGGCCCGCGTTCAGCCCGTGGCTGATCGCGATCTCGGTAATGCTGGCAACCTTCATGGAAGTGCTTGACACTTCCATCGCCTCGGTCGCTCTACCGCACATTGCGGGCAGTCTTTCGGCCACCAATGACGAAGCCACCTGGGTGTTGACCAGTTATTTGGTGGCGAATGCGGTGGTGCTGCCGGCCAGTCCGTGGTTCTCCCGCAAGTTCGGGCGTAAACGCTTCCTTATTGCCTGCATCATCATCTTCACGGCTTCTTCATTTGCCTGTGGCGCGGCCACCAGCTTGGGCATGATCCTGCTGGCGCGCGCCATCCAAGGCGCAGGCGGTGGCGCGCTGCAACCCCTGTCGCAGGCCATTCTGCTGGAAAGCTTTCCGCCTGACAAGCGGGGTCTCGCGTTTGCGGTGTTTGCGCTGGGTGTGGTGGTGGCGCCGGTTCTCGGGCCCACCCTAGGCGGCTATCTCACCGACACCTACTCGTGGCGCTGGGCGTTTTACATCAACATCCCCATCGGAATGTTCGCAGTTTTCATGATCATGCGCTACATCGAGGACCCGGAGTATATCCGCAACGCCAAGCCGGGAAAGATTGACGCCATCGGGCTGGGACTGCTGGCAGTGTGGCTGGGCTGTCTGCAGATCGTCCTGGATAAAGGCCAGGAGGACGACTGGTTCGGGGCCAACTGGATCCGCTGGGCTGTGGGGATTCTGGTCGTCTCATTCATCCTGTTCCTCGTTCGCGAGGTGAAGCATGAAAACCCGCTGGTGGACTTGCGCGTCTTTCGACACCGTAACTTCTGGCTGGGGTCTGTGCTGATCGGCCTGTTTGGCGCCGCTATTTACGGGTTAGTCACGCTGTTGCCCCTGTTCTACCAGGAGCTACTGGGCTATACGGCATCCGCCGCAGGATGGGCGGTCAGCCCACGGGGCATCGGCGCCATCATAGCCATGCCGATCATCGGGATCCTGACGAGTAAGCTTGACAATCGCTTGCTCATCGCCTCCGGATTTCTGATGTTTGGAATCAGCAGCCTGCGCTTCGGCCAAGCTGACCTGCAGATTTCGCAGTGGTCGTTCCTATGGGCCATCATCCTCAGCGGCTTCGGGACGGGATTTGTTTTTGTGCCGCTGTCAACCACAGCGTTCGTCGGTCTGGCCAACGAAGAAGTGGGCAACGCCAGCGGACTCTATAACCTGTTTCGCAACGTCGGCGGCAGCGTGGGAATCGCGATAGTGAACACAATTATTGCCCGCCATGCGCAGCTGCACCAGAATGAACTCGTGCGCTCGGTAACCTCCACCAATATTGCGACGCAGAATCGACTGCATGAGCTGCAACTGTATTTGCAATTGCAGGGCTACAGTGCGGTGGATGCGCTGCAAAGGGCCTACGCGCTGATCGGCCTCCAAGTGCAGGGACAGGCGTTGCTGTGGTCCTATGTGGACGACTTTCGCTACATGGCCCTGGTGTGTTTTGCCTGTATTCCGGTGGTGTTTCTTCTGAAGAAAGCGGTCAGACGAGGCGGGGCGATTGGGGCGGGGCACTAGAGCAGGAGTGTTTGGAACTCTCCCGCCGCCCTCCTCGCTGCGCTGCCGAATCCAGCAGTGCAGGAGGAGATTGGATCCCCATCTGCAAACGGCCACCGCGCGATGGGGCCAGTGCGGCTAGTTCACAGTTACGTTCACCGGGAACGACGGAATGCCATTGGTGACCACCACCAGCTTGCTCGGTCCGGTCTCCATGCCAGCAGGCACGTCGAAATGAGTGTAGGTGGGCACATTGCCCGTCTGCACCCCCATGTAGCTGTGGTTGTGGGTCTTGGCGTAGAACACGTGCCCCGTAGCATTGTTGGTGATCCGCACCAGGGGATAGTTGGTGGCAGTTTCGAATTCGTCACCGAATGCCGCGGCCTGCGACCAGCCATTGAACAGCTTGCCAGAGACAATGTAGCTTTGGCCGCGCGTGGCAGTGCTCGGGTACGACAAAATGAACGGGGCCCAGGGCTGGAGATAGCCACCCGTCGCCTTGTAGACCTCCGACCCGCCGACGAGGACTTCGCCCGTCGGGAGCACGATCAAGCTGCCACCGTTGCTGTACAGGGTTGGAGTCAGATTAGTTCCGTCCCACTCATACAAGCGGCTGGAACTGCCTTCCACCAGCACCTTGCCGTTGGTCAGCAGCACGGCATAGTTGTCCCCGGAGTCGTCGTGATTGGGGAAGTCTGGCCCAGGAATCCAGGTACCAGGATCGGTGGGACTGGCCCCGTGATGATAGACCGAAGTGTGTCCGGCGGAGGCGCCCAGATGTGTGGCGCCGGTGGCGAACACCGTCCCATCGGGACGCAGAATGGCCTGGCCAGTTTCACCCGGAGGACAGTACTGGCCGCCTCCATACTGGATACAGCCTACCTCCGGCGGCCCCTGTAGGTTGGCGATTGTGCTACCGTCGGAAACCCATTGCTGCAACGACGGAATGTACCGCTCCGAGTTCGGATTGTCCAATACATCCACCGTCAGGATTGTGCCGTCGGGCATGAGCGTCCAACCCTCTTCCGCGTTCCAGTCGGCCTTGCCGCTGGAGCCCATGGCGGTCCACTGCAGCGTGACCGGATCGAGGTCCGCCATCTGCATGTCGAACTTGCGCCCGATCAGGAAATGGCCGTTCGGGAGAATCACGGAAGGCGAGTCTCCGATATAGTCCCAACCCGGGGGAGGTGTCAGCGGCGTCCAGGTGTTCTGCGCCGGATCGTAAATCGCGCCCAGATTGGTGAAGGAAAATTGGCCGAAGTTGTATTCGCCGCCTTCGATCAGGACACGGCCATCAGCCAGAGTTTGCGAAGCCATCGCATAGGGCTCGTATCCGGGAGCCAGGCTGGCAGCTTGCTTCCACGTTCCGTTAACGTAGCTTCCGTTGATGTCGGGTGTGAGTATCCACCAGTCGTTTCCAATGTCGCCCTGAACCAGGACGGTGCCGTCGGTCAAGAGAAAGGGGACGCCCGCCCCGTCTGGGGGACGGTTCTTGAGAGCGGTGATTGTCTGCGCCAGCGAGGCGCTGCACGCAGCCAGCACAAGTGAAATAACTACCGCGAGGATTAGCTTTTTCGTCAAAACAGACCTCCGTCTGAAAGTCAATCAACTGTTAATTTGGGGGAAGGTCTCGGTAAGCCTGGTTTCCAGCGCAGTGTATCGATCGGTGCGAAATGGCAACTTTGGAAAGCCTCTCGGGAGCCACGGCAGGCGGCGAAACTCGGGAAACCAAGGTTCGAAAATTCTGCTTCACGCGCCAAGCCTGTGTCAATTACTTTGACAGTAACGAGTGTAAAAACCAGACAATCGCGGCTCCAAAACGATCAAGGTAGTAGTGAGGACTTGATCACGGAACGCAGCCGTTCCTCCCTAAGCCATGCCACTTGCCAATTCTCTAGTAAAAAATGCGGCTCACATTCAAAAACGGTGTAAGCTTCCAAGTTCCGCAACCAGTGGCCTGCTACGGGAGATGACTCTGGCGAATGCTAAGTAACATTCTCATCATCATTGCCAGCGTGGCCGGAGCGGTCATCTTTCTGTTCCTGGTGACGCGTACATCCACCGCGCCATCACGCAAGGAGTCGAACGACTTCACTGGCGCAGTGGTGGCGGTCATCGGCACGACGTACGCGGTGATCCTTGCTTTCATGCTTTCGGGCGTTTGGAACATGTTCCAGCAGGCGCAAGCCAACGAAGAGCAGGAAGCCAACTCGCTGGTGAACGTCTTCCGGATAGCCGGCGAGTTGCAGGATCCGAATGCAGTAACGATCCAACAAGTTTGTGCTCGCTATGCCGACAACGCTCTCGATCGTGAATGGCCCGCGATGGAAGACCGTCAGCTACCCCCGGAAGGCAGTGAAATGATCAACCAGCTCTGGACACTGGCAGGACAAGTCCAGGCGCGCGCACAGCCCGACGCAATTGCCGCGTACCAGCTTATGGAGGAATTGCGTGGATTGACGCAATATCGGAGGCTCCGGGCGATGCAGAACCGGGAGGCCCTGCCACCAATTCTGTGGGCGGTGCTGATTGCCGGTGGCATTATCACGGTTGCCGCCTCTTGCTTCTTCGGCGTCTCCAATTTCCGCTTCCACTTGCTGCAAGTGTTGGTGCTGAGCTTCCTGATCTCTCTTGTGCTTGTAGCCATCGCCGACGTTGACCGGCCTTATCAGGGCACGCTAAGGGTGCAACCTGAGGGCTTCAGGTTTGCGGTTCGAACTCTGCACCATCAGACGGGGCCGTAAATTCCCGGCTTTAATCAAAGCGGCTTAAGTTTCCAGGGCCGCCACTTCGATCTCCGGTTCTTCGGCCGGAATCTCGCCGTTCAGCGTCTTAATTCCGTACTCGTAGCCTTTGTCGAATGCCTTCCGGTTCAGGTCACGGTATGCCTCGGGCACCGAATCGGCAATGGCGTTGCGCAGCGAGTCAGGCTGCAACAATCCAGTCACCGCGCCAAAGAACCCGACCATCACGATGTTAAGCACCATCTTCTTGCCCAACTCTTCGGCCAGCCGTGTCGCCGGACAACTAAACACGCGTACGCCAGTGGGAATCGTGTCCACGCGAACCAGGTCCTGCTCGATGATGAGCGTGCCGTTTTCTCTGACCTGGGGCGCGAAGATCGAATACGCTTCATGCGACATTACCACCAGCACATCAGGTCGCGTGACGTACGGATACAGCACTGGACTGTCCGACAAGATGACTTGCGCACTGCAGGCGCCACCGCGGGCTTCCGGCCCGAAGCTTTGTGTCATGGTGGAGAAGCCGCCTTCGTAGATGCATCCGGCCTTGCCGATGACAATGGCGGAGAGAATCACGCCCTGGCCGCCGAACCCTGCGATACGGATTTCAGTTAGATGCTGCATTCGCATGCCTCCGCTTCTACATATTGGTCGCCGAGGACCTCGGTGAGCCGATCGTGCATGAGATCGCGATAGTCGGCGCGCTCACGGTCCACAAACTTGCCCACGACGATCTCACCCGCCTTGCTCATCGCGACTTCGCTGGTAGGTGCGCCGTTCTTGATTTTGCTGACCTCTTTGTAGAACTTCATGGTGTCGAGGCCGTCACCCATCTTGTTGCGACGCTGGTAAAGCGTGGGACAAGGCGAGATGACCTCGATGAAGGCGAAACCCTTCTTCTTGAACATCTCCTGCATGGAGCGCGCCAGTTGGCGAACATGGAAGGTCGTCCAGCGCGCCACGTAGACCGCTCCTGCTGCCTCCACCAGATAGGGCAGGTTAAAAGACGGATCATAAGTCCCGTACGGATTGGTCGAGGTGATGACCGATCCCGGAGTTGTCGGCGCGGTCTGTCCGCCGGTCATAGCGTAGATCAGATTGTTGACGCAGACGACCTTGATGTCCACATTGCGGCGAGCCGCATGGATAAGGTGATTGCCGCCGATGGCAAACAAGTCACCGTCACCCGAATACACCACAACATTCAGCTTGGGATTGGCAAGCTTCAATCCGGTCGCGAACGGGATAGCGCGGCCGTGCGTGGTATGGAATGAATCCAGGTTCATGTAGCCGGCAACGCGTCCGGTGCAACCGATCCCCGATACGATGGCCACATTCTGGAGGTCGAGGTTGGCATCCGTGAGCGCGCGAGCAAAGGAGTTGACGCTGGTGCCGATGCCGCAACCCGGACACCAGATGTGCGGCATGCGTTCGCTGCGCAGGAATGGCTCGACAGGATTGGTGTGTATGGTCGTCGTCATCGCGCCACCTCCATGATGGCTTGGAGAATGTCTTCAGGACGGTGGACGCTGCCTCCGGCGTGCCCAACAAAGCGTACCGTTGCTTTGCCGGCAGCAGCACGTTCCACTTCGCGTACCATTTGCCCCAGGTTCAGCTCAGCCACAACCAGCGCCTTCACCTTGCTGGCGATCTCGGCAAGCTTCTTCTCCGGGAACGGCCAGGCGGTGATGAGGCGGAACTTGCCAACCTTCACGCCCTTCTCGCGTGCCAGGTCGATCGCGCGCTGTGCAACCCTTGAGGTGATGCCATAGGAGACGACCACCACGTCGGCGCCGTCGATCTGGTCCTCCTCGTAGAGGATGATTTTGTCGGCATTCTTGCGGATCTTGTCCACCAGCCGCTTTACCAGCTTGTCCTGCTGGGCGGGCTTCATGTCGGGATAGCCGCGCTCGTCGTGGGTCAATCCGGTGACGTGTACGTTGTAGCCCTCGCCAGTGCGCGGCATGTCGGGGACCAAGTCGTCCTTTGCCTTGTAGGCCAGGAATTGCCCGGGTGGAATCGTGGTGTAACGCCGCGGCTCAACCTCGATCTGATCGGCCGGGGGAATAACGACTTTTTCTGTCATGTGGCCGACGACCTCGTCGAGCATCACGAATACCGGAACGCGATACTTCTCGGCGAGGTTGAAGGCTTTGATAGTGAGGTCAAAACTCTCCTGCGGAGAGTTCGGGCACAACGCGATAATCTCGTAATCGCCGTGCGAGCCCCAGCGTGCCTGCATCATGTCGCCTTGCGCCGGCAGAGTCGGCAGGCCGGTGGAAGGACCGCCACGCTGCACATTCACAAAGACGCACGGCGTTTCCGTCATCACCGCCAGCCCGATGTGCTCCATCATCAGCGAAAAACCTGGGCCGGAAGTGACGGTGAAGGCTTTGGCTCCGCCCCAGACTGCGCCTTGCAGCGCGATCGAAGCGGCCAGTTCGTCTTCCATCTGGATAAAGGTTCCACCGATCTTGGGAACGCGGGCGGCAAAGCGCTCCACGACTTCGGTGGATGGCGTAATGGGATAGCCGGAAGAAAAGCGAGCGCCCGCCGCCAGTGCGCCTTCGCAGCAGGCGTGGTCGCCATCGAGAAAATGGGTGCCGGTCAGGACACCAGCCGGATCAGCGTGCATCTTGGGCCTCCTCAGATGCCGCCGTCGCGGCTACACCCGCGGCCGGAGCTGCAGCATCTTTTGTTGGCGCAGCCGGCTTGTAGCCGAAGATGGCGAAGTCGGGGCAATACATGCCGCACAAATCGCAGCCGCTGCACTTTTCGGGATGAACCATATAAGGAGTGTGATAACCCTTGGAATTAAACGCAGAGGAGAGCGCCAAAACTTTGGTGGGACAGAACTCCACACAGAACCCGCAGGCCTTACAGCGCTCAACCACGATCTCCACTTTGCCTTTGGCCATTGCTGCCCTTTCTTTTTGCGGGGCGCTTCAGAAAGAATCGGGAGCCACAGTCGCGGCTTTCTCTTTTTGACTTCGCCGTCGCACCTGGTGTTTACGTTGCGGTTCGGACTCTCACCCCGTACCGAACGATGGTTCGATTTTTGCTCAGGAGCGACCCAAGACGAAGTGATGACGGTCACATGGCGCTGTGAGGCGTGATACGTGGGAAGAACCGAGCTTTGCTGTCGCTTTTCGCTCAGCGTTGCGGGCATCCTTTACTCCGTCGAGAACGCGGCGATTTCTCCGGGGAAGAACCCGGCACAAAACTTAGCAGTCACCATTCACAATTGCCCCTGTTGCGCGCAACGAATCGTCTACCGGCGGCTACTATTAACTACTCTATAAACTCGGATGAGGCCGCTGCCACTGTTGCTGGGTGGCGCTCGACTGACGAAGGCAGTTACCATTCCAGTAACCCCTCCCCCTCGCGCCTCGACTTAAAATCAATCACTTAGTCAAAAAATCCCCGCACATAATAGAGCGCCAATGACTTACACGTCCGTAATAGATATTAAAGGACTTATGTCAGCCATGGGTGCGGCGATTCTCTTGCCAGATAAGCCGCCGTCCTGGGGCCAGTTCATAAGTAGTAATCTATCCGACACTTCGGTTTTCAAAGAACAAGGGCACGCCGCAGCCCCCTTGAGAGTCCGCTGCGCCAAGAGACACTAAGCCTCTGGTCATGAGTGTAGTGATTTACCCGACAATGTCAGTGAAGCCGGTCACCGGCGTGCGTGACGTGAG
>Ga0335082_10007617_pt1 | contig 11746 bp, 7 predicted proteins | sample Lox_Sample_41_FD_206718 | JGI IMG/M metagenome (GOLD analysis project Ga0335082, IMG submission 206718) | Soil microbial communities from Loxahatchee National Wildlife Refuge, Florida, United States - Lox_Sample_4.1 | ecosystem: Environmental > Terrestrial > Soil > Wetlands | place: USA: Florida...
CCCGCGGGCGGGGGGGGGGGGGGGGGGGGGGGGGGGGGGGTGGGGGGGGGGGGGGGGGGGGGGGGGGGGGGGGGGGGGGGGGGGCGGGGGCCCCCCTTGCTCGCCGGCGCGCTGTGCGGGCTCCTCGGCGTCCTCGGCTACTACGCGCACACCACGAACCTCGACGTCCCGGCGCTCTTCTGGGCGGCGCTGGCGCTGCTGCAGCTGGCCCGGGCGATGGTCCGCGACGAGCCGAGGCGGCTGCGTGCGGTCGGGGTGCTGGCCGCGCTGTCGGTGGCGAGCAAGGATCAGGCGGCCGCGCTCTTCGTGCTCACCGTGCCGGCGGTGCTGCTGCTCTGGAGCTCCCCGCGCCCGTGGCGGAGCGCCGCCGAGGGGCTCGGCCTCGGGGCGCTGATCTACGGACTGCTCGGCGCGCCGCTCCTCAACCCGGTGGGCTTCCTCGCCCGGGTTCCCTCCCTCCTCGCGGCGGGACACGACTACGCCGCCGGACCGGCGGCCCTCGGGGGGCGCCTGCGCGTGCTGGGGGCCGCCCTGTCCCACACCCGGGACTTCTGGCCCTGGCCCGTGCTGGCGGTCTCCCTCGCCGGCGTGGTGCTCGCCCCGGGGCGGGCGGCCGGTCGGGGGCGGCGGCTCGCGGCGCTGATCCCCGCGCTGGCGGCGGTGTCTTTCACCCTCTGCTTCACCCTGGCCGCGCGGCGCAGCGAGCACCGGTTCGTCCTGCCGCAGTTCGTGCTCCTCTCCGTGCCGGGAGGGCTCGCGCTGGATCGCCTGCTCGGCGCCGAGCGCTGGCGGCGGTGGAGCGTGCCTGCAGTCGGAGGGCTCCTGCTCCTCACCGGGTGGGGAGCGCTGCGGGTCGCCGCGGCGCCGCTCCGGGATCCGCGCCTGCCGCTGGAGCGCTTCCTCGCCGCGCATGTCTCGGGCGGCGAGCGGATCGAGACGTACGGGAGCAACGTCTTCCTCCCTCGCTTCCCTCCGGGGACGCGCGTGGTCCGGGTGGATCAGGGGATTCCGGTGGGGCAGCGCAACGTGCTCCCCGGGGTCGAGGAGGTGCAGGCCCGGTTCGACGAGGCCCCGGTCCGCGACCCGGCGTGGATCGTCGCCCCCCGGGCCTACACCGGCCTGTGGCTCGCTCCCGAGGGAGGGCTGCCGTCCGCGCTGGACCTGCGCCGGGCCTCCGACGTCCGGACCCGCGACTACTTCGAGGCGCTCCGGAGGGGGACGGTGGCCGGGTACGTTCACGTCGCGACGTTCGCCTGCGCCCCCGGACCATGGGGCGCGCCGCGGATCCACCTGAGCACCTGCGAGCCGGTCGATCTCCTCCGGAGGGCAGACCGCGGCAGGAGCGCGACCGCCACGCCGGCGGGATCCCCCCCGGCCGCGGCTTCTGCTACGCACTGAACGACTTCTGCCGCGACGGGGCCGTCGGATCCAAGATTCGGTGTAATCCCTGTCTTCCTCTCGGTGTAATCCCTGGCTTCCTCCCGGATGAGCACGCCTTCGCCGTCGCCGTCTCCGTTCGGACCCGCACGACGCCAGGAGTCGTCGACGGCCGCGAACCCTCCGCACAGGGAGGTCCCCGAGTTCGCCGAGGAGCGCTACCGGGCGCTGGTCTCGAGCGTCAAGGACTACGCCATCTTCATGCTCGACCCGGAGGGTCGGATCCAGAGCTGGAACGCCGGAGCGGAGCGGGCCAAGGGGTGGAAGGCCGAGGAGATCATCGGGCAGCACATGTCGCGGTTCTACACGCCCGAGGATCTGGCCAGGGGCCTTCCGGCCCAGCTGCTGGCGGAGGCGGTCCGGGAAGGGCGGGTGGAGCACGAGGGGTGGCGAGTTCGCAAGGACGGGACCCGGTTCTGGGCCGACGTAGTCATCACCGCGGTCGTCGACGAGGAGGGGCGGCTTCGCGGGTTCGCGAAGGTGACCCGGGACCTGACCGACCGGCGCAACGCGATCGAGGAGCTCCGGCAGAGCGAGCAGCGGTTCCGGCTGCTCGTCGAGGGGCTGAAGGACTACGCGCTGTTCATGCTCGACCTGGACGGTGGGGTGGCCACCTGGAACAGCGGGGCGGAGCGGATCAACGGGTACCTGGCCCGGGAGATCGTCGGCCAGCACTTCTCCAGGCTCTACACCGCGGAGGACGTGGCCAGCGGCAGGCCCGAGCTGGCCCTGCGGACGGCCCTCGCCGAGGGCCGGTACGAGGACGAGGGCTGGCGGGTGCGCAAGGACGGCTCCCTGTTCTGGGCGAGCGCGATCATCACCGCCCTCGCCGATGCCACCGGGCGGGTCATCGGGTTCGCCAAGGTCACCCGGGACCTGACCGAGCGGCGGAGGGCCCAGGAGGAGCAGATCCGCCTGGCCCGGGCGGAGGAGGCGGTGCGGCTCCGGGACGAGTTCCTCTCCATCGCCGCGCACGAGCTGCGGACTCCGCTCAGCGCGGTCCAGCTCCAGCTCCAGAGCTTGCTCGAGCGACCCGTCGGCCTCGACGAGCGGTCCCGGTCCAAGGTCGAGCGCGCCTGGCGCAGCGGCGAGCGCCTGGTCACCCTGGTGGACACGCTGCTCGACGTCTCCCGGATCACCACCGGGGGCTTCTCGCTGAACCCGACGTCCTTCAGCCTGGCGAGCGCGGTCGAGGAGGTGGTGGAGCGGTTCCGCGAGCACGCCGCGCGCGCCGGCTCCACCGTCGGCCTCCGGGTGGATGGCCCGGTGACCGGGCTCTGGGACCGGGTGCGGATCGAGCAGGTCATCACCAACCTGCTCTCCAACAGCCTGAAGTACGCCGCCGGCAGCCCGGTGGAGTTCACGGTGGACGGAGGAGAGGAGGAGGTGGTGCTCACGGTCTCCGATGCGGGTCCGGGCATCCCCCAGGCCGACGGGGACCGCATCTTCCAGCGGTTCGAGCGCGCCGCGTCGCTGCGCAACTACGGGGGCCTGGGCCTGGGCCTGTACGTGGCGCGCCAGATCGTCGAGGCGCACGGGGGAAGCATCCGGCTCGCGCAGCTCAGGCCCGTCGGCGCGCACTTCGTCATCCGCCTGCCGAGGCAGCCGCGGGCGAGGGCGGCCCGGTGAGCCACACGGTGCTGGTCGTCGAGGACGATGCGGACATCCGCACCGCCCTGATGGAGATCCTCGAGGACCACCACTTCGGGGCCGTGGGCGTGTCCAACGGCGCGGAGGCGCTCAGCTACCTCGCCGGGGCGGCCGAGCTGCCCTGCCTGATCCTGCTCGATCTCATGATGCCGGTGATGGACGGGGAGACGTTCCGGAAGGCGCAGCGGTCGGATCCCCGGCTGTCCCTCATCCCGGTGGTGGTCCTGTCCGCCTACCGGGACCTGGAATCGCGCGCCCGGGCGCTCGGCGCGGTGTCGGTGCTGGTCAAGCCGCCCGACGTCCGGGAGCTGGTCGACGCGCTCGCCGCGAACTGCTGAACGACGACGGCCGGGCGGGCCGCCTCAGGTCCGCGGTCCGGGCTTCGAGACCAGCAGATCGCGTGCGCGCTGCAGCGCCACCCGCTGCTCGACGACCAGCCTCTGGAGATCGGGGGCGAGCCCGACCATCCGGCCCGCGTCCCTCGAGGCGAGCTGGGCCTGCAGCGCGGCATCGATGACCGTCGGCGGCGCGTCGAGAGAGACCCCGAGGAGCCTCGCCGCCTTCTGGCGCTCACCCTCCAGGAGGACCTCCGGGCTGCCCAGCGCCTCCGCCAGCCGCCCCTCCTCCCCTCGATCCCGCGGGACGCCGCGCCGGGGGAGCGCCGCGCCGATGGCGCCGAGCAAGGCGACGGCGACCGCGCCCAGGAACAGGCGCCGGCGCATCCGCTCCTCCTCGAGGAACCCCAGGGAGATCTCCGCGTCGATCGAATCCCTCGCCCCGGCAGAGCGGATTCCGGGGCGGACCGGTGGGCGCTGCATCGCCACGCGGTAGCCCCTCTCCAGCGTGTCGAGCTGCGCCGTGCTGTAGCCGCCGAACGAGGACCCGGCGCTGCGAGATTTCAGGACCCAGGCGCCGGTGGCCGCGAGCACTGCCACGAGGACGAAGGCCAGCCGGAGCACGGCGCGGCACTCTAGAAGATTCCCGTGGCAGGACGGTGTGGGTCGGCCGCGACCGGTCCGGCCGGGGCGGCGGACCGTCGATTGACCTGTCCGCCGCTGCGGACGGCGTCCTACACTCCGGGTGGTCCGGAACCGCGGAGGGGTGCTCTGGCGCGCTCGGGCGTGGCTGCACAGGCAGGGTGGTTGGCGTGGCTGGCGCTCGCCGGCTGCCTCGACCTCGAGCTTCCGCCGACCCCCGCCGACGGCGGAGTGGGGCCGGATCTCCACGTCCTCCGCCCCGCGCCGGGCGACACCATCTCCCTCTCCACCCCGGTGGAGATCGACGCCGCTTCGGTGAACGGAGTGCAGTCGGTCACCGTGACCTGCGGCGGCGCGCCGAGCACCGGCGTCTTCACCTGGCAGGTTCCCCCGTACACCGGGCTCATCGACTTCACCCGCTGCACGCTGGTCACGGCGGGGATCGACGCCGGAAGCGGGCTGGGAACGCTCCAGCTCACCTTCATCGCGGTGGACCGCCTGGGCAACGCGAGACAGAAGTCGTTCGACGTCACCCTCGACACCAGCTCGGCGAGCCTCTTCGCCAACCTGCCCGCGCGCGTGCTGCCCAGGGCCCCACTCCAGCTGCAGATCGGCAGCGACCGGCCGCTGCTGCTTCCACCGACCGTCCGCCTCGCGGGGGTGCAGGCCGACGGAGTCGTGGAGCTGCCCGGCGCCGACGGGGGAGTGCTCTACACCGTCACCTTCTCCCAGACGCCGGGCATCGGCGTGGACGGCTACGCCGGCGACCCGCAGAGCCCGCCGATCGAGGTCCTGCTCGAGACCGAGAAGGCGGTGAGCCTGGCCGTCGACGCGCGCGCGCTCAACCAGAACCCCAGCCACCTGGAGCAGGCGGTCCTCCTCAGCCGCGTGGTCTGGGACCGGCAAGTTCCCGGCCGGGTGGCGAACGCCGCCTCGCCGCCGGTGGCCACCGCGGAAGGGCTGCAGCTCGCTCTGGCGACGGTGGATGCCACCCCGACCGCGGCCTCCATCTGGCTGCCGGGCCTGTTCCGCGCCCAGGACGGCACGTTCGTCGCCTTCGATCCCGCGGCCGTCCAGGCCGGGAGCATTCCCGCCGGCGGCTTCAGCCTCGATGCGGGCTGGTCCGCGACGGGCTTCGATGGGCTCGGCCGGACGGTCTTCGTCCACGATGCGGGCACCGGGAGCGAGGTGCTGTTCGTCGATCCCCCCTCCGGCGGCACGCTCCGGAGCGCGGTGAGCCAGACGGTGCCCTTCCCGGTGGCGCGGCCGCTGACCCGGGTGGACGACCTGGTCTGCACGCCTGACCAGGTGATCGGGTTCGGGACCGGTACGGGCTGCGTCTCCTCGGCCACCCAGACCGTCTCCTGCCTCTCGGCGGCGGGCGGTGCGGTGGTGACCAGCGGCGACGGCGGGGTGCTGGGCGCGCCCACTCCGGGCACGGTGGCGGGCAGCCCCGGCGCTCCGCGGAGCTACCTCGCGCCGAACGATCAGGCCGGATGCGGGCAGGCATGGACCGCGGGGGCGCTCGGCCCGGGGCCGCTGTCCTTCCAGCCGCGAGCGTACGCGGGCAACTGCACGGTGCTGACCGTGGATCGGCTGCTTCCGCTCTCCACCGGGAGCTTCGCCCTGGCCCTCTCCTCGGACTGCGCGGGCATCCCGGACTTCCCGGTGGTCCAGGTGGGGCCGACCGGGGCGGTGGGGGGCAGCTACATCGCCGCACCGGGCACGGCGGCGGTGAAGCCCCTGGTGCTCGCGGCCCTCTCCGACGGCTCGGTGGTGACGATGCGGAACGATCCGCCCTTCACCACCTTCGAGAGCTGGCCGGTGGGAGCGTCCTCCCCGAGCAGGACGGCGCGGGTCCCGGGCCTGTACGTCTACCAGGCCACGCCGGTGCGCCTGGGCGCCGGGGTGAGCGCCGGGGCGGACGGAAGCCTGAGCGTGCTCCTGAACAGTGCGACCCTCGGCGACGTGGTGCTGAACTTCGGACCGGGCCTGAGGCCGCTGTGGCTCTACCGGTACCCACGCCTCGCCGCGGCGGCGGTCCTCGTCGGCGAGAACACCCATGGCCTGGTGTTCTACGTGGATCCGCTGAACAACCAGGCGGTGGCGCTCAAGCGCTCGGCGGGGCAGGGCACCGGGACGGTCTCCGGTGTGGTGAGCAGCAGCCAGGGCGGCCCGCTCTCCGGGGTGGCGGTGACGGTCACCCCCGCGGGCGGCAGCCCGCTCGGCCCGGTGACCACCGACGCCGCGGGCCACTTCAGCATCCCCGGTGTGCCGTCCGGCTCGGGCCTGGTGCGGATCAGCGGGGTCCCGGGCAATTGCCGCATCCCGGCGGCGCTCGCCTACACCCTGGAGTCGGCTCAGACGACGGTGAACGTGACCGCGACCTGCAGCACCGGCGCGGGCACCGGCATCTACGTCACCAACGTCTCTCCCCCCTCGATCACCGTCTACGACCTGAACGCGACCGGGAACGCGGCGCCGGTGCGGACCCTCTCCGGGACCAACACCGGGCTGAACGTTCCGATCGGAATGGCCTTCGACTCGGCCGGCAACCTCTACGTGGCCAACCGCGGCAACGGAACGGTGACCGTCTTCGCTCCGGGGGCGAGCGGGAACGTGGCTCCGATCCGCACGCTCACCGCCACCGGCATGCTCTCCCCGGAGTCGGTGGCCATCCCCCTGACCTCGGACGAGGTCTGGGTGGGGGCCTGTCCCGGCTGCGGGGGGAGCAGCGGCGGCGCGACCGGGCTCTTCCACTTCCCGCCCGGCGGGACGCAGAGCGACGGACAGATCGCAGGGTCGAACACCGGGATGACCGTCCCCGGCGTCCTGGTCGACGAGCTGGGAAACCTCGTCGTCTCCAACTCCTTCGGCGGGCCGTTCGAGTTCTTCCCGGCCACCGCCCGGGGCAACGTCGCGCCGAGCCGCACCTTCCTCTCGGTGGCGAGCAACGCCCAGGGCGTGGGGTACGGCCCGGGGCTGAACACGCTGGTCGTCGCCGATCCGCAGCGGCTGCTCTTCTATCCGGGGGACACGGCCAGCTCCGCCACCCCGGTGCAGCCGGCCTCGACCATCTCCTCGTTTCCCGGGGTGACGGTGACCTTCTTCGGCGGACTGTTCCTCGACGTGGCGGACAGCCCTCCCACCCTCTACGCGACGGACCAGCTCGGCGCCGGCGCGTTCTACGTGATGAAGCTCTCCGGGACTCCACCGGGTTACACGCTGCAGTCGATCCGGGCGATCTCCGGAGCGGCGACCGGGCTGGGAAACTCGGTGGGCATCGTGGTGGTCCACTGAGACCCGGTCCACTCCGTGCTTGTCCACCCCGGGCCTGCCGCCTAGAAGCTTTCGAGCTCACGACATGAACCTCGGATCGGTGAAGTGCATCGTCTCCGGCGGCGCGCAGGGGCTGGGGCGCCACTACGCCCTGCGGCTGTGCCAGGCCGGAGCGCAGGTGGCGCTCGGCGACGTCAACGCCCAGGGGCTGGCGGACACCCTGGAAGCCGCCCGGGGCAGCACCGGGAAGCTCCACGCCCGCGCCCTGGACGTCACCCGGGATCAGGACGTCCAGGACTTCGTCGCCTGGGCCCACCACGCCATGGGCGGACTGAACGCGCTGATCAACAACGCGGGCATCCTTCGCGACGGGCTGCTGGTCCGGAAGGACCGTCACACGGGCGAGATCAGCGTGCTCTCTCGGGAGCAGTGGGATTCGGTCATCGCCGTGAACCTCACCGGGGCGACGATGCTGGTGCGGGACGTGGTCCGGAAGATGGTCGAGACCGGTACCCGGCCCGGCGTGGTGGTGAACATGTCGAGCATCGCCCGGCACGGGAACCGGGGGCAGTCCAACTACGTCGCGGCGAAGGCAGCGCTGGCGGCGAACACCGTGACCTGGGCCCGGGAGTTCGCTCCTTTCGGCATCCGCGTGGCGGCGGTCGCCCCGGGGATGATCGACACGCCCATGACCCGGGGGATGAACGCTCGCGCGCGCGAGGCGCTGGTCTCGGCCATCCCGGTGGGGCGGATCGGCGAGCCGGAGGACGTGTGGCTCGCGGTCCGGTTCGCCCTCGAGTGCGAGTACTTCAATGGCCGGACCATCGACGTCGATGGCGGCCTGACGATGTGAGCGGAGCATGGATCTCGAGGTCTCCGGTCCGGTCGCCGTCCTGTTCATGCGGAACGGGAGGGCCAACGCCATCGGGGCAGGCTTCCTCTCCGCGCTCTCCGCGCGCCTGGATGCGCTGGAGAGGTCGTCCGCCCGGTCCCTGGTGCTCACCGGCGAGGGGCTTGCCTTCTCCGCCGGCCTCGACCTCCCGGAGGTGAGCGCGCTCGCCCGGCCCGCCCTGGCCCAGTTCATCCGCCGCTTCTCCGAGGTGATGCTCCGGATCTTCACCCTCCCGCTCCCCGTCGTGGCAGCGGTGAACGGGCACGCCATCGCCGGAGGATGCGTGCTCGCGCTGCAGGCCGACGTCCGGATGGCCGCGGCGGCGGAGCTGGGGATCGGGCTGAACGAGGTCGCGCTCGGCCTCGGCCTCCCGGCGCTCGTCGTCGAGACGCTCCGGGCCCAGGTGCCGGCGGGCTCGCTCCACGCCATCGCCCTGGAGGGCCGGCTCTTCCTCCCCGAGGAGGCCCGCGCCGTCGGGCTGGTCGACGCGGTGGTGCCGGCCGATCGCCTCCTGGTGGAGGCGCGGACCCGGGCCGAGGCCCTCGCCGCCCTTCCGGGCCCGGCCTTCCGCCAGGTCAAGAAGGCGCTCCGGGGTCCCGCCGTGGCCGCGATCCGCGCCGCGAAGAAGGAGGATGCCCGCCGCTGGGTGGAGACCGCCTACAGCCCGGAGGCGCGGGCACGCCTCTCCGCCGCCCTGGAGCGCCTCAGCCGGCGGCATCCGCCGGCGGGCTGAGAGGCTCGCCCAGCTCCAGCACCTCGACCGCGTCGCCCACCCGCATCCGCCCGCCCCGCTCGACGACCGCGTTCTGGCCGAAGACGACGTTCCCGCCCCAGCGGCGGAAGGTGGCGAGGGTGCGGAGCGGTTCCGGTCCGGTCTCGGTCGTGGACTGGTCCACGGTGGTGGCCACGCACCGGGTGCAGGGCTTCACCAGTCGCAGCTCGACCTGCCCGACGCGGATCCGCTTCCAGCGGTCCTCCGCGAAGGGGGCGGCCCCGCTCACCACCACGTTCGGACGGAAGCGGTGCATCGGCAGCGGCGTCCGCATCCGGCGGTTCAGCTCGCTCAGCGACCCCTCCCCGATCACCAGCACCGGGTAGCCGTCGGCGAAGGAGAGCGGAAAGCCCGGCGCATACTCGGGCGAGGTCGTCCGGGCGAAGTCGTCCTCCATCTGGACCAGTCTCGCGCCGGTGCCGAGGTGCCCGGACAGCCAGTTGCTCGCCGCCGCTCCGGCGTCGCGGGCCTGGCCGGTGCTGTCCCAGACGCTCACCGGCCAGAGGTTCCCCTCCGCCCGCGCCGGGAGCTCGAGAGGAGAGGACCCGGGGGCCTCCAGGACGAGGCGATCCCCATCCACCCTGACCTGCACCAGCGCCAGGCGAGGCACGGTGCGCAGCGACAGGAAGCGCCCCCACTCGTCCACCACCATCCACCGGCGGTCGCCCGCCATGCCGCGCCGATCGGTCTCGGCCGAGGAGAGGCCGATCCCCCGGCAGCTCTTCACCGGATAGACGAGGAGCTCGGAGACCTGCGGCATGCGCGGCGAGCCTAGCCGCTCCCGGCGCTCACCAGACGCGCACTCGCTGCTCGGGCGACAGGTACAGTTTCTGCCCGGGCTTGACCCCGAAGGCCTGGTACCAGGGATCCAGGTTCCGGACGGTCTGGGCGCGGTACATGTCCGGCGGGTGGCCGTCGGCCACGATGAGGAAGCGGAGGAAGGGTTCCCGGAACTTCACCCGCCAGCTCTGGGCGTAGCAGATGAAGAACTGCTGCTCGCCGGTGAGGCCGTCCACGACCGGCGGCTGATTGCCTCCCAGCGAGCGGGTCCATGCGTCGTGGGCGGCACCGAGGCCGGCCAGGTCGGCGATGGTCTCGCTCAGGGTCTGCTTGCCGTTGACGTGCATGTCCGGGAACGGCTGGTAGGCGTCGTACTGGGCCGCGAGCTGGACGCCCGACTGCTCGAAGTGCGCGAAGTCCGCCTTGGTCCACCAGTCACGCAGCTTCCCCTGGGCGTCGAAGAGCGCGCCCTGGTCGTCGAAGCTGTGGCTGACCTCGTGTCCGATGGTGCCGCCGATCGAGCCGTAGTTGCAGGCCGCCGTGGCGGTCGGATCGAAGAACGGCGGCTCGAGGATCGCCGCCGGGAAGTTGAGCGCGTTCTGCAGCGGCAGGTTCACTGCGTTCACGGTCTGCGGCTCCATCCACCACTCGTGCATGTCCACGGGCTTTCCGAGCAGGCCACGGCGCCGCTGGTACTCGAAGAGCGACGCTCGCCGGACGTTTCCCAGAAGGTCTCCGCGCACGACCTCCAGTCCCTCGTAGCTCTTCCAGGTCTCCGGGTAGCCCACCCCGATGTAGAGGGTCTTCACCTTCTCCCGCGCCTGCGCCCGGGTCTCGGGCGTCATCCACTCCAGCGTCTGCAGGCGGCGATCGAACGCGGCGCTGATGTTGTCGGCCATCTCCCGGACCTGCGCCTTGGCCGAGGCGGGGAAGTACTTCGCCACGTAGAGCTTGCCCACCGCATCGCCCAGCAGCGTGCCGGTGGCGAAGGCAGCCCGCTTCCAGCGAGGAGCGATCTCCGGCGCGCCGTTGATGGTCCTCCCGTTGAAGTCGAAGCTCTCCTCGACCAGCGGCTGGGAGAGCTGGGCCGCGGACCGGTCGAGCAGGTGGAAGGTCATCCACTCCTTCCAGGTGGAGAGAGGCACCTGCTTCACCAGCGCGGCCAGCGCGGAGATCGCCTGGGGATGCCAGACGATGACCAGCGGCTGATCTTCCAGCCCGGCGCCACGGAAGAACGCGTTCCAGTCGAGGCCGGGGGCGCGGCGCGCGAAGTCGGTGCGCTTCCAGGGGTTGTTGGCCCGCTTCACCTCCAGCGACTCGGCGCGCGTGGCGTGGACCCGGGCCATCCGAGTCTCCAGGTCGAAGATGCGACGGGCGCGCGCCTCACCGTCCTTGAATCCGGCGAGCGCGAACATCCGGGCGATGTGGCCCCGGTACTTCTCCCGGGTGGCGGCCATCTTCGGGTTGTCGGAGAGGTAGTACTCGCGGTCCGGCATCCCCAGGCCGCCCTGGAACAGGTAGGCGGTGTTCACCGACGGATCGGTGAGGTTGCCGGCGACCCAGAACCCGAACAGACGGCTGGTGTAGTAGTTGGTGTTGTTCAGCGGGTCGACGTCGGCGCGCAGATCCTCGCCCGCGGCCCGGGCGAAGGCGCTCTTGTCCTTCAGCTTCTCGATGGCGGCGATCAGCGGCCGGATGGGCTCGATGCCCTTGGCGTTGGCGGCGGCCTCGTCGAGATAGGTGGCGTAGAAGTCGCCGACCTTCCGTTCCTCCGAACCGGGCGACGCTCCGGAGCTGGCGGCGCCGTCGAGCAGCTCGCGCACCCGGCCCAGCGACTTCTGGATCAGGATGTCGAAGTTTCCCCACCGGCCCTGGTCGCCGGGCATCTCGGTCTGCTTCACCCACGTGCCGTTGGCGTAGCTGAAGAAGTCGTCGCCTGGGGCCACCGAGAGGTCCATC
>Ga0335082_10007618_pt1 | contig 11745 bp, 10 predicted proteins | sample Lox_Sample_41_FD_206718 | JGI IMG/M metagenome (GOLD analysis project Ga0335082, IMG submission 206718) | Soil microbial communities from Loxahatchee National Wildlife Refuge, Florida, United States - Lox_Sample_4.1 | ecosystem: Environmental > Terrestrial > Soil > Wetlands | place: USA...
GAGGGTGGAAGTTCGCGGAGGGAGCAGGACCTGGTGCCTGAATCATGGGTGCCGCGTTACAAATTCGCTCGCCACTCGCCAGGACTTGGCATCTCACACGCTCGCGTTTCTCAGGGTCGCCCGGTGGGGTGAAGCGTTCGAGTGCGAGCTTGCTCCGGGCGCTTCGACTTCGACGCGGTCGTTTGTGTTGAGGGAGGGAGTTTATGCGAGGATGCGGAGGTGGATCTCGATGCGCTTCGCTCCCGGCTCGCGGCGACGCCTACGACGCGGCCGACCGGGCGCGTCCTCGCGGTGACGGGGTTGTCGATTCGATTTTCGATGCCGGGCGTGCGCGTCGGGGACGTGGTGCACGTGAAGCGGCGGGGCGAGGCGCTCGCGTGCGAAGTGGTCGGCTTCGCAGAGGGCGAAGCCGTGGCGATGCCGCTCGGGGCGCTCGCCGGCGTCGGGCCGGACGACGTGGTGGAGTCGACCGGCGGCCCGTTCACCGTGCGCGCGTCGGAGGCGCTCCTCGGGCGCGTCGTCGACGGGCTAGGCCGGCCGCTCGACGGCGGCGAGAGCCTCGACGGCGGCGAAGTGGTCCTCGTCGATCGCGATCCGCCGGACGCGCTCGCGCGCCGGCCCGTGGACCACGCGATCGCGACGGGCGTGCGCGTCCTCGACGGCCTCCTGACGCTGGGGGAAGGACAGCGCGTCGGGCTCTTCGCCGGATCCGGCGTGGGCAAGAGCACGCTGCTCGGCGCGGTGGCGCGCGGCGTCGACGCGGACGTCGTCGTCGTCGCCCTCGTGGGCGAGCGCGGGCGCGAGGTCGGTGAGTTTCTGGAGCACTCGCTCGGCGCGGAGGGGCGCAAGAAGAGCGTCGTGGTCGTCGCGACGAGCGACGTCGCCGCCCTCGAGCGGCTCCGCGCGGCGCAGGTCGCGACCGCGTACGCGGAGTATTTCCGCGATCGCGGGAAGCGCGTGATGCTGCTCGTCGACTCGGTGACGCGCTTCGCGCGCGCGCAGCGCGAAGTGGGCCTCGCGGCCGGCGAGCCGCCCGCGCGCCGCGGCTATCCCCCGAGCGTGTTCGCGATGCTCCCGCGCCTCCTCGAGCGGAGCGGGCAGGGCGAGCGCGGCTCGATCACCGCGATCTACACGGTGCTCGTCGAGGGCGGAGACATGGACGAGCCCATCGCCGACGAGGTGCGTGGCGTCCTCGACGGTCACGTCGTGCTCGACCGCGGAATCGCCGCGCGCGGCCGCTACCCGGCCGTCGACGTGACCGTGTCGCTCTCGCGCGTGATGGACGGGATCGTGTCGAAAGAGCACCGCGACGCCGCGCGAAAGCTCCGCGCGCTGCTCGGCGTCTACGAATCGAAGCGCGACCTCGTCACGCTCGGCGCGTACGCGAAAGGCAGCGACAAAGAGCTCGACGAGGCGATCGCGAAGATGCCGAAGATCGAGCAGCTCCTTCGTCAGAGCCCCGCCGACCGCGTCGCGTTCGGCGACACCGTGGCGCTCTTGCAGCAAGCGGTGCGCTGAGGCGGCACGGGCGTTGCGACATCGGCGCAAATGGCCGAAGCAACGACCGAGACCGTCGCGACGACGTACGACGACGCCGAGATGGCCGAGGAGCTCACCGAGCAAGAGAAAGAGGAGGTCCACAAGCGCGTCCGACCGCGAGCCGTCGTCGTGCTCGAGACCATCCGCGCCGAGGGCGAGCTCGAGCTCCATCGTCCCGTCGCGGCGCTCGCGTGGTCCGGTCTCGCGGCGGGCCTGTCGATGGGCTTCTCGCTCGTGACGATGGGCGCCATCCGCGCCGTGCTCCCCGACACGCCGTGGCGCCCGCTGCTCGTGAAGCTCGGGTACTGCGTCGGGTTCCTCATCATCATCATCGGCCGCCAGCAGCTCTTCACCGAAAACACGCTCACGCCGATCATCCCGCTCCTCCACAACCGCGATCTCGCGACGCTCAAGCGCGTCCTTCGCCTCTGGGGCGTCGTCCTCGTGACGAACCTCGTCGGCGCGTTCGCGGTCGCGCTCACGATGGGCGCGACGAACGCCTTTCCGCCGATCATCCGCGAGCAGTTCGCCGCGCTCGCGAGCGAGGCCCTGACGGGGAGCTTCGGCGACCAGTTCCTCCGCGCGATCTTCTCGGGCTGGCTCATCGCGCTCATCGTGTGGCTGATGCCGAACGCGGAGACGTCGCGCGTCTTCGTCATCGTGATGCTCACGTACGTGATCGGCCTGTGCGGCCTCTCGCACATCGTCGCCGGCTCGGTGGAGGTGTTCTACGCGGCCGTCACGAGCGGCACGACGTTCGTCGACGTGGTGTGGCGCTTCCTCGTGCCGGTCCTGCTCGGCAATCTCCTCGGCGGCGCTGCGCTCGTCGGAGCGATCCACCACGCGCAGATCGAAGCCGACAAGGGCTCCCACCACGCCGCGTGATCAGCGCAGCGCGGCGGCGCGCTCGAGCAGGAGCGCTCGCTCGCGGGCGTTGCGTGCGAGCGAAGCGGCGCGCTCGAGCTCGGCGCGAGCCTCGTCCGCGCGTCCGAGCTTGGCGAGGAGATCGGCGCGCACCGCGGGCAAGAGATGATAACCGGCGAGCGCCGGGTGCCCGGCGATCGCGTCGACGACGGCGAGCCCGGCCGCGGGCCCCTCCGCCATGCCGACCGCGATCGCGCGATTGAGCTCCACGATGGGCGACGGCGCCGCCTCCGCGAGCTCGGCGTACAGCGCGGCGATGCGGGCCCAGTCGGTCTCCTCGGCCGCGCGCGCGCGCGCGTGGCACGCGGCGATCTCGGCTTGGAGCAGGTACGGACCCGCCGGGCCGGGCAGCGCTTCGGCACGCGCGAGCGCCGCGAGACCGTGCTCGATGAGCACGCGGTCCCAGCGCGCGCGGTTCTGATCGAGGAGCAAGATGGGCTCTCCCGACGGCCCGACCCGCGCGCGCAGGCGCGACGCCTGGATCTCCATGAGCGCGCAGAGCCCGAGCGCCTCGCTCTCGCCGGGCGCGAGCGCCGCGACCACGCGCCCGAGGCGCATCGCGTCCTCGCACAGCGCGGGTCGCACCCAGTCGTCGCCCGCGGTCGCCGAGTAGCCCTCGTTGAAGACGAGGTAAATCACCTCGAGCACCGACGCGAGCCGCGCGCCGAGCTCCGGCGCGCGCGGCACCTCGAACGGCACGCCCGCGTCCGCGAGCGTCCGCTTCGCGCGCACGATGCGCTGCGCGATCGTCGGCTCGGGCACGAGGAACGCGCGCGCGATCTCGTGCGTCTCGAGCCCGCCGAGGAGGCGCAGCGTGAGCGCGACGCGCGCCTCGGCGGAGAGCACGGGGTGACAGCAGACGAAGACGAGGCGCAGCAAGTCGTCGCCCACGTCGTCGTCCGCGCTCGCCTCGATTTCTTCCGCCGTCGTCACGCGCTCCTCCTCGTCGCGTCCGATCTCCACCTTCTTTCGCTCGAGGTTCTTGGCGCGGCGGAGCGCGTCGAGCGCGCGGTTCTTGGCGGTCGCCATGAGCCACGCGCCCGGCTTGTCCGGCACGCCCGACGCGGGCCACTCCTCGAGCGCGACGACGAGCGCGTCCTGCGCGAGCTCTTCGGCGAGGCCCACGTCGCGCGTCATGCGCGCGAGCCCCGCGACGAGCTTCGGCCACTCGATGCGAAAGACCGCCTCGATCGTGCGCTTCGCGTCGGTCACTTGCGCGATTGGACCATCTTTCGGAGCTCTTCCTCTTTCGCGCGGAGCTCGCCCGTCGGATCGACCGGCGCGAAGTCGGCCACCTCGTGCACCTGGCGGAGCTCGATGGTCTCGCCGGGGCCGAACGGCGCGCGCGACATCCACGCGATCGCCTCTTCCTTCGACTTGACCTGGATCAGCCAGAACCCCGCGACGAGCTCCTTCGACTCGGTGAACGGCCCGTCGGTGATCTTCGGTTTGCCGCCGAAGGTGATGCGTACGCCCTTGGACGTCGGGTGGAGCCCTTCGCCGGCGAGCATGACACCCGCCTTGACGAGCTCTTCGTTGAATTTCCCCATTTCCGCGAAGCTCTTCGCGTCGGGGAGCTTACCTGCCTCGGACTCGGGATTGCCTTGGACGATGACCATGAATCGCATTGTTCGTCTCTCCTTCATGGATACGACGAACGGCGCGCGCCAGGATCGACGAGGCTTCAGTGCGGCGTCGGAACGGCGCAGAACCCGTTGATGCACGAGTCGCCTGGGTCGCAGCAGTCGCCCGAGGTCGTGCATTTCTCGAACTCGTGCGAGCAACCGTTCGGCGGCGGGACGCACACGTTCTCGGTGCCGCCGTCGGACTCGGTCACCTGACGGCAGAACCCGCCGCAGCACTCGTCGCCCGAGTCGCACTGGTTGCCGTTCTGCTTGCACGGGTCGAGCACCCAGAAGCCGCGCATGTTGCCGGCGGGCGCCTCTTGGCCCGGCAGGTAGAACGGAACGTGCGTCGGGTCGGTGCCCTTGGTCGGGTTGATGTCGATCGCGGCGACCCAGAGCTTCTTGCGGATGTCCTGGCCGTAGTCGCCGGTCTCGGTCGAGTTGATCGTGTTGCCGTACTGGCGGCGGCTCGTGAAGACGACCCAGAAGTACCCGCCCGACGCGAGCGGCAGCACGTTCGGCTCGAAGTTGCGGTTCTCGTCGTCGGCGCCGAAGGGGAGGTACGGCTGGTTGCTCTGATCGAGGCCGTTCAGCGCGTTCAGCGTGTAGACGTCCTTCGTGGTCGCGTCGACCATCTCGAGCGCCGAGCGCTGCGCGCCCCACGTGCCGTAGTTCGTGCCCTCGGAGTTTGTGCCCTGGTGGTGGTCGTAGACGATGAACTTCCCGTCCGGCGTGAACGACGGCCAGCCCATGAGGTTCGACGTGTTCGAGTCCGACGAGAGCTTGACGAGGTTCGAGAACTTCTTCGTGTTGCCGTCGAACGAGAGGATGTCGATCTCGTTGGTCTGGCTCGCCGCGTTGACCGAGATGGAGCGCTCGTTGTTGAAGGCGAGGAGCTTTCCGTCCGGTGAGAACGCCGGCATCGCCGCGTAGGAGACGAGGCCTTCGAGCCCGGTGTTCGTGAGCTGGGTGCCGCTGCCGTCGTAGACGAGCGTCGAGTTCGAGGTCCACATGCCGCCGAGCTTGTCGTTCGTCGTTGTCACGACGATCGAGCCGTCCGCGTTGAGCGCCGAGAACTCGTAGACGTAATCGCTCCGGTTCTGGCTCTGCGCCGCGTTGTTGAGCAGGTCGTACTTGGCGCCCGTGCCGTAGCCGGTGTTGGCCGCGTACATCACGTTGCCGTTCGAGCTGATCGTGTGGCAGACGGTGCACTTGCTGCTCGTGCCGCCGACGAGGAGCTGCGCGGCGGCGCCGAGGCCCGGCTTGATCTTGAGCACCGCGCCGTAGCCGTTGCCGAGCTGCGAGTCGTACGAGTTGTAATAGACGGTGCCCTTGAGCGAGCCCGCCGCGAACGTCCAGGTCTCGTGGATCGGACCGGTGACCTGGTTGCTCGACATCTTCGTGACGCTGATGTTCACGGCCTCGGCGGGCGAGGCCGACTGGCCGATGGTGGTCCAGATCGGGTCGTTCGAGAGATCGATGCGCGCCGGGTTCGACGCGCCGTAGTAGCCGTCGTACACGATCGACTTCGACGCGGTCTCGACGTGGAGCCACGCATACTGCACCGCGGCGCCGCCGAACTGCATCACCGGGCCCGAGAGACCGCGCGGCCAGAGCGTCTTGTCGTACGGGTAGAGCCACTTGAACGACGCGTCCGCGCTGCCGCCGCCCTGGAGCTGCGTGATGATGTTGCTCGGGACGTTGCCGACGTTCTTCGTGATCTGGAGCTGCACGAGCACGGTCGCCGTGCCGCTCGCCGTGCCCTTCGTCGCGGTGATGTTGCCGGTGCCGCCGATCGTACCGGACGCCGTGAAGAGGCCGCTCGAGTCGATCGAGCCGAGCTGGATGTTGTCGAGCGACCACTGCACGCCGCCGATCTGCTGGTTCTGCTCGTAGGCGTTGTACTGCTGCGAGACGGGGCTGCCGTTGTAGACGAGCGTCGCCGAAGGCGGCTTCACCGTGAGGCCTTGCGCGCTCCCGTCGGGCAGGATGTTGAACGGACTGTCGCCGCTCGCGTCGCCGTTCGGCAGCGTCCCGGAGTCGTCTCCGTTTCCGCCGTCGTTGCCGAAGCCCGTCCCCGAGCTTCCGCACGCCATCGCGATTCCAAGCACGACCAAGAACGCCGCATGACCGACGCGAGCTTTCATGAACCCTCCGCTACCGCCGAAAAATTACAGCACGCGGTAGCGATGGCGGCCAGGGAAAAGGGGCGCCGTGCTAGGAAGCACCGTCGTCATGACCGTCCTCCAAGTCGCCGATCTGCGCTTCGGTTACGGCGGCGGGCTGCTCTTCGAGGGGGTGACGTTCAGCCTCGCGATCGGGGATCGCGCGGCGCTGGTCGCGCCGAATGGGGCGGGAAAGTCGACGTTGCTGCGCATCATCGCCGGCGAGATCGAGCCCGACGCGGGCAGCGCCGTGGTGAAGAAAGGTACGACGCTCGGCTACTACCGGCAGTCGCACGAAATCGACGCGAGCGGCGACGTGCTGACGGCGCTCCTCTCCGGTTACGGCGCGGTGCTCGCGCTCCGCGAGAAGCTCGCCGAGGCGCAGCGCGCGGTCGCGGGCGGCGGCGCGGAGGCGCTCGAGCACCTCGCGCGCGTCACCGACGAGTACCAAGTCGCCGGCGGCGACGCGCTCGAGCACGAGGTCGCGGCGATCGCGCACCGCCTCGGGTTCTCGGACGCGGACCTCGCGCGGCCGGTCGAGTCGCTCTCGGGCGGCGAGCGCGGGCGGCTTCGGCTCGGCGTCGTGCTCGCGCAAAAGCCCGAGCTCCTCTTGCTCGACGAGCCGACGAACCACCTCGACCTCGACACGATCGGTTGGCTCGAGTCGTACTTGAAGGCGTACCGCGGCGCGGTGCTCGTCGTGTCGCACGATCGCGCGTTCCTCGACGACACGTGCGATCGCACGCTCGAGCTCGGGCGCAAGGGGCTTCGCGCTTATCCGCTCCGCTACAGCGACTACGCCGTGGCGCGCGAAGAGGACCTCGCGCGCGAGCGCGCGCTCCTCGAGCGACAGCAGGACTTCGTCGAGAAGACCGAAGACTTCATCCGCAAGAACATCGCCGGGCAGAAGACGAAGCAGGCGCAGTCGCGCCGGAAGATGCTCGAGAAGCTCGACCGGCTCGAACGACCCGAGGACGTGTGGAAGGTCGCCGAGAAGATGAGCGTGCGGTTCGCGCCGGCGGCGCGCTCGGGGGACATCGTGCTCGACGCCAAGGGGCTCGGCGCGACGCGCGGCGGGCGCACGCTCTTCGAGGGCGTGGACTTGCTCGTTCGCCGCGGCGAGCGAATCGGCGTCGTCGGGCCGAACGGCGCGGGCAAGACCACGCTCCTCCGGTTGCTCGCGGGCCGCGGCGACGAGGGCGATCTGGGGACGGTCAAGCGTGGCACGAATCTCCAGGACGGGTACTTCGACCAGCACCTCGGCGAGGTGAACGCGGCGAACACCGCGGTCGAAGAGGTGCGCTCGGTTCGCGGAGACTTCACCGTCGAGAAGGCGCGCGAGTACCTCGCGCGGTTCCGCTTCTGGGGCGACGACCCGCTGCGCGTCGTGTCCGGCTACTCGGGCGGCGAGCGGTCGCGCCTCGCGCTCGCGAAGCTCCTCCTCGAGCCGCGCAACCTCCTCTTCCTCGACGAGCCGACCAACCACCTCGACATCCCCGCCGCCGAGATCCTCGAGGACGCGCTCGCGTCGTTCGAGGGCACCGTCGTCTTCGTGTCGCACGATCGGCGCTTCCTCGAGAACGTGGCGACGCGCGTCTTGAGCGTGCGCGACGGGAAGGTCGACGTGTACAACGGCGGCTTCCGCGATTTCGTGCAGGATACAAACAAAAAGCGCGAGGAAATCCCTCGCGTCGAGAAGAAGGCCCCGCCGCCGAAGGAGGAGGGTCGCGTCCAGCACGAGGAGCAGAAAGCGCGCGCGCGCGAGGCGGAGAAGAAGAAGCGGCGCATCGCCGAGCTCGAGAGCGCCATCGCCATCGCCGAGACCGAGATCGGCCTCATGCGCGAGAAGCTGAAGCAAGATCACGGCGGCGATTGGTCGAGGCTCGCCGAGCTCGCCGAGCGCGAGCAGGAGCTCGCGCGAAAAGTGGAGACGATGATGGGCGAATGGGAGAAACTGCAGCAGCCATGAGACGCGCGCTCGTCCTGCTCTTCGCGCTCGTGATCGCGGTCGCCGGGTGCCACCGGAAGAAGCCGGGCGGCGAGGTGAAGGCGGACGACTCGAGCATCGTCGTGCGCGACTCGAGCGAGGGCCTGCTCCTCACGTGGGTCGACGACAAGGGCGAGTTCCACGTCGAGCAGAAGGTCGCCGACGTGCCGATGATGGGGCGCGACGCGGTGCGCGTGGTCGACCCGAACAAGGACGACGGCACGCACGAGGGCAAGGTGTACGTCGTCGACTTGCGGCAGGCGCGCGCCGACGGGACGTACCCGGTGACGACGATGACGCGCGACGCGTTCGAGCACATCGCCGAGGCGCGGCGCGAGGCGCACGGTCCGACGCTCACGACCGCGGCTTCGGCCGCCGCGTCCGCCGTCGCGAGCGCCGACCTCGCGGGCAACGGCGGCACCGGCCACGACGTGGCGCGCACGACGGTCATCATCTACGGCGCCGAGTGGTGCGGCGCGTGCCACGAGGCGGCGGCGTACCTGCGAAAGAAGGGGATCCCGTTCGTCGAGAAGGACATCGAGAAGGACCCGTTCGCCGCGAAGGAGATGCAAGCGAAGCTCCGTAGCGCGGGCATGCGCACCGGTTCGATTCCGGTCATCGACGTGCGCGGCAAGGTGATGGTCGGGTTCAACCCTGGCTCGATCGACGAAGCGCTCGGACACGCCACGTGACCTAGAGCGTCTCGGGCTGCCCGACGAGCTCGCACGCGATCTTCCAGAACCTCGTCGCCTTCGCCTCGTCGTACGACTCCTCGGACGAGCTCACTTCTTTCTTCTCGCCCACGAACGCGCCGCCGCGCGTCGCGTACTCGGGGTCGGTCGCGACGAACACGGTGTTGTCGGCGGCCTCTTCGGCCGTGTGCGCGTTCGGCATGTGCGTGAGGACGTGCTTGAAGAGGAAGTACCGAACGCCCTTCGCGTGCTCGGCGACCGTCTCGGGCACGAAGCCGGGGCAGACCGCGTTCACGGTGACGCTGCTCCCGGCGAGGCGGCGATGGAGCTCGTAGGTGAGCCACATGAGCGCGAGCTTCGAGTTCTTGTAGAACGTCATCGGCTCGTACGACTTTTCGCCCTTCATGTTCTCCCAGTCCCAATTCACCTCGGCGCCGTAGCCGGATTTCGGCAAGTGCGCGCGCGAGCCGACGTTGACGACGCGCGCGTGCGCCGCGGCGCGGAGGTTCGGGAGGAGCAGCCGCGTGAGAAGGAACGGGCCGACGGCGTTGGTGGCGAGCGTCGCTTCGATGCCGTCCTTCGTGAGGACCGCCTCCTCGTCGAGCGACATGTTGCCCGCGTTGTTCACGAGGAGCTCGAGCGGGCCTTCGAACCGCGAGGCGAAGGCTCGCACCGAGTCGAGCGACGAGACGTCGAGCGCGCGCCCGGAGACGTTCGCGCCCGGGACCTCTCCCGCGATCTTCTTCGCCGCCGCATCGGCCTGCTCTTGCGAGCGCCCGGTGACGATGACGCGGAACCCGCGCTCGGCGAGCTTCTTCGCGGTGACGGCTCCGATGCCCTTCGTGCCTCCGGTGACGATCGCGGTGGTCATGCGCGCATTGTTCAGCCGCGGCGCGCGCCCGCAAGCTGGCCGTTCGGGCAGGTCACATGCAGCTCGTGACGCCGTTCTTCGTTCCGCAGCCGAAGCCGAGCGACGCGCAGTCGAAGGCGCGGCGGTCGCCGTCGCAGTAGACGAGCGTCCCGCCCTCGCATCGGTCGGGGAACGACACGGGGTCGCACGCGAGATCGGACGACGGGACACACGACGGGTCGTCGCCGTCGCACACGCTCGGGATCGGGAGCGTCGCGCAGTCGAACGCGAGCTCGCGGCCGTTCAAGCAGCTCACGAGCGTCGTGCCGTCGCATCGATCCTGGCTGCAAGGCGCGCCCGTTCCGGTGCAGCCGCCGGGCTCGCACGTCGTGCCCGCCGGGCACGTGAATCGACCGAGGAGGCCGCCCGTGCACGTCTGGCTCACGTCTCCGTCGCAAGGCGGCGTCGCGCCGTCGCACGCGCCGAACGCGCACGCGACGCCGTCGGAGCCGGCCATGCAGGTCGCGCCTGGATCGCGAAGGAGACCCGGCGCGGCGCAGTCGTCGCCGAACGCGCCGAGACCGGTGCAGTGGATCGCGTGATCGGCGGAGCAGAACTCCGGCGCCGACGCGGCGAGGCACCCGGGGGCCGCTCCGAAACTGCACGCGTAGACGTCGCTGCATCCGTTTGCGGCGGCGAGACAAGCCGTCGACGCCGTCTCGAGGAAGCCCGTCGCGATCACGACCGGTCCGCCTTCGAAGAAGGACGCGGGGCCGAGCGCGAGATCGATGCAGCCGCTCACGGTGTTCGGGCTCGGCGTGAAGAGGCCCGTCGGGCCGCCGCACGCGTAGAACATCACGCACGCGCGGACGACGTCCGGATCCGCGGGCGGTGGGTGAATGGTCCGCTGGAGCGAGGACCGCGACCCACACGCCGCGACGACGACCAGCGTGGTCGAGACGAGGGCGCGCACCGAGGGATGATAGCGTCACGGCCGTGCGCCTCGTGATAGCGTCCGTCGCATGCGAATTCGCTTCGTTTCCATTTGTGCGATCGGCTTCGCCCTCGTCGGGGCGTTCGGCGGCGGTTGTGGAAATTCGGGCGGCGGCGGGAACGACGCGAGCACGCAAGCGTGCACGCCGGGCGATTCCAAAGCGTGCACGGGCGCCGGGGGCTGCGCGGGCGGACAAGTCTGCAACGCGGACGGCACGGGATACGGCGCGTGCGACTGCGGCACGAGCGACTCGGGCTCGGACGGCGCGACCGACGCGAGCAGCGACGGCGACGCCGCCGCGTGGACGCCCGCGTCGTTGAACGGCCTCGCGCTGTGGGTCGAGGGCACCTCCGTCGACGTCGACGGCGGCGCCGTCACGCTTTGGCCCGATCAGTCGACCCATCATCTGGACCTGACGACGGCCGGCTCGCCGACGCTCGTTTCGTCTGCCATCGATGGCAAGCCGGCGGTCCAGTTCGTGAGCTCGACGAGCGACACGGCGAGCGCGACGCTCCCGGCGTTCGCGCAGAACACCTTCGTCATCGAAGCCGTGGCGAAACCGACGTCGCTGTGCACGATCAACTCGCAGTGCAACCTCTTCAGCGTGAACGGTCTCGGCGGCGCGCAGTGTCGCGTCTTCTTCAACGTCTACGACGGCAGCATCGAAGCGCAGGCGGACTGCGGCACGAGCGTCGGCGGCACGGCGACCTACTCGGCCGGAAACGCGCACGTGTTCGGTTACCACCGGACGGGTAGCAGCAGCGCGGAGATCCTCGTCGACGGCGTATCGAGCAGCGCCGCCATCGAGGCGGACGATCTCATGACCGGCTTCTCGTTGGGCGTCGGCGACATGACGATCGCCGAGGTCGTCGTCGCCCAGAGCGTGAGCTCGTCGGACGTGACGCAGCTCGACACGTATCTCCGATCCAAGTACGGCCTCTGATCCGCGGGGCTCACTCGAAGCGGTAG
>Ga0335082_10007619_pt1 | contig 11744 bp, 9 predicted proteins | sample Lox_Sample_41_FD_206718 | JGI IMG/M metagenome (GOLD analysis project Ga0335082, IMG submission 206718) | Soil microbial communities from Loxahatchee National Wildlife Refuge, Florida, United States - Lox_Sample_4.1 | ecosystem: Environmental > Terrestrial > Soil > Wetlands | place: USA: Florida...
GCGCGGCGCCGAGGGCGGTCCCGACGCGCCCGGCGCCGATGATGCCCACCCGGAGCCGCGCGGGATGGGGTGGGGTCGGCGGTCCCGCCGGGTTCGGCATCGCGTCAGTGTCCCTCCCGGTATCGGCAGTGATCAGCATATCCACGCCCGCCTGGCCAGGAAGCGTTCCGCCGGGCGGCCACTAGAGTCAGCGTGATGTGGATGACCTGGCGTGAGGCCATGCGGACGGCGCTGTACGGCCCGGCCGGCTTCTACGCGAGGGGCGAGCCGCCGTCACGGCATTTCCGTACCTCCGCACATGTCTCGCCCGCTTATGCCGGGGCGATGCTGAGGCTGTTGCGCGAGGTGGACGCCGCACTCGGCCAGCCGGCCCGCCTCGACCTGGTCGATGTTGGGGCCGGCCGCGGGGAGCTGCTCGGCCAGCTGCTCGGGCTGATCGATGGGGCCACCGGAGCCGGGCTGGCCCGGCGGGACGGCGGGGTAGCCGGGCGGGACGGGGTGGCCGGGCGGGACGGGGTGGCCGGGCGGGACGGCGGGGTAGCCGGGCGGGACGGGGGGCTGGCCGGGCGGGACGGGGTGGCCGGGCGGGACGGCGGGGTAGCCGGGCGGGACGGGGTGGCCGGGCGGGGCGGCGGGGTAGCCGGGCGGGACGACGGGCTGGCCGCGCGGGTTGTCGCCCGGGCGGTGGAGATCACGCCCCGGCCGGACGGGCTTGACCCGCGCATCCGCTGGCAGGCGTCGCTACCGGACGCGATCACCGGGCTGGTGATCGCCAGTGAGTGGCTGGACAACGTCCCGCTCGATGTGGCGGAACTCACGCCGGACGGGCCGCGGCTGGTGCTGGTGGACACCGGAACGGGCGAGGAACGGCCCGGGCCGCCACCCTGCCCGGCCGACCTGGCCTGGTCGCGCGCGTGGTGGCCGCTGCACACGCCGGGCGACCGCGCCGAGCTGGGCCGGGCGCGGTCCCAGGCCTGGGCCGGGGTCGTCCGCCGGATCACCCGCGGCCTCGCGGTCGCCGCCGATTACGGCCACCTGCGGGCCGCCCGGCCCCGGCACGGCACTCTGACCGGGTACCGGGACGGGCGGGTGGTGCGCGCCATCCCGGATGGGTCGCGCGACATCACGGCACACGTCGCGCTCGACGCGTGTGCGGCCGCCGGGCGGGCGGCGTGCGCGACCGCGACCGTGCTCACCACCCAGCGGCAGGCCCTCCGTGCGCTGGGGGTGACCGGCCGCAGGCCGCCGGTGGCGCAGGCGGGAGGCGACCCGCTGGGTTATGCACGGGCGCTGGGCCAGGCCTCCGACGAGGCCGAGCTGATCGACACCCACGGGCTCGGCGCATTCGGCTGGCTCATCCAGCCCGTCGGCCTGGCCCTCCCCGCATCCCTCACCGGCCTCGGCCCCCCGCCCGCCTGACCGTCCTCGGCGTGCCGTCTCGGATGCTGGACACCCAGCGGGCACTTATCACGGATCTTGGTCACGCGAATCACCTCAAATCGGACGTGATCATGACCCAGATCCGTGAAGAGAGGGCCAGGGGTAGGCCAAGAGGGGCCTGGTGTCGGTTTGGCTGTGCCTAGGGCCTTGCTGGGGGGCCGAGGGCGGTTGCGGCGGCGGGTAGGGCGGCGCGTGGGACCATGAGGGCCATGGCGCAGCGCCACGCGGAGGCGGTCACCGGTGCCTGGACGCCGCCGGGCACCGGCAGCGCGGGCGCCGCGCCGGAGCGGCTGCTCATCAACCTCGGGCCCGGGCACCCGTCCGGGCACGGCATGCTCCGGCTCGGCCTGACCCTGGACGGGGACCGGATCACCGCGGCCGACCCGGTGATCGGGTACGTGCACCGTGGCGCGGAAAAGCTGTTCGAGGCGCGCGACTACCGGCAGATCATCGTGCTGGCGAACCGGCACGACTGGCTGAGCGCGTTCTCCAGCGAGCTGGGCGTGGTCCTCGCGGCCGAGCGGCTGGCCGGGATCGAGGTGCCGTCACGCGGAGTCTGGGCGCGGACCCTGCTCGCCGAGCTGAACCGCGTCCTCAGCCACCTGGCCTTCCTGAGCGCCTACCCACCGGAGATCGCCGCCGCTAGTGCCGCCCCGGCCGGGGGCGCGCCCCCGGAGACGGCTGCCCAGGCGGCGTTCGACGCCCGGGAGCTCGTCCAGGCGGTCATGGAGGAGATCTCGGGTGGCCGGATGCACTACATGTTCAACCGGGTCGGGGGCCTGGTGGCGGAACTGCCCGCGGGCTGGCTCGGCCGGGCGCAGGACGCCGTCAGCCGGGTGCGGGACGCCCTGCCGGTCATTGGCGCGGTGGTCCGGGAGCACGAGGGCTTCCGCCAGCGCACCAGGGGCGTCGGCAGGCTCACCGGCGAGCAGGTGCGCCAGTACGGGGTGAGCGGGCCCGCCGCCCGCGCCAGCGGGGTGGACTTCGACCTGCGGCGCGACGAGCCCTACCTCGCCTACGGCGAGCTCGCGGGCGTGCTGCAGGTGGTCACCAGGACCGAAGGAGACTGCCTGGCCAGGTTCGAGTGCCTGCTGGACCAGGTCGGGGCATCGCTGGATCTGGTGGACGCGTGCGCCAGCCGGCTCGCCACCCTGCCGCCGGGCCCGCTCAGCGCCCGCCTGCCCAAGGTCTTCAAGGTGCCCGAGGGCCACACGTACGCCTGGACGGAGAACCCGCTGGGCATCAACGGGTACTACCTCGTCTCCCGGGGCGGCAAGACGCCCTGGCGGCTGAAGCTGCGCTCGGCCTCGTTCGGCAATGTCCAGGTGCTTTCCGAACTGCTGGCGTCGAGCCGGGTCGCGGACCTGCCCGCCATCCTGGGCTCGATGTTCTTCGTCGTGGGCGACATGGACAGGTGAACCGGGCGGGCCGCTCAGCGGTCCGGCGGCTGGCCAGGCTCGTCATGCGGGGTGGGGACACGGCAGCCGTACTCCAGATAGAGGGCGGCCAGGGCAAGGACCACGGCGGCCCCGAACGTGCCCGCGGACACATAGGCGTCCGCACGGTAGGCGGCCTTGTCCAGCGACGACGCCACGTACAGCAGGAACCCGGCGGCGAAGCCACCGACGAAGGCGGCCGCCAGGGATGTGGCCTTGGCGAGGGCGGCCATCCTGGCTACCGCAATCGGGGGGATCGGCTTGCCACGGCCCCGCAGGCGGGATCGCAGGCTCCGGCCACTCCACGCTTCCGCCACCGCGAGCAGCAGCAGCGCGGGCACTCCCGTCCATGGCAGCGGCGGGAGCGAGGAATAGGTCTGCCGCAGCAGCAGCCAGGCGACGATGGCGCAGACCGCGGCGATGATGATCAGCGTCCGCACCCGGGTGGGGGTCATCCAGGCACCGCCGGGCGGGAACAGGCCACTGCCGGGCCGGGACAGGAAACCGCCAGGCGGGGACGCGCTGCTGCCAGCCGGGAACGGGCCAGCGCCGGGCGGGGACAGGAAGCCACCGGGCGAAAGGGGACCGCCAGGTGGGAACCGACTGCCGCTGGGCGGGAACGGCCCGTCGGACGGGGACGGGTCACCATGGCGGGTCAGGTCGGCGGGTGCAGCACGGCGTCGTCCAGCCGCTGTATGTCGGCCGAGTCGACCTTGCCCAGCAGATCCGATACCTGGCCCCAGCCCGGGATCTCCGCGTCCGGGTCGATGTCGTGCCACGGGGCGAGGACGAACGCACGCTCATGCGCACGGGGATGCGGCAGGGTCAGCTCCGGGTCGTCGCTCACGACGTCACCGTAGACGATGATGTCCAGGTCGAGCGTGCGAGGTCCCCAGGTCTCGTCCCTGATCCGGCCGAAGACAGCCTCCACCCCATGGCACCGCTCCAGGACGGCATGCGCGGGCAGCGTCGTGGTCGCGATGAGCACGGCGTTCAGGTAGTCGGGCTGCTGCGGGCCGCCCACCGGCGCGGTCTGGTAAACGGGCGACACCGCGACCAGGGCCAGCCCGGGCGCATCGAAGAGCGCGTCGAGGCCTCCCTGCAGGTTCTCCAGCCGGTGGCCGAGGTTGCTGCCGAGCGCGATGATGACCCGGGTCCCCCCGGCCCGGGAAGACAAGTTAGCGGGCCCCGGCCCGCTGCTCCCGTTGCCGCTCACGTGCGCTTCCGCCGGATCGCCACGGTCACGTCGCTGAACCGGTGGGACAACGGGGCATGGGGTTTGTGGACGGTGATCTCTACCTCCTCGACGCCCGGTTCCGACAGACACCCATCGGCGAGCCGCTGGGCTAGCGTCTCGATGAGCCGCACCGGTGGACCGCTGGCCAGCCGCACCAGCCGGTCCGCGACGGCGCCATAGTCGACGGTAAGGGACAGATCGTCATCAGCCGCTGCTGCCCTGGTATCTAGCCACAAAACGGCATCAACGATGAATTCCTGGCCGTCGTGCCGCTCGTGCTCCCGCACGCCGTGCCGGCCGAACACGCGTAGCCCTTCCAGGGATATCCGGTCCAGCGTCATCGGCCCTCCCCGGCCGCCCCGGCACCACCGGCCCTCCCCGCAGCCCTGGCCCTCCCGGCCGGTCCAGCACCCGTAGCATTCCCTGCTGTCCTGGCGCTCTCCGCTGGCCTATCAGCCGTGGCACTCCCTGCCGTCCCGGCGCTCCCCGCTGGCCCAGCACCCGCGGCCGCCGCGGCAGTAACCGCTGGTGCCCCGCCCTGGCCGGCGGCTTCGCGCCAGGCCTTCCCGACCCGCACCGCGTCGGCGTTCGCCGGCACCTCATGGACCCGGGCGCACCATGCCCCGGCCGCCGCCGCCAGTGCGGTGACCGCGACCGTCGCGTCGTCACAGCCGGCGAACGGGCGGGCCGAATCATCGGGGGCCGCGAGCAGCCTGCCGAGAAAGCGCTTGCGCGAGGCGCCGATCAGGACCGGGAAGACGGGGCCGCCGCCGAGGCCAGCGATCTGGTCGAGGTGGGTCAGCAGCGTCCAGTTGTGCTCGGCGAGCTTGGCGAACCCCAGCCCCGGGTCGAGGATGATCAGCGCCGGGTCGACCCCCTCCGCCACGACCGCATCGATCCGGCGGTGCAGCTCCTCGCACACCTCTGCCACGACGTCGCCGTACACGGCGCGGTCCTGCATCTGGTGGCTGTGTCCCCGCCAGTGCATTACCACATAGGGGACACCGGCCTGGGCGACCAGCCGGGGCATCTGCGGATCGGCCAGCCCGCCGCTGACGTCATTGACCAGCCGCGCGCCCGCCTGGAGCGCGGCCTGGGCCACCTCGGCCCGCATCGTGTCCACGCTGACCGGCACACCCGCGCCGGCGAGTGCCTCGATGACCGGTCCCACCCGCCGCAGTTCCTCATCCACCGACACCCGCTGCGCCCCCGGCCGGGTGGATTCCCCGCCGACATCGACGATGTCCGCCCCCTGCGCGGCCAGTTCCAGGCCGCGGGCGATGGCGGCGTCGGGGCCGAACCAGGATCCCCCGTCCGAGAACGAGTCGGGGGTGACGTTGACCACCCCCATCACCAGGCAGCGGGCCGCGCTCGGCAGTCCCCGCGGGCTCGGGGCACGCTGTGCGTGGCCGGACCCACCCGGCCCACCCGGCCTACCGGTGCCCCCGGCCCCAGCGCCTGCGTCGCTCGCCATGAGCGTCACCCTATGCGGCCAGCGGATCATTCCCCACCGCCACGCCAGCGAGCATGCAGCACCCGCCCGACCGCCCACGGTGCAGGCGGGCGGGCGGCGGTGGCCGGGCATCTGGTGGCGCGTGGACCATATGGGAGACGAGCCGGGTTGTCTGGAGACGGCTGCCGGGGCTGCGCGGGAGGCAGCCGGGCTGTCCAGGGCGACGGTTCAGTGGCCGGCTTGCGGCGAGGCGGGGCGGGCGGCCTGCCCGGAGGCCGTACGGGAGGCCGGCCCAGAAGCCGGGCGGGAGGCCGGCCCAGAAGCCGGGCGGGAGGCCGGCCGGACCGGGGAGATACGGCGCAGGCGGCGCCGCGGGCGGGCCAGCCCCAGCTTGCGGGCCAGCCGCCGCAGCTCCAGCCTGGGCCAGACCAGGAACGCCTCCGCCTCCAGCGCGGCCACGCCGACCCGCACCGCGTCCGCTGGCCCGGGGAAGACGCAGAAGCGTGGCTCCCAGGCGGGGCAGAACTTGGCGTTGAACTTGTACAGCGACTCAATCTGGAACCACCGGGAGATGAAGATGAGGAAGCGGCGCCAGATCCGCAGCACCGGGCCCGCGCCGATCCGCTCGCCCCGTTCCAGGGCGGCCCGGAAGACCGCGAAGTTGAGCGAGATGCGCTTGACGCCCAGCTCGTGGGCGGCCTTGATGGCCTCGACGATCAGGAAGTCGTTCACGCCCGGCTGAGCGCTGCGGTCCCGGCGCATCAGGTCGAGCGACAGCCCGTCGGACCCCCAGGGGACGAAGTGCAGGATGCCACGGAGCACCCCGTTCTCGGTCGCGGTGGCGACGACGCACTGCCCGTCCTCGGCCCCGCCGACCCGGCCCAGCGCCATGGAGAAGCCCCGCTCGGTCGGGCTGCCGCGCCAGGAGTCGGCCCGCGCCACGATGCTGTCGATCTCGTCGCGGTCGATGTCAGCGACCCGCCGGAGGTCCGCAACGTATCCCTGGCGGCATACCCGCGCCACCATCTGGCGGACGTTGCGCATGGACCGGCCCTGCAGCGAGAAGTCGGCCACCCGCACGATGGCCTCGTCGCCGAGCTCCAGGGCGGTGAGCTGGCCCTCGCGGCACCAGATCTCCGCGCCCAGCTCCCCGCAGCCCATGACGGCGGGGACCCAGGCGTGCCGCGCCGCCTCGTCAAGGAACGCGTGGACCGCGCCCGGCCATGCCTCCGGATCCCCGATCGGGTCACCGCTGGCGAGCATCACCCCGGACACCACCCGGTACCCGATGCACGACTTCCCGGTGGGCGACCAGATCACGTTCTTGTCGCTCCGGAGCGCGAAATAGCCCAGCGAATCGCGGTCGCCGTACTTGCCCAGCAGGTCCCTGATCCGCTCGGCATCAGCCGAGCTGGCCCGGGCCACCGGCTTGGCCGGGCGCAGGAACAGGTAGGCGGTCACCACCAGCGTGAATACGCCCAGGGTGCTGGTCAGCAGGTTGAACAGGTCGGCACGGGCGTCCGGCACGAAGTGGACCGGCCCGGAGACGCCCACCAGGCCGTAGACAGTGTGCACGGTGCGCTGCCAGAGCGAGTAGTCCTCGGCCAGGTGCCGGGCCAGCAGCATGTACGTGAGGCCGATCGCCACATCCGCGATGACCAGGCCGACGAAGACCCCGGCCGCCCGCCACCGGGTCCGCGGGTCGCCCACGGCGTAGAACTCGCCCCGGAAGTACAGCAGCACCGCCAGCACCGCCACGGCGGCAGCGCCCTGGATACGGTAGCCGTGCATCAGGTGGATCACGGTGCTGAACGCCAGCAGAACCGTGGTGGCCTGCCACGCACGGCGTTTCCGGCGCCGGAGCCCGTGCGAGAGCATCAGCAGCAGCAGCCCGATAATCACCGTCGCGGTGCTGGTGACGTTGGTCATGGTGCCGGGCACGAAGGGCGTGATGCGGTGCAGCCGGTGATGCAGGTGCAGGCTCGGGATCGCGACCCCGATCACGTCGGCGAGCCCGATCAGCAGGCAGAGCCACCCCGTCGTGACCGGCACCCACTTGTGCTGATGACGGCGGTCGGGCGCACGGGTGACGCGCGCCCTGAAGTAGCCCCCCTCCTCACCCTCGGCAGGTGCGGCGGGCGGCGCAGCGCTGGCCTCGTTTATCTGCGACATATGCTGCTTCAGCCCCTGCATCACGGGGGATCAGCGTAGTCGCGCTGATACACGGTGCGGGCAATCTCCCGGAATAGGGTTACCCCCGGTTGAGCCTCTGCCAAGCGAACAGCTCCCCAGCCAACGGCAAGGCATTTCCGGACCACCCCCGACGGCCGGATTAACGTGCCCGATTTGCTGCAGACACGTTGGCCGCACTGCAGGAGTGCGTGGGCTCGCACGTGCCGGTTGGCTGGCGCGGCATGGCTTGGTGCATGCGTCGGTTGGGTTGGGCGCGCGGCTGTGGCTTGGCGCATGCCAAGTGGGGCTGCGCGCACGGAGATGGGTCGGAGTGTGCGGATGTGGGGCAGGCGTGGAAGGGAGTGGGCTGACGCGGCTCCAGGATGGAGCTCTGGGGCGGGGCAGGCGCGACGGTAGGGCGGGGCAGGCGCGACGGTAGGGCGGGGCAGGCGCGACGGTGGGGGGGGAGGCGCCGCCGGTGTGGGCAGGCGCGGGGCGGGGCCGGGGCGGGCTGGCGCTCTGCGGCCGGTCAGCTGCGGTGCAGCAGCAGGCTCATGGCCTCGGCCCGGGTGCGGTCGCTGTCCCGCATGCTGCCGCGGACCGCCGAGGTGACGGTCTTCGCGCCCGGCTTGCGCACGCCGCGCATCGACATGCACAGGTGCTCGGCCTCGATCACGACCAGGGCGCCGCGCGGCTCCAGCACCGTCATCAAGGCGTCCGCGATCTGGCTGGTCATGCGCTCCTGGACCTGGGGCCGGCGGGCGTAGACGTCCACCAGCCTGGCCAGCTTGGACAGGCCCGTTATCTGGCCCTTCTCGTTCGGGATGTACCCGACGTGCGCGAAGCCGAAGAACGGGACCAGGTGGTGCTCGCAGGTGCTGTACATCTCGATGTCGCGGACCAGGATCAGCTCGTCGTGGTCGGCGTCGAACACCGTCGCCAGCACGTCCTCGGGCCGCTGCGTGAGCCCGGAGAACTGCTCGGCGTAGGCGCGGGCCACCCGCGCCGGGGTCTCGGTCAGCCCGTCCCGGTCCGGGTCCTCCCCGATGGCGAGCAGGATCTCACGCACCGCACGCTCGATACGCCCGGTGTCGATGGGCTCGCTCAACGGGACTCGCCGCCGCCTTCGTCGCCGCCGAGTGCGGGCAGTTCCGCGGCCGGGCTGCCATACGAGCCAGCCGAGCCGGACCCGTTGCCGGGCGAGGCCAGGTCCTTCACGTCCGTGGCGGCCGTCAGCGCCAGTTCCTTCGGCGTGAGCACGGGCGGCCGGTCCGACGGCAGCCGCTTGCCGTAGCCGGTGTAGGAGCCGCGGGAGGGCCGGGTCTTGATCGGGGCGAAGATCCGCAGGACCTCTTCCCGGCTCAGGGTCTCCTTGTCGATCAGGTTCAGGACCAGGTCGTCGAGCACCTCCCGGTACTGGACGAGAATCTCCCAGGCCTCGTCGTGCGCGGACTCGATGAGGCGGCGCACCTCTTCGTCGATGGTGGAGGCGATCTCCTCGGAGTAGTCCCTGGTGTGGGACATCTCCCGGCCGAGGAAGGGCTCGCCGTCGCCGGTGCCGAACTTGCGCGCGCCGAGGCGCTCGCTCATCCCGTACTCGGTCACCATGCCGCGCGCGATCTGGCTGGCCTTCTCGATGTCGTTGGCGGCGCCGGTGGTGGGCTCGTGGAAGACGAGCTCCTCGGCGGTCCGCCCGCCGAGGAGCATGGCCAGCTGGTCCATCATCTCGGAGCGGGTGACCAGGAACTTGTCCTCCTGCGGCGCGGAGGCGGTGTAGCCGAGCGCGCGGCCGCGCGGGATGATCGTGATCTTGTGAACCGGGTCGGCGTTGGGCAGCGCGTGGCCGACCAGCGCGTGGCCGCCCTCGTGGTAGGCGATGAGCTTGCGCTCCCTCTCCGAGAGCAGGACGCTCTTGCGCTCGGGGCCGGCCATGACCCGGTCGATAGACTCCTCCAGCGCGGCCATGGAGATCTGGGTGCCGTTGGCCCGCGCGGTGAGCAGCGCGCCCTCGTTGATCACGTTGGCGAGGTCGGCGCCGGTGAACCCGGCCGTCCGGCGCGCGATCACGTCGAGGTCCACATCCGGCGCGAAGGGCTTGCCACGGGCGTGCACCCGCAGGATCCCCTTGCGGCCCGTGAGGTCGGGCTGGGCGACCACGATCTGGCGGTCGAACCGGCCCGGGCGCAGCAGCGCCGGGTCGAGGATGTCGGGGCGGTTGGTGGCGGCGATGACGATGACCCCGCCCTTGACGTCGAACCCGTCGAGCTCGACCAGCAGCTGGTTGAGGGTCTGCTCCCGCTCGTCGTGGCCGCCGCCGAACCCGGCGCCACGGTGCCGGCCGACCGCGTCGATCTCGTCCACGAACACGATCGCCGGCGCGTTCGTCTTGGCCTGCTCGAACAGGTCGCGCACCCGGGAGGCGCCGACGCCGACGAACATCTCCACGAAGTCGGAGCCGGAGATGGAGTAGAAGGGGACGCCCGCCTCACCGGCGACCGCCCGCGCGAGCAGGGTCTTGCCGGTCCCGGGCGGGCCGTAGAGCAGGACGCCCTTGGGGATCTTGGCGCCGATCGCCTGGAACTTGCCCGGGCTCTGCAGGAACTCCTTGATCTCCTGGAGCTCCTCGATCGCCTCGTCGGCCCCGGCCACGTCGGCGAACGTGGTCTTCGGCGTGTCCTTGGTGATGAGCTTCGCCTTCGACTTGCCGAAGTTCATCACCCGCGACCCGCCGCCCTGCATCTGGTTGAGCAGGAAGAAGAAGAACAAGATGATCAGCACGTAGGGCAGGAAGCCGATGATCAGGCCCAGTACCGAGTTGCCGCTGGGAACGACGACGTTGTAGCCCTGCGGCGGCACGTTCTTCTGCAGCTCGTTGGCTAGCTGCTGCCCCTGGTTGCCGACCCAGTTCGCCTGGTAGTGCCCGCCGGAGTCGGTGACGATCTGGATGGTCTGGTTCTTGTCGGTCAGGACGGCCGACTTGACCTTGCCCTGCTCGATTTGCTGCACGACATACGACGTGTCCTTCTGCGTATACGAAGTGCCGCGGTTGGCATACGTAAACACGATGAAGAAGAGCAGCAGCATCACAAGGACCGCTACGAAGGGCCCGCGGAAATAGCGCTTCAGATCCATCGGTGCACGACCCCGCCTGCTCGGGACGGGTCCCTCCTGATCAGCGTCGTAGCCCGCCGACTTCCGGCGGGCCTATGGTGCGTCCCAGTGACCATGCCCGGCTTCCTTCTCATTCCCGGCTGTGGTGCAGGGATACTTGACGGTACACCGCGACCGGGACCCGATGGGCGCGGGAGACGCCGGGTGCCCCCTTGCCCTCTCCAGGCATCAACGCTATCGATCACTGATCGTGTTCCCCTTCATCGTTACCGGCCGGCTCGCCGCCATAGACGTGCGGCGCAAGGGTCCCGATGAACGGGAGGTTCCGGTACTTCTCGGCGTAGTCGAGCCCGTACCCGATCACAAACTCGTCCCCGATATCGAACCCGGTGTAGGCCACCTCGACGCCCATCTGGTCCGCGCCGGGCTTGCGGAGCAGCACGCAGACCTGCAGCGAGGCCGGCTCCCGGGACCGCAGGTTCCCCATCAGCCAGGACAGGGTCAGGCCCGAGTCGATGATGTCCTCTACCACGAGCACGTGGCGGCCGCAGATGTCGGTATCGAGATCCTTGAGAATCCGCACCACGCCCGACGACTTGGTCCCGGATCCATAGGAGGAGATGGCCATCCAGTCCATCTGCACGGGCAGCCGGAGTGCCCGGGCGAGATCGGCCATGATCATGACCGCCCCCTTGAGCACGCCCACCAGCAGGAGTTCGCGCCCGGCGTAATCGGCGTCGATCTGCGCGGCCAGCTCAGTGACCCGCTGCCGCACGCGCTCAGCGGGGATGAGGACCTGCTTGAGGTCGGCTCCCACGTCAGTCGCGTCCAACCATGACCTCCGCCTCGTCGGGCCCCAGCCGCTCATCCCGGCGGTCTTTCCGGGCGGTGAGAG
>Ga0335082_10007620_pt1 | contig 11743 bp, 9 predicted proteins | sample Lox_Sample_41_FD_206718 | JGI IMG/M metagenome (GOLD analysis project Ga0335082, IMG submission 206718) | Soil microbial communities from Loxahatchee National Wildlife Refuge, Florida, United States - Lox_Sample_4.1 | ecosystem: Environmental > Terrestrial > Soil > Wetlands | place: USA: Florida...
TCGGCGCCACCACGAAGTGGCCCGGTGCGATCGGGAAGAACGACTGCAGGTCGCTGATGATCCGCGTGATGTTCCCGATCACGTCGGGCGGGAAGAGGACGCTGGTGACCGAGCCGGTGCGGACCCCCTGGCGCAGCGCCTCGGTGTCGAGCGAGTGGTTGAGCCCGAGCAGGCCGCCGACGCCGTTGAGGGTGAAGCCGAAACCGAGCTGGATCGGCGTGAACTCGGCCGTCACCAGGATCAGCAGCGCGAAGCCGTCGCTCCCATCGGGCAGCTTGGTGTTGATGATGCCGACGGCCTTGAGCGAGATGACGCCCTGGAAGGTGAGCTCCAGCGCACCGAAGTACTCGCCCTTGGCGGGGTCGAGCCCGAGGAAGCCGCCGCCGGTGACGGGGCCGGCGCTGACCCGCAGCCCGACGCCGCTCGGCGGCTTGAATCCGATGCCGAGCTGGACCGGCCCGAGGTTGCCGTGGTTCTGCGGCGGGAACGAGAGGGTGGCGGTGACCCCCATATTCTGGACGACCGCCTCGATCGGGCCGAGCAGGGCGCGGATGTCGGCGCCCACGCTGAGCGGGATCTGCCCGCCCTGGAGTCCGCCGGCGATCGTCAGGCCCTCGATCGAGACCGGGCCGAGCTCGATGTGCGTCGGCAGGCGGATCTCGAGCGCGCTCGAGCCGCTGAAGTAGAAGCCGCGCTGGCTCGAGACACCCATGACCAGCGAGAAGTCGGCCTCGACGTGCGTGCCGGGCAGGATCTTGGTGAGGAAGCCGTCGCCGCTGGTCGCGTCGATGACGACCTTGCCGCCGTTGAGCGAGCCGCTCAGGTCGAGCGTGCCGGTCGCCGCGCCGCCGCTCCACTGCACGCCGGCGGAGACCGCGAACACGAACTCCTGCAGCTCGAGCCGGCTGCCGCCCGCGACGCCGAAGAGCACGATCGGGGACGGCGGCGCGTCGTGCCTGAGGGTCAGCTTGGCGCCGATGCGCCCGTTCAGCGGCGCAGGGCTGGGCGGCGCGAACGACACGCTGCCGTCGGTCAGCACGGTCAGCTCGGTCTGCACCGGCGGCGAGAACTCGGCGTCGACCTCGAGGCTCAGGTCCTGGCCGAGCGGTATCGTCTGCGGCCCGATCACGACGGCATCGCGGAGCCTGATGACGAGGCCGGCGGGGCCGCTCGTCGTCGGCACCAGCGCGAGGAAGACCACGTCGAGCTCGCGCGGGACCGCGGCCGCGTTGTCGATCACCGGCAGCCCCGAGAGCGCCAGCAGGCGCTGCAGCCGCGGGAAGAGCAGGCTGCCGTCGAACCCGCTGCCCCAGCCGAAGAGGGTCGCCGCCTTGGCCGCCGGACCCGACAGCCAGTCGCCGATCGCGCCGAAGTCGTAGGAGTAGATCGTGTAGGGCGGGTTCGCCGGGTCGAGCGAGTCCTGGTTGAAGTCCTGCCGGCCGAGCAGGCCGATGAACTCGAGCGCGTCGTTCAGGCCGTGGGCGGCGTCGAGGTAGCGGGCCAGCAGCAGGTTGAAGCTGCGCTCGGCGATCTGGCCGGCGTCCGGGTGCAGGCCGGCGGCCGCGCTCTGCACGCCCTCGAGGCCGCTGATGACCTGCCCCACGCGCACCGTGGCGAGCAGTCCCTTCTCGACGGCGGTGCCCCAGTCCTCGGCCTCGAGCGCGGTGATGATCTCCGGGACGATGGCGACCAACTGCTCGGTGGCCGTGACCGTCGCGTTGAGCGGCGCGGCGAGCGCGGCGGCCTGGGCCGGGGTGAGCGGGATCCCGATCTCGGCGAAGAAGGCCTGCGGGCTCGCGCCACCCAGTTCGTCGGCGAGCGGCTCGAGCAGCTTCGCGAGCTCGATCGCGACCTGGCCGAGGGAATCGGTCGGGGGTTCGCTCATGCGCTCCCCCCGCCCAGGCGCTCGATGCACTCGTCCGCCGTCCGGGCGGAGGTGAGGATCGGCATGAGCTCGTCGTGGTAACGGTCGATCGCCTCGCGCAGCGGGATGCTCCCCTGGGCCCGCAGCACCTCGCTCATGCGCGTGAGCATCTGCGCCCGGGCGACGCCGTCCACCTCGAGCGGCACGGACGCGGCGTCTCCCCGCAGGTGGTTCAGCACGTGCGCCATGTACGCGGGCCCCTGGCTGCGGTACCAGGCGATCTTGACGCGACGCGAGTTGCGCACCAGGTAGCCGACCTCGCGGCGCACGCGCGCGAACGTCTCGTGCAGGTCCGGGCCGAGCGGCGCCGCGCGGAAGCGTTCGAGCAGGCCGAGCATGCGGTCCAGCCCGGCCTCGCTCAGGTGCAGCGTGACTGCCTCGGAGCCGAACCCGATCGTGCCGTCGCCCGCCGCCTCGCCGGCCGCGACGGCCGGCGTCCCGCTGCCGTCGGTCGCGCCGCAGCTCCCGTGCGAGGTTCCCGTCGTGCACGGGATGCACACGCCGAGCTGGTCGAGCACGGGGAGGATGTGGCAGGCCGTCGCGGAGCCCGAGCCCGGGTTGCCCGGGTCGGGCACGCCGTGGATGAGGCCGACCGCGCGGCCGGCATCGTCGACGACGAGCGACCCGGAGTCGCCCTCTTCGGCGAAGAACGGGTTGTCGTGGCAGTTGACCCCCGTTCCGGTCGAGGTCGCGTCGAATTCGATCTCGATGACGTTCGGCCCGTGGATGGGCGGCGAGCCGGGGACGCTCGGGTCGCCGGTGATGTTGACCGTCGCGTTGACCGAGCGGACGACGCCGCGCGTGCGTCCGGTCGTTCGCCCGACCTTGTAGACGAATGGCCCGGTCGGCGCGGTCGGCGTCCCGCGCGGGATCACAATAGAGGGGTCGCGCGCGACGCTCCGCACGTCGCTCAGCGTGTTGGCCCCGTTGACTTGCAGGTCGACGACCGTGGTGTCGTAGGCGATCTGGTCCTTCGTGCAGGTGGAGCCGCAGCACTTGCAGTCGATGTCGATGCGGGCCGTGGCGCAGTCGATGAAGAAGCTGTCCGAGACCGGCTGGCCGCCCGCGCCGGGCACCGTCGAGGTGACGATCGCGTAGAACGCCGTCTCCTGCACCGGGCCGAGCGAGTTATTCGGCCGCGGCTGCGCGCCCGGCGGCGAGGGCGCGTACGGATGGTAGATGTAGCTGCCCGCGCGGGCGCCGCCGGCGAACAGCACGTGCTTGTTGCTCAGGAGGTAGACGTTCTCGCGGCCGCTGTCACCCCTGCGCCGCACGATGCACCCGAGCGTGCCTAGCCGCGTCGGCGGGTCGGCCTCGATCTGGATGCCGCCCTGGATCGTGTCGTACACGTTGTCGTTGTCACAGCTGCCGGGGACGACCGGGATCGGCGTGCGCACGTCGGTGCGGTAGCCCTCGTACACGGGCGGGATGCGCTGTTCGGGCGCGACCTCGTCCTCCGGCCGCTTCTCGAGGACGAACACGACGATGGCCACATCCGAGGTGAAGCGGCCGCCGACCTGCTTGTGCCCGAACCCGACGCCGACCACGCCCTCGAGCTCCCCGAACGTGGCCTTGGCGCGCTCGTAGGCCGCCATGAACGCCTGCTGGTCGCCGCGGATGTGCTCGTTGTCCCTGGCCGGCGTGCTCACGTGACACCCGCGCGGTCGAGGTGGGCGATCAGCTCGCTCACCGTGGTGCTGGCGCGCACGGCGCCGAGCAGGGCCGCGCCGTGCGCGTCGAGTTCCTGGCGCAGCGCCGGGCTACCGTGGAGCGCGAGCGCGGCACCTATCCGTTCGAGGGCCGCGTCGAGCGACTGGTCGTTCACGGTGAGCGGCAGCGACTCACCGCCCGCGCGCAGCTCGTTGAGCGCCGTCGCCAGGAACGCCGGCCCCTGCGCCCGGTGCCAGGCGATGGTCACCGGCCGTGCGCGGTTGACCAGCGTGACGAGCTCCACGCGGTGGCGCTCGGCCGTGTCGAGCAGCCAGCGCCCGGCCGGTTCCGCGCGCAGGCGCTCGCGCGCGGCCTGATACGCCTCGTGCCCCAGGTTCGGCTCGGCCAGGAGGCTCGACGGCACCGAGACGCGCGCGCCCGCGTGCTGTGTCGCGCTCGCGAAGTTGATGGTGATCCCGAGGGCGCTGCAGACGTCCTCGATGTGATTCGCCACCGTGCGGTCATCCGGCGGGTTGAGCGAATTGCTGCCGAAGAGGAGCCCGACGATGAAGCCGTCTTGGTCGATGATCGCCGATCCCGAGTCGCCGCGCCGCGAGAAGGGCTTTGCGTCCGAGCTCGCGATCAGGATCTGGCCGTCGAACGTGTAGTCGGTGCCGCGCTGGGTGATCGTGAACGAGGGCGCGTGCGGGTCGACGATGTGGCCGGCCGTGCGGCCCGTCTGCTGCCCGACCTTGAAGACGTCCATCCCGCCGACCGCCGCGCGCTGGCCGACGATGCCGTTCCCCGGCGGGTGTCCGCCGATGCTGATCGCGTTGATCTCGTCCTTGAAGTCGAGCCCGCAGGAGCGGCACCACGACGAGAGGTCCAGTCGCGCGATGCCGCAGTCCACCGTGTTGCTGACTTTGGCCTGCACGATCTTGCCGATGGCGTCGTCGCCGTCCTGCGGCCGCACCGGCAGGTCCGCGATGTCGACGGGCGGGATGGAGGTCGGCCCAGGCTGGTAGATCCGGTCGTCCTTGTGCCCGCCGCCGGCGGCCAGCACGTGCCAGTTGCTGAGCAGCACCTGCGAGCGGTCGGAGGTGCGCGTGGCAAAGCACCCGAGCGTGCCGGCGACAAGCTGCGTCCCGGTCATCGCGTCGTTGAAGTCAATGATCCGGTTCGTGATCTGGATGCCGCCGACGAGCGGCCGGTAGCGGGCGCTGTCGGCGGCGAAGCCGAACTCGCCGACGACGTTGACGTCCGTCGCGACGCCGTCGATCACGGCCGGGATCCGCTCCGCCGGCGCGATCTGGTCCAGCGGCTGCTTCTCGCGCACGTAGACGCGGATCGCGTGCTCGTCCGTGACCGTCCCGCCGCGTTCCCGCAGTCCCACGCTCACATGGATGACGCCCGGGATGGCGCGCAGGCGGTCTCCGGCGCCGCCCGCCAGGATGTCGCGCAGCCGGCGCTCCCGCGCGACGAGCACGTCGTAGGCGGTCACGACCGCAGCCTCACCAGGTCGATCCCGAGCACGTCCAGCACGGGGCCGAGCGGTGAGGCGATGGTCTCGCCCGCCGGCGTCGCACCCCAGACGAGGCCGACCGCGGCACCGTCCTGATCCCTGAGCATGGCCCCGGAGTCGCCCTTGACCGAGAAGGGCTCGCCCGGGACCAGCGAGCGGACGAGGATCTGCCCCGGTGCGCCGTCGAGGTCGCGCACGTCCGCGACGACGCCACGCGCGTCGCCGTCGAGACTGACGACCGCCCCCGGCCGGACGCAGGGCGGCGGCTCCTCGAGTTGCCAGTCAGAGATATCGTCGTCGATGCTCGCGACGGCGCAGTCGACATGGCACGCGCGCCCGTCGTAGATGACGCTGCCAAGCCTGCCGTACAGCGTCGAGCCGAGGCGCTGCAGGCCGGGCATCGACCAGACCGGTTCGCCCGCAACCGCGCCGCCGAACAGGACGTGATGGCTCGACAGCAGCACGGGGCGGCCGTCGTGGCGGCGGATAGCGACGGCGCCGAGCGTGCCCGGCATGCCACGGCCGTTGGCGATGCGCGCGCCAACGCAAAGCCACGGCGGCGGGTGGAGTACTCGCGGGTGAGGTAACGCCTGCACGTGGCCCCCCAGGGACTGCCAAGCCAACGGACGGCACCAACGGCACCGCAAAGTGCGGATTAACGTACCACACGGCCGCATCCCCGTTGCCGCTGGGGTCCTGGGGGCCCAGGCGTAGATCTCACCGGCCAGCCCGGCCAGGTCCGCAGGCCCAGCCCGGTCCCGGCCACGGCGAGCAGGATCTCATCGGCCGCCGGGCAGTGACAGAGAAACCACCTGGATCCATGGGTGGTCAGTGATATATGGACCGGGCTGGCCGAGATTGGCGCGGAGCCCCTGCCGGGGTCAGCCGCCGGAGGGCAAGACGGCGGCGAACCTGGCGGCGGCCCGGTCGAGCTGGGCCAGGATGTGCTGCCTGGCCGGGGCATCAAGCGGGGTGTCGGGCAAGGCGATCACCTCCCGCAGGACCGGGACCAGCGGCGCGTACTTCCCGGCCAGCTTGCGCAGCCGCGGGCCGGTGGTATGAATCAGGCCCACGCCGTTGTCGGTGAAGTCGGAGGCCTTGATGACCCTGGCCCACGGGTCGCGCCGCAGGCTGTCCGCGACATGCTCCCGGTACTGCTCGTGCGCGTCGCGGTCCGGCGCGAACTCCGGGTTGGTCACCGCGGCGACCAGCCCGGCCACCCGCGGCCCGAACTCCGCCGCCAGCGCCGCGAGCGCGGCCCCCTGGGCGCTGTCCGGGGCCAGCTGGGCGCCGTCCGGGGCCAGCTCGGCGGCGTGATCCTCCACCGCGTCGTGCAGCAGGGCCGCGCAGACCACGTCCGCGTCGTGCACGCCATAGTGAGACATGATCCGGATCGCCACCCGGAGCAGGTGGTTGACGTACGGCTCCCGGTCCCTGCGGTCGGCGGCGTGCAGGCGGCCGGCCAGGTCCAGCGCCTGGTTCAGGCGGCGCTGCTCCGGCCCGGGCCACGTCTCGATCTCGACCGCGAACCGGGCCCGCAGGCCCTCCTCGCCGTAGGTCGAGGTGATCGCGTGCAGCGGCATCGTCGCCACGAGCCGCCGCTCGCCACTGTCCATGCCATTAGAACTAGCACACCGCACGCCCGGGCTATAACCGGTTCCTTACCGTCCCCGCGCGGGCCGGCATCCGCGCACAGGGGCCGCTTACGATCTTTCGCGTGCTCATGCCCAGGCGCGCCGTGCCGATCCTGCTGGCCCTGGCCGTCGCCGCCGGCGGCGCCGGGTGCGGGAGCGGCACGGTCAGCCCGGCCGGGCGGGCTCCGCAGCAGACCCGGGCTCCGGTGCGGACCCGGGCTCCCGCGCCGGCCCCGGCTCCGGTGCGCACCGACGTGCCGGAACCGGCCAAGGCGCCGCCGCTGACGCGGCGCCCGTCCGGCACGGTGGTGACGATGCCGGGAGCCCCGGAAGGACTGGCCGTGGACGATCCCGGCGGCATCCTCGCGGTGGGCCTGCGCAGGCCGGACGCGGTGGCGCTGGTCGATGTCACCACCGGGCGCGTCCGGAAGGTGATACGGTTGCCGGGCGCGCCGCGGCACCTGCAGCTCGCCGGGCCGGCCGGGCCGGTTCTCGTCCCCGCCGAGCAGGTCGGCCAGTTGTTCCAGGTCGCCCTGCCGAGCGGCCGGGTGGTGGCGGACACCCAGGTCGGCCGCCAGCCGCACGACGCGGCCGCGGTTTCGGGGTCCGGCCGAGTGGTCTTCGTCGGCAACGAGTACTCGAACACGGTGTCCCTGGTGCGCGGCGGGAAGCAGATCGCCGTCGAGCCCGCGCCCCTGCAGCCCGGCGGTGTCGCCGCCGCCCGCAACGGGTCGGTTGTCGTTGTCGTCGGGGTGCGGGGCCGGCGGATCGAGGCGTATGCACCAGATGGCCGCCCGCTGGGCACGGCCCCGGTCGGCGTCGGCCCGACGCATGTGCGCGCGGCCCCGAACGGGTTGTTCTACGTCGCGGACACCGAAGGCGGCGCGGTGATCGTCTTCCGGGTCGCCGCGGACGGGCCGCACCAGGCCGGATCGGCGCGGACCAGGTGCTGCACTCCGTACGGGATGGCGATCGACGGCCGGCGCGGGCTGGTCTACGTGACGCTCACCGCGACCAACCAGCTGGAGTCCTTCCGGATCTCGGGCGACGGGCTGGTGCCGGACCGGACCTGGCCGACCGTCCGGCAGCCCAACGACGTCGCCGTGGACGAGGTCACCGGCCGGGTGTTCGTGGCAGGCACGGACGGCGACCAGTTGCAGCTGATCGACGCAGGGACCGGCAGCCCGGCGTTAGCCTCACGGAACAGCGTTAGCCTCAGGGAACAATGCAGGCGAGCGTGATGACGGCGGTGCGGCCGGCGATGACGGTCGCTGACGCCGGCTGCGAGCACGGCAGTTCCCGCTGCCTGGCGCCGTCCACCTCGATGATGTCCGGCGAACGGCCGGACACCTGGTACCGGCCGGGCGCCAGCGCCACGGAAAACCTCCCCGAGGCCCCGACCTCGACCGTGACCGGCCGGTGCCCGGCCGCGGTGAAGGTCACCGTGCCGGGGATGGGACGCTCGCCTGGCTGCTGGCCGCCCGGACCCATCGGGCCGCCCTCCATCACCAGCCTTCCGGCGAGGTGGCCCGTCGCGGGCGCCTGCGTTCCGGCCGTGGCGCACCCGGCCAGCAGCACCCCGGTCAATCCCAGCCCCGTCACCAGCACTCTGGCCAGCATGCAGGTCCTTGCCTGATCCATGTTTCCCCCTCATCCCCGGTAACCGCCCCTTTGGACGCGCCCGCCGGGCCGGCGGTTCCCGGGATCAGACCGGCGAGGCCTGCGGCTGCCCGGCGGGCTCGCGGAGCAGCGGGAGGAGGATGGCGAATCGCGTCATGCCCGGCCAGCTGGTCACGATGATGCAGCCGCCGTGCGCGGCGACGACCGCGTCCACGATGGCCAGGCCGAGGCCGGTGCTCTTCCCGGCCGCGCTGGCCTCGCGGGCGCGCCCGGCCTCGCCGCGGGTGAACCGCTCGAACAGCTCGGGCAGCAGCTCGGGCGGGATGCCGGGGCCGTCGTCGGTGATGCTCAGCTCCACCCGCGGCCCGGAGGGCACCACGCCGCGCTGCACGGACGAGGCGCCGGCGGCGGTGTCCGGGGGAGTAGCGCCGAGGGCGAGCGCGACGCTGACGGTCGAGCCTGCCGGGGTGTGCTTGCCCGCGTTGCTCAGCAGGTTGGCCAGCACCTGGTGCAGGCGGTGCTGATCCCCTTCCACTAGCACCGGCTCGTCCGGCAGGTCCAGCCGCCAGCGGTGGTCGGCGCGGGCGACCCGGGCGTCGCTGGTCGTCTCGATGGCCAGCCGGGACAGGTCGACCGGCTCCCGCTCGAGCGGCCGTCCCGCGTCCAGCCGGGCCAGCAGCAGGAGGTCGTCGACCAGGACGCCCATCCGCTCCGACTCCGACTGGATCCGCCGCAGCGCGTGGACGACGTCCTGCGGCACCGGGCCGCGGTGCCGCAGGGCCAGCTCGGAGTAGCCGCGGATCGCCGACAGCGGCGTGCGCAGCTCATGGGAGGCATCCGCGGCGAACCGGCGCAGCCGGGCCTCGCTGGCCGCACGCCGGCCCAGCGCCCTCTCGACGTGATACAGCATCCGGTTGAACGCGGCCCCGACCCGGCCCACCTCGGTCCGCGGGTCGCTGTCCGGCACCCCGCTCGGCAGCGACACCTCGCCTTCGTCAAGCGGCAGCTCGGCCACCCGGGCCGCGGTGGCCGCGACCCGGCGCAGCGGGCGCAGCGACAGCCGGACCAGGGCCGTACCGAGCACGCCGGCCAGCAGCAGCACGGAGGGGACGACGATCAGCCCGGCCAGCGCCACCTGGCGCAGGGTGCTCTCCACGCTGTCCAGCGGGAGCCCGGTGATCAGGATGTCACCGTCGCGTCCCATTGTCGCGGTCAGCCGGTAGTCGTCGCTGAGCGACGTGAGGTGCACGCTGTAGGCGGCACTCGGCCAGGGCGGCGGCCGGTACGCCGACGCCTGGTACACGGGCAGCGCCATGATGGCCTTCGTGTCGGCTGCCGACAGATGGCATGTCTGGCTGCTCGCGCCGTTGACGATGCCGCAGTTGGTGATCTGGCCGTCCTTGAGCCGCACGCCCAGCATCCCCTGCGGCTGCCCTTGGGTGCAGGAGGGGCCGTTGGGCGGCGGCTGGTAGTCGGCCAGATGGGCGCCAGGCTGATTCCAGCCGCCGCCCTGGCCGCCAGGCTGACCAGTGGTGTCCTGGCGGGAATTCTCCATGCAGCCGGCATAGGTGTCGCTGGCGCTGCGCAGCTGCGCGTCGAGCGCGGAGACCATCGAGCCCCGGATGGCCAGGAAGGTGACCACGCCGATGATGGCGCACGCGCCGGCGAGCAGCAGCAGGACGCCAGCGATCAGCCGGGCGCTGAGTGTCCGGCCCGACCAGAAGACCACCCACCTCGTCCACGGCCGGTTCCCGCCATCCCGGCTCCTGGCGGACATCAGCCAGCGGGCTTCAGGACGTATCCGACGCCGCGGACCGTGTGGATGAGCGGCACCCGCCCGGCGTCGATCTTCTTGCGCAGGTAGCTGATGTACAACTCGACGACGTGCGCCTGGCCGCCGAAGTCGTAGTTCCACACCCGGTCCAGGATCTGCGCCTTGGACAGCACCCGCCTGGGGTTGCGCATGAGGAACCTGAGCAGCTCGAACTCGGTCGCGGTCAGGTCGATGAGCTCGCCGTCCCGGCGGACCTCACGGGCGTCCTCATCCATGGTCAGGTCCCCGACGACCAGCGATCCCTCGGTCTGCGCCCGGGTCAGGTTGGCCCGCCGGAGCAGGCCGCGCAGCCTGGCCAGCACCTCTTCCAGGCTGAACGGCTTGGTGACGTAGTCGTCGCCGCCGGCGGTGATGCCCGCCACCCGGTCTTCCACCGCGTCCCGGGCGGTCAGGAACAGCACGCACACCTGCGGGATCTCGGCCCGGAGCCTGCGCATGACTTCCAGGCCGTTGAAGTCCGGGAGCATGATGTCGAGCACCACCGCGTCGGGCCGGAACTCGCGCGCGGTCCGCACCGCCTCGGCGCCGCTGCCCGCGGTGACGACGTTCCAGCCTTCGTAGCGCAGCACGCTGGCCAGGAGTTCGGCCAGGCTGGGCTCGTCGTCGACGACGAGCACGCGCACCGGCGTGCCGTCCGCCCGCTGGATGCCGGCGTTACGCCCGCTGGCGGCCTGCGCGGGGCCGTGGTTCTCCATGTCTGTCAAGCTTGCCATTCTCGGTCGGATCTGTACCTACGTATGCCCAGGGCGAGCGTTCCTTCTCAGGTTCTCATTCCATGCGAATAGTGTAGGGCCCAGGTCAGAATCAGCTATGAATCAGCTCTGAAGGCTCGCGAAGCACCCGGGTCCACGATGGCCAAGGGGGATCAGCTGGCCAGGATCAGCTGGCACCCAGGACGCGTTCGAGCTTGGAACCCGCGGCCGACCGTCTCGCGCCGGCCTCGCGCAGCACCTTGCCGACGGTCTCGAGCCTGGCCGCGGCCTCATCGCCGGGGGAGATGACCTCTACCTCGATCTCGCGCCAGATCATCGGCTCATTCTCCGTCTCGCCGAACCGGATGGCGGTCACCCGGTCGTCCGCCACCTCGACCTGGGCGTCTCCCTTCGGCCCGGCCAGTGTCACCACGGTCCGTTCGGTATCCAGGATGGCGACGGGATGCAGGCGCTGGCCTGCCGTGATGTCCTCGACCTGAGCGGCGAGCCGGGCCGGCACGCTGTCCGTCTCGCCCTCGTCGAGCGGCGCGTGCAGCTCCTGCCTGGTGTCCTTGCGCACCGGCAGCTTGAGGTGCCAGCCCTCGTCGCTGCCGCCTACGCGCCGCCGTAGCGTGATCTTGTGCTGGATGAGGTCGAAGTTCTCGGTGTCGAAGTACGTGGCGCTCAGGTAGATGCGCTTCGGCTCTGCCCTGCCCAGGTCGGGCAGCACGAAGTCGGCGTCAGCGTCGTATTTCTGCTCGGTTTCCAGGTGGTCGCCCCTGCTGCTCGTCACGCCTCCAAGGCTACGCGTGGTAGACCACGAACCTCGTGGCGGGCCGCTCGATCAGCAGCGCGCCGCGGCCCGGG
>Ga0335082_10007621_pt1 | contig 11742 bp, 5 predicted proteins | sample Lox_Sample_41_FD_206718 | JGI IMG/M metagenome (GOLD analysis project Ga0335082, IMG submission 206718) | Soil microbial communities from Loxahatchee National Wildlife Refuge, Florida, United States - Lox_Sample_4.1 | ecosystem: Environmental > Terrestrial > Soil > Wetlands | place: USA: Florida...
TGGATGCGGCGTCGGGCAGCGACCCGTCGGCGCAGTTCGCCGCGGTGCGCGCGCTCGCGCAGCTCGACGGCGACGACGTGCGCACGACCATGCTCACGACGCTCAAGTCGACCGACCCTCGCCTCGTGTCCGCGGCGACGATGTGGTTCTCGTCGCACGCCGATCAGACCGCGGTCCCCGAGATCGCCGCGCTCCTCAAGACGGCGTCGCCCGACACGCAGAGCTCGCTCGTGTCCGTCCTCTCGAGCATCGGCGGCGACGACGCGCGGAAGGCGGTCGCAGCGGTCGCCCGCGCGCCGGGTTCGAGCCAGGCTGGCGCGCTCGGGAGCCTCGCGAACATGCCCGGCGGCCGCGAAGAGGCGCGCCGCATCGCGGTGTCGATCGCGAAGGGCGGCGGACAGAACGTCGGCACCGCAATCGCGGTCCTCTCCCAGGACGACAGCTCCGAGGCACGCGACGCGATGCTCAACATCGCGCGGGGCGGAGGCAACTACGCGTCGAGCGCGATGAGCTCGCTCGCGCGGCGCGGCGATGCTGCGTCGATGCGCGCGCTCGACGACATCGCTCGCACGGGCCGAACGCCCGAGGTCCGCAGCGAAGCCATCTCGGCGCTCGCGTCATCGGGCGATCCGAAGGCGACGCCGATGCTCGTTTCGGCGGCGCTCGACAAGGATCCCTCGGTCCGGCGCGCCGCGATCTCCGGGCTCGGGCGAAACGGCGGAGAGAGCGCGGAGCGAGCGATCCTCGCCGCGACGAGCGACACCGACGAGACGACGCGCGCGACGGCGATCCGGTCGCTCGGCGTGCTCCACACCGAGCGCGCGACGCGCGAGCTCGAACGGATCGCGACCGGCGGCACCGACGACGCGACGTCCGCGTTCTCGGCGCTCGCTTCGAATTCGCCGCAGCGCGCCGCGGCGATCGCCGATCGCGCGATGAGCTCCACCTCCCCGGAGCTCCGGCAGATGGTCGTGCAAAACGCGTCGTCGTTTCCTGCGGACGACGCGCGCCGGCTGCTCGGGTCGGCGCTCCACGACTCGAGCGACGCCGTCGCGACCGCCGCCGTGAACGGCCTCTCGAACCTCGGAGGCGACGCCGCGCAGCAGTCGCTGCTCGATCTTCTCTCGTCGAACGCGTCCGACTCCGTCAAGCGCGCGGCCGCCGACGCGCTCGCGGGCTCCGGCAGCGACATGGCCGCGCAGCACGCGGCGCTCATCGAGCGCTACAAATCGAGCGACTCCGAGAACGTCAAGCAAACCGAAGACGAAGACCTGGACTGAGCGCCCTCGGTGCGCAACGCTTGGTGCGTGCGCATCGCCCCGCTCGTCTTCGCTTTCGTCGCCGTGGCCGCAGGGTGCGGCTCGCGGACCGGTCTCCTCGTGCCGCCGCCGGACGCGGCCGTCCTCGAGCAGAGCGGCAAGCTCGACCTCCTCTTCATGATCGACAACTCCGGGTCGATGGGCGACAAGCAGGAGCTCCTGCGCGAGGCGATCCCCGATCTCATCGATCGGCTCCTCGAGCCCAAGTGCATCGACGACCAGGGCGACATCCTCGCCGACTCGAGCAACGGCGCGTGCAGCGTCGGGCACCTCGAGTTCAAGCCGGTGCCGGACATCCACATCGCGATCGTCACGTCGTCGCTCGGCGGCATGGGGTCGGACGTGTGCGACCCGAACGCGCCGAACCCGCTCGACCCCACGCTCAATCGCCACAACGACGACCAGGGCCACTTGATCAACCGCACGAGCGACGAGGACAAGGCGCTCCCCGCGGCGCAGCCGTCGGATTTTCTCGCGTGGTTCCCGGACGTCGACCAGAACCGCGGGAACCCGCCGCCGCCGGTCAAGGCGATCAGCGATCCGAGCGAGCTCGTCACGTCGTTCCAGAGCCTCGTCGGCGGCGTCGGCGAGTTCGGGTGCGGCATCGAGGCGCAGCTCGAGAGCTGGTACCGCTTCTTGATCCAGCCGGATCCGTACGCGCAGATCATCGACAACGACGGCGTCGTCGTGGCGAGCGGCATCGACGAGACGGTCCTCCAGCAGCGTCACGATTTCTTGCGGCCGGACTCGCTGCTCGCGATCATCGACGTGACCGACGAGAACGACTCGCAGGTCGATCCCGGCGCGCTCGGCGGGACGGCGTGGACCTACGAGAACTCGACGTTTCCGACGTCGCCGACGGGCGGACCGCCGCGCGCGACGAGCGCGTGCGCGACGACGCCGCTCGATCCCGCGTGCATGCCGTGCCCCGCGGCGCCGCCCGGCGATCCCGCGTGCGCGCCGAACGGCGGCTACTACACGCTCGACGAGAGCCCGCTCAACGTGCGCAGCTTCCACATGCGACAGCGCTTCGGCGTCGACCCGCAGTACCCGATCCAGCGCTACATCGACGGCCTCAGCTCGGCGATGGTGCCCGACCGGAGTGGCGAGCACCCGAACGGGAGCCCGGGCTACGTCGGCAAGAAGAACTGCACGAACCCGATCTTCGCGACGAGCCTGCCGACGAGCGCGGCGTCGGATCTGTGCAACCTGCCGCGCGGGCCGCGGAGCCCGGACCTCGTCTTCTTCGCGCTCATCGGCGGCGTGCCGCACCAGCTCCTGCAAGTCGATCCGACGAACCCGGACAGCCCGCAGAAGAACGTGCTCACGGACGCGGACTGGCTCAAGATCCTCGGCAAGGATCCGCTCTCGTACGACTTCACGGGGCAGGATCCGCACATGCTCGAGTCGACGGAGCCGCGGCCGGGCCTTCCCGGGCCGGACGCGCCGAACGACGCGGACCCGGCGATCGGGCGCGACTGGACGACGAGCGGAAATTTCCTCGAGTACGCGTGCACGTTCGAGCTCGCGACGCCGCACGACTGCAACGATCCGCAGTACGCGTCGTTCTGCGATTGCCCGCCCGGGCTCGCGACGCCGCCGCCCGTCTGCGACACGACGACGCCGACGTTGCAGCTCAAAGCAAAAGCCTACCCCACCATCCGCGAGCTCGTCCTCGCTCGCGAGCTCGGCACGCGCGCGACGGTCTCGTCGCTCTGTCCGATCCACATCAAAGAATCGCAACCCAACGATCCGCTCTATGGTTATCGCCCCGCCATCGCCGGCATCATCGACGGGCTGCGCCGCGGGCTGATTCATTAAACTCGAACGGATCGGACGCATACGGCCCGATCCGTTCGTTTTGCCTGATCAGCGAAGAATCAGGACTTCTCCGATTGCGGCTTCACCGCAATCGTCCGCGGCTTCTCGCTCGCTTTCTTCGGGACCGTGACGGTGAGGACGCCATCTTTCAGATCGGCTCCCACCTTCTCGACGTCCGCGCTCTCGGGGAGCGTGAAGATGCGCGCGAAGCTGCCGTAGCTTCGTTCGTATGCGTAGTAGGTGTGGCCGGGCTCCTTGTGCTCGGCTTCTCGTTTGCCTCGGATCGTCAGCCGATTGCCGCTGACTTGAACCTCGAGGTCTTTTTCTTTCAGGCCGGGAACGTCCGCTTGGAAGACGTACGCCTCAGGCGTGTCCTTCACGTCGAACGCCGCTACGAGCTGATCTTCGTTGCTGCCGAAGTACGGCAGCGACGGGCTCATCTCACGAAACGGGTCCCACGAAAGGAGCGCGCGCATGACGCGCCACGGCTCCCACTCGGTGCCACGGCTCTGCTGCTGCGTCTGCGGCAGGTCGCCATTGCGACGAACCGCAATGTTGCCGGTGGCCATGATGTTCACTCCATTTCTTCTACGAAGGTGCGTCCGCGCCACGCGATCGCAAGTCAGCCGTCGCGAATCCGCCGTGACGCTTGACCCACTCGCCGGTGAAGGCCGCGCCGAAGAGGAAGATCTGCGCCGAGTAGTGGACCCACAGCAGAAGCACGACCATGGACGCGGCGTCGCCGTACGTCGCGGCGATCGCGGCGTGCGAGAGGTACCAGCTGATGGCGTACGCGCCGGCCGAGAAGAGCGCGGCCGTGACGGCGCCGCCGAGGAGCGCGTGGCGCCACGCAAAGCGCGCGCTCGTGAGCAATCGGAAGAGCGCGGCGAAGAGCGCGGTGCAGACGACGATCGAGCCGACGCCCTCGGTCAGCTTCCAGCCCATCGGCGTGCGGAGGCCGAGCTTCATCGTCGCCGCGTCGAAGGCGAGCTTGAGCGCGACGAGCGCGACGAGCACGAGGCCGGTGCCGAGGACGAGGCCGAAGTTGAAGAGGCGTCGCGCGAGGGCCTGCCGGAGCCGCTGCAAGAACGACTGCGACGGCGGCTCGGGCAGGCTCCACAAGTGATCGAGCGCGCTCTCGAGCTCGTTGAAGAGCCGCGTCGAGGCGTAGACGAGGACGAGGCCCGCGAGCGCGCCGCGGAAGCCCGCGCCCGGCCGCTCGACGCGCGCGATGAGCGCGCCGATCGTGCTCGCGCCGCTCGCGCCGACGTAATGCGCGAGGTTCTCGAGCAGCGTGGCGCGCGCGAGGCGCTGGCTCGTCACCAGGCCGGCGACGTCGAGCGCGATGACGAGCAGCGGGGCGACCGAGAGCATCGCGTAGAACGCGATCGCGCCGCCGAGGAGCCGACCCCCGCGACGCGAGAACGTCGCCCACGTGTCCTCGAATAGCTCGCGCATCCTTCCCCGTTATATGGCAACGGGGCGCTGCGTGCTCCGCGGCGGCGGGACGAGCTCCTCCGCGTGGCGCTCGGGGTCGAACGAGAGGTACACGATGGGCGTCGTGAAGAGCGTGAGCGCCTGCGACACGATGAGCCCGCCGACCAGCGTGAGGCCGAGCGGCTTGCGCAGCTCCGAGCCCATGCCGCCGCCGATCGCGAGCGGGAGCGCGCCGAGGAGCGCGGCGAGCGTGGTCATCAGGATCGGGCGAAAGCGCAGGAGGCAGGCCTCGTAGATCGCGTCGCGCGCGGAGAGGCCGCGATCGCGCTCGGCCTCGATGGCGAAGTCGACCATGAGGATCGCGTTCTTCTTCACGATGCCGATGAGCAAGAGGATGCCGATGAGCGCGATGACGCTGAACTCGACGTGCATGACGAGCAGCGCGAGGAGCGCGCCCATGCCGGCCGACGGGAGCGTCGACAGGATCGTGATCGGGTGGATCCAGCTCTCGTAGAGGACGCCGAGCACGATGTAGACGGTGCAGAGCGCGAAGGCGACGAGGATGGGCTCGCTCGCGAGCGAGGCGGTGAAGACCTGGGCGGTGCCGGCGAACTCGCCGCGCACGCTCGCCGGCAGCCCGATGGCGGACGACGCGTGCTGGATCGCCTCGACCGCGTCGCCGAGCGCCTTGCCCTCGGCGAGGTTGAACGACAGCGTCACGCACGGAAATTGGCCCTGGTGCGTCACCGCGAGCGACGTCGCGCGCTCGCTCACCTTGGCGATCGCGGGGAGCGGGACGAGGCTCCCGGCGGTCGGCCCTTGCGTCGCGCGGAAGTAGACGCGGTCGAGCGACTCGGGGTTTTGGTAGTCGGGCTTCACGTCGAGGACGACGTGGTACTGGTTGAGCGGCGAGTAGATGATCGCGACCTGTCGCTGGCCGTAGGCGTCGTAGAGCGTGTCGTCGATGGCCTGCGCGCTCAGGCCGAGGCGCGAGGCGGTGTCGCGGTCGACGTCGACGTCGAGCTGGAGGCCCGCGGTCTCTTGGTCGGTCGCGACGTCCTTGAGCACCGGCTCCTTGCGGAGCGCGGCGAGGAGCTTGGGCGCGTAGGTGCGGAGGTCGGCGAGGTTCGCGCTGCGAAGGACGTACTGGAACTGCGTGCGCGTGGAGCGACCGCCGACGCGCATGTCCTGGTGCGACTGGAGGTAGAGCTTCATGCCGGAGACGCCGGCGAGCTCCTTGCGGAGGCGCGCGACGACCTCGTCGGCGCTCGCCTTGCGTCCCGGCTTCGGCTTGAGCGCGATGAACATCGTGCCGGTGTTGAGCGTGCCGCCGAAGGTGCTGCCGATGAACGCGACGAAGCGGTCGACGTCCTTGTCGCGCGCGACGATCGCGTTCACCTCCTCGGTGCGCTTCTTCATCGACTCGAACGAGACGTCTTGCGGCGCGTCGGCAAAGCCCATCAAAAGGCCGGTGTCCTGCTGCGGGAAGAGTCCCTTCGGGAGGTACACGAAGAGCGCGACGGTGAGCGCGACGGTCGAGAGCGTCACGGCCTGCATGAAGCGCCGGTGCGCGAGCGCCCAGCGGAGGCACACGTCGTAGACGTGCACCATCCACTCGAACGCGCGCTCGGAGAAGGCGTAGAGCTTGCCGTGCCGGACGCCGTGCTCGGGCCGGAGGAGGCGCGCCGTCATCATGGGCGTGAGCGTGAGCGAGATGAGCGCCGAGAGCGTGATCGCGATGGAAAGCGTGACGGCGAACTCGCGGAAGAGCCGGCCCACGAGGCCGCCCATGAAGAGGATCGGGATGAACACGGCGAGGAGCGACGCCGTGATCGAGACGATGGTGAAGCCGATTTGTTTCGCGCCCTCGAACGTCGCCTCGAGGGGCGGCTTCCCCGCCTCGACGAGGCGCGCGATGTTCTCGGTGACCACGATGGCGTCGTCGACGATGAACCCTGTCGAGATGGTGAGCGCCATCAGCGACAGGTTGTCGATGGTGAAGCCGCACAGGTACATGACCGCGAACGTGCCGACGAGCGCGAGCGGGACGACGACGCTCGGGATCGACGTCGCCCGCCACGAACGCAAGAACGCGAACACCACGGCGATGACGAGGATGACCGCGACGGTGAGCGCCGTCTCGACGTCGTGCACGGAGGCCTCGATGGTCTGCGTGCGGTCGATGACGATGTTCACGTCGATGTCCGAGGAGATCGACTTCGCGAGCTGCGGCATGATCGCGCGGACGCGCGCGTTGGTCTCGAGGATGTTCGCGCCGGGCTGACGGCGGATGATGAGGAGCACCGCGCGCGTCCCGGTCTCCCAAGCGGCGGTGCGCTCGTTCTCGACGCTGTCGGTCACGTCGGCCACGTCGCCGAGCTTGACGATCTCGTTTCCGTTTCGCGCGAGGACGAGCTCGCGGAAGCCCGCCGCGGTCGAGAGCTGGTCGTTGGCGCCGACGATGCGCGCGCGCACCGGGCCGGCGAGCGTGCCCTTGGGCGACGCGGCGGTCGCGCTCGTCACCGCCGCGCGCACGTCCTCGTACGAGAGGCCGCTCCCAGCGAGCGCGATGGGATCGAGGCGCACGCGCACCGCCGGCTGCTGCCCGCCGCCGACGTTCACCTGGCCGACGCCCGGCACCTGCGCGACGCGCTGCGCGAGGATCGTGTTGGCCTGCTCGAAGACGCTCGCGAGCGGCACCGTCTTCGACGTGAGCGACACGACCATGATGGGCGAGTCGGCCGGGTTGATCTTGCGGTACGTCGGCCGCGCCGGCATGTCCGCGGGGAGCTCGCCGGTCGCCGCGGCGATCGCCGCCTGCACGTCGCGCGCGGCCGCGTCGACGTCGCGGGCGAGGTCGAACTGAATCGTGATCTGCGCGACGCCGAGCGTGCTCGACGACGTGATCTCGCTGACGCCCGCGATGCGTCCGAACCGGCGCTCGAGCGGCGTCGCGACGGCGGACGCCATGGTCTCCGGGTTCGCGCCGGGGAGGAGCGCGGTCACCTGGAGCGTCGGGAAGTCCACCTTGGGAAGCGGCGCGACGGGGAGCTGCAGGTACGCGAGGACGCCCGCGAGGAAGATCGCCGCCGCGAGGAGCGACGTCGCGACGGGCCGGCGGACGAACGGCGCCGAGATGCTCACGACGCGGGCTCGACGGCGGGGCGCCCGAACGCGCGGCGGATGCGCGGCCCGAGCCCGCGGAGGCCGTCCATGTAGAGGTAGACGATGGGCGTCGTGTAGAGCGTCAGCACCTGCGAGACGAGGAGGCCGCCGACGATCGCGATGCCCATCGGCCGCCGCAGCTCGGAGCCCGTGCCGGTTCCGAACGCGAGCGGCACGGCGCCGAGGAGCGCCGCCATCGTCGTCATCATGATCGGCCGGAAGCGAAGCAGGCACGCCTGGTGGATCGCCTCCGTCGGCGACAAGCCTTGCTCGCGCTCGGCCTCGATCGCGAAGTCGATCATCATGATCGCGTTCTTCTTCACGATGCCGATGAGGAGCACGATGCCGATGAGCGCGATGACGTCGAACTCGGAGCCCGCGACCATGAGCGCGAGCACCGCGCCGACGCCCGCGGACGGGAGCGTCGAGAGGATCGTGATCGGGTGGATGAAGCTCTCGTAGAGGACGCCGAGGACGATGTAGACGGTGATGATCGCGGCGAGGATGAGGAACGGCTCGCTCGCGAGCGACGTGACGAACGCCGCGGCGGTGCCCTGAAAACCCGCGCGGATGCTGCCGGGGAGGCCGATGCGCTCCTCCGCGCGGTGCACCGCCTCGATCGCGCCGCCGAGCGACGCGCCCGGCGCGACGTCGAACGACAGCGTGACCGACGGAAACTGCCCTTCGTGTGGCACGACGACCGGCGCCGGCTGCGACTCGAAGTGCGCGAACGACGAGAGGGGCACGAGCGACGGCGTGCCGCCCGGCGGCGCCACCGAGTCCACGTAGATGCGCTCGAGGACGCTCTCGTCTTGTTTGAGCTTGGGGTCGAGCTCGAGGATCACGCGGTACGTGTTGAGCTGCGTGAAGATGATCGAGACCTGGCGCTGGCCGAACGCGTCGTAGAGCGTGTCGTCGATGGCCTGCGCGCTGATGCCGAACCGGCCCGCCGTGTCGCGATCGATGACGAGCGTCGCGCCGTTTCCGGCGGGCTTGGCGTCGCTCGAGACGTGCGCGAGCTCGGGCGACTTCGCGAGCTCGTCCTCGAGGCGCTTCGACCACGTCGCGAGCTCGGCGGCGTTCGCGTCCTCGAGCGTGTACTGGAACGCGGTGCCGCTGACGCGCGCGTCGATCTGGAGGTCCTGCACGCTCTCGAGGTGGACGACGATGCCCGATACCGACGCGAGCTCGCGCCCGAGGCGCGCGGCGATCTCGTCGGACGAGTGCTTGCGCGCGCCGTGGGGCTTGAGCGTGATCGACAAGCGGCCGCTCGTCGCGGTCTCGTTCGTCCCGTCCGAGCCGATGAACGACGCGACGTTCGACACGTCCTCGTCCTTGCGCACGATGTCCGCGACGCGCTGCTGGAGATCCATCATGCCGTCGAACGACGTCCCGGACGCGGCCTCCGTGACGCCGACGATGGTCCCGGTGTCCTGCCGCGGGAAGAAGCCCTTCGGCACGACCCAGAAGAGCGCGGCGGTGAGGCCCGCGGTCGCGATCGTCACGAGCAGCGTCGTCCTCCGGTGCGCGAGCACCCAGCGAAGGCCGCGATCGTAGACGCGGACGAGCGTGCCGTAGCCCTTGGCGCGCTCGGCTTCGGCCTTGGCGTGCTCGGTGCGGAGGAGGCGCGCGGTCATCATCGGCGTGAGCGTGAGCGAGAGAAGCGCCGAGACGCCGATGGACACCGCGAGCGTGACGGCGAACTCGCGGAAGAGCCGCCCCACGATGCCGCCCATGAAGAGGAGCGGGATGAGCACGCAGACGAGCGACACGGTGAGCGAGACGATCGTGAAGCCGATTTGCTTCGCGCCCTTGAGCGCGGCTTCGAAGGGCGTGAGGCCGGCCTCGGCGAACCGCGCGATGTTCTCGACCATCACGATCGCGTCGTCGACGACGAAGCCCGTCGCGATGGTCAGCGCCATGAGCGACAGGTTGTTCAGGCTGAAGCCGACCAGGTACATCACGCCGAACGTGCCGACGAGCGAGAGCGGCACGGCGATCGCGGGCACGGCCGTCGCGCGGAGATCGCGCAGGAACAGATAGATGACGAGGACGACGAGCCCGATCGTGAGGAGCAGCGTCATCTCGACGTCCTCGACCGACGCGCGGACGGTCTCGGTGCGGTCGGAGATCGTTCGCACGGTGACGCCCTTCGGCATCGACGCGCCGAGCATCGGCAAGAGCGCCTTCACGCGCTCGGCGACCTCGATGACGTTGGCGCCGGGCTGGCGCTGCACGTTGACGAGCACGGCGCGCGTCCCGTTCGACCACGCGGCGAGCTCGGCGTTCTCGACGCCGTCCTCGGCCGTCGCGACGTCGCTCAGCCGAACCGGCGCGCCGTTCTTGTAGGCGATGACGATCGGGCGGAACGCGGCGGCTTCGGTGAGCTGGTCGTTCGTCTGGAGGGTGAAGTCGCGGCGCGGGCCGTCGATGTTGCCCTTGGCCTGGTTGACGTTCGACGCGGCGAGCGCGAGGCGCACGTCCTCGAGCGTGAGCCCGCTCCCCGCGAGCTTCTCCGGGTCGACGCGCACGCGCACGGCGGGCTTCTCGGCGCCCGCGAGCGTGACGAGCCCGACGCCGGCGACCTGGGAGATCTTCTGCGCGAGGATCGAGTCGGCGTAGTCGTCGACCTTTTGGAGCGGCAGCGTGGACGACTCCACGCTCAGCGTGAGGATGGGCGTGTCGGCGGGGTTACTCTTGCTGTACGTCGGCGGCGCGGGGAGCGTGCGCGGGAGCACGGCCGACGCCGCGTTGATCGCCGCCTGCACGTCCTGCTGCGCGGCGTCGATGCTGCGGTCGAGATCGAACTGGAGCGTGATCTGGGAGCTCCCGAGGCTCGAGACCGACGTCATCTGCACGAGCGACGGCACCTGACCGAATTGTCGCTCGAGCGGCGTCGTGACCGACGAGGCCATCGTGTCGGCGCTCGCGCCGGGGAGATACGTGGAAACTACAATCGTCGGGTAGTCGACCTGGGGGAGCGCGGCGACCGGCAACTCGCGGAAGGCGAGGATGCCGACGAGGAGCAGCCCGACGGTGAGGAGCGTCGTCGCGATCGGGCGCCGGATGAACGGCTCCGAGATGCTCACCGCTTCGCCTCGCGCGCGGCCGGCGCGTGCGCGGCGACCTTGGCGCCGGGCTTGAGCTGGTCTTGCCCCTCGATGACGACGCGCTCGCCGGCCGTGAGGCCCTTGGTGACGATGGCGCGATCGCCCTCGACCTCGTTCGCCGTCACCTCACGCTCGCTCGCGTGGTCGGTCGTGTCGACGACGTAGACGAACGTGCCGTTCGGCCCGTGCTGCACCGCGACCGCCGGCACGACGAGCGCGCCGTGCTTGACGTCGAGCTCGATGCGCGCCTTGACGAACTCGTTCGGCCAGAGCGCGCGCCGCGGGTTGTCGAGCACGGCGCGGAGGCGGATGGTCGCGGTCTGCTGGCTCACCTGATTGTCGATCACGGTGAGCGTGCCGCGGCCGAGCTCTTTTCCGCCGTCGCGGCTCAGCACCGTGACCGGCGGCTTGCCGTGCATCTGCGCGGCGGCGACGGCGGCGAGGTCGTCCTCGGGGAGCGTGAACACGACCGAGATCGGATCGAGCTGGGTGACGACGACGATGCCGCTCGGATCCGCCGCGTGGACGACGTTGCCCGGATCGACGAGGCGCATGCCGGTGACGCCGTCGATCGGCGAGGCGATGTGCGCGTAGTCCACGTTGAGCGCCGCGCCGCTCATCTGCGCCTCGTCCTGCCTCACGGCCCCCGCGGCCGACTGCGCCGCCGCGCGCTGATCGTCGACCTGCTGCTGCGAGACGAGGCCCTCGCGCTGGAGGTCCATGTCGCGCTGGAGCGTGATCTCGGCGTTGCGGCGGTTGGCGTCGTCCTTGATGCGCGCGGCGGTGGCCTGCTGGAGCTGCACGGCGAACGGGCGCGGGTCGACGAGCGCGAGCGGGTCGCCTTTGTGCACGACCTGCCCCTCCTCGAAGAAGACCTTGTCGAGGCGCCC
>Ga0335082_10007624_pt1 | contig 11740 bp, 14 predicted proteins | sample Lox_Sample_41_FD_206718 | JGI IMG/M metagenome (GOLD analysis project Ga0335082, IMG submission 206718) | Soil microbial communities from Loxahatchee National Wildlife Refuge, Florida, United States - Lox_Sample_4.1 | ecosystem: Environmental > Terrestrial > Soil > Wetlands | place: USA...
CTCCGAAAGAAAGGCCCCGAGATAGACGTTGGTGTCAAGAAGATATTTCACCGATAAACGGTCCGAAAGCGACCTTCCTTGAGCAGTTTGTCGAGAGACTCTTGAACCTCTTGGTCCTCAAGGGTTTTTTGTAATGCCCTTTGGATGGCTTCCGTGTCTGTCTTCACGCTAAACAGCCGGCGGACTTTGTCAATCATCTCTTCATCTAGATTGTAAGTCTTCTTTTTTACCGTGGCTTTCATAATGACTCCCTACCTGTAGTATACGTACAAAATATCAATCTTATCCATACGCGTCAATATACGTTGTCTTCGGGAAGATTGAGTTGCCTATGGCGTTCGTTGTCCAAGCCGCTTCAAAAACCCTTCGTCATCAATGGTCTTTACAATGCTCGGATCCACCATCGAGGAAACGTCGGTTTTTAGTACCTCCGGCCGGGTGCGGCCCATTTCGGCGAGAATAGTTTTCATTCCCTCCAGCGTTGGGTACGGCAGGTCGGGAAGCGCACCTTTGAGGTAAGCGTAAGCGCTATCGAGCGTGCTGAGATCGGTCTTGGCATATTTTTTCAGAACACCAATCGTGGGCGCTTTTTGGGTCTTGAAGAAATGAATCGCCTCGACGGTAGCGCGGCCAAACCGTAAGATCGCATCGTGTTTCTCGCGCAGAATTTTTTGGCTCGTGATGACACCGCTGTGAGGGTAGGGAATGCGCTTGCTAGCGAGGTCGACCAGAACTTTAAATCCCATCTTGTCCGCCTGCTCAAGCTCCGTGGTGGTGATGACTGTAAATTGCGCCTGACCTTGCTGCATGGCGAGCATGCGCAGGTTCGTGGCTCCGATAACCCGAAGATTAACATCACGCTCAGGATCAAGACCGACGTTTCTTAGACCCAAGCGCATGGCGAAATCCGCCGATGTCGCCGCGGAATGATTCGCGCCGACCTTTCCTTTCAGATCCTCGACGCTCTTAATGCTCGACGCGGCCACGAGGTAATAGGGGAGAAAGACCTCGAGGCCCATGATCATGGTGGCATCCGCGCCACGCACCCGCGCGCTCGCCACAGCGGGCCCTGTGCCAGCCACCACTTGCAGCTCTCCGGCAAAGAGCGCCATGAGGGCTTTAGGCGTGCCCTCGATGTAGATAAGGTTCACGTCAAGGCCGTGTTTTTTGAAAAATCCCATGTCTTTGGCCACCCAGAGAACCGAAGAGGAGCCGGCATTCGGAGAAATGTAAACGAAATTGAGTCGCTCCTGGGCGGCAGCCTGCGCACCGATTTTCCACACGATCAAGGCCATGAATACGATTAAAATTGTTCGACGCATGGAAATTCTCTCCTTTTCATTTAATGTTCTGTTATAAGCTTGTCCGGCAGTTCGTCTTTGTCGTCTACTGATCGTGGAAAGTGCTGCGCGAGAATGCCTCCACAGCGTTCGATGGCCTTGCAAAACCCCTCGCAAGCGCTATTTGATTTCAAACCATTTGTGAGAATTCCGACAACCTCGTCCCAGGTGCCGGCTTGGACCTTATCGTTGATGCCTTGATCGGCGAGCACGACTACGCGCCGCTCTAAAAGCGAAGCGAAAATCAGGATCCCTGTGTGAGCTTTGGTGTAGTGAAGCCCGTGACCGGTGAACGCGGCGAGACTGCGAATATGAACGGCCTCGGTGATTCTCGCCCTCGGAATTATATGTCTCTTTATGCCCGGAACAGTACAAGCGATCAAACCAAGAATTGCGCCAACGACAGGCCAAAGCAAATAAATTTGTACTGGTCCCCAAGGATCTTGCCAGATGTACGCGGCCAGGGTTCCAAGAACTAGTCCGATAACGAGACCGGAGAGTTCTACTTCAGCGTAGCGGCCGCTTGCACTCACGAGCATCGGCACAATCTCGCCGGAGGTTTTTTTCTCCGCGGCCACGACTGCTTGTTGAATGCGCTCTTGTTCTTTGGCTGTAAAGAAAGTTTCTGCGTTCATCTTTTTACCAACTTCCTGACGCTCCCCCGCCACCAAAGCCCCCGCCCCCACCGCTGAAACCACCACCACCACCGAATCCGCCACCGCCAAATCCTCCGCCGGGAAATATACCGCCTCCCCAGCCGCCTCGTCGATAGCGCGAATTCCCTGTCCATTGGCTATGTGATGAAACGGCAGACATGGTGCTTCCAATGGCTCCCAGCACGGCCCCAAGAAGGATTGCTAAACCTAAAGCTAACCCGATTCCGGCTGCGCTCACTAGCGTCGCCACTAGACCAGCAACAGCTCCCCCAAACGCACCGCCTAACAGCCGTCGCTGCGCCATTCCTATAAACAGGGAGAGAAGTGCGGTTAGCGTCAGCACGGTAAATAAAGGCGAAACTCCTGAAGTATTGCGCCTTGTGCCTGCGCGGGCGTTTTTAGGAATCGGCTCACCTCGGGTGACACGCATTATGGCATCTAGTCCGGCTTCGATGCCGCCCGAGTAATCGTTTTCCCGAAAACGCGGCACGATAACTTCACGGATAATCCGGCTCGCAATGGCGTCGGGAAGGACGCCTTCGAGACCGTATCCGACTTCGATCCGGAGTTTGTGGTCATCGCGAACGATCAACAGTATTGCGCCATTGTCGAAACCTTTTTGGCCGATCTTCCATGCCTCAGCGACTCTGATACTAAAGTCCTCTAACGAGTCGCCTTGCAGGCTAGGAATTGTTAGAACCGCGATCTGATGACCGGTCTCGCGCTCAAAGGCCGCCAAACGCTCATCGAGAGCCTGCGCGCGATCGGAAGCTAAGATTCCGGCGAGATCGTTGACTCGACCCCGGAGTGGCGGAACTTCGAGAGCGAAAACAGCCCAGCTAACCGAGAGGATAAAGACGGCGACTAAGCCAGCGAAAAAGAATCGCGATTTGCGCAGTTTCATTTACCGCTTAGAACTTCACTTCAGGCGGTTTTGCAGCGCTCGGTTCGGCGCTGAAAGTTTCGCGAACTTTGAGACCGAGGAGGTAATTGGCCGTCAAATTAGTTGGAAAGTAGCGAACTGCCTTGTTGTATTCAGCAACGCTCTCGACATACCGCTTGCGCGCTACCGTAATGCGGTTTTCTGTACCTTCGAGCTGCGCTTGAAGATCGCGAAAGTTTTGGTTGGCCTTTAGATCAGGATAGCGCTCTACAACCACCATAAGGCGGGACAAGGCGCCGGACAGATTGCGTTGGGCGTCTTCAAATTTCCTGAAAGTTTCAGGATTGCTCAACGCGTTGGCATCCAGTTTGATCGAGGTCGCCTGGGATCTCGCTTCGATAACTTGCTGAAGTGTTTGCTGCTCGAATTGGGCCGCCCCCTTCACAGTGGCAACAAGGTTGGGAACCAGGTCGGCGCGTCTCTGGTATTGATTCTGAACCTCGCCCCAGGCGGCTTTCACGTCTTCGTCCAGTCCCTGGAGTTTGTTGTAGCCGCAGCCGGATACAACCAGCAGTATCGCTGAGGTGATAACGACGCAATAAAGAAACCGCGAGTTGTTTGTGCGCATCTATGTGGCCCCCGTCTTTTTTACAAGGAATGTAAGGCTGTCCGCCTGAAAGGGCAAGGGGGCCGCTTGTGCTATCTAGAAGAGGAATGAAGTTTAAGAAACAGAACGGGCCCGGAAAAAGGCTGGGCCCGTTTCGCAATTGGCAGAATTATGCAAGCAGAGGTGGGAGCTTATTCCCCTGATCCCACTTTGGGGCGCCAGGTATCAAAGCGCCGTTCCACTCGGGTTAGCAACTCCATACCTAGCATCCCGGTAAGCGCGAATACAAGAACGCCGACAAAGACCTTATCGGTTTGGAAGGTGGCGCCGGCAACTGTAATCATAAACCCAATGCCGGCGGTAGCGGCATAAAGCTCGCCTACCATAACGCCCACAATGGCCCTGCCCAGCCCTAGCCTCAAACCACTCAGGATGAAAGGAATGGTTGAAGGGAGCACGACACTCTTAAACACCATCCACTCTGAAGCGCCGAAGCTACGCGCGGCGGTGAGCAGGTTGTACGGCGTGGTTTTTACTCCGTCGCGGGCGTTGATCAATATGGGGAAGACTGCGCCAAGAAAGATAATACCGACCTTTGAGAGTATACCGATTCCCAACCAGATGATTACCAAGGGTAAAAGCGCCACGCGCGGGGTCGCATTCATTGCATTGATGAAAGGGTCGAATATGTAACTTGCCCTCTTGTACCAGCCGACCATAATCCCAAAGGGGACAGCGACAACAGCTGAAAGTAAATAGCCCCAGAAGAGTTCCACACCGCTAACGTAAAGGTCGTTGTATATTTCGCCAGAGCCAAATAGCTGAACCGCGGCGTTAAAAATGAGGGAAGGCGCGCTCATAAACATAGGATTGATCAATTGAAGGACATTCCCAACGAGCTCCCATATCAGTAAGAAGATCAAGACGGCTGCTGCTCCAAGAATTTTCTTTTCCTGGTTTAAGTAGAATTTGTAGAGTTTCGACGCTTCAGCGATCTTGATGTCAAGAAGCAACTCTTGAGCGGATTGCGTTTGATCAGCCATGATGGGTGTCCTTTCTTGGGTTATTTGTGGATTTGATATCGAATGATTCAGGGTCAATTTGGTCGTAATGAGACAACTTTGATTTTGCGATGAGACTCCGGAGCACCTTTACGAAGGTTGGGCCGACGGACTGAAGTTCGTGCAAGTGATGGAGTGCAAGTTTTTGGAGAAACTTCTCGCCGTCGCGGGTCAACTTCACCAATACGTGCCGGCGGTCGTCCGTAGCCCGCAAGCGGCAGAGAAAACCCCTTTCCACAAGTCGATCGATGAGCTCGACGGTGCTGTGATGCTGAAGCTGCATTCTTTCCGCCAGCGCGCGAATCGTCGGTTTCACGCCATCGGGTAGACCTCTTACGGCCAACAACAGCTGGTGCTGCTGCGGTTCTATTCCCACCTGGCGCGCGGCGTTTTCGCTGAAGCGGAGGAAACGGCGGATCTGGTAGCGGAATTCCGCCATGGCTTTGAAATCGGGTGGAGTAGGCGTTTGGCTCATATATATCGCTATACGATCCTATCGTTATGCGATATATATGATCATCCGCGAAATTTGTCAACTCGGTTTGGGAATGAACCACCTTAGTCGTGCTTCGAGCGAGATCGGCGATCGAGTATTTAAGCGATCGCGCGCTGAGCCTGGTCGAAGGGCTCCTATTGAATCCGAGCGTAAAGCGAGGAATCTTTCCTCAGCTTAGAGCACGCCCCGGTTTAAAATGAACCACTAGCGAAAGGCAAGGAAAAGCAAGGCTTTATTGACTTTGGCGGGTTTTTCCTTTAGACATTTAGCTTCAGGAAAAAATTATGAAGTATGCTGTGATTCGAACCGGCGGGAAGCAGTATCGCGTCAGCGAGGGCGATATTGTCAAAGTTGAGAAGCTCGCCGGCGAGGTGGGTGAAAAAGTAACGCTGGGGGATGTCTTATTTGTCGGTGGCAACGACGAGGTAAAGATCGGAGTGCCGACCGTTCCCGATGCCAAGGTGTTGGGTGAGATCTTGAGCCAATCCAAGGCAAAAAAGGTAATGGTCTTCAAGAAGAAGCGGCGCAAAAGCTACAGCCGCCAGCATGGTCATCGGCAGCATCAAACGACTTTGAAGATCACGGGCATCGAAGCGTAGTCAATTGAGAGGAATCACATAATGGCACATAAAAAAGCCGGAGGAAGTTCCCGCAACGGGCGAGACAGCCAGGGGCAAAGACGTGGCGTAAAGATTTTTGGTGGTGAGACGGTGCGGGCGGGCAACATTCTGGTCCGCCAGCTGGGGACTCGCATCCACCCGGGTAAAAACGTCGGCATGGGCCGAGACTTCACGCTGTTCGCTAAGATCGACGGCGTCGTTCTTTACGACCGGCTCGACAAGGAAAGAAAGCGGGTTAGCATCTTGCCCGGATAGAGCTTTTGCCGTGACAGAAAAGCCCCTTTCGGGGCTTTTTTTTTGCCTGGAGAAAAGTAATGATGACTAGCTGATGATCCCATGAAGTTCATCGATGAAGTGAAAATCCGCGTCATCGCCGGCGACGGCGGGCGCGGCTGCGTGAGTTTTCGGCGGGAAAAATTCGTTCCGCGGGGTGGCCCCAACGGTGGCAATGGCGGCCATGGAGGCGACGTGGTGGCGGAGGCTGACCCTCAGCTTACCACGCTTCTCGACCTGCGGTATCAGAAACAATACAAGGCCGGCCGTGGCGAGCATGGGATGGGCAAGGATTGCCACGGACGGCGCGGCGACGATCGAGTGATCAAGGTGCCGGTGGGCACGATTATCCGCGATGCCAAAACCGCGGAGTTGATGGCTGATCTGCAGACGGCCGGTGAACGAGTCGTGGTTGCCGCCGGCGGCAGAGGCGGAAAAGGCAACGCACATTTTGTTTCATCGACCCATAGAAGCCCCCGCTTTGCACAGCCCGGTGAACCGGGAGAAGATCGTGAGTTGGAGATCGAGCTGCGGCTTTTGGCGGACGTGGGAATCATCGGCCTCCCCAATGCCGGCAAGTCGACTTTGATCGCGGCGATCTCCGCGGTGCGGCCGAAAATTGCTGACTATCCCTTCACCACCCTCGTGCCCAATTTGGGCGTGGTTGGCTACGACGAGGGAAAGAGTTTTGTGGTGGCGGATATTCCCGGACTCATTGAAGGGGCTCACGAAGGTCAAGGGCTGGGGCACAAGTTCTTGCGCCATGTGACGCGGACCAGTTTATTGATTCATTTGCTTGACGCTTCCGCCATCGATGAAAATGATCTGCTGGCGCAATGGAAGACCGTCAATCGCGAACTGGAACTTTTTGACCCAGAGCTGGCGAAAAAACCACAAATCGTTGTGGCCAATAAGATCGACTTGCCGGATGGAAGGCAGAACGCCAAAATTCTAGCGAAGAAACTGCCCAAGGCTTACAAGCCGCTGCATGTGATATCCGCCGCGACTACAGAGGGAGTGCGGGCGCTGGTGCAGCATGTTGGAGCGATGCTGGAAAAGACCAAGCCCCAGCGTGAGATGGCTCGTGACGCAGCTGAATTATAAAAAGGAGATCCTGAGCCGCGCGCGCCGCGTCGTCGTCAAGATTGGGAGTCAAATCCTGTTTTCGGCGGCTGGAATCGAGGAGGCGAGACTCAAGGGATTGGTACGCGATCTGGCGGAATTACAGGACCAAGGCAAAGAAGTGATCGTGGTCAGCTCGGGAGCCATCGCAGCGGGCATGACGCGCCTAGGCCGAAAGGAACGGCCTAAAACCATCCCTGAGAAACAGGCTTTAGCCGCGGTCGGCCAGATCAAGTTGATGGCGCTCTATGAGACGTCTTTCTCCCGTTTCGAGAAAAGCGTCGCTCAGGTTTTACTCACTCATGAGGATTTGGCCAACCGGCAGCGCTATATCAACGCGAAGCATACATTTCAGATGCTGCTGGAATCGTCGATTATTCCGATCGTCAATGAAAATGATACCGTGGCCGTCGAAGAGGTGAAGTTCGGCGACAACGACCACCTTTCTGCGCTGGTGGCGACGATGCTGGGAGCCGATCTGCTCGTGATCCTCAGCGACGTCGAGGGCATCTACGATCGTGATCCGCGAGTACATAACAACGCCTGTCTTATGCCGCTCATCGAAGACATCAGGGAAGTTCGAGAAAAAATCGCCGGCGCGAGCCTAAGCACCTTCGGCACGGGTGGAATAGTTACGAAAGTCGGCGCTGCTGAAAAAGCTGCGGCCGCGGGGATTCCCACCGTCATCACCAGCGGTCTCCGAGCGGGGGCCATTGCGAGAGTCTTCAACGCGCAAGAAGAGATTGGAACGCTCGTGCTGCCGGAAGCGAATCGCTTAACCCACCGCAAGCATTGGATCGCCTACAATCTCAAGCCGGTGGGTGAGATTATCGTGGATCAAGGTGCTCACGAGGCGCTCATGCGCAAAGGCAAGAGCCTGCTTCCTTCGGGTTTGAAAGAGGTACGCGGAACGTTTGGCGTTGGGGAGTGCGTGCGTTGTCTTGATCTTCAGGGCCAGGAGTTTGCCCGCGGGCTGGTCAACTACAGCGCCCAGGAGTTGAATCAGATCAAAGGATTGCATACAAGCAAGATTGAAAAAGTGCTTGGTTACAAAGCCTACGACGAGATTATTCACCGGGACGATCTGGTATTACTGTGATGAAAACCACGGCCGTCAAAAAGGACGCACTGAAAGAAGAGGCTATCCGCCTCGCTAAACAGGCAAAGGCAGCGGCCCGGCGCCTGGCGCCGCTCTCGTCGGAGGAAAAGAATCGTGCTTTACGGCTGATGGCAGAAAAGCTTGAAGCCCAAAGCGCGTTCTTGGTTGAAGAAAACAAGAAAGATCTCGAGGGCGCGCGCCATGCGGGCGTTTCCACCGCGCTGCTCGATCGCATCGCGTTGAATCCAAGTCGCGTACAAGCGATGGCGAAAGGGTTACGCGACATTGTCGCTTTGCCCGATCCGGTGCATGAAATCGTCAAGATGTGGCGCCGGCCCAACGGCCTCCAAGTCGGGAAAATGCGCATCCCTCTAGGGGTAATCGGGATCATTTATGAAGCGCGTCCGAACGTCACCGCGGACGCCGCAGCGCTCTGTCTCAAATCCGGCAACGCGGTCATTCTTCGGGGCGGCAGCGAAGCTCATTCTTCCAATCAGGCGATCGGTGAAATTTTGCGCCAAGCCTGTGCTGAAACCCGCGTGCCGCAAAACGCAGTGCAAATCGTCCAGGTGAAAGATCACGCTCTGGTGAACGAGTTGCTTCAACTGGAGGATTACATCGATCTTATTATTCCTCGCGGCGGTGAGGAGTTGATTCGAGCCGTAGTGTCTCACTCGCGCATTCCCGTCATCAAACACTACAAAGGCGTCTGTCACGTTTATGTTGACGAAGGCGCGTCGTTGGAAATGGCGGAGCGAATCTGCATGAATGCCAAAGTGCAGCGGCCTTCCGTCTGTAACGCGATGGAGACTTTGCTGGTCCATGAAGCGATAGCGCCGAAGTTCTTGCCGGCGATGATCACGATGTTTAAAGCCGCGCGGGTTGAGATCCGCGGTTGCCAAAAGACCTGCGCGCTCATTCCCGGAATTACGAGAGCCACGGAAGCAGACTGGACGACCGAGTATCTTGATCTGATTCTCTCGGTTCGGATCGTCAAGGATATGGACGAAGCCATCGATCACATCGAGCGCTACGGATCCGAGCATACGGAAACCATCGTGACATCCAACTACGGAAAATCGAGGGAATTCATCGATCGCGTCAATTCTTCGGCGGTGATGGTGAACGCCTCCACGCGATTCAACGACGGCGGAGAATTAGGATTGGGTGCTGAGATCGGCATCAGCACGAGTAAGATCCACGCCTTCGGACCGATGGGGCTTGAGGAACTAACGACAACGAAGTTTGTTGTGTTGGGGGATGGGCAGATCCGGGAATGACCAGACCGCGTCGAACGCCCAATCAGTCTCGAATTGGTTTCAGGTTTCAGGTTCCGCCGAAGGACGGATCCGTCCGAAGCCATTTGGCGGATTCGGGTTTCAGGTTGACTCGAAACTCAAGACCCGGGACTCGAGACCTGTCAGAGATCGTTTCGCCTCGAACCGCGTGCGGTCTCTCCATGCGGGATCTGTCACCGAAAGGGTCGTTTTAGCTTCCCATGAGGATCGGGTTGTTTGGCGGCACCTTTGATCCGATCCATTGGGGTCATCTCCGTAGCGCCGAAGAAGTGCGCGAAGCGCTTTCGCTGGACCGCGTTCTTTTCATTCCAGCTTCGAAACCTCCGCACAAGAGTGGTCAAACCACTACACCGGCTCAAGACCGGCTTGCAATGGTGCGCCTGGCGGTCGCGACAAATCCTCACTTTGCCGTCTCGAAGGTCGAGATTCAGCGGCTTGGGATTTCGTATTCCATCGACACGCTTCGGTATTTTTCCAGCAAGAACAAGAGGGGAGATTCATACTATTTCATTCTTGGTTTCGACGCTTTTCGCGAAATCGGTACCTGGAAGGATTTCACGAAGATTTTTCCGCTCTGTCATTTTGTCGTAACCTCGCGACCTCAAAGTGGCGATTCCATTAGGCGAATTCCCGTTGCCGTGCGCAGGCTCTTTTGTTATGATTTTAAGGAGAAAATTTACCGGCACCGGAGTGGAACCGAACTTTTATTTGTGAAGCTCACGGACATTGCAATTTCAGCTTCTGATATTCGTAAACGCGTCAGGCAGAAAAGATCCATTCGTTATCTAGTTCCGCCGGAGGTAGAAACTTACATCCACAAACAACGCCTCTATCACGAAATTCGGGAGGAGCAATAACGAGTTTGGCAGCCCTCGATTCTTGGGAAAAAACTCTCCTCCTGGCCCGCTCTGCTTTGGAGAAAAAAGCCTGCGATCTGGTCGTGATGGAAGTTCGCGAGATTAGTTCCATCGCTGACTATTTCATCATCTGTTCCGGACGCTCGGATCGCCAAGTCCAAAGCATCGCGCAAGGAATCGAAAAGAATGAGGCCGGCATTTCTCCCCGATCGGTGGAGGGCGCAAGCCGTGGTCATTGGGTGTTGATGGATTTTTCCGATGTCATTGTGCACATCTTCTATGAGCCGGTGCGTGAATTCTACGATCTCGATGGACTGTGGGGTGACGCGCCCCGCATCGATTTGCCTGAGCCCTACTTTACACTCGCCGGGCAGTTTCAGACGGCCAACAGTCAATTATCCTAAACGCGTGCAGCCTATGGCACTTTCTTCGCGCGCTGGCGCGCATGCGCGCAAAGGCGCCGGAATCCGACAAGAAAGGAAAATCTTGTGAGCATAAAGCCGCCAGTGATCCTTATCATCTTGGATGGGTTCGGAATCAATCCAAGAAAGGAAGGCAATGCTATTGCCAACGCTTCGATGCGGAACATGGATGCCCTGAAGCGTGATTATCCGACGTCAAGTATTTCTATGTCCGGAGTCGATGTCGGCCTGCCCGACGGGCAGATGGGGAACTCGGAAGTCGGCCATATGATTCTCGGCGCCGGCCGCATCGTTTATCAGGATCTCACTCTTATCCATAAAGATATCGACGCGGGGACTTTCTTCGGCAACCGGGTGTTGCTGAACGCCATGAGAACGACCAAAGAAAAAAAGGGTAGATTCCATTTCTTGGGCTTATTGGGCGACGGCGGCGTTCACAGTCATCAGCGCCATCTAGAGGCGTTATTGGAAATGGCGCGTAGAGAGAGAGTCGGGCCGATCTATCTGCACCTATTCTTGGACGGCCGTGACACGCCGCCCAACAGCGCAGAGCAGTTTTTACTCGATCTGAATGAAAAACTTAAAGCCTGCCCGAATGTCAGCATTGCGACCCTCAGCGGCCGCTATTACGCCATGGACCGCGACAAGCGGTGGGATAGAACCGAGAAGGCTTATCGTTGTTTGACTGAAGGAATCGGGAACAGGGCGGATTCCGCGTTGGAGGCGATTCGCAAGAGCTACGAACAAAAGGTAACTGACGAATTCGTTCTCCCCACCGTAATCAATAGCGCTTTCCCTGACGGATTGATTCGGGACGGCGACGGCGTGATCTTCTTTAATTTCAGGGCTGACCGGGCGCGGGAATTGACGCGGGGTTTGATTGCCGATGACTTTAAAGAGTTTCCGCGCAAGAAACGCATTGCCCTATCTTCGTACACGACGATGACCCAATACGATGAGACCTTTCACGTGCCGGTCGCTTATCCGCCGAGAGAACTAAGGAAAA
>Ga0335082_10007625_pt1 | contig 11738 bp, 9 predicted proteins | sample Lox_Sample_41_FD_206718 | JGI IMG/M metagenome (GOLD analysis project Ga0335082, IMG submission 206718) | Soil microbial communities from Loxahatchee National Wildlife Refuge, Florida, United States - Lox_Sample_4.1 | ecosystem: Environmental > Terrestrial > Soil > Wetlands | place: USA: Florida...
CTTGGCGAGCGGGTCCGCTGGACACCGCGGTCGCCGAGCGGCCTGTTCTCCACCTTGGGCGTCAACGCCTATATGGACCTGGCTCAGGCGCCCGATGCGGACGTGTCCTATTTCGGTCCCGCCCGCGGCTCCAACCTGATGCTGAAACAGCGATTCGCGGGCGTGCACGGCAAGCTCGCCGAGGCCCTGGAACGGGAACTCGGCCTGCCCGCGAGGTACGCCGACGACCTGGCCAGGCCCGGCTTCCACATCTGGGTCGGCGCCGGCATCCCGACCCGGCCGGCGGCATCCATCCATTTCGACCTGCAGTACCAGCGGCTGCTGGCCCGGCCCGAGTACGCGCAGGCGTCGGGCGCCGTCTCGTTCACGCTGCCGGTCAGGCTGCCCGCGACCGGATCCTCGCTGAGGGTCTGGCCCTGCCGCTATCCAGAGGACGCCGATCGCGTGGCCGCGATCCGGCGGACAGAACCCGAAATCGTGCCCTACCACCTCGGCCGCGCCGTCGTGCACAGCGGGCACGTACTGCACCAGATCGGGGTGACCCCCTCGGTGCAGCCCGACGATATCCGCATCACCTTGCAGGGCCACGGTCTCGTGGTCGGCGAGTCGCTCGTGCTGTATTGGTGACGCCTTTCCGGACCCGTACCAGCTGGAGGCTTCGATGTCAGACCCCTATATCCCGGCAGAAGACCGGATCGACGTGATCGGGCGGCTCACCGCCCGCCTGGACGACGGCGGCCAGGAAACCCTGCGGGAGAAGGCCGCCGCCCAGGCCGAGTCGATATCCGGAAAGGAACCGGTATTCGAAAAGCCGGACAAAGAGGTAGAAAAGGAAAACAAGGAGGACAAGGAGCACAAGGAAGAGAAAGAAGAAAAGGAGGAAACCAAGGACGGACAGAAGGATTTCAAGGACTCCAAGGACAACGAGAAGGACTCCAAGGACTCCAAGGACTTCAACGAGAAGGATGATAAAGACTTCAAGGAGGACAAAGAAGAGGACAAGGAGCTCCAGAAGGACGGCGGAGAGAAGGAGTTCAAGGACGAACCCAAGGATTTCAAGGACGAACCCAAGGACGAAAAGGAAACCAAGGAGGATAAGGATTTCAAGGAGCACAAGGACGGCGACGAAAAGGACCCGCCCGAAAAAGATCCTAAGGACGAGATGATCGAGCCTCCGCCCGACCTGGCGGCTCCGGCCGAGGCGGAACGGGAGCGGGAACGCCAGTACCCCGACCGTCCGGTGATGTGATCCCGGGCATGGCACGGGTCGTCGCGGTCGCCGACCACGCCGGGCGGCAGGCCAGCTTGGCCGCCCGCCTGGCGCCGGCCTTCTCGGCGGCCGGGCTCGGCCTGGAGTTCCGGACGCACCGCGAACTGGCCGCCGAGGTCAGTGTCGAGCAGCCGCCGGGACAGCCGCCGGTCGTGACGCCCGACCGCCCGCTGCTGTGGCTCTCCCCGGGCGATGCGGCCTGCGCGGATACACCGGATGGCCGGTTCCTGGCCGCGGAGACGCTGGCCGCGGCCAGGTCGATCGCGTTCCTGACCCGCTCTCCGGTGCTCAACCGGCCCAGCGCCGTCAGCATGTGCGGCACGTTGCCGCCCGGATCCGCGCGCGCCGTCCGCGGGGCCCGCCACGTCGACCCCGGGGCCGTCCGGGCCGAACGGTTCGCCGGCGCCTGGCCGCCCGATGCCCGCGCCGGTGCTGCCGCCGTCGCCGCTGGCGCCGCCGCCGGTGCTGGCGCCGCCGCCGGTGCTGGCGCCGCCGCCGGTGCTGGCGAGCTCGAGGTCTACGACTACGCGACCAGCCGCAGCTCGTACGGCCCGGCCTCCTCGTCGGCGGGGCCGTTCCGATACCGCGCGGCCGGCGGTCCGGCCCGCCTGGTGAAGATCCGTGCGATAGGTGACCGGGCCATCGCCACGACGGATGTCACGTCTGCCACCCTGGACGCGAGCCGCCGCGTGGCCGCCCGGTACCAGCTCGACCTGGCCACCGTATGGTGGCTGATCGGCACGGACGACGGCAGCCGGACGCTGGCGCGGGTCGACTGCTGGGAATGGGACGCCGGCGGTGACGTCACCGACGTCGCCGAGGCGATAGCGGCCTGGATGGCCGAACGGCTCGGCGGGCCAGCGGAGGTGTGCCGATGATCGGGATCGCCGGCACCAAAGCGGACCCCGTGATGGTTCACTTCGCCGCGCGCTGCGTCGCCGGCGACGTCCCGTTCGCCGTGCTGGATCTCATGGAGGCCAGCGCCGCGGGGGACTGGAGGCTGTCCGCGCCGCCGGATTCCGCCGACTTCGTCTCGGGCGCGGAAAGGGTCCGGCTCGCCGACCTGACCGGCCTGTACATCCGGCCGATCTACCTGGGCCGGACACCCCGGCACGTCGCGCGCTGGCACGGCCTGATGGACGGACTCGGCGCCTGGATGGACGAGGCCCGGCTGCCGGTCGTCAACCGGCTCGGCAGCCACCAGCACAACGGCTACAAGCCGGCGCACTACGCCTGGCTGAGTGCTCACGGGCTGCTCGTGCCGCCGAGCCTGCTCTCCGCCGACCCGCAGCGGGTACGGGACTTCATCGGCGGCGGACGCGCCGTCGTCAAGCCGGTGTGCGGGACCAGGGCCACCACCCGGGAGATCCGCCCGGGCGACCTGGGCCGGCTCGCCCGCAGCGAGGGCCCCGTTCTGGTCCAGCGCATGATCGAGGGGAGCGACGTGCGCGTGCACGTCGTGGGGGACGCGGTGATCGCCTGCCGGTTCTCCAGCACGACGATCGACTACCGGTCCGACCGGGAAGCCACGAAGGAGATCCTCGACATTCCGGCCGGCCTGGCGAGCCTGCTGGTGGCCAGGACGGCCGAGCAGGGACTTGCCTTCGCGGGCTGGGATTTCAAGGTCGACCAGGACGGCACATACTGGTGCCTCGAGTGCAACCCGATGCCCGGGTACAGCTTCTACGACCGCGTCTGCGAGGGCGCTATCAGCGACGCGCTGATCAAGCTGCTGTCTGGCTGACCGGCCAGCATCCGTACCCCGACTCCGCTACGCCGGGCGGACCCATGGCCGGCTACTCCGCCCGCAGTACGGGGACGGCCGGCTGAGTCCCGGCTGTCCAGGAGAAAAGCGGCTCCTGTGCACGACGACAGGGCGCCTGGAGGGTCGGCACCATCGTCACATGACACAGACATCGAGCAGCAAGCTTCTCTCCTCGGCAATGACCGCGCTCGGCGCGATCGCGGAGGTGCTGGTCCCGGGGGACGACGGCTACGCCGGGACCGCGGCGACCTTGTCCGCCGACGGCACCCCCTACCTGGTGGTCCGCCCCCTCGACGCGGCCGGCGTGGCGTCGGCGCTGCGCTACGCGGCCGAGGCCGGGCTGGCCGTGACGGTGCGGTCCGGCGGGCACAGCATGGCGGGCCTGAGCACCAGCGCGGACGGCATGATCATCGACACACGGCGGATCAGCGGCGTGCGCCTGCTGGACCCGGCCTCCGGGCGGGTCCGCGTCGGCGCGGGCGCGACCTGGGGCGCGGTCGCCGCGGCCCTGAGCCCGCTCGGGCTGGGGCTGACCGCGGGAGACACCAATCAGGTCGGCGTGGGCGGGCTGACGCTGGGCGGCGGCATCGGCTGGATGGTCCGCCGGCACGGCCTGGCCATCGACAGCCTGGCCGCGGTCCAGGTGGTCACCGCGGACGGGCGGCTGATCGGCGCGGACGCCGTAGAGCACGCCGGCCTGTTCTGGGCGCTGCGTGGCGGCGGCGGCAACTTCGGCGTCGCGGTCGGCTTCGACTTCACCGCCCAGCCGGTCACCTCGGTGCACTTCGGAACGATCGGCTACCAGGCCGGCGACGTGCCGCGGCTCATCGCGGGCTGGCGCGACCTGATGCGGGCCAGCGACGAGAAGCTGACCACGACGCTCAACCTCATGCCGGCGGTGCCCGGGCGGCCCGGCAGCATCTCGCTGGCGTGCTGCTACGCCAGCCCGGACGCCGGTGAGACGGCGCAGGCGCTGCGGCCGTTCCGCGCGCTCGCCCCGGTCACCTCCGACGGCATCAGGGCCATGCCCTACGCCGAGGTACTGGAGGACATGACGGCGCTGCCTCGGGGTCTGCGCATGGAGGTGCGGAACGCCTTCTTCGCCGCGCTGGACGACGCGCGCGTCGCCGCCGTCGACGAACTGTTCACCGGCGGCGGGGCGGCGCTCTCGCTGCGCAGCATGGGCGGCGCGGCCGCGCGCGTCCACCGGGACGCGACGGCCTTCGCCCACCGGGACGCCGAGGTCATGGTCGCGGCCGCCTTCCTGCTCCCGCAGCCCGCACCGCCCGGGCTGCTGCACCAGGCGCTGAACCGGTGGTCCCGGGTGGCCGCCCTGGGCTCGGGCGCCTACGTCGGATTCCTCGGTTCGGCAGACCCCGCGGACGTCGCGGCGGCCTACCCGCCGGACACCTACCGGCGCCTGGCGGCGGTCAAGCGGCGCTATGACCCCGGCAACGTGTTCCGTCGCACCCACAACATCCTCCCCGGCCGCCCCTGAAGGACATCGATGCCGCACAGGGCCGCGCCTTTCACCTCAATGATCAAGGCGCTCGAAGAACGCGATCGTGGCCCGCACGGCGGCGGGAGTGATCAGGTGCCCGGTGTCCGGCAGCACCGCGAGCGCGCCCGCCGGCAGAGCGCGGTAGGCGGCCGCCCCTTCCTCGATGGTGCAAAACGGGTCCCTGTCGCCGGTGAGGATGAGGGCCGGCACCGTGATCGCGTTCAGGTTCTCAACGCTGTAGCCGTGCGGCTGGGTTACCCGGTCGAAGGTGCGGGCGATGACGGTCTTCCAGTGACCGGCGCCCTGCGCGCTGTCGTGGTCCGCCTTCATCAGCTCGAACATGGCCCGCAGCTCCGGAGAATGGCTCGCGCTGACCTCGGGGTCGGCCTGGGTCGCGCCGGCGCTGCCGCCGAGCATCTGCCGCGTCATGGCGATGGCGGGTGCGTGCGGATCCGGGTTGAACAGGTCATATCCCCCGTGGTTCACGATCGCGCGCACGGAGCCGGGATGGCGGATGCCCACGAGCGTCGCGGTCTCCCCGCCATCACTGAAGCCGCAGATCAGCGGCCGATCCAGGTTGAGCGCATCGATGAGGGCAGCGACGTCGTCGGCCAGCAGCGCGGAGGGGATGGGGCCGCCGGGGTGAACGGTCTTCCCCGATCCCCGCGTGTCCGGCGCGATCACCCGGAAATGTCGCGCCAGCGTTCCCAGAAACGAGGCATAGGCAAAGGGAATGGCCGCCCAGACCGGATTGGTCGAGACCATTGCGTTGTCGAGTAGGAGGAGCGGCTCGCCCTCTCCCGCCTCGACGTAATTGATGTCGATCCCGTTGGCATGCACGCGCGTTGTGGTCATGAGGCCAACGATGACGGTCCGCCCGGCGGCTGAGCATCGGCGAACTCACCTATCTCTGGCTGATTATCCGGGAGCACCCCTTATCCGGGAGCACCCCGTACGGCGAGCGCCGCGGCCTCGGCACGTCCGCGCAAGCCGAGCTTGGACAAGATACGCGCCACGTGATGCTCGACCGTCTTGCGCGACAGGAACAGCCGATTGGCGATCTCGGGATTGGACAGCCCTTCGCCGAGCAGGGCGAGCACTTCCTGTTCGCGGCTGGTCAGCCGTCCGACGTTCTTCGGCCCGGTTCGTGCTGCCCTGATGCCGAGGTCGCGCATCAGCGCGGCGGCGGTGTCCGCATCGCGGCTGGCCCCCAGGTCCTCGAAGACCGACAACGCCGCCCGTGCCTCGGCTCCGGCCACCTCGCGGTCGCGGTGCCCGAGCACCTGGGCCAGCATCAGCCGCGTCTGCGCGGTGCGGTAGGGAATCCCGGCGTGAACGAACGCCGCGAGCGCCGTCTCCAGGTGCGCGCACGCGGCCGGAAAATCGCTCGCCGCGAGCGCGTGCCCGAGCAGGCGCTCGCCGTGCGCGACGATGAGATCGCAGTGGCTGGCGGTGCCGAGCGCAATAAGGGCACGTCCCCGTTCGACGGCCGCGCCGCTGTCGCTCAGCGCGATCTCTGCCTCGCCGAGCAACTCGATCACCGCAGCGACATCGAGCCTGTTCGGGCTGGTCACGGCCAGCCGGCGGCGGAGCACAGCCGCTGCCGCCGATGGCTCGCCCTGGTGAAGGCGTACCGATGCGACCGCCGCGGCGGCCTCGGTGCGCCCCTCGACGCCGCGCAGCACCCTGGCCGCGTCCTCGACTCTGCCCTGCGCGAGCCTGAGCTCGGCGAGCGTCCCGGACGCGAACGCGTGGGGTGCCTGGAAGACACCCTGCGACATCGAGATCGCCTCGACGAGAAGCGCCTCGGCGGCGCCCCAGTCACCGTTTTCGAACAGGACCCGGCCGTAGTAGGTGCGGCATTCCGCGTACAGGAACGGGCACCCGTACCGCTCGATGAAACCCTGGAGCGACTGCACCCACTGCGTCGCGCGCTCCAGGTCGAAACAGCTGCCGCACACCACCATCGTCATGCAGCTCATCTGGGCGGCCGTGAGGGGATCGCCGTACTCGCCGCCGATCACCCCGGCCATCGCCTCGTCCAGCAGGGCCATGCCTTCCTCGGTATGGCCCTGCTGCACCAGGGCCTGCCCGACGGCATGGATCGCCATCAGCTCCAGGTCGGAGTTGCCGTTCGCCCGCCCGATCTCGGCCGCCTGCCGCGCCAGCGCCTCGCTTTCGACCGGGTCCTCGGTAACGTACGCGGTTGCCCCCAGGAGCTCCCCGCGCAGTTCCGGGGCCTCGTTTTCGATGATCCGGGCCGCCCGTGACAGCCATCCGCGGGCTGCCGCCGTGTTGCCGAGATACCCCTTGTTGTAACCCACCAGCGAAAGCGCGGCGCCGGCGGCGAACATCGGGTCGCCGCGGCGGCGGAAGCCCGCATAGGCCTTCTCGCAGCTGGCGATCGTGCCCGCCAGGTCGCCCAGCCAGAACAGCGCGTTCGCCAGGCCGAACAACGCCTCGGGCACTTCGGCCACCGCGAGAACAGCGGAGAAAGCATCGCGAGCACCGCGCCAGTCCCCGGTCGCCATGGCCTGGAATCCCGCCCCGACCTGGCTCTCGGCCACGCCTGGCGCAGGTTCCGCGCTCTCCCTCACCTCAGCATCGTCTCAGACCGCCAGCCGGTCGGCACCCCGCTGGAACGTCATGAAACCCCGGATCCAGTGCGCTGACGCAGTGAAATCCCGGATCCAGTGCGTCCGGCCGTGGCGGCAGGCGATGCCGGACAGCGTCCGGGCCGCCCCTGGATCCGCGTAGTGTGGCGGATAAGGCAGCCGCTCTGATTTTCAGTACTGTCTTCCGGCAGCTGGCAGGCAGCGAGGGTTTTCACCGGTGTGTTCCGCCTTGTTTCCCTGCGTGTTCAGGAGAGGATGCCCGTGTCGCGCGCCGGCGAGGACGAGCCGCTGGTTTCCGGCGCTGACGACGAGGACCGTCCCGCCGCCGCCCGGGGGGCAGCCGCGGCCGGCGCTTCGGCCGACCCGGTCAAGGACTACCTCAAGCAGATCGGCAAGGTCCCCCTGCTCAACGCCAGGCAGGAGGTCGAGCTGGCCAAGCGGATCGAGGCCGGCCTGTTCGCCGAGGAGAAGCTCGCCGAAGGCAGCGGAGTGCTGCGGGCCGACCAGAGCCTCGATCTGGAGCTGGTTGCCGAAGACGGCCGCAGGGCCAAGGACCACCTGGTGGAGGCCAACCTGCGGCTGGTGGTGTCGCTGGCCAGGCGGTACACCGGGCGGGGCATGCTGTTCCTGGACCTGATCCAGGAGGGGAACCTGGGCCTGATCCGCGGCGTGGAGAAGTTCGACTACACCAGGGGGTACAAGTTCTCGACGTACGCGACCTGGTGGATCCGGCAGGCGATCACCCGGGCGATGGCCGACCAGGCACGCACGATCCGTCTTCCGGTGCATATCGTCGAGGCCATCGGCAGGCTGGCCCGGGTGCAGCGGCAGCTGCTGCAGGACCTGGGCCGGGATCCCACCCCCGATGAGCTGGCCGTGGAGCTGGACATGACCCCGGAGCGGCTCGTGGAGGTGCAGAAGTACGGCCGGGAGCCGATCTCGCTGCACATCCCGCTGGGGGAGGACGGGGACAGCGAGTTCGGTGACCTGATCGAGGATTCCGAGGCGATCCAGCCGGGGGAGGCGGTGAGCTTCACGCTGCTGCAGGAGCAGCTGCACTCGGTGCTCGGCACGCTGTCGGAGCGTGAGGCCGGGGTGGTGTCGATGCGGTTCGGGCTGAACGACGGGCAGCCCAGGACATTGGACGAGATCGGCAAGGTATACGGGGTCACCCGGGAGCGGATCCGGCAGATCGAGTCCAACACCATGTCGAAGCTGCGCCACCCGTCCCGGTCCAGGCAGCTCCGGGACTACCTCGACTAACCGCCGAGCAGCTCGTAGTACACCAGCCGCCGGCGCCGCGCCCGCTGGAGCAACCCGGCCAGGGAACGGCGCCGGACCGGGTACGTGCGGGCCAGTTGCCCCGCGACATGGCTGGCCTCCTGGCCGGTCAGCAGCCGGGCCGCCGCGTCGAGCGGCGGCCCGTAACTCACCAGGCCCAGCGCACGGCACGGCGCTACCTGCACCCCGTCGGTGTGCTGCAGACGCCTGACCGTACCCGACCGGCTCCGGGCACCGAAGTAGGCCCGGTCGCCGTCGACGGTCCCCGGCACCGGGGCGGACACCGGGGATCCCTTCCGCTTGAACGTGGTGAGCAGCAGGTACTTGGTCTTCGCCAGGGAAGCGAAGTAACTGCCGCTGACGGTATCGGTCATGCGCTGGCGTTCCTATGTCTCGACGGCTGGCTCCCTCACCATCGCCGAGACGAGTGCAGCCACGGCGCAGCGGCGATGGAGGCGAGATGGACGTGACCCAGGACGCTTTTGCCGATATCCAGGGGACCTGCAACGAGTGAAATTCCTACTTTTTAGGTTGGAAAATTTGACTAACGGGGTACCTGTTGCGATGCTCGGGGTATGGCGAGCTATCTGGGCACCCGGCGCCGCCACGTCAACTTCCTGACGGTCATCAGCTCGGGCTGTCGCACCCGCTGACCCTCCGGACGCCCGCCCCCCGCACCGGCGAACCCGCCCGGATATGCGCTCTGATCCTTTTCACGTCCCGGTTCCCCGAGCCGAAAGGCGCTCTCGTCATGCCAGAAACCCTCACCGTGACCACGCACGTCGGAGTCACCAGGCTGGCCGGCCAGATCGGTGCCGAGATCACCGGCGCGGACACCGGCACCCCGCTGAGCGACGAGGTGGTCGCCAGGATCCGCCAGGCCCTCCTGGACCACAAGGTGGTCTTCCTGCGCGGCCAGGGGCAGCTTCGCGCACTACTTCGGCCGGCCCTACCCGTCTCAGGGCAAGGGCCTATGGGCGCCGCGTTACGCCGGGTTCCCGGCGGGGTCGGCGAGGTGGAGCGCGCGCGACACCGGGACCGGGTTCTGGAACAGGTCGAGGACCGGGCAGTGCTCGTCCACGGCGGCGGCCAGTTCGGCGTAGCGCTCCTCGCTTTCCGGGCCGGCCACGGTCACCTCGACGCGGACCGCGGTAAACCCCGGCCGTGCCCCGTCGTCGACACCGAAGAAGCCGCGCAGATCCAGGTCGCCTTCGACCCGCACGGTGATGGAGTCCAGTGTGACGCCGAGATGTGCGGCCCAGAACCGGTATGTGATCGCCTGGCAGGACCCGAGCGACGCCAGCGCGTACTGTACCGGGCTCGCGTCGGCACCGCCGCCGCCGATCGAGCGCGGCTCGTCCGCCTTGAAGCTGTGCGCGCCCGTCCTGACGTCCACCTCGGTGACCCCGACCAGCGTCCCTTGCGCGGTGAGCACCACGTGCGCTTTCGCGGGGTCGTCGGCGATGGCCTGGCGGGTCTTGGCGATGATCGTGTCAAAAGACATGGAGCCTCCCGGACTAGCCAGCTTACGTTCGGGGGGACGGCTCAGCTCACCGTCCACCGGGTGGGTTCGGCGGGCGAGTAGGAACACCGGGTTCCCATCCGCAGCGATCCGCGCAGGTGCCCGGCCAGATCGGGGTGGACCTGCCCGATCTTAGCCAGGGCGTCCCGCACGCGGGCGCTGACGGTCTTGCGCGCCCGTTCGGCCTCGTCGCCCAGCCTGCGATCCCGGTGGCCCAGCCCGGCGGCCGCGGCCAGCTCGCGGATCAGCGCGTCACGTTCGGAGCGCAGCGCCTCGGCTCGCCCGTCGCTCCCCGCGGCCTCGGCGTCCTCGATATCCGCGGCCAGGCCGTCCAGCCGCGCCTTGTACGCCGCCTTGGCCTGCCGGTCGAGCACCGGGTCGGCACCCATCCGGGCGAGGTGGTGCCCGACCAGGGTGAGGACGTGCACGTCGGCGCCGCCGGCCCGGACCAGGGTCGCGATGTCGGCCAGGCCCTTGGAGTCGGGCAGCCGGACGCGGCCGCGAACACGACGGCCGCCGCGGCGAGGGCTTCCAGCCCCGTCCACGTGGTGATGTCGAGCACGCTGAAGTCGCCGAGCGCCGCGGCCGCCGCGGCGGTCTCGCCGCGGGCGGCGAAGGGCCAGGCCCGGAAGACCGGGAGCATCGGCCACAGCGGGTCGGAGGCGTCCAGCTCGATCGGCGGCCCGCTCACCCCCAGGGCGGTCAGCGCCGCGCGGGAGGTGCAGAAGCAGCCGACGGCGTCGGGCTCGCCGATGGCCAGCCCGAGCTCCAGCGCTTGCTCGCCGAGTCGTGCCGACTCCTCGGCCCGGCCGGCCAGCTGAGCGAATGTGGCCTGCCGGGTCAGCGCGGCCCAGCGCCCCCTGGCGTGACCCAGGTTGCCGGCCAGCGTGATGTAGCTGAGCAGCGCTTCCCGGCCTTCCGGGTCGCCGAGTTCCAGCAGCGCCGCGGCGCGCAGCAGGTGCGCCTCGGCCACGAGATCGTCGTCGCCGCTCGCCCGCGCGGCGTCGAGCATCCCGGCGATGACGGGCAGCCTGCGGGCCGCGGTCCCCGGGACCCACATCGCGTCGTGCACCGCCAGCCTGGCGGTGGCCAGGGCGCTCGCGTCGTTCGCGGCGGCCGCCAGCCGTACGGCGCGGTCCGCGACCTGGCCGACCTCGGCACCGGGTACCGCGTCCGGTCCGTGCCGGAGCGCGCGGGCCTGTGCCGCGAGGACCCGGGACCCCAGGGCCAGCGGACCGCCCGCCGTTTCCAGCCGCCGCGAGGCCTCGCGGAGCAGGTCGAGTAGCTCGGCGTTCTGCGCCCCCGACCTGTGCCCGAGGGTCTGGATGCCCAGCGCCGCCCGGGCCAGCCCGACCGGGTCCCCGGTCGCCCGGCTGGCGTCCGCCGCCTGACGGAAGCGCCGCGCGGCCTGGTCGGACTGCCCGGCGCGCTCGTGTGACGCGGCGAGCTCGAGCAGGATGCCGACCCGCTCCGCGCTGGCGGCGCCGGGAGCGGAGACGGTGTCCAGCGCCCGCAGGTAGTGCGCGCAGGCGTCCTCGTGCCCGAGGCGCGCGGTGGCCTCCCGCGCCGCCAGCAGTGAGTACTCCAGCGCGTCCGGCCGGGCCTGCGGGCCCGCGGCCAGCAGGTGCGCCGCGACCCGGGCGGCAGCAGCCCCCGGTCGCGCCTGCAGCGCCCGGCCGACGCACAGGTTGATCGCGGCCCTGGCCGTACTGTTCAGCCCGTCGAGGATGGCCTCGCGGTAGAGGTCGTGGGTGAAGGCCGGCGGTGCGGTGCCGGAGATGACG
>Ga0335082_10007627_pt1 | contig 11737 bp, 7 predicted proteins | sample Lox_Sample_41_FD_206718 | JGI IMG/M metagenome (GOLD analysis project Ga0335082, IMG submission 206718) | Soil microbial communities from Loxahatchee National Wildlife Refuge, Florida, United States - Lox_Sample_4.1 | ecosystem: Environmental > Terrestrial > Soil > Wetlands | place: USA: Florida...
GACCCTGCCAGAGCGTCCCTGGTAGGAGTCATCTTCCCCAGTGGGGCAGTTAACGGCGAACTCCAACGCCTGCATTCATTATCGGGTCATCAATAGGGCCCCGTCAATCTCGGACGGCGGATGCCGACTGGGCTGCCTCGGATCAGTTCTGCGGCGCCGTGCCCGCTTCCGATCGGTGCGACAACTGCGCCGCTTGGTCGTCCACGCAGTCCGGGTCTTTCAGGCCAAGGGCGTTCGAGCGGAAAAACCGATAAAGGTGGGCTCATGCCACAAGCCGACGGCTTTCAAACCGGGCAGGCGGGGTCATGCCGGCTTAACATGTGCCGCCCGGAGATGAAAAGAACGGCGTCGAGGCGATTCATCTCGCCACACGGTCGTGGTCGGATGCCGGCGACGGGCAACCCTCTTGGCGGGGACGGAGTGAGACCTCATCGTTGCCGGTTAGGTCCGTAAGCGAAGGAGGCCTAGTGCTTGCGGGACGCAGGCGGCCAGCCCGAGATCCCCTCTCTTCCGTCAAACCAATTGCGAGAACAGCCGATCCGACTATGCCCAAAACTATGCCTCCCCTCTGCATAGACACACTGTGACTTTTTGTGACGGTGTCATGATCGTTGTCAAGTTCTTGAGCCAGAACATCCTGTCGAAATCCGTATCAACGCCTATGCCTATGGCTAAGTTATTAATTCTCCTAGTCATCCTGGTTCGGGAACAGGCGATCAAGTCGGTGTCAACTTCGGGCAGCTCCTCTTCAAGAATCCGATCCGAATGCTGCAACCGCGATTCGCGCCCGATGGTGGCTAGGGACAAAGTTGTTGGTTTAACGCCGTGCCTGACACGGCAACACCATTCTGACGTGCCTCCGGAAATCGTCTCAGATGTGGTCAGCCGCGATGCACGAAAAGGGCAAGAAAAGGGCAACATATTGGACGAAGCCGCATTGCGAAACGCGGAAGCGTCTAAGGCCCCGAAATCACAATATCTTATCGACATTTCCGCCGTGTTTGTGCTGCCGACCCTCTGGTCTTGACCAGGTGTTGGATCGATTATCCTAGATGCGCGCACAGGGGAGCATTCCCGTCCTTCTGGGCAAGTACAGGGATCACAACTGATTGCAGGATCGGAAGTTCGTTGTTGGAGGCACGAAACAGATAATTGAGGCATTTCTGGATGGCGGTTCTGGGCGAAGGCCGCCCGCCTGGAATGGCCGTGATTCGCTACGACCACTTTTGCTGAAGGTCGAAATGCGTAAGTTATTGAAAACAATATGGTCGGGGCGAGTGGATTCGAACCACCGGCCTCCTGGTCCCGAACCAGAGAACACCCTTTTTTGCAGGGCTTTGCAGGTGCTTGCTGATCCTCCATATATTCCAGTTTTCGCCCTTTTCTCAACGACTTGCCGGGCTTTTCGCCTTGCTCCGGTTTGTACCGCTTTGCGGCTTCTGGTTGCACGAAAAGGGCGAGAAAAGGGCAAAGTCAGCCAAGTGATTGATTCCCGGTTCACTCATCACTGCCGCCCTCCGGCATCTCGTTGCGGTCGTACAGACCGGCTTCGAATGCCTGCCGGGACAGGCGATCCAAAGCATCCAGCACGTCCTCATCGGTCCCGAAAGCAAGGGAATCGGCCGAGTCGCTTTCGCCTGTCGTCTCCACCGTCCGAGCATGCCATAACGCGCACGCGAAATCGAGCCTCCCTGATCGAGGCGTCGAATGTTCCCTTGCTGGTTTTGCTAGACAGTTGCCCTGTGATCGTCGTGTGCGCGAAGCGGAAGTAGGCAGCCGGCACGATGAACATGTTCAGCGCTGCCGTGGAGAGCAGTCCATACAGAATCACCAATGCCATGGGACACTCGATCGCGCCACCAGGCACTGGCTTCGTGCCGGTAGAATCAGGTTTGGCCGATCGGGCCAGCACGATCCGATGGAATCAGTGAATGCGGGGACGGCGTCGGCGATTGCCGACGAAGTGGAACGGTATCTTCGTACCGGAGAGAGTGATCCACTCTGTGCCGCTTGGCCTGGAGACATCTTGGAGCGGGCGCATCAGGCGCATCGGGATCTCAGGAGTGCGTTGCTGGACGCCACTCGGAGGCTGGCGGCCGGACGGATCCACACGGCAATTCAGGAGGGCGACACCCGGCAACTCACGCGCTCCAAAGTGGAACCGATGGTGCGAGGACTGTTCCCTCGTGCCGAGCAGGACCGGGTGCTCGCGGTGCTCGAGAAATCAGTGGTGTTTCTTACGCACACGACCATTGAAGGACTCCTGTCCGGACCAGGCTTCGACAGCCTGGCATGGACGCTGGCAAACCTGTACCTGAACAGTTTGCGCGTGCCGCTCCTCGGACCAGACTCCCCGCGGTTGGTTGGTCTGAGCGACGAGACCATCTGCTACGTTTCCGCGGAATACTTCTCCGAGGAAGATCCATTTGCCGACTTCATCGTGCACGAGACTGCACATGTCTTCCACAACTGTAAGCGTGAGAGCCTGGGCTTGCCGTCGTCGCGACGGAAACAATGGTTACTGGAGATCGAGTATCGCAAGCGGGAAACGTTCGCGTACTCGTGCGAGGCGTACGCGTGCATACTCGAGCGTGGAAAGACCTCGGAAGCGCGACACGCACTTGCCGAGGAGTATGCTCAGGTCGTCCAGATTTCGGATGAGCGTGTCGATGCCGGCGAGGTTGCCGATATCGTTCGGGAAGCGGCGGGAGTGCGGAACGGCTGGAACGTGATTCGGACTCGCTGCGCACCCGAACGGCGGAAGAGCTGACGCCAGCGCGGTCGCCTCAGACCTCAACCCAATGTCTGGCTGGGACGAGGTGACGTTCCGCCTCAACCGCAGGCCGCAGTTCCACGGCGTTTCGATGGTCCGCCGAAGGTGACGCTGTGAGCCGTCCGGACCGCAGGGTTGCCGGTGTCGAAGACAGCGGTCATGGGTTCTGTTCTCGGGAGGTGCGTCCAGCGCGATGACAGCCGCGCATGCGCGAAGACGCCCTATCCGCATATCCGCGCCTCGACGGGAACACTGCGAACAGTGGAATTGAATCAAGGTATCCCAGCCCCGGTCGTCCATTCCGTAATCACTTTGGGGAATTCTCTTCCTGTCCTATTGACCTTCTTCGGAAGCGGGACGTGTCCTGAGCGTAGGAGCTATATTCCGCTCCTGAAAACTTTATGGAAACGACTGGTGGCAGTAGTTCGATAAGCAAGCTCGATGAGCCGCCGTTGCGGGCGGGCTCTCTGCTAGCGTGCACCGACCAGTCGCGGATGCCTTTCTCGTCCTTTTCTTAGGGCCGGAACCGCTCCGCGGCGGATTGAACACGCCGCGGAATAGCCCTCACCCCATCCCATCCAAGCCTAGACGGTAGTTCGGGACTCTCGTCTTTGACGGAACAGCCCAGGCGCGCGATATTCGCGCATTGAAGGCCTGATCTCCGCTTGCACGGCCCCCGATCCACCCGCTGAACTGCGGCCACGCGGACAGGAGGAGCACGACAATGCTCAAGCTGCGCGTTCGCGGAGCGTGACGTCGCCGATGACATCGAGGTTTGGATTGACGTGAATCGTCGCGGTCGCCCCGGTTGTGGCACCGTTCTGGGAGTAGATCCAGGCGTAAGACTGCGAGTACATCGCGCGGTACCAGACGACGCCCGAGATCAGGAAGGGCTGTGCTACACTTTTGGGCAACGTGATATCTGAGAGGCTGAGGCGCGTCTTCGAGGGGTTCCTTTACGCGAGAGCCTCGACCGCCCAGCTTGCAGCGCTTCGGCTGGCACGCACCTGGATTTGTTGGGTGGTGGCGGTTGTCCTGCTCGCACCCTTTGCCTCTGGCTTTCTACTGGCCGCGGCCGCCGGCAGCGCAGAGTGTGGGTTGAGTTGCTGCAAGCGGGCGAAGACGTGTTGTTGCCGCTCAGCGAAACGCCACAACGAGGCTAACGGACCCACTTGGCAGACAGAGAGCAGATGCCCGTCTGGCTGCCGCCAACTTCCTGCTGTGCACGGTGCGGCGCCGGCGTTACTGGCGGTGGAACGCTCCGTCCTGCGTGTCCCACTTTCGGTAACTCCCGTTCTGAGGGCACACGGTTCGCCCGCCATCGCTTCCGGCTTCGTTTTTTCTGCATTCGAACGACCTCCTCCCATCTCCCTTTGATCGGCAGCACCGGCAGGCTCCCGCGCGCCGTGAGCCTTTGACTCCTCTTCACAACTAACCAGCACTCGGAGTGTCTTTATATGAAGCTGGCAGTATTCTGCCTTGGCGTCGCCGAGGCTCTGTGGGGCCAGGCCCGGCCAATCGACCCCCCCGCGCTGGCCGAGAGCGGCATGCCGTTTCTCGCCGCCGGGAGGGAAGATTCGATCTATCTGTCCTGGATCGATCCGGTAGCGGAGAAGGAGCACGCATTGCGCTTCTCGCTTTGGACCGGATCCGGTTGGACGCCTCCCGAAACCATCGCCCGCGGCCAAAACTGGTTTGTCAACTGGGGCGACTTTCCGTCGCTGAACGTTTTGCCGGACGGCACGATGCTCGCCCATTGGCTCACCCGCTCGGCTCTTGGCGGCAAGTACGGCTACGGAATCCGAATTGCCCGCCGCGACGGTACGCCTCCAAGCTGGCGCGAGATTCATGGGATCAGTCTGGACGAGACCGAGGACTACGCAGGCTTCCTCACTTTCGTGCCCGGCGCCGGCCAGGCGGTCTACCTCGCACCTCCGCGGACCGCACCCGCCGCACCCCACGATCACGAAAGCGGGCATCGCAAGACGGTCCGCTTCATTTCGTTCCGAAACAGCGGAAGCGTCGAGTCGGACCGCGAGCTGGACCCCGATGCCTGCTCGTGTTGCCAGACGGCGATAGGGCGCACGACCCACGGCCTTGTGGCCGCCTATCGCGATCATCTGCCGGGCGAGATCCGCGACATCTCGATCCTGCGCTTCGTCGACGGTGCGTGGTCCGCGCCGCGAGTATTGCATCCGGACGGCTGGCAGATCAATGCCTGTCCCACCGACGGACCTTCGATCGCAAGCGAAGGGAACCACGTCGCCGTAGCCTGGCTTACGCGGGCGGGAGATGTGCCCAAGGTGCAGATCGCCCTCTCGGCGGACGAAGGGCGGACATTTGCACCTCCGGTGCGGCTGGACAATGGCAACCCGCTGGGCCGGCCCTCAGTGGTCCGCTTCGATGCGTCGAGCTACCTGGTGGTGTGGCTCGAGAAGATTTCGACCACGCACGTAGAAGTCCGCCTGCGCCGGATCAGCCGATCCGGCAAACTCACGCCGCCGACTATGGTGGCGACAGCTGCAGCCGGCCGTGCCGCGGGCTTTCCCAAAGTGGCCGTGGCTGGAGAGCAAATCCTGCTGGCGTGGCGCGATGGGCGCGTCCGTGCCGCAATTCTTCCAAAGACAACAATTTTGAAAGGCGAACGGTAAATGAGATTTTTCTTCCTCGGCGCCTTTGCGCTGGCAGCCACTTTCTGCGCCCAGGCGCAGACTTCGACGGCGTCTCTCTCGGGAACGATTTTCGACCAGCAGGAAAGCGTCATCACGGCAGCCACTGTAACCCTGGAGGACCCGGCGCGCGGATTGAAGCGCCAGGCGATTTCCTCCAGCGCGGGAACCTTCCTCTTCCCGCAGCTTGCCCCCAGCACGTATGAGATCGCGGTGGAACATGCGGGATTCCAGCGAGCCCGGCTGACCGGAATCGTTTTGAACGCCGACGACCAGCGCTCGGTACGCGTGCGCCTGGCTGTGGCGACACGCGATGAAACCGTTCTGGTGACGGGCGACGCGCCGCTGGTGCGGGAAGCGCCTTCGGTAGCCACTTCCGTCGATCGCCAGTTCATCGAGAATCAGCCTCTGAACGGCCGCAGTTTCCAGTCGTTGATCCACCTGGCTCCGGGCGTAGTGATCACACCAACCAGCGTCGTCAGCCAGGGCCAATTTTCGGTCAACGGGCAGCGGCCGGGAGCGAACTATTTCAGCGTAGATGGGGTGGGCGCCAATTTCGGACTCCCCGCGGCGACGTCGCCGTACGAAGGAGCTGGCGGAGGGGTGCCGTCGTTTTCCGCGCAGGGCGGCACGAGTTCGCTCGCCTCCGTGGACGCCGTGCAGGAATTTACTGTGCAGACCTCGACTTATGCCCCGGAGTATGGCCGGCAGCCGGGTGCACAGGTTGCCATCGTGACCCGCTCCGGCACGAATGCGCTGCACGGCAGCGCGTTCAACTATTTCCGTAACGACAAGCTCGACGCCAATAGCTGGTTCGGGAACTTCAATGGCGTGCGGCGGCCGGCGCTCCGGCAAAACGATTTCGGCTTTACCACGGGTGGTCCCGTGGTGATACCGAAGCTATATCACGGCCGCGACCGTACGTTTTTCTTCGTCTCGTACGAAGGGCTGCGGTTGATCCAACCCGTGATTCTCACGGGAGCGCGGGTGCCGTCGCTGGCCGCCAGGCAGGACGCGACCGGGGCCCTGAAGAGCCTGCTGGAAGCGTATCCGCTGCCGGTGGCCGCTCCCTTGGCGGATACCCCGCTGGAAACACCCTACACGGCCGGATTCTCCAATCCTTCGAGTCTCAACGCCACCAGCGTTCGCATCGATCATGCCTTCACTACCCGCCTGACCGTGTTCGGCCGTTTCAATCACGCGCCCTCCGAAAGCCGCGAACGCGCGCGCTACGCCACCGCCAGCTTCGTCGCCAGCATTCCGGCCGAAACCCAAACCGTCACGGTGGGCGCGACGATGCTGTTGACACCGCGCTTCACCAACGACGTGCGCTTCAACCGCAGCCGGTCGCTCGCGGGGCAGATCTATTCACAGGACACCTTTGGGGGCGCCAAACTCCTTCCCAACGACATTCTGTTTCCCACCTGGACCGACCCGGCCAAGTCGCTGTACTATCTCACCATCGGCGGGAACGATGAGAACACCATCAGCCCCGGCACGTTCAGCCGCAACATCCAACGGCAGATCAACATTGTGGATACGGCCAGTTGGAGCGCGGGCACGCACGCGCTCAAGTTCGGCTTCGATTTTCGCCGCATGGCCCCTACCATCGGCGGGCGCGAGTACGGCAAGACGCTGACGGTGCCCACGATCACGCAACTCGCCACCGGCATCGTGCCCAGCGGAACGGTGACCCAGATTCCCGGTTTCCTGGAGCCGCACTACTTCAACTACTCGCTGTTCGCGCAGGACGCCTGGCGGGTGGGCCCGCGCCTTACCGTCACCTATGGTCTCCGTTGGGAGGTGAATCCGGCACCCTCCAACACACCGGCGCGTACGGTCACCGGCATCGAGACTCCCAGCACGGCCACGCTGGCTCCGGAAGGCACCCGGTTCTACAGCACGAGCTTCACGAATTTCGCACCGAGAATCGGGATCGCCTATCAACCGTTTAGCAGCGGAACGGTTGTGCGGGCCGGGTTCGGCGTGTTCTACGACCTGGGCAATACACTGCTGGGCACGGCGCTCAGCCCGACCATGTTTCCGTTCGCGCGCAGCCGGACCGTGTCCAACACGCCGATCCAGGATCCGGTTTTCTTCGCGGAAGTGCCGCCGCTGAACATGAACCCGCCCTATCCGCGCCTGTTCGCTTACTATCGCAATTTCGACCTGCCCCGCACGTACCAGTTCAGCGTGGCCATCGAACAGCCGATCGGAACGGCGAACTCCCTTTTGATATCGTATGTGGGCGCCGCCGGGCGCGACCTGGCGCGCGTCGAAAGCCTGCTGCCGGCGACTCTAAACAACCCTAACTTCACGCGCATTGACGCCGTCAGCGGCACCGCGTACTCCGACTTCCATTCGCTGCAGACGCAATTCAAGCGGCGCATGTCGCAGAGATTGCAGGCGCTGTTGTCTTACACGTGGGGCAAGTCGCTCGACACCTCGTCGGACGAATCGAATGCCAACTTCCTGCCGCCGGTGACGCGCTATCCGGCTTCGACCGATCGCGGTCCCTCGTCTTTCGATCTGCGTCACAGTTTTGTGGGGTCAGCGAGCTACGAGTTGCCCACGCATGGGTCGAATCGCGCGTTGCGCGCCATTATCGGAGGCTTCGTACTCGATACCATCGTCCGCATGCGCACCTCCACGCCGGTGCTGGTAGTGACGGGACGCGATGCTTTGGGCCTCGGCATCACCAGCGTGTCGCGCCCGGATTGGATCGCCGGACATCCGCTCTATCTGTACGGAGACGGCTATCCAGGCGGCTTCATCTTCAATCGCGACGCCTTCGATGCAGCGGCCCCGCAGGCCCAGGGCAGGCAGGGAACGCTGGGCCGGAATGTCTTGCGCGGTTTTGGATTGCATCAGGTGGATCTGTCCCTGCGGCGGCGGTTTCGTCTCAGCGAACGCCTGGGCCTCGACCTCCGGGCGGATGCTTTCAATTTGTTCAACACGCCGAACTTCGGCAATCCAACCGGCGTGTTGACCAGCTCTAATTTCGGCAGGTCCACGGCAATCCTCAGCACAGGTGTGACCGGTGGACTCAATCCGCAATTCCAGGTAGGCGGACCGCGGTCGGTGCAATTGGCGCTGCGGCTGCAATTTTGATATGCGAGTCTTTCCGGTGTTTTTGCTCGGAGTGCCGCTGTTGGCGCACGATCTCTATCTCCGGCCGGAGGCTTTCCGGCTGCTGCCCGGAGCGAAGGGGACCGTGGCGTTCCACAACGGCGACGAGTTTCCCTCCAGCCAGGGTCCGCCCGTCCTCGCCCGGGTTCGCGATGTACGCGTGTCCTGGGCTGGCGGCTCCCGGCCCATGACCGGGTTGCGCGCGAACGGGCGCGCGGGCTTTGCCGATTTTGTGGCGCCACCTGCGGCCGGGTTTTTATTAACCGCCCACACTGTTCCGAATTTCATCGAACTTCCCGCGACGGAGTTCGAAAAGTATCTTGCCGGGGAAGGACTGGAGTGGGTGATCGAATGGAGGAAACAGCACGGCGAGTCCGCGAGGCCCGGCCGGGAGGTCTACAGCAAATACGTCAAGTCGATCCTGCACACCGGCGGCGCGGATCCCTTCGTGTGCCGGCCCGCCGGGCAACTTATCGAGTTCGTGCCGGCCGAGGACCCGAGTTTCCTGAACCCGGGACAGCGGCTGAGGGTGGTGGTGCTCCACAAAGGAGTGCCCGCGGCGAACGTGCATGTAGAGGCATCCTTCGCTGCCGATGGCACTGTCTGCCACCGGCAACTGGGGAGGACGGACACACTGGGCAGGATCGAAGTGCTCATCGAAAAGGAGGGGCTGTGGAAGCTGCACGCGATCCGCATGGAACGCCGCTTCGACCGCTGGCAGGCAGACTGGGAGAGTTCCTGGGCCAGCCTGACCTTCGAAGTGAGCCGATAGATCGTGTGCCAACGCGGCCTACGCCCTCCTCCACGCCTTGCCGGCGATCTCCGGCGTCCTTGCGTGTCCGACCCCTCGCCGACAACGGTGACGGCGGGCGCGGCAGTCTGCCCTGTTAACGTGTCAGTGACTGATAGCGGTCGCTGACGAAGTCCCAGTTGACCACCTTCATGATCGCGGCCAGGTATTCCGGGCGGCGATTCTGATATTTGAGGTAATAGGCGTGCTCCCAGACGTCGATGCCCAAGAGCGGGCGATGTCCGGCGAGCAGCGGACCATCCTGGTTGGGTGTTGACTCGATGAGGAGCTTGCTTTCCGAGTCCAATGCCAGCCACGCCCAGCCGCTTCCGAAGACACTCGCCGCGGCCGCGCGCAGCTTTTCTTCGGCAGCGTCCTGACTGCCGAAGCTGCGGTTGAGTGCGTCCGCCAGCGGGCCCTTGGGCTTGCCGCCTTTCCCGGCCGGGGCCAGCGTCTGCCAGAAGAGCGAGTGGTTGGCGTGACCGCCGCCGTGGTTGCGAACCGCCGTGCGTATCGACGCCGGCAGGCTGTTGAGGCGGCCCAGAAGTTCGTCCACGCTGAGCTTGGCCAACTGCGCGTCGGCCGCGACGGCATTGTTGAGATTGGTCACGTACGCCTGGTGGTGCTTGGTGTAGTGAATTTCCATGGTGCGCGCGTCAATATACGGCTCGAGCGCGTCATAGGCGTATGGAAGCTTGGGTAGCGAAAAGGGCGGAGCCGCCGTTTGTGCGAACGCGGCGGCTCCGCAGCTTCCACCTGCCAGAGCTAGCAGGCTGCGACGAGTCATGGCTTGATCGTGAAGCCTCCGTTGGGGTTCTTTTCGCGATGCGCTTCGTGGCACGTCTTACAAGTGCCGGTGAGTTGTTGCAGCGCGGCTGATGCCTTGGCCGCGTCGCCTGCTTTTGCCGCCGCAGCCAGTTCGCTCGCCGCCATGTTCGCGGTGTGGGCAATGCCCGCCGCGGGGGAGTTGCGCGCCTTCCAGTAGCCCTCTATTTTGCCGAAGGCGTCCGCCACTTTCTCGGCAGGTTCAACGGCATCGGGCAGTGCTTTGGCGTCCACCGCCTTCTTGGCGGCCCCACACGCTCCGGCCGCAGCTTTCATCCAGGAGACATACTCCTGGTCGCTCTGCGCCCACGCTGCGACCAGCAGCGCCAGCCCCAGACACATCCTCTGAATGCTTCGCGTCATACCTTTCGAATCTCCTTCTTCGGTTTGGGTTTTCCGGCTTTCCGGATGTTGCTGATCCAATACACACCGTTGCGTTCTTCCACTTCGGCTTCGATTTCGTCGCCCCTGGCGATCTGCCGAAGTTCTTCGGGCTTGACGGCCCGGAACTCCATCGTCATTCCGTTCATGAGGCCGGCCACGGCATCGTGCTGAATGAAAGCAGTCCCGGCTTCGTAATCGATGCTCTTCACGAAGCCGTGCAGCGTCGGTTTGCCGCCCGCCTGTTGCCAGGGGTCGGCAAACTCAGCGGCGGTGAGAAAGGTGTCGTCGGTGAGGCTGCCAAGGAACTCCAGCAGGTCCGCCTTCTCCCGCGGCGAGAGCCGGAAGGGCTTGACGAACTCACTTTTCGCAGGATTACGGGAGCCATCGCCGGCCCAGGGGCCCGAAGACACGGTGCGCCCGCCGACGGCGTAGTGCTCGATAGCTTCGTCGAGCGTGGCCACGCTGCCGTCGTGCATGTAGGGCGCGGTCACCGCAATATTCCGCAAGGTGGGCGCCTTGAATTTCCCGACATCTTCGCTGGCTTCGGTGAATTGCGCGAGACCGGTGTTGTCAGGTGGATAGGAGGTCTTGCCGGGCACGTTGTACAGGCCGGTATTGTGGAACTCGACTTCGGCAAAGCCTTTGTCAAAATAATCGACCGTGCCGGTGAAGTTGAATCCTCCGTGGCAGTGGAAGCACTCCAGGCGCTCGCTGAAAAAGAGCGCTTCGCCGCGGCGGGCCGCAGCCGAGATCGCGCGCGGGTCGCCGCCGAAGCGGTACCGGTCGTATGGCGAGTTCCCCGAAATCAGCGTTCGCTCGAAGGTCGCGATTGCCCGCGTCACATTGCGAATCGTGAAGGTGTCGGCTTCGCCTGGGAAGGCGGCGGCGAAGAGTGCGGGATACGGAGGCTTCGCCCGCAGCCGCGCGAGCAGTTCTGTTTCCTTCCCGTTCATGCCGAGTTCGACCGGTACTTCGCCGAATATGGGCACTAGCGCCTGTTGTTCGAGCGACCGCATATTGGGGTTGGCCCAGGTGAGCGCGGGACTGTAAGCGACGTTGATCAGCGCCATCGGGCCGCGCGGATGGAGTTCTCCGGTGGAGCCTTTGCCGCGGGCCGCGCCGTCGCTAAAGGCCCGCGCCTGCTGGTGGCAAGTGGCGCAGGACTGC
>Ga0335082_10007630_pt1 | contig 11736 bp, 10 predicted proteins | sample Lox_Sample_41_FD_206718 | JGI IMG/M metagenome (GOLD analysis project Ga0335082, IMG submission 206718) | Soil microbial communities from Loxahatchee National Wildlife Refuge, Florida, United States - Lox_Sample_4.1 | ecosystem: Environmental > Terrestrial > Soil > Wetlands | place: USA...
CTGGCAGCCCTGCGCCAACGCCGCGCGCGAGGCGCTGGCGATCGCCGCAGCGACCACCGTCGGCAACTGGATCGCGTTTCCGCTCCTAGCCCGGCTTGCCGAAGCCGAGCTGGGGATGGGTGAGGTTGAAGCCGCTCGCCGCACCGCCGACGAGGCCGTGGCGCGCATGCGCAAGCACGAGATGCGCGGCCGCGAGACGCGCGCATTGCTCGCCCGCGCCCGCGTGCTCCTGGCCACCGCAGGCGCCTCCGCCGCCGCGGCCATCCGTCGCGATCTCGACGACGCGCTCGCCCTGTGCGAGCGCAACGGCACGCCGGCATGGGAGCCACTCATCCGCGAAGCGGTCGCACGCCTGCACGCGCTCTGCGGCGAGGCCGACCGAGCGCTGCAGGAGCAACGCGCTGCGCTCGACCTGTACACGAAGCTCGGTGCGACTGGACACGTTGCGCGCGTACGCGGGGAGTTGGCGTCGTGATCTGCAGCCACTGCCGGCACGAACCCCCGGCAGGATCGACATTCTGCAACGGCTGTGGCGCGAAGCTCGTGACCATCTGCGCGAGCTGGCGGCTCGGTGCCCGGCCGCTCCTGGCCTATGCCTACGGTGGGACCGAGTCGGTCCTGAACGACGCACGTCGCAGTCTCGAGATCGCGGAGAAACTCGACAACGAATCGTCCCGCACGCTCGCGTACTTTGCCCTCGGCGTCGCTTATCTGATCGACGCGCAGCCCACCGCCGCGCGCGAGGCACTGTGCCAGTGCATTGCGATCTCGCGCGACCGCCGCACGCAGGTCGCCTTGCTTCCCTGGGCGTTGGCAGCGCTCGCTGAGGCGTACGTGGCGCTCGGCCAACCCACCGAGGCTCTCGCCACAGCGCGCGCCACGGCATCGCTCTGGCGAGCGCCGGCGGCGGTCGCTACTTCGAAGCGCAGGCGCTGCTCAGGCTCGCTCAGGCCCTGCTCGCGATCGAGGACGTCCTGCCCCGCGCCGAGATCGAGTCCGCCCTCGAACGCGCCGAGCAACTCGTCGAGTCTAGGGGGGCTAGGGTTGCCCTCGACATCCGTATGAGTATAACGGTTGGTCGTGGCTCTGCGGCGGTCGTGAGGTGGGCAGGCCGCCATCGGTGGGCCGGAGAGAGAGGGGGTAGCACCATGTTGGGGAAGAAGCCGATCTCGTCCGGGGTCCTTGGCGCTTGCGTTCTCGGTGCGTCCTGTGTCGTCGGCGCCGCATCAGCGTACGCGCAAGGGACGGTTGCATACGAGCCGGCACCCTCGGCGCCGGCGATGAGCACCGTTGGGCTCGTCATCGTCGCAGTCCTGCTGGCGCTTGCTGGCTACCGCGCCGTGCGCAACCCTGCCGGGACCAGGCGACTGACGCTGCTGGTTCTGTTCGCCGCCGTCGGCATCCTGCTGAGCGCCAGGACCTCCTACTTGGTCCGCGGCGTGTCAGCGGTCGGCGCGGGAGCTGCTTTTGATAATCCGCTTGGGGGGCAGATCAACCTAGGTTGGGGATTCGAGTCGCATGAGAACACCAGTGGCATTCCGATTCGGATCACCGACGTCGCCTATGACGGACACAACGCCCAGCCCGTCAACGAATGCGTCGCGGGGATGATTCTGACGGCAAACGGCTCCTGCAATACCCAGGTCGAAGCGGTGTGCGGCAACGGCATCGTGGAGGATACGGAGCAGTGCGACGACAGCGGCCAGAGCGACTTTGATGGGTGCAGCTCCGTCTGCACCCTGGAAGACGGCTATAAGTGCAGTGGTTCGCCAAGCGTCTGCACACTGATGCCTTCGACCTGCTCGGACCACGTCAAGAATACATTCGAGACCGACGTTGACTGCGGTGGCCAGGAGTGCCGGCCTTGCGCCAGCGGCAAGCACTGCAACCTCGGTAGCGATTGCGCGAGTGGTACCTGCACCAGCCACGTGTGCCAGTAGGAATCGTCAACGTCGGTCGCAGCGAACGTGCCGGTCACGATCGGCCGCGGCAATTCCAGCGGCGGCCCCGCCGTCGCCCCCCAATGGGACGCTGTACCTCACCTCACCAAGTCGTTGGTGCGGTACCGGAGGCGCAGCACGCCGGGCTGATCGCCACGGACGTCCGACCTGACGATGTCCGCACCAGAGTCGCGCGAAGTGGACGCGGGTTCACCTGAGTGGACACGGCGGCGGTTGCGAGGCGCGCTCCCACTAGAGAATCCCCATTCGATTCCCTGGCCAAGGTTCGTGGCCCAGGGCTTGGAGTGATCATTCCGCAGGGTAGAGTTGGCGATCACTGCGGCGCGTTCCCGTTTCAACGCTTCGCGACCGCGGCTCCCCGCGCATGACGCGGGGCCGGTGTCGGTGGCCACAGCTTCACCGTATGGAATGTTCGTTCACGACGACGTGCCGACGCAATTGATCGGCGCCGGGAGGGGCATCATGGCCGTCCAGCCACGCACGCTCAACTGTTGGGAGTTCATGAAATGCGGTCGCGAGCCCGGCGGTCGGCTCGTCGCCGACAAGGGGGTGTGCCCAGCCGCCGCCGAATCGCGTCTCGACGGCAGCCTCGGTGGGGTGAATGGCGGACGCTGCTGCTGGATCGTGGCCGGCACGTTCTGCGGCGGCCAGCCACAAGGGACGTTCGCCACGAGATTCGCCACGTGTCGCGAGTGCGACTTCTTCAAGAAGGTGGAGCAGGAGGAGTCGCGCTTTCTCTATCAGGCCCACTCGCTGCTCCTCTACCTGAGCTCCTCAGAGGCAGAGGCGCGAGACCGCTACCACCGCGTCCTCAGGCAGGTGATCGACCCCGCGGTCATCGAGTACGCCATCAGTCGTGACGTGGGCCGGCTCAGAACGGCGGACGAACGGCACGTGACCGCCTTCTTCTCGGACATCACGGGGTTCTCGGAGCTCAGCCGCGAGCTCGGTACCGCGAATCTCGGACGCTTCCTGAACGAGTACCTCTCGGCGATGACCGAGTCCCTCAAAGCGGAGGGCGGGACTCTCGACAAGTATGTCGGCGACGCCATCGTGGGTATCTTCGGCGCTCCGGGGCGTCTCGAGAACGATGCGCTCGCCGCAGCCCAAGCAGCACTACGGATGCAGGACAGACTCTCGCAGCTGCATCGCGAGTGGCGGGCGCGGGGCGTGTTCGGTCCCCAGGCGTGGTCGCTACAGATGCGCATCGGCCTCAGCTCAGGTCTCGCCAACGTCGGGTTCATGGGCACGTCGGACCTCACCTCATACACCATGAGCGGCGCCACGGTGAACCTAGCCGCCTGGCTCGAGCAGGCCTGCAAGGCCTACGGAGTCCAGATCCTGGTGAGTCAAGCGACACGCGACCAGATCGCAAGCAAAATGGTGCTGCGAAGAATCGACACCGTCCAGCCCAAGGGATACGCGGTTGCCGATACGATCTACGAGCTGCTTGGCCCGATCGGCGCCACACCGGCCGCGCTGATGCGTGCGGCGGAGGTCTACGAGGAGGCTCTCAACCTGAAAGACCGCGGCCGTTGGGATGCGGCCGCCGCGCTCCTGCGGCGAGCGGCCCGACGGCGCGAGAGCGACGACCGGGCCGCCGACCGCCTCCTGCGTCTGTGCGAGAGATTGGGGTCGGAGCACTGTTCGCGCCGCCTGACAGGCCAAATGGGCGCAACCGGAGTTGCCGCGCAACGCTGATAGCTTCGACCCGGCAGCACCTGCCGGTCACCAACCAGACGAAGGGCAGGTGCAGGGCCGCGAGATGGTGCAGCCTCCTCGACCTGCGCAGCCAACATTTGGCATACCTATGCCTGCGCTGTCGCAGCAATCCCCGTAAGCCTGCTCATCACGAGCGCACACTGCGTAGCCGCAGGCATAAGCGACGCGCGTCGCTCCGGGTTCCAGTGTCTCTGGAGGCGATACCACCCTTCTCCGGGTTGACGTCTGTCGTCGGTTGCCTTGACTGAGATGTTCGAATGGGCGAGCTTACCTGCCGCTGCGCACGCCATGAAACCGACTCGTGTCGCGAACGATGACGAAGCCGACGTGCTGCTCCGGCTGGTCGAGGGGACGGCACGTGCCACGGGGGAAGAGTTCTTCCAGTCGCTGGTCCGCAATCTCAGCCTCGCCCTTGGCTCAGCATGCTCCTTCATCGCCGAGCTCGCCGACACTCCGACGCGCGCTCGGACGCTGGCGCTCTGGAGCAACGGCACGTTTCTCGAGAACATCGAATACGATCTTGCGGGTACGCCGTGCGCGGCGGTTGTCGGCGGCAACGCGTGCCATCATCGCCGGGGCGTGCAGCAGACGTTTCCCGGGGATCACTGGTTGGCGCGGATGGGCGTGGACAGCTATCTCGGCGTGCCGCTCTCGGATTCGAGCGCTCAGGTGCTCGGACACCTGGCCGTGCTCGACACCCTCCCGATGCGGGAAGAGCCGCGGCGCCTTTCGATCGTGCAGATCTTCGCCGCGCGCGCCGCGGCGGAATTCGAGCGCCTGCGCGCCGAACGGAGACTGCGCGCCTCCGAGCAGCGCTTTCGCGATCTCTACGAGGAGGCGCCGATCGCCTATATCTATGAAGACACCGAGTCGCGCTTCGTGAGCGCCAACCGCGCCGCAACCGCGCTGCTCGGCCTCAAACCGGAGGAGGTGCGCGGGACCCTCGGACTCTCACTCGTCGCACCGACGCCGGACACGCAAGCGCGCGTTCACGAAGCCATCGCCGCCATCCAGCAGGGGAAGGAACGCGCCTCCATCGAGTTGGAGCTGCGCCGCAAGGACACCGGCCGCCCGGTGTGGGTGCAGTGGTGGTCGAAGCCCGAGTCGGACGGAAAGTACACCCGAACCATGTTGGTCGACGTCACCGCGCGCGTGCTCGCGGAGCAGGAACGCAACCGCCTGCAGCAGCAGAACCTGTATCTGCAGGAGGAGATCAAGAGTGAGTACAACTTCGAGGAAATCGTCGGCACGTCGCCGGCACTGCGCGACGCACTCGCCAAGACGCGACAAGTGGCGTGCACCGATTCCACCGTGCTCATTCTGGGCGAGACCGGCACCGGCAAGGAGCTCGTCGCCCGCGCCATCCACAACATCTCGGGACGCAAGGACCAGCCGCTGATCAAGGTGAATTGCGCGGCACTCCCTAGCGGGCTCATCGAGAGCGAACTGTTCGGCCACGAGAAGGGCGCCTTCACCGGCGCCACGGACAAACGCATCGGCCGCTTCGCATTGGCGCACCGCGGCACCATCTTCCTCGATGAGATCGGTGACATTCCGACCGACGTGCAGCTGCGCTTGCTGCGCGTCCTTCAGGAGCACGAGTTCGAACCGTTGGGGTCCGCGAAGACCGTGAAGGTCGACGTCCGCGTCATCATCGCGACCAACCGCGACCTGGCGGCGGGGGTCGCCGACGGCTCGTTTCGCGCCGATCTGTTCTACCGCCTCAACGTCTTCCCGATCCATGTCCCGCCGTTACGCAGCCGCGCTGGCGACGTTCCGATGCTCGTCCACTACTTCGTCAAGAAGTACGCCACGAAGACCGGCCGGCGCATCGAATCGGTGAGCCCGGAAACGATGCAGCGACTGGTCGCCTACCCATGGCCGGGAAACGTTCGCGAGCTCGAGAACGTCATCGAACGGGCCGTCATCCTGTCCGCGGGGCCGGCGCTCGAGGTGGAACCCCACGTTCTCCTGCAAGCGCCAATGCAACCCGCGGCGCAGCGCGGCGACGCGCTGGAGGCCAACGCCGACGGCATCACGTTGGAAGAAGCGGAGCGCCGCCACATCGTGCACACCCTCAAGCGCTGCCGGTGGGTCGTCGATGGTTCCAACGGCGCCGCGAAAATCCTCGGCATCAATCCCAACACGCTGCGCAGCCGGATGAAGAAGCTCAACATCCGGCGAACCAACGAAGCGGTATCGTAACCGGGCGTAGGCCCACCGGTTCACCGCACCGGTGTGCCGGTCACGCGTGGAGGACTCGCCGACGGTACGTGCTCAGCGCGACGGATCGGGCGCAAGCTCAGCCCACACTCTGGCCAGCGGCTCGGCCATTCGGGGCTCGGCTTCAGGGTTGGGGGCCAGCGCCAGTCGGCTGGCGCGAGCGGCGGACGGCGCCGGCGAGACCGCATCGGGCGGGGGAATCGTCCCAGGGTTGCCCGGCGTGCACTCGGGCGGATTGGTGCCCGCCAGCGCCGGTGCCGGCAACGCCGGTGGGTCCACGAATGCCGGCGGGCGGTTGAAGTCGAGGCAGTCGGACAGGTCGTCCGCGTTCGCATCGCGGAATGTCAGCGCTCCGAGGTTCCACTTGCGCTCGATGAACTTGAGGATCGCCGTATGATCGCGCACCTTGGACGAGACATAGTTCGGCCGTGCATAGGGCGACACGATGACCGCCGGGACGCGGAAGCCATAGCGGTCGTAGCCGCCGGGCGCGTCGCCGGGGGCAAGCATGGGCGGGATGTTGTCAGGCGCAATGGCCGCCGGCGGCGGGACATGGTCGTAGTACCCACCGTGCTCGTCGTACAGCCACACCAGCAGTGTCTTGGGCCAGCCCGGCCCCGCCATGACCGCGTTGATGACCTGGGAAGAGAACTGCTCGCCGATGCGAATGTCGTCCGGGTTTTCCTCGGACCCGCCGCTGTTGAACAAGGGATCCACCACCGAGACGGCCGGCAGTGTCCCCGCCGCCGCGTCGATGAAGAATTGCGGGATCGGGAGCAGCTTGTCGCGGTGCTGCAGGGCATAGGTCACCAAGATCGCGACCGACGGCAGGTCCGAGTAGTAGTTCCGCCACGTGATGCCGTGCGCGTCCAGCCGATCGAAGATGTTGCCGTTGGGTGGCGGTGGCGCGCGCAGGGCGGCGTCACTGGTGCTCACGATCCCTGCCGCTGTTGCGGCCATCAGGAAGCGGCGATTCGGGTACGTCTGGCAGAGCGTGGAGCCGAACCAGCGGCTGGCGAGCGGAAAGGTCCGCGCCAGTCCGTAGTAGAAGGGAATGTCTTCTCCCGTCCAGTAGCCCATTGCCACCGGCCCGCTCGCCAGCACGAAGCCGTCGTTGCGCCCGTCACCATAGGAGATGTGGCTGGCGTTCCAATTCTGGCCCGGGTGGCCGTTGAGCTGGCAGGTCGACGGCATGCGGAAAGCGCGGATCACGTTGCCGTTGCCGTCGGGATTGGACACCGCCGGCATGCCATTGCTGAGTGGGAAGCCCACGCTGGAGTCGAGCACCCCGAAGTAATTGTCGAACGAGTGATTCTCCATCATCAGGATGATCACGTGCTCGATCTGCGGCAGCGTGTCCGTCCCTTCGGGCAGGTTCGGATTCGGACGCGAGCCTGGCTGCAGGATGGGCGCGGCGGGGCGCGGCGGAGTGGAAACGGGCGCGTCCGTATCGCCGCAATCCGACAGCATCAGGCCGAGCCCCAGCAGCCCGGCCCCTCGCAGCACCTCGCGACGCGATATCCCTGAAGAGGCAGGGGGACGCACGCGCGGGCGTGGTTCGTTCCGGCTGCCGCGGAGCGTGCGACGCATGCGGCCTTCCTTAAAGGCTGCGCCGTTGCGAGTCAACGCGGGGCCGGCGAGTGGAGGCTGCCCGCGTCGATGACCCTGCACTGGAAAGGCTTCGCGTCGCGAGATACGGTCCTGTCGCGATGACCTTGCCGCCGATGGCGCGCCGCGGCGCGTTGGTTTCGCTGGTCGGCAGCGCCGCCGGACTGGCGTGGCTCAGCCAGCGGCTGCGGCCGCAGCCGAACGTCGCACCGGCAGCGGAGCCCGGGCGCCATGCGGCGCGCGTGGTCGAAACCCGGCGCATCGTGCCCAGCCCGGGGTTGCCTGCGGCCGTCGCGCTGGGCCCCTCCAACAACAACCTCGACGCGGTGCGCCACGACGGCTTCGTCTACCTCGCCTTTCGCAGCGCACCCCATCACTTCGCCAGTTCACGGACAGCGATCTACGTCGTGCGCAGTCGTGACGAGACGAACTGGGATCTCGAAGCACGCTTCCACCTGGGCACCGACCTGCGCGAACCGCGCTTGCTGTCACTCGGCGACCGCCTGCTGCTGTACGTGTCGCGCCTCGGCAAGGACCCCTTCGCCTTCGAGCCGCAAGGGATGGCGGTTGCCGAGCGCCGGCGCGATGGAGCATGGTCGGAGCTCGCACCCATGGGTCCTCCCGGCATCATGGGTTGGCGCGCCCGCACCCTCGACGGCGTGCCGGTCTTGCTCGTCTACGCCGGCGGCGAGTCGATCTACGACCTCGGCCAGCCCCAGTTGCGCGTCGAGCTGTGGAAGAGCGACGACGGCCGCGCCTGGGTGCCGTTCGATGCGGCGCACCCCGTGCTGTATGCGGGTGGCGGCAGCGAGGCCGACTGCGTGCTCGGCGACGACGGCACGCTCTACGGTGTGATTCGCAACGAGGCCGGCGACGCCACGGGTTGGGGATCGAAGGTGTGCCGCGCCCCGGCGGGCAACCCGGCACGCTGGCAGTGCCGCTCCGATCGCCGCAAGTACGACTCGCCGTGCATGTTTTGGCACGACGGCGAAGCGTATCTGATCGCGCGCCGGAGCCTGCACGGCCGCGGCGAGTATGACCTCGGCCGCGGTCCGGGACGATTGCTGCGCACGGTGTGGAACCAGGTGAACTACAGCCTGACGCCGAAGCGCACGGCGCTGTGGCGCTATGTCCAGAACGAGGACCGCTTCGCCTACGTGATGGATCTGCCGTCACGCGGCGACTGCTGCTTCCCGGCGGTGATCGACGGCAGCACGGCGACCGAGCGCGTCGTGTACGACTACAGCTGCGCCCTCGATGGAGCCGACCTGCCGTGGCTGCGCGGCCAGCGCGGCGAGACCTTCATCTACCGGCACGTGCTGCGCCTCGAGCCCACAGCGGCGTGACCGGCATCATCCTCGCTCGCCTCGCCGCCGATCACCACCCCTCGCGTCCAGGAACTCCACAGCTGTCGAAAGGAACAGCCCGACGCGCAGCCCCACGCGCTGTTGCCAGCACGGGGAGATGTGGCAGAAGAAGACATGCCCTCGCATCGCGACACCATCCTCGATCAGTTCTCCCGTCAGGCCTTGCCGTTCTCGACCGCGCCCGCGATCCGCGACGAGCGCGCGCTGCAGCTACTGGTCACGGCGTCCGCGACCGGCTCCGACGACACCGTGCTCGACGTCGCCTGCGGACCGGGTCTGGTGGCGTGCGCGTTTGCCCGCGTCGCGCGGCAGGTCACGGGGATCGACTTGACGCCGGCGATGATCGAGCGTGCACGGGCGCTCGCCGCGGAGCAGCGCTTGGTCAACCTGAGCTTCCAAGTTGGCGACGTGCTGCCGCTGCCGTTTGCCGACGCCGCATTCTCGATCGTGGTCTCGCGCTTCGCCTTCCATCACTTCCTCGACCCGGCGGCGGTGCTCGCCGAGATGCACCGCGTCTGCCGGCCCGGCGGCCGCGTCGTGGTGGCCGATCTGCTCGCGTCCTCCGACCCGGCGAAGGCGGACGGCTTTCACCGCATGGAGATGCTGCGCGACCCGTCGCACGCGCGCGCCCTGACACTCGCGCAGCTGCGCGCGCTCTTCCGCGCCGCCGGATTCGCCGCCCCGGCCGAGGCGTTCTGGCGCATGGATATCGACGTCGAGGGTCTGCTTCAGCGTTCCTTTCCGGCCCCGGACAGCGAGGCTATCATCCGCCGCATGTTCGAGGATTCGGTCGCCGACGACGGCCTCGGGCTGGAGACCCGGCGCGAAGACGGACGGCTGCGCTTCACGTATTCCAACGTCATCCTGACCGGCGCACGTTGAGTGGGCGACATCACCTATGTCCGGCACTCACACCGATGAGCGACAAGTCGTGCTCTTGATGCACCAACGATCTCATACGCGGCCGTGACCATGGCGCCTTCAGCCGCCAACGGCGATCTGATACACACTGAGCAGGGAGACACTGTCATGGCATCACGTAGTCGCAAGAAGACGCGACCGCTCGCCAAGCGCCGCGCACCGGTACGGCGACCACGACTGCCGAAGTATGATCCGACAGCGAAGCCGATCTGGGAGATCGCCGAGGAGATCGCCGCCACCGTCCCCGACTCCGAGTGGGCCAAGGTCCCGCCGGACCTCTCGAAGAACGTCGATCACTATCTCTACGGAGCGCCAAGGACGAGAAGTGAGAGTTGTGTTCGCGGATACTGACTATTGGATTGCCGTCAGTAATCCGCGCGACGCCCTCCATACGCAAGCACGAGACCTGTCGCGAGCACTCCATCCCGTCCACGTCGTCACCAGTGAGATGGTGCTCACGGAATATCTGAACGACTTTAGCCGTCGCGGGGAGTTCCTCAGGCGAGCTGCAAGTACTCTCGTCGAGAGGCTTCGCAAGAGCCCGAACACGACCATCGTCCCACAGACCACCGTCCAATTCTGGGAGGCAGTGTCTTTCTACGGGACGCGCAGCGACAAGGCATGGAGCCACACCGACTGTGCATCGTTCCGCGTCATGCAGGTGTGGCGCCTCCGCGAAGCGCTTACGCACGACCGAAACTTCGAGCAGGCCGGTTTCAAGGCGCTGCTGCGCGACGCGAAAGCCGCATGACCCTCCCCGCCGATCTCTTCTTCGCCAACGACGCGCCCTTGGGCGGCGCCGGCGACGTACACGTGACGTGGCTCGGCACCGCCGGGTTTGCGATGGAGCACGACGGCCACGTGCTCTTGCTCGACCCGTACCTGACACGCGCCTCGCTCGCTCGCTGCATCCTCGCGCCGCTGCGCTCCGATGCGGCCCTGGCGCAGCGACGGGTGCCGCGTGCCGACGCGATTGTGCTGTCGCATACGCACTTCGATCATGCCCTCGATACGCCGGCAATCGCGCGGCAGACCGGGGCGCGGGTCTTCGGCTCACGCTCGGCGATCCACTTGTGCCGCAGCCATGGCCTGGCCGACACGCAGCTCGAATGTGTCGAGCCCACTGCCGGCAGCGCGCCGCACGAGGCCGAGGTCGGACCCTTCCGCCTGCGCTTCTGGCCAAGCGCACACTCGGCGTTCCTCTTGGGACGCATCCCCTTCCCGGGCGACATCGCCGACTGCACCGACGTGCCGATGCGCACCGAGGCGTACCGCTGCGGCGCGGTGTTCGGGTTGGAGATCGAAGTCGGCGGCCGTCGACTGTTTCACGTCGGCAGCGCCGAGCTGGTCGAGCGCGGCTGGCGCGTCAAGCCGGTGGATCTCGCGCTGGCGTGCGTCGCCGGCTGGACCTCGACCGAACGCTATCCGGAACGGCTGGTGGCCGCGCTGTCACCAGGCGGGGTGCTGCTGCACCACTGGGACAACTTCCTGCGCGGTCTCGACAGCGGCGCACAGGCGCTGCCCGGAATGCGGTTTGCGGCGCTGATCGACCGCTTGCAAGCCGCCGCGCCGCGGTTGCCAGTCGGCGCCCTGCCGCTCCTCGGTACGCTGCGCCTGTAACGGCTCCCGCATCATGCCGACGTTCGATTCAGACGGGGTACGCATCGCATACGAGGTCGTTGGTGCCGGGCCGCCGATTGTTCTCGTCCACGGCTTCGCATCGAGCTGGAAGCGGAACTGGTACGAGGTGGGTTGGTTCGACAGGCTCGTCACCGGCGGGCGGCGGGTCATCGCGCTCGACTGCCGTGGCCACGGCGGCAGCGACAAGCCGCACGACCCGGCTGCGTATCGCGCCGCGCACATGGCCGGTGACGTGCTGCGCTTGCTCGATCACCTGAAAATCGAGCGCACCGCGCTGATGGGATACTCCATGG
>Ga0335082_10007631_pt1 | contig 11735 bp, 9 predicted proteins | sample Lox_Sample_41_FD_206718 | JGI IMG/M metagenome (GOLD analysis project Ga0335082, IMG submission 206718) | Soil microbial communities from Loxahatchee National Wildlife Refuge, Florida, United States - Lox_Sample_4.1 | ecosystem: Environmental > Terrestrial > Soil > Wetlands | place: USA: Florida...
CTCCACCCGGCTGCGTACCCCCGGAAAGTACTCCTCGAAGTCCTGCGGCGGGATGTTCAGGGCGGTGGCATAAACCTGGCCGACCGGCTTCATGTGGTCGAAGACGGGCAGGTGAAAGGTGCCGTCGGGCAGGTCATAAACCTTGCCGTGCAGAGCGTTGGGGATGAAAATGTCCGACCCGAAAATGCAGACGGAACGCCGTTTCATACCCGGCAAAGGTACTGTGAGCGACGCCGCAAGAACGATGAGCGCGATGAGGCGTGTGCTGGCCCGGCACATGCTGAAAGAACTATATCGGAAAACCCGGCGCGGCGCGCGTACCGGTCCCATTAGTACGCGCGACGGCCTTGTCCCATGCCTGGCGGGACGGTTTATTGGGAGCGATGCTACTGATCTCTTCGCTCTCGCTGCTGTTCCTGGCCTCCAGCAACCCGTCGGCATTGCCGGCGCGGCCGATCGTGGAACTGCGCGCGCAGACCGCGTGCGCTGCGGCCCCGAAGGCGGAGATCGAAGAAGCGCTCGGCCACACCCTTTCCAACGGCCGGGAGAGCCGCACGGACACGGGAACGCTGTGCAGCTATGTGGGCGCGGGCGGCGAAGTGACGGTGTTGCTGCAGCACGCCACGGCGAAGCTGGATGTGCCGGCCGAGTTAAAGAATCTGAAAGACTCGTTCCCGAACGCGACCATGCGCGACGTGCAGGGCATCGGCAAGCGGGCAGTGTTTCTGGATATGCCGGACATCGGGACGCAGTTGCACGTCATTCGCGGCGACTACGACTACCTGATGATTTCGGTGCTGGGTTTTGGCGACGCGACCAGAGTCGCACCGGCGGTGGAGAAGATCGCGCGCAAGGCGCTCGATCGGTTGTAGGGGAGTTCGGAGGGACTTCGGGGGCAATTCGGCATCGGGCGCGAGATTCCGCAAGGGTTCAACCCTGCGCCTCCTCTCCTGGTGGAGCGGCAATCTCGCACCCGGCGCCGAATTGAGCGAGCGTCAGGGGCCCTGGCGCTTCGCCGCCACCTGGATCCCGTCACCCAGCTTTGCCACGCCCGGGATACTCACCGGCAGATGACCGGTGATGGGAATGTCGCCGAACAGGGCGTCGGCCACCGCATCTTCCGAGGTCACCGTCGTGCTGAACGTGGCCATGCAGGCGCTAACGCCGGGAAGACTGCGGATCACGTAAGGGCTTCCAAAGGCAATCACGGCCACGGGCAGCCTGCGATCGATCAGCGCCTGGACCAGTTGCGGATAAGGATCGCGCAGGCTCACTGTGCCTTTGAACGCCCCGACGGTAACGAAAGGCGCGAGCACCACCACCGGACAGGAGGCCATGTCGCGGACCACCAGGCTGACTGCTTCGCTCGGCAGCGTGGGGTCCAGCGTAATGACGCTCATCGAAGGCGCGCGCTTCTTCAGATCGGCGGCGAGCGCAACGCCGTGCTGGCTGCCGCGGCTTTCGGTGAGCACGGCCACGCAGGCGCTGGCGGGGTTGCGGAGCGGGAAGACATTGCCGTCGTTCTTCACCAGGGTGAGTGCGCCACGGGCGACCCGGTCGGCCGCGTCGGCGGCCTCGGGACTGGTCACCACATCGGGAACCTCATCCAGATTCACCTGGCGGCGGCGAGTAAGGCCGAGGCGGATCTTCGCCTCGAGCACCCGGGCCACGCTCTCATCCAGGCGTTTGCGCGTGAGGCGGCCGCTTTTCACGGCGGCGACGATGGCGGCGATGGCGCGTTCGCAATCGCCGGGGATGAGCAGAACGTCCGCGCCCGCTTCGATGGCGCGCACGGCGGCCTCGCCAGGATCGTAGAGCAGGGCAAGCCCGGCCATGTCCATGGCGTCGGTGACGATCAGCCCCTTGAAGCCGAGGTCACGCCGCAGCACGCCGGTGAGGATGGGAGCGGACACCGTGGCGGGCAGACCGGCGGGGTCGAGCGCGGGCACGGCGATGTGCGCGGTCATGATGGCATCCACGCCGGCGGAGATGGCAGCGCGGAACGGCACCAGCTCGACGTTCTCCAGACGCTCGCGAGCCACGTCGAGGCGCGGCAGTTGCAGGTGGCTGTCCTCGGAGGTGTCTCCATGGCCGGGGAAGTGCTTGGCGGTCACCAGAACCGGGTTTTTCGGGTCGGAATGCGCACCGGCAATGTAAGCGGCGACGAAACGCGCCACCTGAGCGGGGTCCTCGCCGTAGGAGCGCGTATTGATGATGGGATTATCGGGGTTGTTGTTGACGTCGGTATCGGGCGCGAAGATCCACTGGACGCCGAGCGCGCGGGATTCACGGGCCGTCTGCAGACCCTCGAAGCGCGCGCCGTCGAGATCGTTCGCCGCGGTGAAGGCCATGTTCGGGGGCCAGCCGGTGGTGGAGTTGACGCGCATGGAAGCGCCGCGCTCGAAATCGGCGCCCACCAGCAGCGGGATGCGCGCCTGTTTCTGCAGACGATTGACCAGCGCCGCCATGGCCATCGGCTCCGCGTTGTGGATGCCGCCCCGCGCCGAGTGGCCCACGACGATGACGCCGCCAACCCGCAGATCGTGCACGTAGTGCAGATAGCGGCGGTAGTCGCGCGAACGCGTGTTCTGCAGTTCGCCCACGATGGGGGCAATGATGAGCTGCGCGGCCTTGTCGCGAAGCGGGAGCGCGTGCGCCCATCCCAGGGCGGCGGCGGCAACGGAAGGGCGCGTCGGCCCGGTAGTTCTGGTGGCTCGCTTCGGAGGTGCGGCGAAGAGCATCGCGCTGAATGCGACGAGCGCCGCGGCGCGCGGGAAAAGCATCACCCACTACTATAGCGGCGGACTCCTGCGTCACCGGACTGTAACGCGATTCGCCCGCCCGGCCCGCCGCGAAGGGACTACCCTAATACAAAGATGCCAAAAAAGACCGGAACCGCGGCCGTGGCCCGTGGCGTGGCAAAGCAGGCTGCGGGCAGGGCGGCAACCAGGAATGGCGCCGCGGCCGCATCGGCCATCGACCTGCGCGACCCTTCGCTCTACGTCAATCGCGAGCTCAGCCTGCTTTCGTTCCAGCGGCGCGTCCTCGAAGAGGCGGAGGACAAGTCCAATCCGCTGCTGGAGCGCGTGAAGTTCATTTCCATCGTCGGCTCCAACCTCGATGAGTTCTTCATGGTGCGCGTTGCCGGTCTGAACGCGCAGCTCGACGCCGGGATTCTGGAAGTGGGGCCCGACGGCATGAGTCCGCGGGCGCAGCTCATCGCCATCCGGCGCGAGACCAAGCGGCTGCTGGCGGACATGCACAAATGCCTGGGGCAGATCCGGCCGGAGCTGGAAGCGCAGGGCATCCGCATGGTCGATTACGCCGGCCTCACCGGACCGCAGCAGAAGGTGGCCGCGCAGTACTTCGAACAGACCGTCTTTCCCGTCCTGACGCCGCTGGCCTTCGACCCCGGCCGGCCGTTCCCGCACATTTCGAACCTCAGCCTGAATCTGGCGGTGGTGATTCGCGACCGCGAAGGCGAGGAACACTTCGCGCGCATCAAAGTGCCGGACTCGCTGCCGCAACTGGTGCCGGTGAGCCAGTCGCCGAATCCGAAGAACCGGCACAAAAGCGCGCCGCGGAAGATCGAGATGGTGTGGCTGGAGCAGGTGATCGCCGCGCACCTGCACAAGCTGTTCCCCGGCATGCAGGTGGCTGAAGCGCACGCGTTTCACATCACCCGCGACGCCGATATGGCGATCAAGGAACTCGAGGCCGAAGACCTGCTGGAGACCATCGAGGAGGGGGTGCGCGCCCGCCGCTTCGGCAGCGTGGTGCGGCTGATGGTGTCCGAGGACATGCCCGCGCACATCCTCAACATCCTGATCAACAACCTGGAAGTGGATGCGAGCGAGGTCTACAAGACCGCGGCCCCGCTTTCGCTGAAGCGGCTGATGGATCTCTACAACATCGACCGGCCGGATCTGAAGGACACGCCGTTCGTGCCGGCTCTGCCGCTGGCACTCGCGCCCACCGGCGACGAGGAAGATGTTTTCGCCGTGGTCCGCCACCAGGATATCCTGCTGCACCACCCGTTCGATTCGTTCCAGCCGGTGATCGATTTGCTCGACAAGGCCGCGCACGACAGCCGTGTGCTGGCCATCAAATCGTGCTTGTATCGCGTAGGCCGCAACTCGCCCGTGGTGGAGGCGCTGCTGGAGGCCGCGCGCGAGGACAAACAAGTGGCCGTGCTGGTGGAGCTGAAGGCGCGCTTCGACGAAGAGAGCAACATCGAATGGGCAAGGGCGCTGGAAAGCGAGGGGGTGCACGTCGTATACGGTCTGGTGGGCCTCAAGATCCACTCGAAGGTGACCATGATCGTGCGGCGCGAAGGCGACCGCATCGTACGCTACGTGCATCTTTCCACGGGCAACTACAATGCCGTGACCGCGCATCTGTACACCGATATCGGGCTGTTCACGGCGAACGATCAGATCGCCGATGACGTGACGAATCTGTTCAACTATCTGACCGGCTACTCGGCGAAGTCCGATTATCAGAAGCTGCTAGTGGCGCCGGTGAATCTGCGGTCGCGGATGCTGGCGCTGATTGAGCGGGAGATCGAACACAAGAAGCGGGGGCGGAACGGGCAGCTCATCTTTAAGATGAACGCGCTGGTGGATCCGCAGGTAATCCGCGCGCTCTACCGGGCATCGCAGGCCGGCGTCAAGGTCCAGTTGCTGGTGCGCGGCATCTGCGGCCTGCGTCCGGGCATAGCGGGTGTCAGCGAGAACATCGAGGTTTCGAGCATTGTCGGGCGGTTCCTCGAACACAGCCGTATTTACTACTTCGCCAACGGCGGTGACGAGGAGCTCTTCATCGGGAGTGCGGACCTGATGCCACGGAACATCGACCATCGAGTGGAGGTTCTGTTCCCGATCGAGGATCCGAAGCTGATCCGCACCGTGAAGGCCAACGTGCTGTCGGTGTACTTCTCCGACACCGTCAAGATGCGGCGCATGCTGGCCGACGGCAGCTACGCGCGGCGCAAATCGGACGGAGCAAAGAAAGGCTTCAACAGCCAGGAGCAACTCATCCGGCTGAGCCGCTACGAAAACGAGGAGACGCGGCGGATTCGCTCCAAGCCGCGGCCCTGACGATCACTTCTTCTCGTTGTAGCTGACCGTCACCGTGGTCTCGCCATTTTGATTGCCGACGATCACCAGTACTTCACGGTTGCCGGCGTCGTCCTTTGCCGAAATCATGCCAGTGGTTGAGCCGTTGCCTTCCGACATGCTGCTGTTGGAGACTTTCAGCCCGGCGGATGCGAACCCGTCCTTGTAGAACGAGACGATCTTGTCCACGGCATCGCCGGTCTTGAAGTTGAACGAGGCGTGTTTATTGTGGGCATCCTCGGCGGTCATGGTGGATTGAGGATTCGAAGCGGGATACGAAGGCACCCAGGAAGGCAGATTCGCCGGTCCCCCACCGCCAACCTTGAACGTACCCTCGTTCGATTTCATTTCGAGGGTGCCGGTCTGGCCCTCGCCGGACGCGCTCAGCGTCACCGCCTCCTTGCCTTCTTCCTGCAGGGTCAGCCTGCCCTTCTTAGCGTCTTCGAAGTTCACGATGAAGTTCTTGTTCTGCTTGCGGTCGTGAACGCGGATGATGCCGCGGTCGTCATCCTCGGAGATGATCTCCAGATCCGGGTTGGCCGCGACGGTCATTTTTGCGACGGCGAGCGCGGGGTTGTGCTTAATAAGGTCGGTGTCCAGGCCGGCCTGCTTCGCCTTGTGCATGACAAAGAAATAGAGGCCGACACAGACGATCAGCGCGATGACGATGAGACCGCCGCATCCGATCAGGACCCAGCCCAGCGCGCCCATTCCTTTCTTCGGGGGAGGCGGCGCTCCCATCGGCTGCGGTTGAGGGTACTGCGGATTAACTGGAGGCGTGGTTGCCATGGTGATCTCCTCCGTGACAGCATACAGGAAAGCCGGCGGGGATGCTATGGATCGCGAAGAGAACCGGGATCGGGGCTTGGGCCTTACCGCATATGCCGTAATCGCGGCGTTGAACGTCGCCGCGCTGGCCGGAGTAATGCAGTCTACCGGGCTTCCGTCCCCCGGTGAACAAAGGCCCGGGCCAGCGATGCGAACCGAGAATCTCCCACTCGCTGCGGCGCTCGACGGGCTTGCGGGCCACGGTGTTCTGAAGGTAGTGAACGAGAGCAGCCGCGAAATCGTTCTGCGGCTGATCGGCCCGGAGTTCCGCGATTCGCAGACGGTTGTTGTTCCACCGTGGAGGGACGGGCGCGTCTTCGGAATCCCTCCCGGCGTGTGGAAAGCCCGACTCTGTACGGGATCGGGCTGGCGAGCCGAACTGGGACGCTTCGAGAGCGATGCACGGTGCTCCGAACTGGACGATTCGATGTGTTTTTCCGAGAAGTTCGCGGACGAAATGCTGCAACGCAATGCCGCCGTGATTCGCTTCGGGCCGTCGCCGCAGGAGCGGCCGGCGTCGCATCCCATCCGGATGGAAGAATTCGCCGAAGAACAGGCGCATTGACGTGCGTCGTTGCACAGTGATTGAATCGGGGCATGAAGCTGGACGCGTTGGCGGCGCAACTCGGATGCGAACTGGTGGGCAATGGTGACGTTGATATCACCGGTGTCGCCGGCATGGAATACGCGGGTCCGTCGGAGATCACCTTCCTCGCCAATCCGCGCTATGCCCACAAGGTGAAACAAACGAAGGCGGCGGCGATCATCGTCTCCGAGCCGGTGCGCGATGCCGCGCTGGCAAGCGTGGTTTCAAAGAACCCGTATCTCGATTTCGCGCGCGCGCTGGCGCTGTTCTATCAGCCGCCCCGGCCGCGGCCCGGCATTCATCCGACTGCGGTGATCGCGGAATCCGCGAGCGTGGGTGAGGGCGCGTCGATCGGCGCTTATTGCGTGATCGGCGAGAAAGTGACCATCGGCCGCGATGCTGTCCTGCATCCGCACGTCGTGATTTACGAGGGCGCCGCCATTGGCGACGATTTCCTCGCCCACTCGCACGCGACGGTGCGCGAATTCTGCCGCATCGGCAACCGCGTGGTGCTGGGCAATTCAGTGGTAATCGGCGGTGACGGCTTTGGTTTCGCGAAGGATGCCGCGGGGAACCACATCAAGATCGTGCAGTCCGGGCCGGCAGTCATCGAGGACGACGTGGAAATCCAGCAGCTCTCGTCGGTGGACCGCGCGACGGTGGGCGAAACACGGGTTGGCCGGGGCACGCGGATCGATTCGCTGGTCCAGATTGGCCATGCCTGTGTCGTAGGCGAGCGCAACATCATCTGCGCGCAGACCGGCCTCGCCGGCAGCAGCATTCTGGGAAGCGACGTCCTGCTGGCCGGTCAGGTGGGCGTTTCGGGGCACCTCACCATTCACGACAAAGCGGTGGTCTACGCGCAGTCGGGCATCGGCGGCGATGTCGAGCCGGGCGGGGTGGTTTCCGGATCGCCTGCTTACGATGCGCGTGAGTGGCTGCGCACCGTCACTGCGCTGCCGAAACTGCCGGAGCTCATGAAGAGGGTGCGACAATTGGAAAAACGTACTCCCCCGGCAGAGGAGAAAGACCCCAAACCACATGGCCTCTGACATTTCGGACAACGGCAGGCGGCCACTCGCTTATAAGAACGAGACGTTCCTGGACAGTTCCGATGCGCGGCCGCTGCGTATCATTTCGGAATACCTGGAACCGCTGGCCCACTTCCGCGACCAGCGCATTCGCGACACTATCGTGTTCTTTGGGTCGGCGCGCATCCGCGAGGACGGGCCCGGCGCGCGTTTTTACAAGGACGCCCGGGAACTGGCCCGGCGTCTGGCGGACTGGTCTGACAATCTGGACAACCCCGCGTGCCGCTTCGTCGTCTGTTCCGGCGGCGGGCCGGGCATCATGGAGGCGGCCAATCGCGGCGCGTTCGAGGCCGGCGCGAAGACCGTGGGCCTGAACATCGGTCTGCCTTTCGAGCAGCGTCCGAACCCGTACATCACGCCAGAGCTCTCCTTCGAGTTCCACTACTTCTTCATGCGCAAGTTCTGGTTCGCGTATCTGGCCAAGGCGCTGGTGGTGTTTCCGGGCGGCTTCGGAACCATGGATGAGTTGTTCGAGATTCTTACGCTGGTGCAGACACGAAAGCTGGAAAAAAAGATCGCAATTCTGCTGTATGGCACCGAGTATTGGAACGAAGTGATCAATCTCGATGCGATGGTGAGATACGGTACCATCGGCGCGGATGACCTCAAGCTGTTTGACCGCGCCGACGATCCGTCTATCGCTTTCGAGATCCTCAAGGACAAGCTGACCGAATACTATCTGCGAAAAGAACGGATCGCGGAGCCTGGGACTGCTCCCGATATCGCGAAATCCCGGGTTTGAACCGTGGATACACGTCTTCAGGACAAGCTTCGCAAAACGGGGAAGCTGGAGCGCGCCTTCGCCATCCTGCTGCTGGCCTGGGTGTGTCTGCTGCTGGTGGTGCCGCACAGCGTCTTCGTGACGCTGCTGCAACTGGCCGTGCTGGGCGCCGGCGGCTGGCTGCTGTTCCGCATGGCGCGCATGGGAGTGCGCAAGCTGATCTGGCGCCTGCGCAATCGGCTGCTGGTGGCGTATCTGTTCATCGCGGTGGTGCCGGTGCTGCTGGTGGTGACGCTGGCGGCGCTGAGCGTCTACATGCTGACCAGCCAGCTTGGGGTGTATGTGGCGACGCATGAGCTGGAGCGCCGGATTGCCCGTCTGCGTTCAGCCACGGAGGCGATCGCGAACGACGAACCGTCGTCCCGCGCGCGCGCCATGAACGGATTCTCGCGCGTGCTGTCGAGGGGCTTCAGCGGGCTTTCACTGGTCCTGCGCCAGAAAGGGGCGGTGTCGAGCGTGCCCGACGAGGCCGACCCGACCCCGCCTCCCGCCGGCTGGCCCGAGACGAGCGGCATTGTGTTTCGCAAGCATCGTTTCTTCATCTGGTCGCACAGCGTTGGGCCCGATGCCGACGTCACAGCCAGCGTTCCCATTGACAACGTCTACCTGAGCGCCCTGGCGCCAGGCATCGTTGTGAAGCTGGGACCTCCGTTGCGTCCATTGCCGGGCGAAGAGCCGCTACTACTCGCAGCGGGCGCGACCGGTACAACGCCGCCGTTGCCTCCAGCCGCCAACGCGCTCGATATGGATTTTCTCTGGTTTTCGAACCTCCCGCTTGCGGTGTGGGAAACGCCGGGAAAATTCCGAGTCGCCACCATGCTGGCGGTCACGCGTCCATCGGTAATTATCGATCGCATCTTCCCGGACATCGCGAACCTGGGCACGGAATTATCAATCTCTCTGCTCGTGATCGGCACCGCCATTCTGTTCCTCATCGTGGAGTGCGTCGCGCTGGCGATCGGCATTTCGCTCACCCGCACCATTACCGGCGCGGTGCACGACCTCTACGAAGGCACGCAGCGTGTGATCGAAGGCGATTTCTCCTGGCGCATTCCGGTGGCGCGCAACGACCAGCTCGCCGAGCTGACCACCTCGTTCAACGTGATGACCGGCAACGTGGAGCGCCTGCTCTCCGTGGCGCGTGAGAAAGAGCGCCTGCAGTCGGAGATCGAAATCGCGCGTGAGGTGCAGAATCAGCTCTACCCGAAGACGGTGCCGGAGACGCGCACGCTGCGCCTCACGGCCATCTGCCAGCCGGCACGCATGGTCTCCGGCGACTATTACGACTACCTGTGTCTGGATGCCAGGCGGCTGGCGCTTTCGATGGGCGACGTTGCGGGAAAGGGCATTTCAGCGGCGCTGCTTATGGCCACGCTGCAGTCTTCATTGCGCGCACAGTTGCGCGGCACCATGGAGATGGCGGCCCCGTCCGGCGCGACCGCCCGCCTGCGTGAGTACTCCACCGCGCAACTGGTGAGCGAGCTGAACCGCCATCTCTACACATTCACCGCGCCGGAGAAATACGCCACCTTCTGGCTGGGCATTTACGACGACGAGACTGGCGTTCTCACCTACACCAATGCAGGCCATCTGCCGCCGGTACTGTTCCGCAACGGGCGCGCCACTAATCTCGACGTGAACGGCACTATCGTCGGCGCGTTTCCGTTCAGCACCTATGAGGAAAGCCGAATCCAGCTCCAGTCGGGCGATCTGCTGGCCTGCTTCACCGACGGCATCACCGAGCCGGAAAACGAGTATGGCGAGATGTTCGGCGACGCGCGCCTGATCGAGCTGATTGAGAAGAACGCCGAACGGGACGAAGAGAAGATCGCATCCATCGTCATGGATGCGGTGCGGCAGTGGACCGGCTCGCCGGAGCTCTTCGACGACATGACATTGATGCTGGCGCGAAGACAATGAAACGGATACGCCGGAGGCTGCTGCGCATCGCCGTCGCCATCGCGTTTACGCTGGCGGCGGGCACCACCGGCTACACCCTCATCGAAGGCTGGCCCGTCTTCGACTCCTTCTACATGACGCTCACCACCATCACCACGGTGGGCTATCAGGAGATCCACCAGCTCTCGCACGCGGGGCGCATTTTTAACTCATTCATCATCTTTTTTGGCGTCAGCACCATGTTCTTCGCCATCGGCGGCATGACGCAGATCATCATTGAGCTCGAACTGAACCAGTATTTCGGAAAGCGGCGGATCAGAACGATGATCGACAATCTTGAGAAGCACTACATCGTCTGCGGCTACGGCCGGGTGGGCCGCGGAGCCGCAACCACGCTGAAGAACGCGGGCGTGCCGTTCGTGGTCATCGACCGCGACGCCGAAAAGGTGGAGCGCGCCATCCATGACGGAATGCTCGGCGTCATCGCCGATGCCAACAGCGACGAGACCCTGCGCGACGTGGGCATCATGCGCGCCACCGGTCTCATCGCCACTCTGGCCACCGACGCGGACAACCTGTTTCTGATCATTTCCGCGCGCACGCTGAATCCGGATTTGCGCATTGCCGCGCGCATCGCGGAGATGTCCTCCACCGACAAGTTCCAGCGCGCCGGCGCGGAGCACGTGTTCGCGCCCTACGACATGACCGGCAACCGGATGGCCGAATCGCTCATCCGGCCGCACGTCTACCAATTCCTCGATTTCACAACTCGGCCCGCCGAGCTGGGGCTCAACGTCACACTCGATCAGGTGCCGGTGCCCGCGGCCAGCGATCTGGTGGGCCAGTCGCTGCGCGACCTGCAGTTGCGGCGGGAACTGGGCGTGATCGTGCTCGCCATTCGCAAGCCCGACGGCAACATGTTGTTCAATCCTCCGGCCGACGCGGAAATCAGCGGCGGCGACTGCCTGATCGTGATGGGAGAACACGACGCGCTGCGCAAGCTGACGCGATCGGTCGCGGAGGTGCGATGAAAGTCCTGACCGCGGCGGAAATGCGCGAGGTCGATCGCCGCACCATCGAGGCCGGGATTCCAGGCCTCGTGCTCATGGAGAACGCCGGGCATCGCGTGCTGGAGGCGATGGAGGTACGCTTCGCGCCGCTGGCTGAGCATCGCATCGCGGTGCTGTGCGGCAAGGGCAACAATGGCGGCGACGGTCTGGCGATCGCGCGCCAGTTGCTGACACGTGTGCATCCACAGGCGCTGCATGTGCTGCTGGCCGCCGCTCCGGAGGAACTGACCGGCGACGCCGCGGCAAACTATCGCATGTTCGTGGTGGCCGGCGGTTCAGTGGTGCGCGAGTTGACCGAGGAGATGCGCCGCTCCACGCTGGTGGTGGATGCGCTCCTCGGAACGGGGCTGAGCGGTCCCGCGC
>Ga0335082_10007632_pt1 | contig 11735 bp, 9 predicted proteins | sample Lox_Sample_41_FD_206718 | JGI IMG/M metagenome (GOLD analysis project Ga0335082, IMG submission 206718) | Soil microbial communities from Loxahatchee National Wildlife Refuge, Florida, United States - Lox_Sample_4.1 | ecosystem: Environmental > Terrestrial > Soil > Wetlands | place: USA: Florida...
CCCCGTTCCCCCCTGGGATGCTCAGCTCGGCGCCGAACACCGTGCCCAGCTTCGGGCCGCCCCGGCCGGCCAGCCGGGCGGCTGCCTGCGCGAACTGCGGCACCCCGTACATCCCGTCGTGGTCGGTGAGGGCGAGTACCTCGAGCCCGAGCCGGGCCGCCTCGGCGACCAGCTCCCCGGGGGTGGCCGCGCCGTCCAGGAAGCTGAACGAGGAGTGGCAGTGCAGTTCGGCCCATGGCGGGCTGACCGGTAGCAGGCCGACCGGCGGCGTGCCGGGCGGCCGGGACAGGCATAGCTCAGCTGGCGGTCGAGCGGGCGCGTCCTCCGCAGACCCCGTTCCCCAGGACATCCGGCGACGCAGCTCCCGCCAGGGGAGCGCCGGATTATCCCAGCCCACAGCTTCCTCGCCTCGCCTTCCACGCGGCAGCTCCGTCGTTCAGGCCGGAAGAGAAGCGCGTGCGGCGCGCCTCCCGTGCTCTTTCAGTCATATGTAGTCTCCTGTACCTGCTCACGAGCCTTAGCCTGGGGACGCGCCACTGGGCGTGCGCGTCCTGCGGCGCCCGGCACGACCGGGACGTCAACGCCGCGCAGAACATCCTTGCCGCCGGGCTGGCGGCAGGCGCCAGAGACGGCGCCGATGCCTGCGGAGGCACGGTAAGACGGGCCGGGGCAACCCGGACGCGCGTGCCAGTGAAACAGGAAACCTGACCCGTGAGGAAGGAATCCCCGTCCTTCAGGGCAGGGAAGATGGTCAACAGTACCCGGCTTCGATCAGCCAGCGGCCGTCCTGGAGCACCGCCAGCCAGGCCCGCCCGTCCTCGGTGGCCAGTTGGAACCGGGCGCGCCGCCATGCGGCGGACGGGTCCCACCAGCGCTCGGACAGCGGCCAGGGACCGGCCCAGCCGGTGACCCGCTGCGGCGGCTCGCCGCGTACCGCCAGCCGGGCGGGCGCGGCCGAGACCGCGCAGCGGCCGCTGACGGTGACGGCCCGCCCGGCATCGTCGGTCACTTCGGCCGCGCGGGCGGCGGAAAAGACCAGGCCCGGCGCCGGACCCAGGACCCGGCCGGGCCAGGGCCGGTCCGCGGGCAGGCGGGGCTCGGTTTTTTCCCCGAACGGGACAGGTGTCACCTGGTCGTGTACGTTCCTGCCGCCGCCGAGGACGGGACGCAGCACGGCCTCGTGCCCGAGCATGGCCTGCACCCGCATGGCGGCGCGGGCCACCCGGTCGCTGACCTGCGTCTCCCCCCACAGGGCGAGCTGCTGCCCGGTGGCGCGGACGAGGAGGTCCGGCACCAGCCGCAGCGCGACGATGCCGCCTGGCTGGTACTGTTCGCCACCGTCCGGCGGGGCCGGCGCCGCACCATCGTCCGGCGGGGCCGGAGGGCCGCCGTCGAGCTGCCAGCGGACCCGGTCGGCGACCGCGGCCGCGGACAGCAGCCCGTCATGCCGCCACCGCCTGCTGCTTTCCTGTCCGTCCGCCCAGGTGGCGGTGACCTGCACCCGGACGCAGGTCAGCCCGCGGGCGGCCAGGCCGTCGTGCAGCCGCCCGGCCAGCGCCTTGGCCGCGAACACCACCGGCTCGGCGCGCGGTTCCGGCGGGTCGAACTCCTGGATCGCGGACAGGTCCGCGGGCGGCGGGCGGGTCGCGAGCGGCCGGGAGTCCAGGCCGCGGGCCAGCCGGTGCGCGCCCTCCCCCGCGTCGCCGAACCTGCTGGCCACGTCGCGGACGGGCAACGCGGCGAAGTCCCCGAGCGTGCGCAGGCCCAGCCGGTTCAGCAGTGCTACCAGGTCCTGGACAACCGGGTCCCGGGCAGCCGGGTCCTGGCCGGCCAGGACGCTCACCGGCTGGGCGGCCAGGAACCTCGCCGCCCCGCCCGGCGGCACGGCCCGGCCGTCCCGGGCGGCGAGAAGCGCGGCGAAGAACCCGTCCGCGACGCCGACCTTGCTGTGCTCGCCGAGGTCCGCCAGCGCGGCGGTGATCCTGGCGGCCAGCGCCGTCTCGCCGCCGAAGTAACGGGCCGGGCCGCGGGCGCCGAACGCGCACACCCCCGGCTCCACCACCTCCACGTCCGGGCAGAACCTGGTCACCGCGGCGATCACCCGCTCGTGCCGCCGCGCCGGCTGGCGGTCCGGGTCGGCGCCCAGGCTGGCGCTGGGCAGGTCCGGGCAGGTCACGACCATGACCCGCGGCGGCGTGTCCGTGGCGGGCCTCCGGGCGCTCACCCGCTCACCACCCGCAGGCCGGGCGCGGCTCCCGGCGGTTCCTCGTCGATATCGAACGGGAGGTCTGCGGGGTCGGCCATTGCGACGCCGCCGTCCTCACCGGGCAGCCAGAGCCAGCGCGTCCGCGTCATGGCCGCCTCGCCGCGGCCGTCCGCTACCACCTCCGCACAGCGGGCCCTGAGCCGCCCGTGCCCGTCGCCGAGCCCGGTCCACCGCTGGCTGGCGACCCGCAGCCGCAGCTGCGCCCCGGGCCAGTCCCCTGCCACGAGCAGCACGCCGCGCCCGCGCCGTAGCGTCGCCTCGAGGCGCTGCCTGACCTGCACCGAAGCCCGCGCGGGCGGTCGCAGCAGGACGAGCTCGCAGCCGTCGAGCAGCGACGCCACCACCTGCGGCCAGGACGGGCCCGGATCGGGGACCAGCAGCGTCCGCCCGGCGTCCAGGCCGAGGGCCGCGGCCGCCAGCACCCCGGCCTCGGGTATCCCGGCAATCCCGCACCAGGCCCCGTCCGCCGACGCGGCGGCCGCGAGCGCCAGGCAGAGCAGGCCGAACTCCGCCACGGCCACCACCGACCCGCGCGCCAGCCCGCCTCGCGGCAGCAGTCCGCGCAGCGCGGGCAGTACCGGCAGCAGCTCCGTCCTTCCCGGGGCCGGGGCGGCGGGAGCCGCGAATGACCCAGGCTGTCCCGCTGTCATCCACCTGGTTTCCGCAGGTGCGCTCTCCACCTCGCCGATTATCGAACAGAGGTTCGGCTATGTCAAGATGCAGGTCAAGCGCTTGGTGAACGCGATCTGAACGCGGGGCGAAGGGTACGTATCAGGCCGGGCCGAGGCGACTCTGTCTTATCGAGAGCGCGGCTTGGCCGGTGCTCTCGGCGCGGCGCGAGCGCATGGCGGGGGGTTATGCGGCGCCGCGATACGGGGGGATGGAGCTTCCGATGAACGGAAGATACGTCGGCTACGTCGACGGCGGCGATCCGCTGCACGGGTTCCTGAGCTGGATCGTCCGCGATGTCATGAGGGTGCGCGAGAGCCGGGCCGCGTTCCGCGCCTTCCGGCTGTCCGGCAGCAACGTGGTCTACGCCTCCCAGGAGAAGTTCAGCGGCGTGAAGGTCATCTGCAAGTTCTACGGGCCGCGGGCCGGGAAGGCGCGCCAGGAGTACGAGGGGCTGGAGACGCTGCGCCGGTACGACCTGATCGGGTCGCCGCACCACGTGATCCGCCCGCTCGGGTTCAACCACGACATCAACGGCGTGCTGGCCGTCGAGTACTACGCCGGCGAGGAGTTCAGCCACGCGATCGCGCGCGCGACCCAGCACCAGGACGACGGGCACCTGTACCGGCGGCTGACGGCGCTGGCCTATTTCATGGCCACCCAGCACGACCGGACGGCCAACGGGGACGGCGTGGACTTCGAGTCCGACTGCCGGTACTTCGACACGGTGGCGGGCAGGCTCAACAAGGCCCACCGCATCGGCGCCGACGACGCCGACACGCTGTCCCGGCTGCGGGATCGCTGGCGGGAGCGGCCGCTGATGTGGCAGGACCAGCAGGTCTGGCTGCACGGCGACGCGACGCCGGCCAACTTCCTGTTCGGGGACGGGATGGACGTCGCGGCGATCGATCTGGAGCGGATGAAGCGCGGCGACCGGATGTTCGACGTCGGGCGGGTCGCGGGCGAACTGCAGCACGCGTTCATGCGCGACTCGGGCGACCGGCACCGCGCCGAGCCGTTCATCGGACACTTCCTGTGGGAGTACAGCTGCCACTTCCCGGACCGCGAGGGGATGTTCGAGTCGGTCACCGCCCGCGCGCCGTACTACATGGCGCTGAACCTGCTGCGGATCGCCAGGAACGACTACATCGACCCGTATTACAGCGGACGGCTGGTCAGGCAGGCGAAGCGGCTGCTGAAGGCCGCCTGAGGACCAGGATCCGGGCTGGGCTGACATCGGGCTCGTTCGGGCAAGATGCAAGCATGGACATCCGAGCGGTCGCGTTCGACGCCAACGGCACCCTGGTCCGGATCCTGACCGACGACGGCATGGAGGAGATCTTCCGCGCCGCCGCGCACTTCCTCTCCTACCAGGGCATCAACCTGTGCCGGGACCAGGTGAGGGATCTGTACTTCGCGATCATGGCGGAGCAGCAGCAGGCCAGCCCGGAGGAACATCCCGAGTTCGACGCCGTCGGCATCTGGCACCGCGTCATCGCCGAGCACCAGACCGCCTTCACCCGCGCCCTGCCCGCCGCCAAGCTCGAGCAGATGCCGCTGTTCCTGGCCGAGATGTGCCGCGGCATCTCGCGCCGCCGGCTGGGCCTGTACCCGCACGCCCGCGAGGTGCTCGACGTCCTAGCCGAGCGCTACCCGCTCGCGCTGGTCACCGACGCGCAGAGCGCGTACGCGCGCGCCGAACTGCACCGGGTCGGCCTGCTGGACTATTTCGACCCGATCGTGGTGTCCGGCGACCGCGGCTACCGCAAGCCGGACCGGCGGCTGTTCCAGGCCGCGCTGGACGGGATGAGCGTGGCCGCCGCCAACGCGATGTACGTCGGCAACGACATGCACCGGGACATCTTCGGCGCCCGGGAGGCCGGCCTGACCACGGTGATGTTCGATTCCGACCAGGGCAAGAAGGCCTACAGGGACTGCGTCCCCGACTACACGATCACCGACCTCCGCGACCTGCTCGTGATACTCGGCATTCAGCAGAATACATAACGGCCTACATAATCCGTACGATGCGGGGGGATGCGCGGATCTCATAACTTGAGATCTCGGCGAGGTCCGGGCTGTGCCAGCGCGCATTATTGTTGCTGCTAAGAGCGCTTCTGGCAGGGAGGGCAGCCCGGCTCGCCGATCTTCCAGGTCCCGGTGATGAGGCTCGCTCCCGGGGCCTACTTTGCGTGACTTGGGCTCGTTGCCCCCGGGAATCGGTCCCTCAGGTTTACCCTGAGGGTGTTGCCGGCGCCTGAGGGAAACTGACGTGGACGAGATCCGGGCCCATCTGCCCGAGGAACCGAATACTTTCATCGGCCGGGAGCGGGAACTCGTCGAACTGCGCCAGTTGCTGCACCGGACGCGCGCGCTGACGCTGAGCGGGCCCGGGGGCATCGGCAAGACCCGCCTCGCGCTGCGGCTGCTGGCCACGGCGGCGGCGGAGTTCCCGGACGGGGTCTGGTTCGTCGAGCTGGCCGACCTGCGGCAGCCGGAGCTGGTGGTCTCGCGCATCGCGGCGGTCATCGGGATCACCGAGGAGGCGGGCCGCCCGCTGCTCGAGACGCTGGGCGACGCGCTGCGGCCGCGCCGGATGCTGCTGGCCCTGGACAACTGCGAGCACCTGCTGGACGCGTGCGCGCAGGTCGGCCGGCACGTGCTGGCCAGCGCGCCGGGACTGCGGCTGCTGAACACCAGCCGGGAGCCGCTGTCGGTCGCGGCCGAGACGATCTGGCGGGTGCCGCCGCTGTCGGTGCCGGGGGGTATCGGGCCAGGGGGGTTTGGGGGGGCGGGCAGCCCCCCCAAGAGCAGGGGGGGTCAGGGGGGGATCGTTCCCCCCGAGGCAGGCACAGCGGAGCGCTACGAGGCGGTCCGGCTGTTCGCCGACCGGGCCGCGGCCTCCAAGCCCGGGTTCACCGTCGGCCCGGACAACGTCGCGGCCATCACCGCGATCTGCCGCGCGCTGGACGGGATGCCGCTGGCCATCGAACTGGCCGCGGCCCGGGTCCGGGCGCTGCCGGTGGAGCAGATCGTGGCCCGGCTGGACGACAGGTTCGGGCTGCTGACCGCGGGCGACCGGTCGGCTGCGCCCCGGCAGCGGACCCTGCGCGCCGCCATCGAGTGGAGCTACGAGCTGCTGACCGGCCCGGAGCGGGCGCTGTTCCGGCGGCTGGCCATCTTCACCGGGTGGTCGCTGGAAATGGCCGAACAGGTGTGCGCGGACGAGGTGATCCCGGCCGCGGAGGTGCTCGGCCTGACCGCCGCGCTGGTGGATAAGTCGCTGGTCGTGCTCGATCCCGAACTGCTCGGCCAGGCCCGGTACCGGATGCTGGACACGATCAGGGAGTACGCGGCGCTGCGGCTGTCTCAGGCCGGCGAAGCGGCGGCGTTCCGGAGCAGGTTCCGTGAGTACGCGGTCCGGACCTCCGAGCACAACCTGAAACTCGGCATGGCCCGGATCGAGGCCTCGTGGCCGGACCGGGTGGACGTCTTCCGCCGCTACGACGTCGACGCGGGCAACGTGATCCAGATCCTGAACTGGTGCCTGGAGCGGGGCGACGCCGAAGCGGGGCTGCGGATCTGTGCCGCGGTCAGCCCGTGCTGGATCGTCTGGGGAACGTTCGGCGAGGGCGGCGAGTGGCTGCGCTCGTTCCTGGCGCTGGACATGACCGGCGTCCCGGCCCGGGTCCAGGGCGCGGCCACCGTGGTGCGCGGGCAGCTCATCCTGCCCAGCGACCCGGCCGCCGCCTGGGCACTGGGCACTGAAGGGCTGAAGCTGTGCCGCGAGGCCGACGACCAGTACTGGGTGGCGGTCGGGCTGAACCTGCTCGCCGAGACCGCGCTGCACACCGGGCGGATCGACGAGGCGGCGGCCAGCGCGGACGAGGCCCTGGCCAGCGCGCAGGCGGCCGGCGACGGCTGGAACGAGGGCTACGCGCTCGGCACCCGGGCCGCCATCGCGGCCCGCCACGGCAAGCTCCGCGAGGCCGAGCAGCAGGCCACCGCCTCGGTCGCGGTGATGCGGCGGATCGACCAGCAGTGGGGCGCCGCCCGCGCCCTGCTCGGCCTGGGTGACCTGGCCAGGTTCCGCAACCACCCGGGCGAGGCGCACGGCTGGTACGTGGAGGCGCTGGCCATCCTGCGGGAGATCGGCGCCCGGCCGGAGATCGCCCGCTGCCTGGCCGGCCTGGGCCGGGTGGCCATGGACCTCGGTGCGATCGAGCAGGCCCGGCGGCACCTGACCAGGAGCCTGCGGCTCAGCCACGCCACCGGCGCGCGCATCGGCGTGGCCCGCGGCCTGGAGGTGTTCGCCGCGCTGACCGGGCACGAGGGCCAGCCCGAGCTGGCCGTGCAGCTGGCCGCGGCGGCGGCCGCGCTGCGCGAGGCGGCCGGCCTGCCCCTGCTGTCCGGCGCGCGGGTCGAGGCGTACCTGGCGCCGGCGCGCCGCCTCGGCGACGCCACGGTGGCCCGGCTGTGGGCCAGCGGCCAGGCGCTGACCAGCGAAGCCGCGGTCGCGCTGGCGCTGGACGCGCCGGTCACGCCGGCGCCGTCTGCGGCTCTGCCCAGCGGGAACGGCCTGGCGGGCGAGAACCCGGCGCTGACCGTGGTGGGCCGCTACCGGGTGGCGGCGGCGCCGCCGAGCTCGCTGACCCAGCGGGAGTACGAGATCGCCGAGCTGGTGGCCAGCGGCCTGTCCAACAAGGCCATCGCGGCCGAGCTCTCCATCAGCCACACCACCGCGGCCAGGCACGTCGCCAATATCATGGGCAAGCTGGGCTTCAACTCGCGCAGCCAGATCGCCGCGTGGGTGGCGGACCGGGCTCAGGGATCCGGCCGGGCGGGCGACCCGGGCGAGCGCGGGTAGTGCGGCGGGGCACGCGCCCGGCCCGTTCGGGATGAAAATTAATGTCAGGCGGCCGCGGGTCCAGCACGAGAAAAGTCCTGCTGGATGGGGCTATCGCCGGATAATCTTCTGCGGCCAGGCCGGCTCGCGGAAAGAAAAATCGGTTGACAGGTGTATCAGATGCGTAAAGCCGCTCTCTGAGTTAGAAACAGATGATTATCACCCGACCGAGGTGTTGATCATGGTGGAGAACAAGCTAGCCGGAACCGGCTATGCGTGACGACCCGCATGTCGTCGCGCTCGTGACCCGCGCGTCAGAGGGGGACCAAGGCGCGTGGCACGAGCTGGTCGACCGCTATGCACCACTAGTGTATACAATCTGCACTCGGTACCGGCTGAGCAATCCTGACATCGAGGACGTGGGACAGAATGTCTGGCTCTTGCTGGTGGAGCAGCTCGGCAAGCTCCGCGAGCCCGCCGCGTTGCCGGGCTGGCTGGCGACGACCACCGCACGCGAATGCCTGCGCGTCGTGACCGCGGCGAGCAAAGCCGAACGGCTGGGGACGGGCCTGGACGACTCGGTGATTTTCGTAGACGACGCGGTGATCGACGAGGAGATCCTGGTGGCTGAGCGGAACGCGGCGCTGCGCGCGGCCTTCGCCGAACTGCCGCCGCGCTGCCAGCAGTTGCTGTCGATGCTCCTGTCCGACCCGCCGCATTCGTACGCGGATATCCACCGCGAGCTCGGCATCCCGGTGGGCAGCATCGGGCCGCAGCGGGCTCGCTGCCTGGAGCGGATGCGCCGGTCGAGTGCTCTCGCCGCCCTCGGAGAGGGCGAGGAAAAGATCGACATACGGGGAGGCGAGCCAGGTGCGTAACGACTGGGACGATGATCAGCTCCTGAGGGCCCTGGGCCAGGCGCTGAAGGCTCGTCAGGCCGTCCCCTCGTGGTTCGTCGAGACGGGCAGGAACGCTTTCGCCTGGCATAACATCGAGGCCGAGCTGGCGCAGCTCACCTACGACTCCAACCAGGACCGGCTTCAGGCCGCGGTGATGCGGTCGGAGACGGCCTCGATCCGGGCGCTCACCTTCACCTCGGCCCATCTGAGCGTGGAGCTCGAGGTCACCGGGAACTCGCTGCTCGGCCAGCTTCTCCCGGCGCGGGAGGGCGAGCTGGAGATCCATACCAGGGCGGGCGAGATCAGCACCACCGAGGTGGACGAGATCGGCTGCTTCTCGGTCGACCCCATCCCGGACAGTCCGTTCCGGCTGCGCTGTCACTCGGCGGACGGTACCACCGTGCTGACCGGGTGGATCACGATCTGAGGTTCGTTCGGTTCCTGGCGAAGAATTTTGCGGGAATACGTATCAAACCGGACGCAGGGCCCTCCGTATTGGCAACTGAGTCGGCGGGGGCCGGGGGGACCCGCGGACTCGGTGGGGGGGATTCGGGGTTATCGGCGCCGGCGGGGGCTTAGTCCGGGGCCGTATCGATAGGGGATGCCGCGTCACGCTCGCAGGAGCGTGACGCGGCATCTGCGTTGCCGGGGCTCGGTTACCGCTGTGCTCGCGGTGGGACAATGGGGCGTGGTCATCAGGGACGCTGCGGCGGCGGAGCTGCCGGTGCTGCAGGATATCGACGTGGCGACCGGGCAGATGTTCCGTGACATCGGCATGCCGGAGGTGGCGGAGTACGATCCGTGGCCGCTGCCGGACCTCGAGCATTCCCGGGCGGCCGGGCTGCTGTGGGTGATACCCGGCGAGGCCGGCGAGCCGGTCGCGTTCCTGATGGGCGGCCAGGTCGACGGCTGCCTGCACGTCGAGCAGCTGTCGGTCGATATGGGCAGCGCCCGCCGCGGGCTCGGCCGGATGCTGCTCGAGCACGCCACGCGGCGGGCGGCGGCCGGCGGGCTGCCCGCGCTGACGCTGACCACGTTCGAGCACGTGGCGTGGAACGCGCCGTACTACGCCAGGCTCGGGTTCCGGACCCTGGACGACGCCGAGCTCACCCCCGGGCTGCGCGCGATCAGGCGGCGGGAGGCCGAGATCGGCCTGGACCGGTGGCCGCGGGTGTGCATGCGCCGCGACGTCCCGGGCTCGTGATCACCCGGGTGGGGATCACCCCGCCGCGTGCTGCCTGACGGCGGCTTGCAGGGCCGGCAGCGGGAGCCAGCCGTCGTGTGACCAGGTGATCTTGCCGGCCGCGGAGACCAGGGCGAACCACGGCTGGTCCTGGACCTGGTAGCCGTCGGCCACCCGGCCGTTGGTGTCCAGCCCGACCTCGAAGTCGAGCCTGGTCCCCAGGCCGGCCAGGTACGAGCGGACGGCCTGGGCCGAGGGCTCCACCACCGTCTCGTCCACCGCCACCAGCGGCGGCAGGCCAGCGCGGCGTGCCGCCGCCACGTAGGCATTCATGCCGGTCAGTTCGGACTTCAGGTTCGCGACCTCGGACAGCCAGGTGGCGAAGAACATGACCAGGCGCGGCTGGCCGGGCCCGAGCGTGACCGTGCCGCCCCGCGGGCTGGCGGAGGGCAGCGTCAGGTGGTCCGAGGGACCCTGCCCGGAGATGGACGCGAGCGACTGCTGGCTGCCCACCTTGGGGTGACCGGGCAGCAGGCCGGATATCTCCTGCGCCAGCACCTGGGCGGACTGACCGACGCTGGAGTAGGCCATCTGGGTCAGGTAGAGCTTGCGCTCCCGGCCCTGCTGGTCGATCACGAACAGGGCAGGGGTGTGGTCGATCTCGTCGTTCTCGATCTGGACGGCGATGCCGTACTTGACCCAGGTGGCCCTCAGCTCGGCCAGCGAACCGGTCAGGAAGTTCCACTGGTTGACCAGGCCGTGCGTGCGCGAGTAGGAGAGCACGTCCGCGGTGCTGATGGCGTCGGGATTGGCGTCCACGCCGAGCAGCTGCACCTGGCTGCCGGCCGGGCCAAGCAGCTGCTTGGCCTCCAGCATGCTCTGCGTGGTCAGCGGGCAGACCGTGGTGCACTCGGAGTCCTCGAACGCCAGCATGACGACCTTGCCGCGGAACTGGCTCAGCGACATCGGCTGGCCGAACTGGTTGCGCAGCCGGAAGTCCGGCGCCGGCTTGCTGCCGAGCGAGGATCCGAGGTCCAGGTTGGGGTTGTCCATCGCGGCCGTGTTCGGCCCCTGGGACGCCGAGGTCCCGGCCCGCGAGCCCGGCGGGGTGCTGGAACTACAGGCAGCCAGGCCCGGCAGCCCGCCGAGGACGCCGATCAGGGCCACCGCTGACAGCGCGGTGCGCGCGCGGAACCTGTTCATGGCGAGAAACAGCCTACTGCGGGCAATCCGGTTTGGCCGCACGAACTACTACAGTCTGTAGGACTAAGTTTTTGCTAGCCACCGGGAGTTCCTGCGCGTTGACTGGTTCGTCGCCGACGATCACCGCCCCGCCGTGTCCCCAGAACAGGTAACGGTAGGTCAGGTTGATCAGCGTGGTCACCCGGTTGCGCCCGCCGAGCAGGTAGACCAGGTGCAGGGCGAACCAGGCGAGCCAGGCGAGCGTGCCGCGCAGCCGCAGGCCGCCGGCCAGCTGGACCACGGCCGACCGGCGCCCGATCGTGGCCATGGTGCCCTTGTCGTGGTACTTGAACGGCTCGGTGGCCTGCTTGCCCTCCAGCCTGACGATCTGCGCGGCCGCGTGCCGTCCCATCTGGATGGCGGGCTGGGCGAGCTGCGGCGTCGGGTCGTCCGGGTTCACCCCGATGTCGCCCACGGCGAAGATCCGGTCCTGGCCATGCACCCGCAGGTCCGGCCCGACCACGATGCGGCCGTTCTTGCCCTGCGGCAGGCCCCAGCCGGCCACCCCCGGGCCGGCTGCCACGCCGGCCGCCCACACGGTGAGGTCGCTGGGCAGGTCCTCACCGTGAACGAGCCGCACCTGGTCCGCGGTGACCTCGCCGATCCGGGTGTCCAGCCGCACGTCGACGC
>Ga0335082_10007633_pt1 | contig 11735 bp, 10 predicted proteins | sample Lox_Sample_41_FD_206718 | JGI IMG/M metagenome (GOLD analysis project Ga0335082, IMG submission 206718) | Soil microbial communities from Loxahatchee National Wildlife Refuge, Florida, United States - Lox_Sample_4.1 | ecosystem: Environmental > Terrestrial > Soil > Wetlands | place: USA...
GGGTAGGAGGCGCGGGTGTTCTCCGTGATCGATTCATCGTCGAGGTCGATCAGCCGCGTCACCGGGTCGTACACAACGTTCTCGAGGATCGTCCCGAACATCTTCGTCGTCGCGTAGATCTGCGGTTCGGCAGTTGGCGAGAGCCGGATGACCTTGGCGTAGCATCCCCCTTCGAAGTTGAACACTCCCTCGTCGCTCCATCCATGCTCGTCGTCCCCGATCAGGCTTCGTTTCGGGTCGGCGGAGAGCGTCGTTTTCCCCGTTCCGGAAAGACCGAAGAAGATCGCCGCATCGCCGTCCTTGCCGATGTTCGCCGAGCTGTGCATTGCCATCACCCCCTGCAGCGGCAGGAGATAATTGAGGATGGTGAAGATCGACTTCTTGATCTCGCCGGCGTACGCCGTGTTGCCGATAATGCATAAGCGCTGCGCGAAGTTCAGCACGATAAAGGTGTTCGTCGCCGTGCCGTCGATCTGCGGAATGCCCTTAAAGGAAGGGACTGCGATAACGGTGAAATCGGGAACGTGTCTCCGGTATTCTTCGTTCGTCTCGGGGAGAATGAACATATTCCGCGCGAAGAGGGCATGCCATGCATGCTCGCTGATGATGCGGATCGGCATCCGGTAGTTCGGGTCGGCGCCGCCGTAACAATCCTGCACGAACACGTCTCTTCCCTGTAAAAATCCCTGCAGCCGGTTATACAGATCGTTGAATTTATCAGTGCTGAACGGACGGTTGTATTGTCCCCACCAGATCTGATTCTCCGTCGTCGGCTCTTTGACGATAAATTTATCGTTGGCGGAACGGGCAGTATGTTTTCCGGTGTTGGCAATGATCGGCCCGAGATGAGAAATTCTCGCCTCACGCCGGAAGGTGATCTCCTCATACAACGCCTCGGACGGCAGATTCCAGTATGCCATCCGTAAATTTGCGAGGCCGTGGTTGTCAAGCCCAAAGTCGCTCTTTAAGGCGGCGGCTTCGCCTTGCGCTGGTGTTTTGATGTCTAAGATGTTGTTCATAGCCAGTCCCTCACAAGTTTTCTGTCGCCGATGTAAATTTCATTGGGTGACGATGGGTCGAGCGCCCATTTTATGCGTGTGACGCCATCGGTGATCTCTTTGATCGTGCCTGCATAGCTGAGGCGAAGATGTCCCTCCATGCCGAATTCTTTTCCGGGCACCGTGACGACGAGCGCTTTCTTCAGCAAAAGCTGCGACAGGTCGACCGATTTATTGGAGTACGCACGGAAATCCGGCAGGCAGTAATACGTCCCGTTCGGTTTCGTACATTTCACTCCCTTGAAGGAACTCAGCTCCTGCATCATGACATTGCGGTTGTTCTCCAGCGTCATGCGGAGGCTCTCGGTGGCGCTCTGGAGACCGGTCAATGCCCCCTCGGCCGCTGCCTGCAGCAGCACCGAAGTGCACGATGTGATCTGGCTTTGAACGTTCGACATGATCCCGACGAGTTCTTTGTTCGCAACGGCCCAGCCGATCCTGAAGCCGGTCATGCCGTAGAGTTTCGACACGCCGTTGATGACAATGATGTGAGTCGATTCCGTGTCTTTCTTCGTGTACTTGAAACAAACGGGGACCGTCTTGCCGTCGAACACCAGCTTGTGATAGATGTCGTCCATGATCACATAAATTCCCTTTGTCTCGCAGAATTCGACGATCTGCGCGATGAATTCTTCCGGATAGACGACCCCGGACGGGTTGTTCGGGCTGTTGATGATGATGGCTTTTGTGTATGAGCTGACCGCTTTGACCACTTCCTCGAAGCGGGGATAGAATCCCCCGTCCTCCGGCGTGACAATGACCGGGATTCCGTACACCATCTTCACCATGTCGGGATAGCTGACCCAATACGGCGCAAGAATGATGACCTCGTCCTGAGGATTGACGATCGAATAGAGGACGTTGTACACCGACTGCTTCGCTCCGGCGGAGACGATGACGTTCTCCGGCGCCACGATGCGGTTGTAGTTCTCCTCGGTGTACTTGATGATCGCCTTTTTAAGGGACGGAATACCGTCGGTCGGTGTGTACTTGATGTCCGCCGCGTTAAGCTTTGCGGAGGCGCTGAGGATCGCGTTGATCGGAGCCTTGTTCTTCGGCTCACCGGCCCCCAGGTGAACGACCGCTTCCCCTTTTTCACGCAGCACGCGCGCCTCTTCGTTCAACTTCAACGTCGGCGACTCAGCGATTGATTTTGCAAGCTGACTGACGCTCATGGTATGAGACCTCCATTGTTAAAAAGATGTGAGAACACCAAATGAAAGGTCCGCGCAATTCTAATGCCAAGTTGATGACGCAGATGTACTCAGTTTCAAGCTCAGATCGCACATGGACGCAGATGATGCGCCGAATTATTCAGCTTTTCAACGGCTACGACGGAGACCTTCTCGAACGGCCCTGCAAACGCGTTCGCGTTCTTAACAATGCGAAGATACAACAAAAAATGTTAGCAGAAATGATAAAAAATGTCGTGCGGCAAGCACATTTGCTTCATCGGAGGCAAGCGAAAGCATCTTCCCGCCTGAGTAAGACAGGTTATTTTCCCTGAAAACCTAACATTCGAAAATTCCTGAACGCTATTCGAAGTTATTTGATGAGCAAGAGTTTCTTCATTGCCGTAAACGCCCCGGCCTGGATCCTATAGATGTACACTCCGCTCGGCAATCTCGAAGCATCAAACGTTGCTTGGTACGTTCCAGCCTGCTTCTGTTCGTTCACGATCGTTGCGACCTCTCTGCCGAGAATATCGTATACCTTCAGCGCAACGCGACTGTTTATTGGTAACTGATAACTGATGACTGTCGTAGGATTGAACGGGTTCGGATAATTCTGGCTCAGACCGAATTGATCCGGGATGGTCGCCTGTTTACCGGGAACACCGGTCAAAGATTCGCCGATACCGTCGACGTGCAGCGTATCGGGAGACGCCCCCGAATTGCTCGAGATGAGAAAGAATCCTTTGACGCTGCCGACGGAGTCGGGCGAAAAAGTGATCGTATCGGACAGCGAGGCTCCGGGCGCCAGGGCGAAATTCGAAGGCCGAGCCGTAAACACTGCCGTATCAGCGACCATGCCCGAAATTTTCAGTGTGTCGGTCCCATTGTTCGCAACTACGATCGCGGTATCTTTCGTCTGACCGATCTTGATATGCCCGAATGATATGGAATGTGCCGCCAGGTTCAGCAGCGCATTGGTCGTTCCGCTCCCCGCTACCTGAATCGTGTCGGGGGACGATGCCGCATTGCTGGCGATAACGATCCGTGCGGCAGCACTGCCGAATGCCGACGGGATAAACCGGAGCGTGTCGACGAACGTCTGTCCCGGTTCGATGTTCGCCGATGTCGCCGTCACGGAGAAGGAATTCCCCGAAACAGAGATATTCGAAACAATGAGGGAGTCGTTGCCATAGTTCGTGATCGTGATCGTCGTATCTTTGAAATTTCCAACCCTTACTTTGCCGTACGCGATATTCGTCAGCGACGGGTTCAGGGGGATGACCGCGTTGGGAACGATTCCGGCGTTGATCGCGGCAGTATACCAGAGACATGCCAGGTCCGCCGTCGCGTCCTGGATCTGGTTCTGGGTCATCGCACCGACTTTCGACCACAATGCAGCATAATAGGAGCCCTTGTATGTCGGATCGATCCCTTTTGCATACGTGTCTCCGTGAATGATGGAATCAACGAGACCGTTGCCGTGCATAATGAAAACGAAATTTGTATCGATCGGAACAGGGATGAAATGCGCGTGTTTCGGGGTGACGGTGACCTGGCTTAAATAGCCATAGGTTGCAAGCATCGTCGATTCGTACCTGCTGTGAACTCCGTTGGGGTCATAGTTGGACGTCACGTGGAGTGGTTGATGCGCATCGCCTACGTAATGGCCGAGGTCGGCGGCGAATTGCAGCGCGGCGGCGGAATCCCCCCGCTTGAGCGACTCGGTCAGCGAATCGAACGACCAGATGATCGACCAGGGAACGACCCCGGTATTCGTGACAAACGTCAGCCCGTGTTTCGCCACGAGCGTGTCGTAATTATGCGAAAGCGTCCGGGTGGCGAATTCGGGATAGTCTTCGATGTCGATAAAATGCTTGGGCGCCTCGGTCGGGTCGCTGCTCTTTCTGTTGTCCGGATCGACCGCGTGAGCGCTGATCCAGTCAACATTGTTCGCGAAGAAGGGGAACGACGGCGGGAGGTGTTTCATCGCCGATTTGTTGATGAAAATATGAGTCGGACCTCCCCAGCTCCATGTCAATGAATACCAGACTATTGATATCAACCCCACAAAGAAAGCTCTGCGCACTCTAAGGATCCTTTCTGAAATTATGGCGTAGCAAAATTAATTGGCGACAACTCTGAAGCCTTTCTTCCGGAGAACTCGTGCGGCCATGCGGGAGGTTTCTGCGGAATCGAACGCCAGGCGGAATGTGCCCCCTTGGCCTTCCCGCACTTTCAAAAGTTCGATGTCGTTGATGTTGATGCCGGCGCCCGACAGCGCCGCAGCTACCCGCGCCAGCATTCCGGGCTTATCGTCGACCCAAACAAAGAGATCATGGAGCGAATGCAGGAAACCTTTTGAATTCTTCGGAATTGCATCCCGGAACGATTTTGCACGGACGAATTTCTTCCCCACCTTCGACAGCGTACGTTGAGAGAGTTCTTTCCGGATCTGTTTGAGCAGCTTTTCAAATTCCGCCACTGCCCGCCCTGCCTCGCTCCTGTTGTTCGACAGGATCTCTTTCCACATCCCAAAAGGACTCGATGCGATCCGGGTCATATCCCTGAATCCGCCCGCTGCAAGCCTGAGGATGGCCGGGTCCCGTTTGTTCTCGCGGGCTGCATTGTCCATCAATCCGACCGCGACCAGCTGCGGAAGATGGCTGATGACGGCCGCAACACGGTCGTGTTCCCGCGCGTTCATCGTCACGACACGCGCACCGATGGACTTCAACAAGGAGAACAACGGCTGGATCTTCTTCCCCGTTCCGGGGAGAGGGCAAAGGACATAAACGGCATTCTGAAAAAGGAGGCCGTCGGCGTATTCGATGCCGCTCCCTTCGGAACCGGCCATCGGATGTCCTCCCACAAATACTCCCCTCGACGAAAAATATTTTTGGGCGTACGATTGAATAACTCCCTTCACGCTGCCGACGTCCGTGACGATCGCATTGGGAGCAATACTGCGTGAGACCGCCGGTAAAAGTCTTATGATCGAATCGACCGGCGTGCATAAAAAAACAATATCGGCATCCGAGACGGCGCTCCGGACCGATGCAGCGGAGAGATCGATCGCCTTCCGTCTCTTCGCGCGTCGGTGCACCTCGGGTGAATCGAACCCGGTTACCGTGACGCCGGAGTTACTCTGTTTGATCGCGATGCCCAGCGAACCGCCGACAACACCAAGACCGATGATAGAAACACGCATGATCAATCAACATTCAACAATGAACAGCAACAGGCTAAAAATTCGGAAGTGTTACCGATTGAGAATTTCCCTTCTTGTTCCCAAACTCCGATCGGGAACGAGAGAAAACTTTCATAACCAATCAACAGTTGACTTCAATGAGAAGAGGCGTCCGTGGATTTTTGATTCTTAATTTTTAACTTTTGATTTTTTCTATCCTACGGTTCTCCCGATCGCTTCGGCGATGATCCTCACCTGCTTCATCAATTCGTCGAATTGTTCGGGGAAGAGCGATTGCGCTCCGTCCGATTTTGCGTGGTCGGGATCGTTATGGACTTCCACCATAATGGCGTCCGCGCCGGCGGCGACGGAAGCGCGCGCCATCGGCGTCACTTTATCGCGGATTCCGATGCCGTGCGAAGGGTCGGCGACGATCGGCAGGTGGCTCTTCGCATGGATGACCGGTATCGCGCTGATGTCCATCGTGTTGCGTGTTGCGGTCTCGAACGTCCGGATGCCCCGCTCGCAGAGGATCACCTGCTTGTTCCCTCCCGCCAGAACATACTCGGCCGACATCAGCCACTCTTCGATCGTTGCGGAGAGTCCCCGTTTGAGCATGACCGGCTTCCGGGATTTGCCGAGTTCTTTCAGGAAATTATAGTTCTGCATGTTGCGCGCGCCGATCTGGAGAACATCGGCATACTTCTCGACAAGCTCGATCTGGTTCGAATCCATGACTTCGGTGATGACCAGCAGACCGAACTCGTCGGCGGCCCGCCGCATCAGCTTCAGCCCTTCCTCGCCCATCCCCTGGAACGAATACGGCGACGTGCGGGGTTTGAACCCTCCGCCGCGGAGAAATTTTGCGCCGTGCTTCGCCACATGCTGTGCGATGGTAAAAATTTGCTTCTCGCTCTCGACAGAGCAGGGGCCGGCCATGACGATGATCTCTTCTCCGCCTATCTTCACCCCCTTGATGTCGAAGACGGAATTCTCCGGATGGAACGACCGGCTGGCAAGCTTGAACGGGTCGGTCACGCGGTACACGTGCGCAACTCCCGGCAGCAATTCCACCTGTCTCGTATCGAAATCCGGCTTGACGCCGATCGCACCCAGCACGGTCTGATTGACCCCCGTCGAGCGGTGAACGTCGAACCCGAAATCGTTGAGGACCTTGATAATGCGCTCTACATCCGCTTCAGTAGCATGCTGCTCGAGTACAACAACCATTTTTTGGACCCTCTGATAGTGATGAGTTGAAAATCTTTTTCCTTTTCAATAAACTAGAAATTCAAAATGCAGAGGACAGTAGACAGAATTCAGAAGACACAAGACAGAATTACTCCCGCCCAATTGCACTGCAATAAGCATGAAGAATTTTACTGACTTCTTCGGCAGCTTCTGACAATTCGCCGGATTCTCCATAGTGCAGGTCTTGAGACAAAATGAGATAATATCTGCACTCTTCTAATGAACCCTCAGCAATATTCAAAAATCTCAACTTGTCCGGCTTCCCTCTCTTCTTAAAGCCTTCTGCGATATTCGCGGGCACCGAAACCGCGGCTCTCCTCAGTTGCGCCGTCAAACCATAAACCTCTTTCGCTGGAAAGCCCTCTGTCAACCGGTAAACTCCCAAAACAAACCTGTGAGCTTTTTGCCACACGATCAGCTCGCTAAAACTTTTCGCCCCCTGTCGTTCCATAATTCCCCCTAGAAGTTATTCTAAATCGTGTCTTCTGACTTCTGTCTTCTGACTTCTGTATTCTGTATTCTATCTCTTTCATCCTCCCCCGTTACTCATACCGATCCAGCTTAAAACTCTCTCCGAGATAGAGCTTCCTTGCTTCCGGGTCGTTGGCCAGAAACTCGGCGGACCCGGCTTTCAAGATCTTCCCTTCGAACAACAGGTACGAGCGGTCGGTGATCGAGAGCGTTTCGTGGACGTTGTGGTCGGTGATCAGGACGCCGATGCCGCGCGATCGGAGACCGGTGACGATCCTCATGATCTCCTCCACGGCGATCGGGTCGATGCCCGCGAACGGCTCGTCGAGCAAGATGAATTTCGGGTCGGTCGCGAGGGCGCGCGCGATTTCCGTCCGCCGCCGTTCGCCCCCGGAGAGAACGTAGCCTTTGCTCTTCTCCAGATGCGTGAGTCCGAATTCCTCCAGCAATTTGTCGCATCGCTCGGCCTGCTCCTGGGCGGGGAGTTTCGTCATCTGGAGCACGGCAAGAATATTCTCTCTCACCGTCATCGTCCGGAACACGGACGGTTCCTGGGGAAGATAGCCGACGCCTGCATGAGCGCGCTTATACATCGGCAGCCGCGTGATGTTCTTGTCTTCGAGATAGACGTCTCCGCCGTTCGGCCTGATCATCCCGACGATCATGTAAAATGTCGTCGTTTTTCCCGCGCCGTTCGGTCCGAGCAGCCCGACAATTTCTCCCTGCCGGACGTTCACCGAAACGTCTTTCACCACAGCCCGCTTTTTATAGAGCTTCACCAGGTTGTCGGCGCGCAGGACGATCCTGTAGTCCAGCGCCCCATTACGGGGATCCGGAGAGAGGGGGGTACCGTCAGTCGCTGACTGGGTTTCGGTCATAAATTTTTCAGAGATGGAAAAATTGAATCCAACGTCGGCCGGTTCCCCCGCAGCTCGAAACCGTCAAGATTATACGTGTTCTCTTTCTTCAAGACCATGTTCTCCGGATAATACGTTCCTTCGATCCCCCTGACGATCCGGATCATATCGATCTTCCCTGCGACGAACGACATCGTGATTTTGTCGCCGCTTGTTCTGTTGCAGCCGTTCGGGTCTTTCCCGTCGTACAGATAATAGAGGCTGATCGCATTCTGGTCCACGGCCATTTCGCGCAGCTTGTCATCCTGGAAGAACATTTCAATCTTTCTTCCGGTCAGCTGGTTGTAGCGGGACGGATACGCGCTGTCGCTGACGGAGAGGGCGAACGTTCTCCCCTGCAGCAGCGCCCGCTGCAATTTATTGTGAGAGAGAAAGAGCGAGATCGAATCGCCGGTGGCCTGGTTGTCCTCGTACCAGACGACGGGGTCCTGCCGCAATTCCATGAACTCTTTTTGGATAAAATACCGCGCCCACCCGCAGCGGACGGCCAGAGGACCTCGGGCGATCGCCACGCTGTCGGTCGCGATCAATTTCTTCGTCGAGTCGTCGAACGATTCCATCACAATGCTTTTGACAACGAGCGTGTCGATCTCTCCCTTGGATGAGGTGTCGATCTGCATCAGCCGCGGGTGTTCCGTGACCCTCGAATACTTCGACTCGTCAAAATGCTCGAGGTAGTCGCCGAACAGGCGGACATGATTTTCGGAGTTCACGATCTTCACGTTGTGGACGCCGATCGACTCCCGCTCCTTTTCCAGATAGGTCAGCTCGTCGCTGAAGATCGTGGTCGTGGAATCGACCACGCAGACGTGCGAACGAAAGAACGATTTCTTCTCTTCGGTGAAGTACGTCCCCGAATCGGCCGTCAGCACGATGTGGCTCGTCTCGAGTTTCACGCCGTCCTCACACACGGCCTTTTTCGTGTTGCCGTCATAGGTCCCATGCTTCGCCGTCAGCTTCACGGTATCACGGAGAACCCTGACGTTCCCCATCAGCTCAACTTCATTCTTTGCCAGATGCTGGATCGCCCGGTCGCACCAGACGAGGACGTTCCCCTGCACGAAGTGAACGTTCCCGGTACACTCGCGGATATCCTCGCCGTTCACATTCCTGCCGACAAAGACGTCGGCATTCTTGAGGACAATATTCTCTTTCCCCTGGGCATCCGCGACCGCGTTCGAGAGTAAAAGAACCAGAAGTAGTATTGGCGCCCTTGTCATGGTTTCACGTTATTGCGGCTTTGCCGAGCCGGTGACCTTAAAGATCTTGTAATTTTTCAAATTCTGGTCGGACTCAAATCCATGCCCCTGCAAAGTTTCCTTCGGGGAGGTGATCGTCACGAACTCGTCCGAATGGATCAGCTGGCGCCGGTTATCCCATAAAAGTTTCTCCGTCTCGACCACGACGCCGCTGTCCGAAACGACCACGACATTTCCGTCCGCTTCGAGGTCGTTGGTGTTCTCGTCCACTTTGCCGGTGCGGGACGTGAGCACCGACGAGTGTACGCCGTGCTCGTCGAAGAAATCGACGTGGACTCCGCTGTCGAGCAGCGTTTGCTTCGTCGTCTCAAGGGCGGCAATGTGTCCCGCCTTCAAGATCGCTTTGACGGTGCCGGAGTCGGTGAACGTGACGGTGGTGTTCCAGCTTTCCTGCGAAGGAAGGGCAGCGCTCGAGACGCCGCCCAGGACGGAAGGCTTGATCTTTTCCTCACATCCGTCGGAGAACAAGAAAAGAGATGCAGCGAGAAAAACGAAGCATTCCTTTACCACGCTATCCTCGTTCCTGTGACGCCAGGCCTGCCTTCACCAGCTCATGGATATGCACCATGCCGACAGGGCGATGGCCGCGGTCGACGATGATCAGCTGCGTGATCTTGAACGTTTCCATTTCCTGAAGGGCCGCGGCGGCAAGAGCGCCGAACAAAATCGTTTTTGGATTGCGCGTCATGACCTGCTCCGCGGTCACCGCGGACACGTCGGTCGTTTTTTGCAGAAGCCTGCGAAGGTCGCCGTCCGTGATCACGCCTTTGAGAATTCCCTCTGCATCGACAACGCACGTCGCGCCGAGCCGTTTCGTGGTCATTTCGATGATCGTATCCTTCAAACTCGCCGTGAGGGGCACCGTAGGGACAGCGGCCCCGCCGGTCATCAGCTCTTCGATCTTCAGGAGGAGCTGCTTGCCGAGGTTCCCCCCCGGATGGAACATCGCAAAATCTTCTTTGCTGAAATTTCTTTTTTCCAGGAGCGTGATGGCAAGAGCATCCCCCATCGCCAGAGCGGCCGTCGTCGACGACGTCGGAGCCAGGTCGTGCGGACAGGCCTCCTCTTCCACTGAAATATCGAGGACCACGTCCGATTGGCGCGCGATGGACGAGTTGACGCGCCCGAGCATGGCAATGACCGGCACCTGGATCCGTTTGAACATCGGAATCAGGTTCGAGATCTCCTGCGTCTCGCCGCTCTTCGAGAGACAAACCACGACGTCCTCTTTCCGCACCATTCCCAGGTCACCGTGGACGGCATCCGAAGGATGAAGAAAAATGGCCGGTGTGCCGGTCGAGTTCATCGTCGCAACGATCTTGCGCGCGATGATCCCCGACTTCCCCATCCCCGTCACGACGATCCGCCCCTTCGCTTCGAAAATGACCTTGACGGCCTGTTCGAACGTTTCGTCGATCTTGTCGACAAGCGCGGCCAACGACTGCGCTTCCACGCGGATGACGTGCTTCCCCTTTTCAATTTCAAACGATGGAGTATTCATTTTTTAAAGAATGAGAGAATTTTACCGGCCAGCGTCGACTTCCTTGAAGCCGGTGCTGCTATTCTGCCAAGGTCGATCTTTTTTCTCAATTTATTGTATTGGACGAAGGCCGCGCCGAGGTCGGTATCGGAGTACGTCCGGAGGTCCCTGAAAAAATTCTCCGCGGCAAGGGCGACCTTCGGATCGCGGATGTTCTTGTACAACATCAGCGCGTTGTGAAAATTCGTCACCGGCACGAGATGATTGACCCCGTCGCCGGCGTCATGGATCCAGATCTTTTTATCGGCTGAACAGACGGCGAGGGTTGCATCCCCGCCAACCTCCCTCCGGAGCAACACTTCCCGCGGTTGCGCCCCGCACGCCGCACACGGCTCGCCCGGCGACCATGCCGAAAAATTCCACTGCCGGCGCACCGAGAGTTTTTCCGGAATCGCATCGCTGTTCAGTCCGACGATCTCGTACTCAAGCTGGTCCTCGAACAGCTCGCGGAGCGTTGCGGCGATGCTCGCTTCCTCGGCTTCAACCACTCCATACGCGAACACCTGCGGCAGCGGCGATTCCACGTCCGGAACAATTTCTTTCTCGGCCAGAATATAATTTCCCGTTCCCCTGCGGCCTTCGCCGACAACAACCCATTCCGAAACATACCTGCGGTATTCCCTGTATCCCGGCTTTGATTCAGGAAGCAGCCAGAGCAGCGTAGTCCGTTCAAACGGAGTCAGCTGCCGGGGATACAGCGCCTGTTGCCCGTTGCGGGAGGAACTGTGGTTCACGACCATCCGTTCTTTTTCACAAGGGAATCGATCGCCTTCGCCTGGGCGAGCAATTCTTCCAGGCGTGAAAGCGGAAGCTGGCTTGCCGCGTCGCTGAGCGCTTTGGCAGGGTCGGGATGCGTCTCGACAAATAATCCGTCGAT
>Ga0335082_10007634_pt1 | contig 11735 bp, 5 predicted proteins | sample Lox_Sample_41_FD_206718 | JGI IMG/M metagenome (GOLD analysis project Ga0335082, IMG submission 206718) | Soil microbial communities from Loxahatchee National Wildlife Refuge, Florida, United States - Lox_Sample_4.1 | ecosystem: Environmental > Terrestrial > Soil > Wetlands | place: USA: Florida...
ATCGACAACCTCGGGAACCGTCGCGTCCGTGCGGTTGGGGAGCTCCTCGAGAACCAGTACCGCATCGGTCTGGTCCGCATGGAGCGGGCCATCAAGGAGCGCATGAGTCTCCAGGAGATCGATGCCCTGATGCCTCATGACCTCATCAACGCCAAGCCGGTGTCGGCGGTGGTTAAGGAGTTCTTCGGCACCAGCCAGCTCAGCCAGTTCATGGACCAGACCAACCCCTTGAGCGAAATCACCCACAAGCGGCGCTTGAGCGCCCTCGGCCCCGGCGGTCTCACCCGCGAGCGCGCCGGGTTCGAGGTGCGCGACGTTCATCCCACACACTACGGCCGGATCTGTCCGGTGGAGACCCCGGAAGGTCCCAATATTGGCCTTATCGTCTCCTTGAGCACCTACGCCAGGGTGAACGAGTACGGCTTCATCGAAACCCCCTACCGCAAGGTGGTCAACGGCCAGGTGACCAACCAGGTCGTCTACCTGAGCGCCATGGACGAGGGCAGTCATTGCATCGCCCAGGCCAATGCTCCCCTTGACAGCCGGGGCCGGTTCGTGCTGGACCTTGTTTCCTGCCGGCGTGAGGGCGAGTTCGTCCAGGTCAATCCCCGGGACGTGGACTACATGGACGTGAGCCCCGATCAGTTGGTGAGCGTTGCCGCGTCGCTCATCCCCTTCCTGGAGAATGACGACGCCAACCGCGCCCTTATGGGCTCCAACATGCAGCGGCAGGCGGTGCCGCTTCTCCGGGCCAAGGCACCTCTCGTCGGCACCGGGATCGAGGGTGTCGTGGCCAGAGATTCCGGGGTCGCAGTGATCGCACGGCGCGACGGGTTGGTGGAGGCCGTGGATTCGACGAGGGTCGTGATCCGCGCTCTTCAGGAGGATGAGGAGGGGCCATCCCTGGCCTCCGGCGTCGACACTTACAAGCTCACCAAGTTCCAGCGAACCAATCAGAACACCTGTTTCAATCAAAAGCCCATTGTTGAACCCGATCAGCTCGTCCGGAAGGGGCAGATCATTGCCGACGGTCCGGCCACCGAGAACGGTGAGCTGGCGCTGGGCCGTAACGTCACCGTGGCCTTCATGAGCTGGGGCGGTTACAACTTCGAAGACTCGATCCTGGTGAGCGAGCGGGTGGTGAAGGATGACGTCTTTAGCTCCATCCACATCGAGGAGTTCGAGCTCATTGCCAGAGACACCAAGCTGGGCAAGGAGGAGGTCACCCGGGACATCCCCAACATCGGCGAGGAGGCCCTGAAGAATCTGGACGAGAGCGGCATCATCCGTATCGGCGCCGAGATCAAGCCGGGCGACATCCTCGTGGGCAAGGTGACCCCCAAGGGTGAGACCCAGCTGACGCCGGAGGAGAAGCTCCTTCGGGCTATCTTCGGCGAGAAGGCGGGCGACGTGAAGGACACATCGCTGCGGGTGCCGCCCGGGGTGGAGGGGATCGTCATCGACGCCCGGGTCTTCTCCCGGAAAGGGGTGGACAAGGACGAACGAACCAAATTCATCGAGGACGAGGAGGTGGCCCGGCTCCTCAAGGATCAGCGGGACGAGGTAAAGATCATCAAGAAGAGCGCCCTCACGAAGCTTGAACGGCTCCTCGCCGGCAAGAAATCCGCCAAGTCCCTCAAAGACGGGAAGAAGATTCTGGTCAAGAAAGGCGATGAGTTCACCGCCGACAACCTCGCGCTCCTCGCTCCCGGACTGTGGTCGGAGGTCGAGGTGACGGGTGATCCCGGGGTCGCGCCGCAGGTACAGGCGATCTGGGAGAACTACCATGAGCAGGTTGAGCTGGTGCAAATGCTCTTCGAGGACAAGGTCGCCAAGCTCAAGAAGGGGGATGAACTCCCGCCCGGCGTGATCAAGATGGTGAAAGCCTACCTCGCCACCAAGAGGAAGCTCTCGGTGGGCGACAAGATGGCCGGTCGTCATGGGAATAAAGGCGTGGTGAGCCGGGTTCTCCCCGAGGAGGACATGCCCTACTTCGCCGACGGGACCCCGGTGGATATCGTCCTCAATCCCCTCGGAGTGCCATCCCGTATGAACGTGGGTCAGGTGCTGGAGACTCACCTCGGCTGGGCGGCCAAGGGGATCGGCGAACAACTGGCCCGGTTGCTGGAAGACTACAAGAGCCGCGAGACCATCGAGGAGAAACTGAGGCGGCTCTACTCCAAGCTTGAATTCAAAGAGTGCTTTGCCAAGTTACGGGACGATGAGCTCAAGGCCTTGGCGCCTTACTACCGAGAAGGGTTCCGTTTCGCCAGTCCCGTGTTCGACGGGGCGGAGGAGTCGGAGATCCGGGAGTTTTTGCGAGACGCTCAGGTCCCGGAGATCGGGCAGACCACCCTCTACGATGGCCGTACGGGCGAGCCCTTCGACCGGCCGGTGACCGTGGGGGTCATGTACATTGTCAAGCTCCACCACCTGGTTGACGACAAGCTCCACGCCCGCTCGATCGGTCCTTACTCCCTGGTGACCCAGCAACCTCTGGGCGGCAAGGCCCAGTTCGGCGGCCAGCGCCTCGGGGAAATGGAAGTCTGGGCCATGGAGGCCTATGGCGCTGCCCATGCGCTCCAGGAGTTCCTCACGGTGAAATCCGACGATGTCGCCGGCAGGACCCGGATGTACGAGAAGATCGTCAAGGGCGAGAACACTCTCGAGGCGGGTTTGCCGGAATCCTTCAACGTCTTGGTAAAGGAGCTTCAAGCCCTTGCTCTCGACGTGCGGCTCCTGGAGGATGTAGAGCAGTAGCAGCGGTTTTTCGCCCTGCAGGGCCCGGCGCGAGCCGCGCCGGGCCCTGCAGGCTCAACATATTAAGGTGTCCGTTGTCCGTAGTACGTTGTCCGTGGTCAAGATAGGGATGGACAGACAGGGAGCCGGAAGGCGCGCCCACCTGGACCTGATCTAAGCGACCGCTCACAACGGCCGACTGACTCGGATGGGAGGAGGTTGCAGTGAAAGAGCTGTACAACCTGTTTGTTCGTCCTAAAGATCCGCTCAGCTTCAACGCGGTCCGCATCTCCCTTGCCTCACCGGAGAAGATCCTGGAGTGGTCCTACGGGGAGATCAAGAAGCCCGAGACCATAAATTACCGGACCTTTAAGCCGGAGCGAGACGGGCTCTTCTGTGCCAAGATCTTCGGCCCCACCAAGGATTACGAGTGCAACTGCGGCAAGTATAAGCGCATGAAGCACCGTGGGGTTGTGTGTGAAAAGTGCGGGGTCGAGGTTATCCAGGCCAAGGTCCGGCGGGAGCGCATGGGTCACATCGAGCTCGCCGCTCCGGTGGCCCACATCTGGTTCCTGAAGAGCCTGCCGAGCAAGGTGGGGAACCTTCTCGATCTCACCCTGAAGGAACTGGAGAAGGTCCTCTACTTCGACTCCTACATCGTCCTCGAGCCCGGCGATACACCCGTCGCCCGGCAAGAGCTTCTGACCGAGGAGCGTTACCGCCAGCTCCGCGACCAGTATGGCGATCGGTTCAAAGTGGGAATCGGCGCCGAGGCAGTCAAGCAACTCCTGGCGGGGCTGGACCTTGACAAGCTCGCCGAGGAGCTTCGGGCGGAGATGACCAAGACCAACTCGGTGGCCAAGAGGAAGAAGCTTGCCAAGCGGCTCAAGGTGGTGAACGCCTTCCGCGAGTCCGGAGCGAAGCCGCAATGGATGATCCTCGAAGTGATTCCGGTGCTGCCGCCGGACCTGAGGCCGCTCGTTCCCCTGGACGGCGGTCGCTTTGCCACGAGCGACTTGAACGATCTCTATCGGCGGGTGATCAACCGGAACAATCGGCTACGGCGCCTCCAAGAGCTCAACGCCCCGGAGATCATCATTCGCAACGAGAAGCGGATGCTCCAGGAGGCCGTGGACGTCCTCTTCGATAACGGCCGCCGAGGAAAGACCATCACCGGGCCGAACAAGCGGCCGCTCAAGTCTCTCTCCGACATGCTCAAGGGAAAGCAGGGCCGGTTCCGTCAGAATCTCCTCGGGAAACGGGTGGACTACTCCGGCCGCTCGGTGATCGTTATCGGTCCGGATCTGCGCCTCCACCAGTGCGGTCTGCCGAAGAAGATGGCCCTCGAGCTCTTCAAACCCTTCGTGTACAACAAGCTCGAGGAGCGGGGCTACGTGACCACCATCAAGAGCGCCAAGAAGATGGTGGAGAAGGAGACCCCGGAGGTCTGGGACTGTCTGGACGAGGTGGTCAAGGAGTACCCGGTGCTGCTCAACCGGGCCCCGACCCTGCATCGACTCGGAATCCAGGCCTTTGAGCCGATCCTCATCGAGGGGAAGGCGATTCAGATCCATCCCCTGGTCTGCGCCGCCTTCAACGCCGACTTTGACGGCGACCAGATGGCGGTTCACGTCCCCCTCTCCATCGAGGCGCAGATCGAGGCCCGGGTGCTCATGATGAGCACCAACAACATTCTCAGCCCGGCCCACGGTGAGCCGATCATCGTGCCGACCCAGGATATCGTCCTCGGCATCTACTACATGACCAGGGAAAAACCCTTTGCCAGGGGCGAGAACAAGGTCTTCGCCAGTCCCGGCGAGGTTCGGTGCGCCTACGATGCCGGGGAGCTCGACCTCCATGCGCGCATCCACGTGCGCATGAACGGCGAACGCATCCGGACGACCGCCGGGAGGATCCTCCTCTCCGAGGTAGTGCCGCAGCAGTTACCCTTCGAGCTCATCAACCGGGTCATGACCAAGCGGGCCCTCGCCGAGCTCTTCGACCGCTGTTACCGGACGGCGGGGACCAAGGAGACGGTGCTCCTGGCCGACCGGATCAAGGACATCGGCTACCGCTTCGCCACCCTCTCTGGGGTTTCCATCGCCGTTTCCGACATGGTGATCCCGACCCGGAAGGAGACGATCATCGAGGAGGCGAGCGAGAACATCCGGGAGATAGAGAGGCAGTACAACGAGGGTCTCATTACCGACGGCGAGAAGTACAACAAGGTGGTGGACATCTGGGCCAAGGCGACGGAAGATATCGCCGGCGAGATGATGAAGGAGATCGCCACCGAGACCATCACCGGCCCCGATGGCAAGAAGGAGCGAATGCCCTCTTTCAACCCCATCTTCATGATGGCGGATTCCGGATCCCGGGGAAGCAAGGACCAGATGCGCCAGCTCTCCGGCATGCGTGGTCTCATGGCCAAGCCCTCGGGCGAGATCATCGAGACCCCCATCACCGCCAACTTCCGGGAAGGCCTCACCGTGCTCCAGTACTTCGTCTCCACCCACGGCGCGCGGAAGGGTCTCGCCGACACCGCACTCAAGACGGCCAACTCCGGCTATCTCACCCGGCGTCTTGTGGATGTGGCGCAGGACTCCATCATCAGCGAGGAAGACTGCGGCACCATCGACGGTATCTACGTCGAGGCCCTCACCGAGGCGGGCGAGATCATTCAGCAGCTGAGCGAGCGTATCCTCGGCCGCGTGGCTTGGAAGGACATCAAAGATCCTCTTACGGATGAGGTGCTGATTCCGGCCAACGAGGAGATCGACGAGACGGCTCTGATCCGCATCGAAGAGGCGGGCGTCGAACGTGTGCCCATCCGCTCGGTGCTCACCTGCCGGAGCCATCGCGGCGCCTGCATCAAGTGTTACGGCCGCGATCTTGCCCACGGGCGCCTGGTGGAAATCGGCGAGGCCATCGGGATCATCGCGGCTCAGTCCATCGGCGAGCCCGGCACCCAGCTCACCATGCGGACGTTCCACATCGGTGGCACGGCGAGCAAGCGGATCGAGCAGACCTCCATCAGCAACCGCTTCCCCGGCTCGGTCAGATTCGTCAATCTCGCCACCGTCCGGAACGTGGAGGGCGACCTCGTGGTGATGAATCGGAACGGCGAGATCACCATCGTCGGCGAGGGCGGTCGAGAGCGCGAGCGCTACCAGATCATCTACGGCGCCAAGCTCAAGGTCGTGGACGGTCAGCAGGTGGAGGGCAGTACCCTTCTTGCCGAATGGGATCCCTTTACCACGCCCATCCTGACCGAGGTCAAGGGGGCGGTCAAGTTCGGCGACATCATGGAAGGGGTCACCATGCAAGAGAAGGTGGATCCCGTCACCGGCAAGGCGAGCAAGGTGATCGTCGAAACCCGGGACCCCGATATGCGGCCGCGCGTTTCCATCAAGGACGACGCGGGACGGACGGCCAAGGTGGGAAAGGGTCAGGCCCGCTACTTCATGCCCGTGGGCGCCATTATCATGGCGTTGGAGGGCGATCAGGTGGCGGCCGGCGACGTGCTCGCCAAGATCCCGCGGGAAACCACGAAGACCAAGGACATTACCGGCGGTCTGCCTCGAGTGGCCGAGCTTTTCGAGGTGCGGAAGCCCAAGGAGCAGGCGGTTATCAGCGAGATCACCGGCATGGTCTCCTTCGGCAAGGATACCAAGGGCAAGCGCAAGGTCATCATCACCCCGGAGGTAGGCGATCCCAAGGAGTATCTCATTCCCAAGGGGAAACACATCAGCGTCCACGAGGGCGACCTGGTGCGTGCCGGCGAGCCGCTCATGGACGGCTCGGCGAACCCCCACGACATCCTCACCATCCTTGGTGAGAAGGAACTCGCCAAGTATCTCGTCAACGAGGTGCAACAGGTCTACCGGCTCCAGGGTGTGAAGATCAACGACAAGCACATCGAGGTTATCGTGCGGCAGATGCTCAGGCGGATCCGGATCAGCGACGCGGGCGACTCCGATTTTCTTGTCGGTGAGCATGTGGAAAAGTACCGGTTCGAGGAGGCCAACCAGAAGCTCCTGGCGGCCGGGAAGCGGCCGGCCGTAGGCGAGCCCATGCTCCTCGGGATCACCAAGGCCTCCCTGAGTACCGAAAGCTGGATCTCGGCCGCCTCATTCCAGGAGACGACCAAGGTCCTCACCGAGGCGGCGGTTGGCGGCAAAATCGACTTCCTTCGCGGGCTGAAGGAGAATGTCATCATGGGAAGGCTTATCCCGGCCGGGACCGGCCTCAGGCAGTACCGGGAGATGGTGAAGGCGGGTTAACGATCCATCGGAGCGGACGAGAAAAAGCCTTGACAAATCTGGAGCAGTTCTTTATTATAGCAAAATTTTGGTCGGTACTATGATACCTTGCAATCCTTCTCCTCCTCCGGAGAAGGGTTAACGATGGCGGGACAAGAGCGCAATGCCTACGATCAACCAGTTGGTCCGGAAGGGAAGAGAACGGGTACGGAAAAAAGTGAGCACTCCCGCCCTCCAGGGGTGCCCTCAGAAGCGTGGCGTATGCGTCAGGGTGTACACCACCACGCCCAAGAAGCCGAACTCCGCACTTCGAAAGATCGCCCGGGTTCGGTTGACAAACGGGATCGAGGTCACCTCCTACATCCCCGGGGTGGGCCACAACCTTCAGGAACACTCGGTGGTATTGATCCGAGGCGGCCGCGTCAAAGACCTCCCCGGCGTGCGGTACCATATCATTCGTGGCACTCTTGATGCCACCGGTGTGCAGGACCGCCGCAGGGGGCGGTCCAAGTACGGGGCCACGAGGCCGAAGTAACCGGTTGGCGGCTGGTCACCATGAAGCATGGGCCACTGACGCTGGTTGTCGTGGCCCATGCCGTGTCTCGGGCCAAGTGCGACCCGAGCGCGGGGTGACACCGCCAGGTTCTAGACTCGGGAGTAGTCTCATGCCGAGAAGACGAGAAGTCACCAAGCGGGATACGCTGCCGGACCCCAAGTACGGAAGCAAGCTGGCGGCGAGGTTTATCAACTCCATCATGCGGCGGGGCAAGAAGAGCATCGCCGAGCGAATCTTCTACGATGCCCTGGACCTTGTTGCCCAGCGCACCAAAAAGGATCCTCTGGAAACCTTCAAGAAGGCCCTGGACAACGTGAAGCCGATGATCGAGGTGAAATCCCGGCGGGTGGGTGGCTCCACCTACCAGGTGCCGGTGGAAGTTCGCAGTGATCGCCAGATCTCTTTGGCAACTCGCTGGATCATATCCTATGCTGAGGGACGCTCGGAAAAGAGCATGACCCTCAAGCTCGCCGGTGAACTCCTCGATGCCGCGAACAACCGGGGCGCATCGGTCAAAAAAAGAGAGGATACGCACAAGATGGCCGAGGCCAACAAGGCCTTTGCCCACTATCGGTGGTAAGAGAGCGTCCGTTGTCAGTGGTCACCGGTCAGGGATCGGGGGTCAGGGATTAGGGGTCAGCCGTGAAGGGCAACACCACGGACAACTGACGCCAACGGACAATTGACATTCTGAATAAGGGCGGGCGCCGCCTGCCTGAAAAGATTCGGTGGAGCGAGAGACAATGCCCCGGGAGGTCCCTCTCGAAAAAATTCGTAACATCGGCATCATGGCCCACATCGATGCCGGGAAGACGACGACCACCGAGCGCATCCTTTATTACACCGGGGTCTCTCACAAAATGGGGGAGGTGGATCAGGGCACGGCGGTGATGGACTGGATGGAGCAGGAGCAGGAGCGGGGGATCACGATTACCAGCGCCGCCACCACTTGCTTCTGGAACCATCACCGGATCAACATCATCGACACTCCCGGCCACGTCGACTTCACCATCGAGGTGGAGCGCTCACTCAGGGTTCTTGACGGGGCGGTGGCTGTTTTCTGCGCCGTGGGCGGCGTGCAGCCCCAGTCCGAGACCGTCTGGCGCCAGGCGGATCGCTACGGGGTTCCGCGGATCGCCTTCGTGAACAAGATGGATCGGATGGGGGCGGACTTCGACCGTTGCCTGGAGATGATGCGAACCCGCCTGGGCGCCGTGCCCGCGCCGGTTCAGGCTCCTCTCGGCCGAGAGCAAGCCTTCCGGGGAGTTGTGGACTTGATCGCCATGAAGGCGGTGATCTGGGATGATAGCACTCTCGGCGCCACCTTTCGCGCCGCTGAGATTCCTGAAGAGGTGCGAGCAGAAATGGAGGAGCGCCGCGGGCGGTTGATCGAGGCGGTGTCGGAAACCGACGAGAGGTTGCTGGAGAAGTACGTTGAGGGGCTTCCGATCGGCGGTGAGGAGATCCAGGCGGCGCTCCGACGCGCGACCCTCCAACTCAAGCTCATCCCGGTTTTCTGTGGCGCGGCTTTCAAGAACAAAGGGGTGCAGCTCCTTCTGAACGGCATCGTCGACTACCTTCCCTCACCGCTGGACGTGCCGGCCATTGTCGGCGTGACTCCCAAGGGCGGCACTGAAACGCGGGCGCCCCGCGACGACGAGCCCTTCGCAGCGCTGGCCTTCAAGATCATGACCGATCCCTTCGTGGGTCACCTGACCTTTCTCCGGGTGTACTCCGGCCACCTGACCAGCGGGACCCAGGTGCTGAATAGCACCAAGACGGTGCGGGAGAAGATCGGCCGGCTGCTCAAGATGCACGCCAACAAGCGGGAAGAGATCAGGGAGATCGTGGCCGGCGACATCGTTGCCGCCGTCGGTCTGCGCAACACGGCCACAGGAGACACCCTCTGCCATTCGGCTCACCCGATCGTCCTCGAGTCCTTGCAGATCCCGAAACCCGTGATCTCCGTCGCCATTGAGCCGCGGAGCAAGGCGGACCAGGAGCGGCTGGGCGGGAGTCTCGCCAAGATCGCCGCCGAGGATCCGTCCTTCACGGTCCGGGTTGACGAGGAGACCGGTGAGACCATCATCTCCGGGATGGGGGAACTCCATCTCGAGATCATTGTCGACCGGCTGCTCCGGGAGTTCACGGTTGACGCCAACGTGGGGCGGCCTCAGGTGGCGTATCGGGAGACCATCACCCGAAAAGCCAGGGCCGAGGGGCGATTCGTCAAGCAAACCGGCGGCCGGGGTCAGTACGGCCATGTCTGGTTGGAGCTCGAGCCCAACCCCCGGGGCGGCGGCTTCGAGTTCCGGGATCGGACCGTGGGCGGAGTAGTGCCGCGAGAATACATCGGCGCCGTCCAGCGCGGTGTGCGAGAGGCTCTGGAACGAGGAGTGTACGCCGGCTACCCGATTGTGGACGTGAAGGTCAGCCTGGTGGACGGCTCGTACCACGAGGTGGACTCATCCGACATCGCCTTCACTATTGCCGGCTCCATGGCCACCAAGGCCGGGGTCAAGGATGGGGCCCCGATCCTGCTCGAGCCCATCATGGCTGTCGAGGTCGTGGTCCCGGAGGAGTTTATCGGCGAGGTGGTGGGCGACTTCAACAGCCGTCGCGGTCGTATCGTCCATTTGGAGACCCGCCCCGGCGTGCAAGTGATAACGGCCTCCGTCCCCTTGGCGGCGATGTTCGGCTACGCTACAGATCTGCGCTCGGCAACCCAGGGACGGGCCACGTTCCATATGCAGTTTTCCCATTACGATCCGGTGCCGCTCTCCATCAGTCAGGAAGTGAGGGCTGCTGCTGCCGGCTGATCTTCGAGGATATGCGGTCCGGGCCGGAGTGGAGGGCCCGGCCCGGACAACACCGTCAGCTCCAAGGAGGGACCGCCATGGGGAAGAAGAAGTTTGAGAGGAAGAAGCCGCACATAAACGTTGGGACGATCGGGCACATTGATCATGGGAAGACGACGTTGACGAGTGCGATCACGAAGCATTTGGCGAAGCAAGGCCTGGCGGAGTACGTTCCATTTGATCAGATCGACAAGGCGCCGGAGGAGAAGGAGCGGGGGATCACGATAGCGACGGCGCATGTGGAGTATGAGACGGGAAAGCGTCACTATGCGCATGTGGACTGTCCTGGGCATGCGGACTACATCAAGAACATGATCACGGGTGCGGCGCAGATGGACGGGGCGATTTTGGTGGTAGCGGCGGATGATGGGCCGATGCCGCAGACGCGGGAGCACATTTTGTTGGCCCGTCAGGTTGGGGTGCCGTACATTGTGGTATTTTTGAACAAGGTTGACATGGTGGATGATGCGGAGCTGATCGAGCTGGTGGAGTTGGAGTTACGGGAGTTGCTGTCGAAGTATGGGTTTCCTGGGGAAGAGACGCCGATCATTCGGGGCAGTGCGTTGAAGGCGTTGGAGAGTGATGATGCGGGGAGTGGGGAGGCGCGGTGTATTTTTGAGTTAATGGATGCGATTGACCAGTATGTGCCGGAGCCGGTGCGAGAGGTTGACAAGCCGTTTTTGCTGCCGGTAGAGGATGTCTTCAGCATATCGGGACGTGGGACGGTGGTGACGGGTCGGGTGGAGCGGGGGATAGTGAAGGTTGGCGATGAGGTGGAGATTGTAGGGATTCGGCCGACGGTGAAGACGGTGTGCACCGGGGTGGAGATGTTCCGCAAGACTCTGGATCAGGGACAGGCTGGGGACAATATTGGGGTATTGCTGCGGGGGATCAAGCGGGAGGAAGTTGAGCGTGGGCAGGTGGTGGCGAAGACGGGGTCGATCACGCCGCACACGCATTTTCGGGCGGAGACGTACGTGTTGAAGAAGGAGGAGGGAGGACGGCACACGCCGTTTTTCAATGGGTATCGGCCGCAGTTTTATTTTCGGACGACGGATGTGACGGGGGTGGTGACGCTGCCCGAGGGTGTAGAGATGGTGATGCCTGGGGACAATGTGTCGATGGAGATCGTGTTGATTGCCCCCATTGCCATGGAGAAGGAGCTGCGGTTTGCCATCCGCGAGGGTGGGCGCACGGTGGGTGCCGGCGTCATCAGCGAGATCATCAAGTAGGCCCTGCCGCGAAGGGAGCGACCCCGCGGGTCGCGGGGCGGGGTCAGGAGTAGAGTTGGTATGACCAATCAAAAGATCCGGATAAGGC
>Ga0335082_10007635_pt1 | contig 11735 bp, 12 predicted proteins | sample Lox_Sample_41_FD_206718 | JGI IMG/M metagenome (GOLD analysis project Ga0335082, IMG submission 206718) | Soil microbial communities from Loxahatchee National Wildlife Refuge, Florida, United States - Lox_Sample_4.1 | ecosystem: Environmental > Terrestrial > Soil > Wetlands | place: USA...
AGCGTCGCACGCGAGGCATCGCGTCCAGGGCGCGCTCGAGGCGCGAGCGCTCTTCCAGGATCGCCCGCGTCTGGGCCTCGAGCACGTCCCTTCGCCCGAGCAGCAGCTCGGCCGCGGCCGCCGAGAGGACGTTCACGTTGTAGGGCATGCGCAGCTTCTCGAGCTCCCGCACCCAGTCGGGCGTGGCGATCCCGAGGCCCACGCGCAGCCCGGCGAGCCCCAGCTTCGAGACGGTGCGCACGAGCAGCAGGTTGGCATGCCGGCCCACTTCGCCCAGCAGCGAGGCGCCGCCCGAGAACGCGTAGTACGCCTCGTCGATCGCGACCAGGCCCGGCGCCGCCGCGACGATGCGCAGGATCGCCTCGCGCGGGAAGAGGTTGCCCGTGGGGTTGTTCGGGTAGGCGATCCACGTGAGCGCGGGCTTCTCGCGCTCGATCGCGGCGAGCAGCCTCGATTCGTCCAGCGTGAAGTCCTCGTTGAGCGGCACGCCCACGTAGCGCATTCCCGCGGCCGCGGCGGCGAGCTTGTACACGGCGAACGAGGGCTCCAGCGAAAGCACCGTGGAGCCCGGGCGCGCGAGCGCGACTGTGACGAGCTGCAGGATCTCGTCGGAGCCGTTGCCGAGCACGATCTCGAGCGCGTCGGGAATCGACATCGCCTCGCGCAGGCTGCGCTTGAGCGCCGCGTTCGTGGGATCGGGATAGCGATTGACCGCGACCTCGGCCAGGCGCCGGCCCATCTCCTCGGCGAGCGCCCGCGGCAGCCGGTAGGGATTCTCCATGGCGTCGAGCTTCACCATGCCCCGCGCGGGCGGCACGTGGTACGCGTTGATGGCGCGGACGTCGTCGCGCACCAGATCGGCCGGGCCGCGGCTCACTTCGCGTCCTTCATGCGCCATTCGGCGCTGCGCGCGTGGGCCTCGAGGCCCTCGGCGCGGGCGAGCGTGGCGGCGGCCCGCCCAAGGACCCGCGCCGCCTCGCGCGAGACGCCGATCACGCTCGAGCGCTTCTGGAAGTCGTACACGCCGAGCGGCGAGGAGAAGCGCGCCGTGCGCGAGGTGGGCAGCACGTGGTTGGGTCCCGCGCAGTAGTCGCCCAGCGACTCGCTCGCGTGGTGCCCGAGGAAGATCGCTCCCGCGTGGCGGATCCTGGCGAGGAGCGCCTCGGGATCGGCGACGGCGAGCTCGAGGTGCTCGGGCGCGATGCGGTTTGCGATCTCGCACGCCTCGTCGAGGTCCCTCACGAGGATCAGCGCCCCGCGCGCCGCGAGCGAGGCCTCGATGATGGCGCGCCGCGGCATCGTCTGCACCTGGCCCTGCATCGACTTCGCCACGCGCTCGATGAAGGCGGCGTCGGGCGAGAGCAGGATCGCCTGCGCGATCTCGTCGTGCTCGGCCTGGGAGAAGAGGTCCATCGCAACCCAGTCGGCGTTCGCGGTCGCGTCGGCGATCACGAGCACCTCGGAGGGGCCGGCCACCATGTCGATGCCCACGCGCCCGAAGACGCGCCGCTTCGCCGCGGCGACGTACGCGTTGCCGGGGCCCACGATCTTGTCGACGGCAGGCACCGTCGCGGTCCCGTAGGCGAGCGCGCCGATGGCCTGCGCCCCGCCCACGCGCACGATGCGATCGACGCCCGCGAGCGCGGCCGCGGCGAGCACCGGCAGGTTCATCTCGCCGCCCGGGGTCGGCGTGACCATCACGAGCTCGGGGACGCCCGCGACCTTCGCGGCCACCGCGCTCATGATCACCGACGACGGATAGGCGGCCTTGCCGCCCGGGACGTACATGCCGACGCGATCGAGCGGCGTCACCTTCTGGCCGAGCACCGTGCCGTCGCCGCCGTCCACGCGCCACGATTCCTGCGATTGGCGCTCGTGGTAGGCGCGGATGCGGGTGGCCGCGAACTCCAGCGCCTCGCGCTCGGCCGCGGGCAGCGCGCGAAGCGCGGCGCCCGCGTCGTCCAGGGGCACGCGAAGCGCGGCGGCCGACGCGGGCTTCCATCGGTCGAAGCGCGCCGTGTATTCCACGAGCGCGGCATCGCCGCGCTTCCTCACGCCCTCGAGGATTTCCGCCGTGGCGTTCTCCACGCCCTCGTCCAGCGCGCTTTCGAACGCGAGCAGTTCCTCGAGCGCGGCGCCGAAGCCCGCGTCGCGGCTCGACAGGCGCCGCGGCTCAGCCACGGGCGGCCCGGCCGAGCGCCTCGATGAGCGGGGCGATGGCGTCGCGCTTGAGCTTCATCGAGGCGGGATTGGCGATGAGGCGGCTCGACACGGCCATGAGCTCCTCGACCACGCGAAGGCGGTTGGCCTTGAGCGTATTGCCCGTGTCCACCAGGTCCACGATCGCGTCGGCGAGGCCCACGAGGGGAGCGAGCTCCATGGAGCCGTAGAGCTTGATGAGGTCCACGTGCACGCCCTTCGCGGCGAAGTGCTCGCGCGCCGTGCGGATGTACTTGGTCGCCACGCGGATGCGCGCGCCCTGCTTCACCGCCGCGGCGTAGTCGAATCCCTCGGGCACGGCCACCACCATCCGGCAGCGCGCGATGCCGAGGTCGAGCGGCTGGTACAGGCCCTGGCCCCCGTGCTCGGCGAGAAGATCGCGGCCGGCCACGCCGAGGTCGGCGGCGCCGTATTGGACGTACGTCGGCACGTCGGCGGCGCGCACCAGCACGAGGCGAAGGTCCGGGCGCTGCGTGGCGAGGATCAGCTTGCGGGAGGCCTCCGGATCCTCGGCCGGGCGGATCCCGGCCGCCGAAAGCAGCGGAAGCGTTTCCTCGAAGATGCGGCCCTTGGCGAGCGCGAGCGTGATCATGGTCCTGGAGGCTCTCCTGGGCGTCAGGATACCCGCGCGATGCGCGCGCCGAGGGTGGCGAGGCGGGTCTCGATGTGCTCGTAGCCCCGGTCGAGGTGGTAGATGCGGTCGATCACGGTCTCGCCCTTCGCCACGAGCGCGGCGATGACCAGGCTCGCCGAGGCGCGCAGGTCCGTCGCCATCACGTTCGCGCCCGTGAGCGTGTCCACTCCCGTGATGAGCGCGGTGTTGCCCTCGATGTCGATGCGCGCGCCAAGCCGCCGCAGCTCCTGAACGTGCATGAAGCGGTTCTCGAAGATGGTCTCGGTCACGTGCGCGGTGCCCTCGGCGACGCTGTTCAGGGCGATGAACTGCGCCTGCATGTCGGTGGGAAAGCCCGGATAGGGCGCCGTGCGAAGGCTCACCGCCTTCGGCCGCGACGGCATGCGGATGCGCACCGTGCCCTCGCCCACGGAAAGGGAGGCGCCCGCCTCGCGAAGCTTGCCGATCACGGCGTCGAGGCTCGCCGTGGGCGCCGCGGTGAGCGTCACGTCGCCGCGCGTGGCCGCGGCGGCCGCGAGGAAGGTGCCCGCCTCGATGCGATCGGGCATCACCGCGTATTCGACCCCGTGCAGCGCCTTCACGCCGCCCACGTGGATCGCGTCCGTGCCGTGGCCCTCGATGCGCGCGCCCATCGCGACGAGGCAGCGCGCGAGGTCCACCACCTCCGGCTCGCGCGCCGCGTTCTCGAGCAGCGTCTCGCCCTCGGCGAGGCACGCGGCCATCATGAGGTTCTCGGTCCCGGTGACAGTCACGGTGTCCATGAAGATGCGCGCGCCCTTCAGGCGCTTCGCCTTCGCGTGGATGTATCCCGCCTCGATCGAGATCTCGGCGCCCATGGCGGCGAGCCCCTTGATGTGCAGGTCCACGGGACGCTCGCCGATCGCGCAGCCGCCGGGCAGCGACACCCGCGCCTCGCCGAAGCGCGCCGTGAGCGGCCCCAGCGCGAGGATCGACGCGCGCATCGTCTTCACGAGCTCGTAGGGCGCGAAGGGCTCGGCGATCGCCGAGGCGTCGAGCTCGGCCTCGTGGCCGCCCGGGCGCGCCTTCACGCCCATGCGCTCGAGCAGCTTCACCATCGTGCGCACGTCGTTCAGGTCCGGCACGTTGGACACGCGCACCGGGGAGGCGGTGAGCAGCGAGGCGGCGAGGATCGGAAGGGCCGCGTTCTTCGCGCCGGCGACGCGGACCTCGCCGGAGAGCGGCGTCCCGCCTTGTATCGAGAGTCTCTGCATGGTCTTGGAGTCGAGCCCGGGGCCGGGCGGAAGGTTCAGCGCGCCGTCCATTCCTCGGGGGCGAGTGTCTTCATCGAGAGCGCGTGGATCTCGGAGCGCATGCGATCGCCGAGCGCAGCGTACACGAGCTGGTGCCGGCGCACGGGCGTGAGCCCCGCGAAGCGCGGGCTCACGACGAGCGCCTCGAAGTGGGCGCCGTCGCCCTGGACCTCGACGTGCGTGCACTCGAGCCCGGCGCGGATGGATGCCTCTATTGAGCTTGCCTCGACCATTCGATTCCCTGACGCCCGCTAGTGGCGCAGCTTGTAGCCGCGCTCGAGCATGAGCAGCGTGAGCCATGATAGGACAGCGAAGGCGGCGCTCGCAAACGCGAGGCTCGTGGCCGGATCCACGTCGGACTGGCCGAAGAAGCCGTAGCGGAAGCCGTCGATCGCGTAGAAGAAGGGATTCAGCTTCGACACCGCCTGCCAGAAGGGCGGCAGCGACTGCGTCGAGTAGAAGACGCCCGCGAGGAAGGTGAGCGGCATCACCACGAAATTCTGGAACGCCGCCAGCTGGTCGAACTTCTCCGCCCAGATCCCCGCGACGATGCCCAGCGCGCCCAGCATCCCGCAGCCCACCACCGCGAACGCGAGGGCCCACGCCGGATGCTGCGCGGGGATCGGCACCATCCACAGCGTCGCGGCGAACACGCCCAGGCCCACGACGAGCCCGCGCACGATCGAGGCGCCCAGGTATGCGGCGAAGAGGTCGAGCGAGGTGAGCGGCGGCAGCAGGATGAACACGATGTTGCCCGTGATCTTCGACTGGATGAGCGACGAGGAGCTGTTGGCGAACGCGTTCTGCAGCATCGCCATCATCGCGAGCCCCGGGATGAGGAACTCGCGGTACGGCACGCCGGGAAACGCCTGCACGTGCGCCGCGAGCGCGTGGGCGAAGACGAGGAGGTAGAGCAGCGTGGTGAGCACGGGCGCGGCCACCGTCTGGAAGCTCACCTTCCAGAAGCGCAGCACCTCCTTGTGGAGCAGCGTGGGAAAGCCCGTCATGGCGCGGCCGGCCGGTCGTCGCGGCGCATGATCTTCACGAACACCTCCTCGAGCTCGGGCTCGGCCACCTCGAGGCTCGCGATGGCGGCGCCCGCCACGCGCAGCTCGCGCAGCGCCTGCTCGACGTGCGCCACGTCCACGATTGGAATGCGCCAGGCGCCCGCGGCATCCTGCGAGGCGCCGCGCGCGAGCGCAGAGGGAAGCTCGCCGCGCTCGAGCTTCACCTTGAGCACGCGCTCGGAGAACTCCGACAACAGGCGCGCCGTCGAATCGAGCGCGACGATGCGCCCCTCCTTCATCATCGCGATGCGCGTGCAGAGGTTCTGCGCCTCCTCGAGGTAGTGCGTGGTGAGCACGATGGTATGTCCCGCCGCGTTGAGCGACCGGATGAAGGCCCAGAGCGTCTGGCGCAGCTCCACGTCCACGCCCGCGGTGGGCTCGTCCAGCACGATCACGGGCGGCCGGTGCACGAGCGCCTGCGCCACCATCACGCGCCGCTTCATCCCGCCGGAGAGGCTTCGCATGTTGGCATCGGCCTTGTCGCCGAGCGCGAGCCGCGAGATCAGCTCGTCGATCCACGCGTCGTTGCGGCGCAGGCCGAAGTAGCCCGATTGCAGGCGAAGCGTCTCGCGCACCGTGAAGAACGGATCGAAGACGATCTCCTGGGGCACGATGCCCAGCGCGCGGCGCGAGCGGCGGAAATCGCGGACGACGTCGTGCCCCATCACAGAGAGGCTGCCCTCGTCGGCGCGCGCGAGCCCGCCCAGCGCGGAGATGAGAGTGGTCTTGCCGGCGCCGTTGGGCCCCAGCAGCCCGAAGAACTCGCCTTCGCGGACCTCGAGCGAGACGCCCGCGAGCGCGCGCACGGCCCCGTAGCTCTTGTGGACGCCGCGCGCCTCGACCGCCAGCATCAGGCCTTGTGGGGTTGGATGAGCTCCGAGACCCCGTAGAGCTCGGCGAGCGCGAGCAGGTTCGCGGGCAGGTTCACGAAGACGAGCGTCCTGCCGCGCGCGATGGCCATGCGCCGCCAGTCGAGCAGCAGCGCGACCGCCGCCGAGTCCACGCCGGTGACGGCGGAGAAATCGATTGTGAGCTTGCCCGGGAGGTCCGCCCTCGCGGAATACTCGGCGCTGCGCGCGAGCACCGCGGGAATGGTGTGGAACGAGAGCTCGCCCGCCTCGAGGACGAGGACCTCGCCGGCGGCGGCTTCGTTCACTTCTTGGCCGGCTCGGGAGCGCGGTTGCGCTCCTGGAGCGACTTGATCAGCCCGTCCACGCCGCCCTTCTGGATCTGGTCGTTGAACGACCCGCGGTACGTGGTGACGAGCGAAGCGCCGTCGATCACGACGTCGTAGACCTTCCAGCCGCCGTCGGTCTTCTCCATGGAGTAGTCGATCGGGATCTGCGGCCCGCCCTGCTGGATCACGGCGGTGCGCACCACCGCCTCCTTGTCGGCCGCGGCGGTCTTGCCCGGCTTCACCTCGATCGTCTGGTTGCGGTAGGCGGCGAGCGAGCTCGAGTACGTGCGCACGAGCAGCGTCCTGAACTCGTTCTCGAGCGACTGCCTCTGCGCGTCGTTCGCCTGGCGCCAGTTCTTGCCGACCGCGAGGCGCGTCATGCGCTCGAAGTCGAAATGCGGCAGCACCTTCTGCTCGGCGAGCTGCACGACCTTCGTCATGTTGCCCGACTGGAGGTCCTTGTCGTTCTTGATGATCGCGAGCACCTCGTCGGTCACGCGCTTCACGAGCGCCTCGGGCGCCTCCTGCGCGGCCGCGAGGGCCGGCGCGAGGGCGAGGACGATGAGGGCGAGGATCCGTTTCATTGTTGTTCCTTGTTGTTCGTGGCGGCCTGAAAGCGTTCGACCGCCGGGCCCGCGCGCCGGTTCCGGCGCTATTTCCTGGATGGCGCGGAGGCCGGCGCGGGAGCGGGCGCGGGCGGTTCCGAAGCCTTGCTGAACAGGAGCTGGCTGATCAGCTTCTCGAGGACCACCGCCGACTGCGTGATCTGGATGCGGTCGCCCGCGACGAGCTTCTTGTCGTCGCCTCCCGCCTCGAGCCCGACGTAGGTCTCGCCGAGCAGGCCCGAGGTGAGGATCGAAGCGCTCGTGTCCTTGGGCCAGGTGTAGCGCGAATCCAGCGCGAGCGTGACCTGCGCCTGGAAGCGGTCGTTGTCGAAGCGGATGTCGGCCACGCGGCCGACGAGGACCCCGGCGCTCCTCACGGGGCCGCGCACCTTGAGGCCGCCGATGTTGTCGAAGCGCGCTTCCACGCGATAGGTCTGCGCCGCGCGCTCGCTGCCCAGGTTGCCCACCTTGAGCGCCAGCACCAGCAGCGCCACGAAGCCCGCGGTGACGAAGGCGCCGAACCAGAGGTCGATTGTCGTTCTTTCCATGTCGGTCAGGTGTCGGCGCGGAGCATGAATGCCGTGAGCACGAAGTCGAGGGCGAGGATCGTGAGGGCCGAGGTGACCACCGTGCGCGTCGTCGCGCCGGACACGCCTTCCGCGGTGGGCGGGGCGTCGTAGCCTTCGAACGTGGCGATCACCGTGACGGCGATGCCGAACACGAATGCCTTCAACAAACCGTTGAGGACATCATACCGGAACTCCACCGCCGCCTGCATTTGCGACCAGAAGGCGCCGTTGTCCACGCCGAAGAGCACCACGCCCACGACGTAGCCGCCGAAGACGCCCATCGCCGAGAAGAGCAGCGACAGGATCGGCATCGAGATGATGCCCGCCCAGAATCGCGGCGCGATCACGCGCGCCATGGGCGAGACCGCCATCATGTCCATCGCGGTGAGCTGCTCGGTGGTCTTCATGAGGCCGATCTCGGCGGTGATGGCGCTGCCGGCGCGCGAGGCGAAGAGCAGCGCCGCCACCACCGGCCCCAGCTCGCGCACGAGCGAGAGCGCGACCAGCACGCCGATCGACTCGGTGGCGCCGTACCTTTGCAGCGTCTCGTAGCCCTGCAGGCCCAGCACCATGCCCACGAACAGGCCGCTCACGATGATGATGATGAGCGAGAGCACGCCCGTGAAGTACACCTCGCGCATCACGAGGCGGAAGCGCACGAAGCTCGTGGCCGACGAGGCGATCACCAGGCCGAAGAAGCGCGCCATGGAGCCCGCGCGCCACAGGCCCTCGATGAAGTTGTGCCCGAGCCTGGCGAGCGGGCGGCGGACGTCAAGCACGCGCCGGCTCCTTCGCGAGGCCCACGTCCACGGCGTAGGGGCGGGCCGGGTAGTGGAACGCGACCGGGCCCTCGCCGCCGCCGTGAACGAACTGGCGCACGTAGGGATGGCTCGAGGCGCGGATCTCGGCGGGCGTGCCCTCGCCCACGATCACTCCTTCGGAGATGAAATAGAGGTAATCCACGATCTGCAGCGACTCCACCACGTCATGGGACACGACGATTGACGTCGTGCCCAGCGCATCGTTCAACTTGCGCACGAGCTGGCCGATCACGGCGAGGGCGATGGGATCCAGGCCCGCGAACGGCTCGTCGTACATCACGAGCGTGGGATCGAGCACCACGGCTCGCGCGAGCGCCACGCGCCGCGCCATCCCGCCCGAGAGCTCCGAGGGGCGCATCCGGTGCGCGCCGCGCATGCCCACGGCCTCCAGCTTCATCAGCACCAGGTCGCGGATCATCGACTCGGGAAGGTCGGTGTGCTCGCGCAGCGGGAAGGCCACGTTCTCGAACACGTCCATGTCCGTGAAGAGCGCGCCGAACTGGAACATCATGCTCATGCGCCGGCGAAGCGCGTAGAGGCCCTCGCCGTCGAGCGCGTGGATGTCCTCGCCCGCCACGCGCACCACGCCCGAGGTGGGCCTGAGCTGCCCGCCGATCGCGCGCAGCAGCGTGGTCTTGCCGCTGCCCGAGGCGCCCATGATCGCCACCACCTTCCCGCGGGGCACGCGCATCGAGATGCCCTTCAGGATGGGGCGCCGGCCGTAGGAGAAGCTCACGGACTGGACGTCGACCAGGAGTTCTTCGGACACGCGAGGAGAAAATGCGGGAATGTGAACGTCGATTCTAGCAAGCTTTGCGGCCGCCTCCCTCGCCTATAATCGGCGCGTGGAGAAGCCCAGCCTCCTGCTCGTCGACGACGATCCCCTGATCGGCGAGAGCCTTGCGTACGCCCTCGCGGGCGAATACGAGGTCGCGCGCGCCGGCGACCGCGCCTCGGCGGTCGAGAAGCTGCGCTCGGGCCTGCGCCCCGACCTCGCCCTCATCGACCTGGGGCTGCCGCCCGTGGCGCACCTGCCCAACGAGGGCTTCAAGCTGATCGGCGACCTCATCGCGCACGCCCCGCAGGCGAGGATCCTCGTGCTCACCGGGCAGAACGAGGAATCGAACGCCCGGCGCGCCCGGGCGCTGGGCGCCCTCGAGCTCGTCCCCAAGCCCTGCGAGCCCGAGGTGCTGCGCGAGATCCTCGCCGGCTCGCTTCGCTCCGGCAGGCTCGCCCGGCGCGACGACGCCGAGGACGTGCGCGCGCTGATCGGCGAGTCTCCGGCGATCCGCAGGCTGCGCAGCCAGATCGACCTGTACGCCGCCTCGCCCTTCCCCGCGCTGATCGAGGGCGAGTCGGGCAGCGGCAAGGAGCGCGTGGCCTTCTCGCTGCATCACCTGAGCCCGCGCGCGAAGCAGCCTTACCTCGCGCTCAACTGCGCGGCGATCTCGCCGGCGCTCGTGGAGCCCACGCTCTTCGGCTACGCGAAGGGCGCGTTCACCGGCGCGCAGGCCGCGAAGTCCGGCTACTTCGAGGACGCGGCCGAAGGCACGCTCTTCCTCGACGAGATCGGGGAGCTGCCGGGCGAGCTGCAGGCGAAGCTGCTGCGCGTGCTCGAGAACGGCGAGTACCAGCGCGTGGGCGAGACGCAGACGCGCGTGTCGCGGGCGCGCATCGTGGCGGCGACCAATCGCGACCTTCGCGAGGAGGTGAAGCAGGGGCGCTTCCGCTCCGACCTCTACCACCGCCTCTCGGTCTTCACGCTCGAGGTGCCGCCGCTTCGCGAGCTGGGCGACGATCGGCTGCGGCTGCTCGACTACTACCGCAGCCTCTACGCGGCCAAGACGGGCGCCAAGCCCTTCGAGCTCGATCCCGCCGCGACCACGCGCTGGCTCTCGTACGAGTTCCCCGGCAACGTGCGCGAGCTTCGCAACATCGTGATCCGCCTCACGACCAAGTACGCCGGGTACGTGGTGGGCGCCGCCGAGCTGGAAGCCGAGCTCTCGCCCGCCGGCGCCGAGGGCCGGGGCGACCCGGTGGCGCGGGCCCGCGCCGAGCTCTCCTCCGGCAAGCCCTTCAGCCTCGACGCCACCTTGCGCAGCGCCGAGCAGGCCTACCTCGACGCCGCCATGGAGATCGCGCAGGGCAACGTCTCGCAGGCGGCGAAACTGCTGGGCGTATCCCGCACCACGCTCTATGGACGCCTCGAAGCCGCGGGGCGCTCCGGTGCTAAGATGTCCTCCTCCGATCCCGGCGACGCGCAGGGCTCAAGCACGAGCCAGGAGCCCTAGCGCCGAAGGCCCCTCGCAATGACGATGTACCTGGAACACTTCGGGCTGCGCGAAGCGCCGTTCCGAATCACGCCCCATACCGAGTTCTTCTTCTCGGGCGCCAATCGCGGCGCGACGCTCGAGGCGCTGCTCTACGCGATCACCGCGGGCGAGGGCATGGTGAAGGTCACCGGCGAGGTGGGCAGCGGCAAGACCATGCTCTGCCGCGTGCTGATGGAGCGCCTGCCGGAAACGGTGGAGACGATCTACCTCGCGGTGCCGAGCCTCACGCGCGACGAGATGCTCGCCGCGATCGCCGAGGACCTGGGCCTGGAGACCACCGGGGCCAACACGACGAAGCTGATCCGCATGCTGCAGGAGAAGCTGATCGAGGTGCACGCCTCGGGCAAGCAGGTGGTCTGCCTCATCGACGAGGCGCACGCGATGCCGCTCGCCACGCTCGAGGAGGTGCGCCTGCTCTCGAACCTCGAGACCGGCACCGAGAAGCTCCTGCAGCTCGTGCTCTTCGGCCAGCCCGAGCTCGACCAGCACCTCGCCCTGCCCAACATGCGGCAGCTGCGCGAGCGCATCACGCACAGCTTCACGCTGCTGCCGCTTCCGCCGCGCGAGATCCGCGACTACGTGAATTTCCGCCTTCGCGCGGCCGGCTACCATGGGCCCGACCTCTTCGACGCGGAAGTGCTCGGCATCATCGGCGACGCGTCCGAGGGCCTCACCCGCCGCATCAACATCTTCTCCGACAAGACGCTGCTCGCCGCCTTCGCCGCCGGCACGCACACGGTGACCGCGGACCACGCGCGCGCCGCCATCAGCGACACGCAGATCGTCGTGATGAAGCGCGAATCGCCGCGGCGCCTCGCGTTCGCCGCCGCCGCGGGAATCGGCGTGGGCACCGTTCTGGGATTCCTGCTGGCGCACGTCGTCGCGCCGGCGACCGCGCCGCAGGCCAATGCCGCCCCCGCCGCGCATGCCATGCCCGCGCCGGCCGATCCGCCGCCCGCAGCCCCTGCGCCGGGGCCCGCAGCGCCTGCGGCCTCCGCAACGACCGTTTCGCCTCCAGCCGGCATGCCCATCCCCGCA
>Ga0335082_10007638_pt1 | contig 11730 bp, 6 predicted proteins | sample Lox_Sample_41_FD_206718 | JGI IMG/M metagenome (GOLD analysis project Ga0335082, IMG submission 206718) | Soil microbial communities from Loxahatchee National Wildlife Refuge, Florida, United States - Lox_Sample_4.1 | ecosystem: Environmental > Terrestrial > Soil > Wetlands | place: USA: Florida...
GAAGAAATGGGGACCGTACCTGAGCGAGCGGCAGTGGGGAACTGTGCGTGAGGACTACAGCGAGAACGGCGATGCCTGGAATTTCTTCACCCACGATCAGGCGCGCTCACGGGCCTATCGCTGGGGCGAAGACGGCATCGCCGGCATTTCCGACGACAAGCAGCACCTGTGCTTCGCGCTGGCCCTGTGGAACGGCAAGGATCCGATCCTCAAAGAGCGCCTGTTCGGGCTCACCAACAGCGAAGGCAACCACGGTGAGGACGTGAAAGAATACTATTTCTACCTCGACAGCACGCCGACGCATTCCTACATGAAGTATCTCTACAAGTATCCGCAGGCGGCCTATCCCTACGCTGACCTGGTGGAGACGAACCGGCGGCGTTCTCGGAACGAGATGGAGTATGAACTGCTGGACACCGGCGTTTTCAATGAGGACCGCTACTTCGATGTGTTCGTAGAGTACGCCAAAGACGGCCCGGAGGACATCCTGGTGAAGATCACGGCAGCCAACCGGGGACCGGAGGCAGCAGACTTGCATGTCCTGCCGACGCTGTGGTTCCGTAACGACTGGTCGGCGTGGATTGCAGAATCTAACAGATCACCCAAGAGACCGAACCTCAAGCAGATCAAGGCAGCGCCAGGCGCGAGCGCAGTCGCGGCGGCTCATCCGCTGCTGGGCGAATTCATCCTTTCCTGCGATGGCGAAGTGCCGCTGCTCTTCACCGAAAACGAAACCAATCACGCGCGGCTTTTCCCTGGACACAACAACGAGAGCCCCTACGTCAAGGACGGCATCAACGACTGTGTGGTGCAGGGCAATCAGGGCGCAGTGAACCCCGAAAAGCAGGGCACCAAGGTCGCGGCGCACTATCGTGTGACGATTGCTCCCGGCCAGTCGGCGACCGTGCGGCTGCGTCTCACTGCCAAAGGCTCGGCTGCCATTCCCTTCGGTCCGGAGTTCGACTCGACCTTGGCAACACGGCTGCAGGAGGCGGACGAGTTCTACCGCTCTGTGACCCCGCCCTCGGTCTCCCCCGACGCGGCCAATGTGATGCGCCAGGCCATCGCCGGCATGCTCTGGAGCAAGCAGTTCTTCTTCTTCGACGGTGATAACTGGCTGGAGGAGCATAACTCCCACCCCCTCCATCACGGATATCGAAACTCCCGGAACTCGGAGTGGTTCCACATGGTCAACCAGGACGTCATCTCGATGCCCGACAAGTGGGAATACCCCTGGTACGCGGCCTGGGATCTAGCCTTCCATACGCTGCCACTCGCGATCGTCGATCCCGACTTCGCCAAGGAGCAGATGGGACTTATGCTACGCGGGGTCTATCTGCACCCCAGCGGCCAGATGCCCGCCTACGAGTGGAACTTCAGCGACGTAAATCCCCCGGTCCACGCTTTTGCGACGCTTTTCCTACATCGTGTCGAGCAGGCCGTGCGCGGGGAGACTGACGTGGATTTTCTCAGGTTGACGTTCCGGAAGCTGCTTTTGAATTTTACCTGGTGGGTGAACCGCAAGGACCGCTTCGGCAAGAACGTCTTCGAGGGCGGTTTCCTCGGCCTCGACAACATCGGCGTCTTCGACCGCAGCGCGCCGCTGCCCACCGGGGGTTACCTTGAGCAGGCGGACGGCACGGCCTGGATGGCGCTCTTCACGCAGAACATGCTCGAACTCGCCGGAGAGCTTGCCGCCCACGACCCAACCTACGAAGACATGGTCATCAAGTTTTCCGAACACTTCCTCTATATCGCCGCGGCTATGAACAAACCCGGTCAGGACGGCATGTGGGACGACGAGGATGGCTTCTACTACGATCTGCTGCGGCTACCTGACGGCAGTGCTCAGAGGCTCAAGGTGCGCTCGATGGTGGGGCTCCTTCCCCTGTGCGCCACGACGGTGGCCGAGAAGTGGCAACGCGAGAGCGTTCCGCAGGCAGTGGCCTGGTGGGGGACGCGACTGCGCCAGATGCCCGAGCTCCTGCAGTCTATCCACCCCACGGGCGCGGGGCACCTTGGGGTCGCCGATCGCGGGATTATGGCCCTGGTCAACCCGGAGCGGCTGCGCCGCATCCTTACGAAGATGCTCGACGAGGACGAGTTCCTGAGCCCCTATGGCATCCGTGCGCTCTCCAAGTTCCACGAAAAGCATCCTTTTGTATTCCACGTGCAGGGTCAGGAGTACCGGGTGGACTATCTGCCGGCGGAATCGAACACCGGCATGTTCGGCGGCAACTCTAACTGGCGAGGGCCGATCTGGATGCCGGTGAATGCGATGATCATCCGCGCGCTGCTGAACTTTTACCTGTACTACGGCGACAACTTCAAGATCGAATGCCCGACCGGCTCAGGGAAGATGATGAACCTGTTCGAGGTTGCCAAGGAGATCTCGGACCGGCTCGCCGCCATCTTCCTGCGGGATGCACAGGGCCGGCGGCCTGTCTACGGTGGCACGGAGAAATTCCAGAGCGACCCGCACTGGCGCAATCTGATTCTATTTTATGAATACTTCCACGGTGACAACGGCGCCGGGCTCGGCGCCAGTCACCAGACGGGATGGACCGGACTCGTGGCTAAAGGTATCCAGCTCTTCGGGTTTTTAGACGCCGAGAGGGCGCTGGCCGGGGGTAAGCAGACAGCCTTCCAAACAGCGGGCGCCGGAGGGAACAAATGAAACGGACGGTGCCCTGGACGTTCGCGGCGGGTGCATGCCGTTCCTGAGATTGCACCTGCGGCTAAGGGCTGCGCTTGGCTTGGCGTGCGCGCTCCACCTGGCAGGGTGCGTGTCGGCCCAGGTAGTCCGCTTCGCCAAAGCCGGCGCCGAGGTGACGTGCATCACGCAGCCCAAACAGCAGGATACGGTCATAGGCGTGTCCTTGTCGGGCGGCGGTAGTCGCGCGGCCCTCTTCGGGGCGGCCGGCCTGGAGGCAGTGGGCCGGTTGCGAGCCCCCCAGGGGGGATCGGTGCTGGAGCAGGTCTCGTATCTCTCCAGCGTGTCGGGGGGTGGTCTGGCGGCAAGCTACTACGCGCTCCACAAGCCCCCTCGTGAGACGCCAGTCCTCGAGCCGGACGGGACGATGACCGCGGCCTACCAGACCTTCTTCGCCGACTACCAGGTGAAACTGGCCCAGGACTTCCAAAGCGCCCTGATCTGGCGCCAGCTCGGCAAGTTCCGGTTTATCCTGAACTCAGCTCTGGCGGCGCGCTCGCTCTCCGAGATACTCGACGAGCGCCTGGTGGGCCCGGCCACCTTCGGCGACCTGGGCGAGCGCGAGCGGCGGGGGGACAGCCCCCGGGTGATCTTCAACGCCACGCTCTATAACAACGGCCGGCGGTTCATGTTCAGCACTCTGCCCCCCGATGTCGCGCAGTACGATTTCGTCGCGGACCTGGACCGGTCGCTGGCCAGCCGGGGGATTACCCGTGCGCTCCCGGAGGTTGCCAAGAAACGCTGGGAGGAGTTGCTGCCGGTCTCGCCGCTTGAACTCGAGATGGATCCTTGCCCTGTTCATGTGGCCGGCGCGGTCACTGCGTCGGCGTCGTTCCCGCCCCTGGTTGGGCCGATTACCTTCACGGTCGGCGAGGAATTGGACTACTGGCATGTCGCGGATGGCGGGCTCTACGAGAACCTCGGCCTCGAGACATTGATGTTTACCTTCCTGAAGCAACTTCAAGATAAGACAGTGCGCCGCGCTCTGATCCTCTCGTTCAACAGCTCGTATCCCTTCTCTGTGGGCTTCCGGGTCCTTAGACGGCGCAGCGAGCCCTGGACCATCTTCAATTACGACTTCTCCCGCGTCCCCAGCGTCATGGAGGAGCGCGCCACGGCCTATTGGTCGCTGTTCTACCGTAGTCTCCAAATCGAGGGGGTATTTCCCGACGACAGGACCCTGCGTATCATCTTCCTGAACCACGACAGCGCCCTATGGGAGGACGATCTCAGCGATCTGCCCGAGAGCTGCCGCAACGAGACGCCCCCCTTGACTTCGCCGGAGGAGGTCCACGAGCGCATCGCCGAGATCCCGACAAAGTTGGCGATGGAGTCGGAGTGTGACCGGCAGTTGCTCCGCACCGCCGCGGCCAAGGTGGTGGCGCAGAACCGGCAGGCGATCGCGGACTTCTTGAAGGAGCCTGCGCGATGAAGCGATCGTTCGCAGGCACACGACTTCGGAGGATATCATGCAACATTGCGTCACCCGTGCCATGAGTGTAGTCGCCGTCGCGGCCCTCACCCTGCTCGCCGGGGCCGCCGGCGCGCAGACCAAGACCGAGATATCCTTCTGGCACGCCATGGACGGCCAACGCGGTGAGGCCATCGAGGAGCTGGTGAAGCGGTTCAACCAGAGCCAGAGGGAGTTCGAGGTCAAGGCCCTCTACAAGGGGACGTACCCGGAGGTGCTGGCCGCCGCCCTGGCCGCCTACCGAAAGAAGACCCCGCCCAACCTCGTCCAGGTCTACGAGGTCGGCACGCAGAGTATGGTCCTGTCAGACGCCATTGTCCCGGTCTATCGGCTGATGAAGCAACAGAAGATCGCGGTCAATTGGGCCGACTTCATCGAGACGATCACCGGCTACTACTCGAAGGACGGCACACTCTACTCCATGCCGTTCAACGCCTCGACTCCGATCCTCTATTACAACAAGGACGTCTTCAAGAAGGCCGGACTCGGCGATACGCCCCCGGTCACCTGGCCGGCCGTCGAGGCGGCTTCCAGGAAGGTCCTGGCCGCCGGCGCGGCCACGTGCGGATTCACCACGCCGTCGCCGGCCTGGACGCTGCTCGAGAATACGTTCCCCTGGCACGACCAGGCCTTCGCCACCAACCAGAACGGCCACACCGGCCTCGACACCAAGCTCCTCATCAACAGCGACTTTGGCCTCATGCATGTCGGGGCCCTCGCCAGGTGGCAGAAGGAGAACATCTTCTACTTCGGCGGCCCGGAGGGGGGGCAGCCGAATCCCAATTTCATCAACGGCGATTGCGCCATGGTCTTGCAATCGTCGGCGTTCATCGGGGACTTCAAGAAATCCCTGACGTTCGACTGGGGGACCGGCCCGCTTCCTCACTGGGGCCCGCCCTACCCGAAAGCTAGAACCAGCTTGGGCGGCGCCACCCTGTGGGTACTGCGGGGGCGCGAGCCCGCAGTCGACAAGGGCGTCGCGCAGTTCCTGAAGTTCCTCACCGAGCCGCCTCAGCAGACGTGGTGGGCGGCCACGACGGGTTTTGTGCCCATCACCAAGACGGCCGTCAAGAGCCTGGAGGATGACTCCTTCTACAAGGAGAACCCCGAGCAGTGGCCGGGCGTGAGCGAGTTGCTCAACGCCAAGCCCACCCCCAACAGCCAGGGCCCCCGCCTCGGCAACTACGTCCGGGTTCGCGAGGTCATCGAACTCGAGCTGGAGAACATCTTCACCGGCAAGAAGACAGTCAAGGAAGGGCTCGGTGCCGCGGTGAGAAGAGGCAACGCCATCCTGAGGCAGTTCGGGGTCAGCCATGGAGCCGCAGGCAATGGGGAGATTTGAGAGCCGAACGAGGCCAGGAGTCGGCCCATGAGCGAAGACACATTGATCGCCAGGCTCAACATGATTGCGGCCTAGATCAGCCACGAAGAAGCGCCGGGTTTCGGGATGCGGGTCACGAGATGTGCGATCGAGATGCGAGTTGCGGGAACCGCGATGCGTGATCTCACATCTCACATCCCGCATCTCGCATCTCGTATCCCGTTTCACGTATCCAGCTTCATGTTTCGAGCAAGGAAGATATCTCAGAAAAACAAACTACTAAAACAAAAGAAGCCAAGCCATGCACGACGTCCCACCGGAGCAATATGCAACCGTCATTCGTGAATTGATCAGGCACGAAAACGACGTGACCAATCACCGCATCATGTGGTTGTTGGTTATGCAAGGGCTTTTAGTGAACGCCTATGTCGGTGTGCGCGATGATCCGGAAGCAGCGAACGGGCTCGCAGTGGCGGGAATCCTTGTCACCCTCTCAGCGTTCGTGATGCTCTACAAGAGCTACCAGGCTCGCGGCTATCTCCATTTCCTGGGGACCGAAGCGAAGCGGGGAAAATTGCCAGAGGAATACCTGGGACTCAACGGCTGGCCGAAAAAGAGAATCAAACACTGGCGGAGAAACGTCTGGCTTTGTCCCTGGCTTGAGCGAGCCGCTGATTTGCTAGAACCGTATCTGTCCCTGCCAATCATTATCGTCTCTGCGTGGATATTTCTTCCGCTGCAGCGGTGGCTACCGCTTCACCCAGGTATCGTCTTGGGAGTGGCCATTATTCTGGCTACATTCATTCTTTTCGTGTTTTGCATGGTTTGGATTTGGTCGCAGGGGACGGCCGAGGAGGAGCGTACTGAAGAGCCAGTTCAGTAGCGAGCCGGCCACGCAGCGAGCAATGAACAGCAAAATGAACGACCCGCAGCAAGCTGCCGGGTATAAAGCTGCTCATGAGTTTATCGACAAAAATATTCCTCGGACTGGGCATTGCGACTGGTATTTTTTTGGGCGAGATAACGGCTCCACTCAAACTAAGAAAAGGGTACCGCGTTAAACGCGTGACTGCGGGCGCAACTCTTCTTGAACGGATTAAAACCTCGAGGCTGGCCTGGAAGACAGATTTGTGACGGCCTGCCATGATGTCCGAAGTCGTGGGTCGAGTAGTAGCTGAAAGATAGAGCGTTGAGGGATTTACGGGATGCGGGATGCAGGAACCGCGATGCGGTGCAGGGAGCACATTAGGGGTCAGGCGTGATATTTGCTATTAGCAGGTCTGCGTGATAGTGGGAGCGGCATGGCACGGCTTGCGCGGGTGGAGTATCCGGGAGCTCTCTATCATGTCATTACGCGGGGGAATCAACGTCAAAGGATATTTCGCGATGATCGGGATCGGGAAAAGTATTTGGAGATTCTCTCAAGCCTTAAAAAGCAGTATTCGTTTCGCATACCCGCCTATGTGCTGATGCTGAATCATGTGCACTTGCTTTTAGAGAGCGGTGAGGTTCCACTGTCACGGATCATGCAGCGGTTGGGCAGCGGCTATACTCAGTACTTCAATCGGCGGCATCAGCAGGTGGGGCATTTGTTTCAGGGTCGATATAAAGCAATTCTATGCGACAAAGATAGTTATTTGTTGGAGCTCACCCGTTATCTTCATTTAAATCCGGTCCGGGCTAAGGTGGTCAAAGACCCTGTAGACTATCAATGGAGCAGCTATGGCGGCTACGTCGCGGAGAGCCCGGGACAGCAATGGTTGGACAGCGCGGAGGTGCTCAAGCAGTTCAGTAAAAAAATTAGGGAAGCCAGAAAGCTTTATCGTTGGTTTGTATTGCAGGGCATAGGAGACGGGCACAAGGAAGAATACTATAACGTACTGGAGGGCAGATTTCTCGGCGACAAGGAGTTTGCAGAGGAGATCAAAGCAAAAGCTGAGGTTGCGGGTTCTGTGCGCATGAAGATAAAGCCGGAGACGTTACTCGGGGTAGCTTGTGCGGTGCTGGGACGGAGGAGAGCCGAGGTAGTTGGGGCCAGCAAAAATCGTGAGCGGGTCCGAGCCCGGGAGGCGATATGTTACGTTGGGCGTAATCGTACGGAGCTTTCGGTAACGTCGCTCGCCAAGAGCCTCGGCGTGGATGCGACATGTGTAAGTCGGAGCGTGGCGCGGGTGGAAAGCAGGCTCGGCACTGATAAACAGTTAAAGAAAGTTGTTGACGCGATCGTTTTCGCTGTTGAGAATAGCAAATATCAGGCCTGACCCCGATAGGTTGGGTTTCAGCGATCCGTGAACAGGGTGAAGATTTTGGATCGCGCGTTCCCAGACGGACATCACGTTTTTTACAGAAGTGAAGAAAGGGGAGGGGACCAGATATGTCAAGGTCATTCATAATTTTGGCGCTCATAGGTGTGCTAGGCATGCTAGGGTGCAGCAACGTCCAAGCCCAATGGCTTGATAGCCTTCAACCGAGCGCGATGCGGACCGCGGCGAGCCGCGGTCAGTCTGAGATGAGTTGTCCCACAGCGACGCCAACGCTTATGTCGCGGGGAATGGCACAGCCGCCTGGCTCCACTTTCGGCGGGATCCTTGAGGGCGCTGGATACAGCATCAACGTAGAAGGCTGCGGAAAGCAGCAGGTGTACTCCATCGTTTGCCCTCTTAGCGGGGCCGAGTGTTATCCGGCAGCGCCGGGCACTTTTGTTGGAAGATAGAGTGACGAGGGATTACGGGATACGAGATGCGGGATACGAGATGCGTTGCGTGAATAAACTGTCCAAGACAATTGATCTCTCCCCTCCGAACTTGGCGTGCTTTGCGCCCCTTCGACGTTGCTCAGGACATGCTTTGCGGGAGATATTCCGAGTTTCGGTTGCGGCCCTGCCGCGGTGAATAATCCTCAAAGAACGTTCTTGTTTGTGGCATAGCCGCGCGAGAATCTTCGTGGTAGATAAAAATTTATCAATCTACGAAGGAGCTTGAGTGAACCGTTCCGAGATGACGACTTCAGTGCCAGCGACCGCTGCCACGACCCGGGCCGCAGACCCGCCGGCCGGCGGCAAGATGCGCCTGGTCAGCGAGCTTCTCAGACCCCACCGGGAATGGGTCACGATCATTCTGCTTGCGATGTTGGTTGAGACGCTGACTTCTCTTGCGGCGCCGTGGCCCCTCAAAGTGATCCTCGACAACGTGGTGGGGACGCACAAGGCCCCGGAGTGGCTCGCCCCGTTTCGTGGTTCCTTGTTGGGCGGGCACAAAATGGAACTTGCCGTCATGGCGGGAATCGCAACGGTAGTCATTGCGGCGCTGGGAGCCGTCGCTAGTTATATCGACAATTACTACACGGAAAGCGTGGGACAGTGGGTGGCCCACGATCTGCGCATGCGCGTCTATGATCATCTGCAGCACCTCTCGTTAGGTTTTTACGACAGCCACCAAACCGGCGCGCTCCTTTCCACTATCACCGACGACATCAAAACGATTCAGGGTTTTGCGTCGTCGGCGACCCTCGGTATTCTGGTCGATCTGTTCACGATCGTCGGCATGTTCGGGGTGATGCTCTGGCTGGAATTCGACTTTGCGCTGATCACCGTGGCAGTCGCACCGTTCCTGCTGCTGTTTGTCGCCCGGCTCAACCGTGCGGTCAAGCGCGCCACCCATGAGGTGCGCCACCACCAGAGCGACATCGTTGCGGTGGTCGAGCAGGGACTCCAATCCATCCGCGTGGTAAAGGCCTTCGGGCGGCAGGAACTCGAAGAGTCTCGTCTCTACGATGTGAGCCAAGCGACGGTGGATGCCGCCCTCAAGGCGCGGCAGATGAAATCACTCCTTTCGCCGGCGGTCACCATCGTGGTCGCGCTTTGCACGGGGTTCGTGCTCTGGCGCGGCACGCTGCTCGTCCTCGCCGACGTCATGACAGTGGGCGCGCTGACGGTCTTCCTCGCTTATCTCGCGAAATTTTTTAAGCCGGTGCAGGACCTCGCAAAGATGAGCAACACCCTGGCGCAAACGGCAGTGGCGATGGAGCGTGTGCAGGCAATCCTCGACACCCGCGCAATGGTTCCCGAACGGACCGGCGCGCGCGAGCCGGGATCCTTGAAAGGCGCGATTACGTTCGACCACGTGGCCTTTGGCTATGATCCCGCAGTCCCGGTGCTACGCGATGTTAACTTCGCCATTGCCACAGGCCAGATGGTGGGAGTTGTCGGCGCCACGGGGGGTGGCAAGTCCACGGTCGTGGGCTTGATCCCGCGCTTCTACGATCCGGGCGCGGGCCGAGTGCTTATCGATGGTATCGACGTGCGTGAATTCAAATTGGAGGGGCTACGGAGCCAGATCGGTTTCGTGCTGCAGGACACGGTGCTGTTCCGCGGCACGGTGCACGATAACATCGCCTATGGGCGACCAGACGCCAGCGAGGAGGATATCATCGTGGCCGCAAAACTGGCGAACGCCCATGAGTTCATTGCCCGGATGCCCAAAGGCTACGATTCCTTGGTGGGCGAGCGTGGCCTCACGCTCTCGGGCGGCCAGCGGCAGCGCATCGGCATCGCCCGCGCGATCATTCGTAACGCGCCGATCCTCATCCTCGACGAGCCCACTGCCGCGCTAGACACCGAATCGGAAAAGCTCGTGATCGACGCCCTGGAGCAGCTCATGAAAGGACGGACCGTGATCACCATCGCGCATCGGCTGAGCACGATCCGGGATTCCGACAAGATCATCGTTCTCAAGGACGGTGTGGTGGCCGAGGAAGGCACCCACGACGAGTTGTTGGAGCGCGGCGGCCTTTATGCCGAGCTGTATCGAGTGCAGGTCGAAGGAACGGCAGTGCACGAACAAAGGTAACCAGAGAGCTCATTTCAGAGTATCTCCCGCAAAGGCGCAAAGACGCCAAGTTCATGAAAGAATGATTTACCACGAAGCTCACGAAGGTAAGAGAAGAAATTATTATAATTAGACTCTTTTCCGGACTTCGTGCCCTTCGTGGCGAATGGAAATAAAATAGGAGCTCTTATGTCCCGTTCCCTGATCGTTATGCCGGACGACTCCGCCCAACCGATTCTAGACGCTATCGCGGGGGCGAAGAAGTCGCTGCGCATCAAGATGTTTCTGTTCTCCGACCCGGCGCTGCTGGCCGCGGTGATCGCGGCGCAGAAGCGCGGCGTCAGGGTACGAGTGATGCTCAACCCGGCGCGGCGCGGCGGCGAGCCGGAGAACGAAGCGACCCGCAAGAAGCTCGAGAAGGCAGGCGTCGAGGTGATCGACAGCAATCCGGCGTTCGCGGTTACCCATGAGAAGTCGATGGTGGTGGACGACGAAATAGCGTTCGTGAAGTCGCTCAACTGGGAGACGAAGAATCTGACGGAGACGCGGGACTATGCGGTCACGACGACGCACCCCGCCGAGGTCGCCGAGATTGTCGCCTGCTTTGAGGCCGATTGGCACCGGAAAAGGTTCAATGCGGTAAACGGCGCGCGCCTCATCTGGTGCAACTACAACGGCCGCGATCGCATCGCCGAGTTTATCGACCGGGCGAAGCGCAGGCTATTCGTCCAGAACGAGCGCTACCAGGACGCGGTCATCATCGAGCGGCTAGTGCGGGCGGCGCAGCGCGGGGTGAAGATCCATGTGATGGCGCGCCCGCCGCACACCCTTAAGAAGGAAAAGCTCGTCGAAGGTGTTGGCGGAATACGCATCCTCAACGACGTCGGCGTCAAGGTCCACAAGCTCAAGCATCTCAAACTGCACGCCAAAATGCTGCTCGCCGATGAGAAGCGCGCGATCGTCGGCTCGATCAATCTCAGCCCGGGAAGCTTCGACAGCCGGCGCGAGCTGGCCATCGAAGTCGACGACAAGCATGTGGTGAAGCGCTTGCACAAGGTTGCGAGCCACGACTGGAAGCACTCGCATCCGCTGGACCTCACCGACGAGGGGTTGATGGCCGATCTCGAAAAGCGTGGCGGCAAAGGAGAGGAGAAGCTAGCGCTCAACGCCGGCAAAGGGAAACGGAAGAAGAGTGTCGAGTGATGAGTGTCAAGGGACGAGAGAGTTTCCCCTCGACACCCGACCCTCACCCTGGCTCATTTCAGATTTCGTGCTTCGGATTTCGGATTTTGATGGGGGAGCTTCTTGGCGCGGTGAAAAGAGTAAGTGTCTAAGGAGGGTGACCATGTTGAGAAGAAATGTTGCGAGTGTGTTGTTTCTTGCTGTAATGATGCTGGGG
>Ga0335082_10007641_pt1 | contig 11727 bp, 11 predicted proteins | sample Lox_Sample_41_FD_206718 | JGI IMG/M metagenome (GOLD analysis project Ga0335082, IMG submission 206718) | Soil microbial communities from Loxahatchee National Wildlife Refuge, Florida, United States - Lox_Sample_4.1 | ecosystem: Environmental > Terrestrial > Soil > Wetlands | place: USA...
ATTATACCTCCGGCAAGCGCCCAGGAATCCGCTTTGGGATGAGCGGGCCATTGGCAAGGGATGGGACAGCCCCTCCCTCGCGCCCTAGGGACCGCCGGCCGGCTGCCCGGCCTGCCCAGGCCCCCCCTACGCGGTCCCGGCCCGCCGTAGCCGGCTCATGATCATGTACGCGAAGAACATCAGCACCAGCACCAGTCCGAAGGTGCAGACGATGGTGGCGCCCGTGGGCAGGTCCAGCACCACCGAGAGGTACACGCCCAGCGCCGAGACCACGGTGCCCATGGTCCAGCCGATGGCCAGACGCTTCCCGATCCGGTCGGCGAACAGCATGGCCCCCACCGAGGGCACCACCAGGTAGCAGAAGACCAGCAGCACGCCCGCGATGGCCACCGAAGAGGTCACCACGAAGCCGAAGGAGGCGTAGAAGAGGAAGTCCCACAGGCGGATGTTGATGCCCTGGCGCTCGGCCTCCTCGGGGTCGGTGGAGATGAGCAGGAACTTCTTGCGGAAGAGGTAATGAAAGAGCCCGATGGCGCCGTACAAGGCCGCGGTCCTCTCCACGTCGTGGTAGCTGACCGCCAGGATGTTGCCCACCAGCATGTCCTTGAGGTGCTCGGTCTCGCCCGTGGCCTTGCTCATGGCCAGGATGGCAGCCGCCGAGGCCACCGCGTAGGCGATGCCGATGAAGGCCTCCTGGGGGATGTGGTTGGTGCGGGTCCGCACCACCGCGAAGATGGCCGCTCCCAGGAAGGTGAAGGCCAGGCTCACCCAGTAGGCTCCGCTGCCGTGCACGTCCATGCCCACCAGGATGGCGATGGTGGCGCCCAAGGCCGCGATCTGCGCCAGCGCCAGGTCCACGAAGATCACCCCGCGCTCCACCACGTGCACTCCCAGGTAGGCGTGGATCCCGGTCAGGATCAGGCTGGCCAGGAACGGCGCGATCAGAAACGGCAGGATTTCCATAGTCCCCTTTCCACTACTTGGTGGAATCGAAGGCCTGCTTGAGCAGGGCCAGGTCGTGGTCGAACAACTGGAAGTAGTCGTTGACGGCGGGCTCCCCGCCCACCGAGGGCAGCATCACCAGCACTTTGGCGCCGGTCGCGGCCCCGATGCTGTTGGGCGTCTTCAGGTCGAAGTAAGGCTCGACCAGGACGACCTTGACGTTGTCGCGCTTCATCTGCTGGATCAGCTCCAGGGTGTGGCCGGGAGAGGGCGGGATGCCCGGGCGCGGCTCGATGTACCCGGCCACGTCCAGGTCGAAGTGCTTGGCGAAGTTGGGCCACGACTTGTGGTAGGTGACCACCTTGCGCCCGCGGTAGGGCGCCATCTCCGCGTCCCAGCGCTTCTCCGCCTCCGTCAGGCGGCGGCTGAAGTCGGCGAAGCGCTGCTGGAAATAGGCGGCGTCGCCCGGGTCCATCTGCGCCAGCTTGTCGGCGATGCCCTGGGCCACGCGCCGCCCGTTCTCCGGGTCCAGCCAGTAGTGCGGATTGCCCAGGGGGTGGACGTCGCCCATGGCGCGCGTCACCTGCCCCGTGGGCTTCTCCAGGATCTCGGCGAACTGCGAGGCGTCAAGATAGCCGCTGGCTCCCACCTGCACCTTGGGGTTGCCACTCTGCGTGATCAGCGGCGGCAGCCACCCGATCTCCAGATCCAGGCCCACCAGGATGAGCAGGTCGGCGCGCCGCAGCTTCAGCAGGAAGCTGGGCTTGGCCTCCACGAAATGCGGGTCCTGGTAGCCTTTGGCGATGGACTCCACCTCGACCTTGTCGCCGCCCACCTCCTGGGCCAGGGCGGCCATGTCGGTGGTGGCGGTCACCACGTAGAGTTTCTTGGCCTGGGCGGCGGGCGCCGCGAGCAGCATGCCTCCCAGCACCAGCGCGGCCAGCCCGGCGGTCACTTTCCCGCGGAATGAAGAAATCATGGCTCCTCCTAGAACGGGTGCGCGCCGTGCGCCCCGATCGCGAACTGCACCTGCATCAGCAGCTCGTTGGTGTTGACCCCGAAGGGATTCAGCGCCGGCACTTCCCCGGGCGCGTTGGCGAAGGGCCCGTAGGCCGTGTGCCGGAACTGCCCGCGGATCTGCGCGAACTCGCTGGGCCAGTAGGTCAGCACCACCGACCCGCCGCTGTCGTGGAAGTTGTTGCTCTGGTGCGCCGACCAGTCGTAGCGTCCGCCCAGGAACCAGCGCCGCCCCAGTTGGTAGTCCGCCGAGGCGTACCACCCGAAGCCGCGGCGCGTGGCCGGAAGCTGCTGCCGTTGGTTCCAGACGAACTCCGCCCGCCCCACGAAGGAATGATAGATGGAGCGCTGCAGCGGCTTCCAGCGCAGGGTGGCGTCCACCCCGTAGAGGTTGGTGACGAAGTCGCCGAAGGGGTCGGCGTCGTTGTGGCCGCGCGCGTAGGAAAGCCCGATGTCCACGTTGGTGTTGTCGGTCAGGTCGTGATACCCGCGCAGGTGCCCCACCACCCCCAACTGGTCCTTGGCCGCGGCGTGGAAGAGGTCGGCCGAATCCCCGCGGAAGACCTGCCCGGTCGCCTCCAGGAACAGCCACTTGGGCGCGGGCAGGATGCGGTTGACCGAGACCCCGGCGTCGTCGATCCCATCCTCTCCCGCTACCAGGTTGTAGGTCACCAGCGGCCGGTCGATCCAGGGCAGGACGTGGTTGTGCAATGTGTTGACCTTGCCGAAGGCCGCCCGCATCTTGCCCACCCGGGCCACGAAGCTGTGCGGCAGCGAGGTGAAGGTGATGTAGCCTTCCTCCAGGTCCACGCCCTCCTCCCCGAAGGAGATGAAGAAGTCGGCGCGCGCGTAGGGGTCCACGATGGCCTGCAGCGCCACCTCGGCCTCGTGCATCTCCAGCGAGCGGAAGGCGCTGAAGGGATTGTGCCCGGCGTCGCTCACGAAGTCGCCGATGGCGCTGATGTCGGGATTCAGCGCTTTGGCCTGTCCCGCCGCCCCGCCCAGCGTGGGCGTCTGCGCCGGCGCCTGCTCGGCCAGCGCGGTGGCGGTCGAAGAGGAGGCCGGCGCGGCCGGCCCGCCCGCGGTGGCGCTGAGCGCCGCCGTCAGCTCCGTCACCTTCTCCTCCAGCGCCGCGACCTTCTGCTCCAGCGCCTTGATCCTTTCTTCCTCCGCGCTCGCCGCACTCTGCGCCGGCGTGCCCGCCGGTTGGGCGGCGGGCACCTGCTGGCCGTGGGCCCCGAGCGCCGCCGCCAGCAGCGCTGCCATCACACACTTGCTCAATCTCATGGTTGGCTCCTGTACGTCGCCATGGTCAATGAAAGGGACTGCCCGGCCGTGGCTGGTGTCTTGGGAATGGGGCGCATCCGGGAACCGGCATCCGCCGGCCGGCAAGACGACTTCGGCAGGCGGGAGACGGGCGTTGAGCCCGAACAAGCCACTTGGATGCGGCCGGCCACCCGGCTGCCGCCCTCGTTCGGGCGCTGATTCTATCACCCGCGGCTCACGCCCACACGCCCTCTTCGAGGGGGCTGTCCTCCGGAATCTCCTGAGCGCCGGCCTACTTGGTGATGCGGGACAGCCGCTCGATCAGACCTTTGGTCTCGTGAAACAGCTTCTGGATCCCCGGGGTTTCGGTGTTGACTTCGGTGGCATCCAGGTCCATGCACAGCTCGTGGGCCACCATGGTGCCGATGCGGACGCGCTCCGCCGCCAGCCAGTTCAGTACCGAGAACGGGTCGCGCTTGGCGGCGGAGAGTTCCATCCACTGCTGCACCGCCCACGCGGTCTGCCGCACGTGGTCCACGGATTCGCGGAACTCCGCCAGGATGCGGCCGTCGATCTCCCCGTTCTGCATGCCTTGCTCCAATTCGTGCAGCTCCGCGCTGGCCTGGGCCAGGCGCGCGGTCAACGATTCGTGGCTGTGCGATGGGTCCGGCATCGTCTCTCTCCTCGGGGGAGGAAGTCCGCAAAAGCGGCGAACGGGGCCGAAGTGCCGGTGCGTTCCGCCTCATTAGACCACGGATAGGCGGCCGCGGAGGTGCCAAAACAGCTTCCCGCCGGCTGAGGTAAGATGCGGGCATGGCCAGCCCTCCTGCCACCATGCCCGCGGTCGTCATCACCCGGCCGGGCGGCCCGGAGGTGCTGGAGATCCGCGAAGTGCCGCGCCCGGCGCCCGGCGCCGGCGAGGTCCTGGTGCGGGTGCGGGCCTCGGCCCTGAATCGCGCCGACCTGCTGCAGCGCCAGGGCCGCTACCCCGCCCCCCCGGGCGCCCCCGCCGATATCCCCGGCCTGGAGTTCGCCGGAGAAGTGGCGGAACTGGGCTCAGGCACCACCCGCTGGCGCCCCGGCCAGCGTGTCTTCGGACTGGCCGCGGGCGGCGCCCATGCTCTCTATGTCGTCGCCCATGAACAGACTCTGGCGGAGATTCCCGCCAGCCTGAGCTGGATCGAAGCGGCGGCCATCCCCGAAGCCTTCATCACCGCCCAGGACGCGCTGGCGCAGGCCGCCCTGCGCGCCGGGGAAGCCGTGCTCATCCATGCTGTCGGCAGCGGCGTCGGCCTGGCCGCGGTGCAACTGGTGCGGGCGCTCGCTGCCGTACCGTACGGCAGCTCGCGTACCCCCGACAAGATCGCGCGCGCCAGGGCATTCGGCCTGGAGGATGGCATCGCGCTCTCATCCGGCCTCGAAGAGCTGCCCGGGGCGGTGCGCCGCTGGACCGCGGGCACGGGCGTGGAGGTGGTGCTCGACCTGGTGGGCGGGCCCTACGTGACTGCCAGCCTGGCGGTGATGGCCGGCCGCGGCCGCATGGTGGTGCTGGCCAGCTCCGGCGGAGCCAAGCCCGAGATCGAGCTCAAGCACTTGCTCGGCAAGCGCCTCACGGTGATCGGCTCGGTGCTGCGCGGCCGCTCACTCGACGAGAAGATCCAAGTGACGGAGAGCTTCGCCGCCCAGGTCGTCCCCTGGTTGGCGGCGGGCAAGCTGCGCCCCGTCCTCGACGGCGAGTTCCCTCTGCCCGAGATCCAGGCCGCCCACCGCCGCATGGAATCCAACGCCAGCTTCGGCAAGATCGTGCTGCGGATGGATTGATTCCTAGCGCCGCGGCGGGTGGTAGCCCATCTGCTGCGCGATGTGGCGGGCGGCGTCCTTCACCAGCTCCGCCACTTTGGGCACCGAGGCCGGGTCGAGCTGGTTGATGGCCCCGCTCACCCCCAGGCTGGCCTCCACCCCGCCCTCGCTGTTGAAGATGGGAGCGGCCACGCAGCGCACCCCCAGGTTGTTCTCCTCGTCGTCCACCGCATAGCCCTGGGTGCGCGCCTTCTCCAGTTCCTTCTCCAGCTTGGAGAGCACGGTGATGGTCTTGGGTGTGCGCTTGCGCAGGCCGCGCTGGCGCGCCAGCGCCGCCACCTCCTCCTCCGGCAGGTAGGCGATCAGCGCCTTGCCCACGCTGGTGGCGTGCACGTCCATGCGGCGGCCCACCCAGGTATCCATCTTGATGAAGCCCGGGGCCTCCACCTTCTCGATGTAGACGGCCTCGCCGCGGTCCAGGATGGCCAGGTGGGCGGTCAGGTGCACCTGCTCCACCAGGTGGCGCAGCATGGGCAGGGCCACCTGGCGGATGTCCAGGCCGGAGAGCACACTTTCGCTAAGTGCGAGCACCTTGACCCCCAGGCGATAGCGGCCGCTCTCCGGCTCGCGACGCAGGTAGCCGTGGTGCTCGAGGGTGCGCAGCAGATAGCTGGCCGAACTCTTGGGGATCTTGAGCCGGCGGCTGAGCTCGGCGTTGGTCAGACCGCCCGCGCGGTGAGCCACCGCCTCCAGGATGGCGAGGGCGCGCTCCACCGCGGCGGAATCCTTGGGGCCGGTCTCGGACATGGCGGCTCCGCCTCGCTCACATCCCTGCGTGACGAGGGCGGTCGGGCCTCCCAGATGGTGAATTTATGTTCAACGGGATGAACATACCACTTGACCCCCATTCTGTTCCAGCCTAACCTCTGCGGCATAGTGAATAGCTGTTCACTATATTGAACGGCTCCGAGGGAGCGACCCCATGGCGATGGCCCCGGCCCTCTTCGATCCCCGCATCAACGCCGCGCCCGCCGACTTCGATCTCGCCGCCGGCCTGCCCCCCGGCTTCCTCGACTTCTTCCTCCCCCTGCACCGCCGCTTCACTCCCTGGCAGCAGGCGCTCCTCGCCAAGCGCGCCGCCGCCCTGGCCGGCGCCCACCGTGGCCGCCTGCCCCAGCACCTGCCTCCCTCGCTGGCCACCCAGGGCGGCTGGCGCATCGAGCTGCCCGCCTGGTGCCGCGACCAGCGCAACCAGATGACCGGGCCCGCCGACGATGCCGAATTGGTGGTCAAGATGCTCAACTCCGGCGCCCCCGGCGTGATGCTCGACCTGGAAGACTCCGCCGCCAACACCTGGGAGCACCTGCAACTGGGGATCGCCAACATCCTCGCCGCCCTGCGCGGCCAGCTCCGCTACTACGACAAGAAGCGCCAGCGCCAGGTTTCCATCCAGCCCAGCTCGACCGTGATCCTCATCCGCCCTCGCGGCCTGCACCTGAGCCAGGCCGGTCTGCTGCCCGACGAGCTGGTCTCGGCTTCGCTCTACGACGTGGCCAGCGTGCTCTTCGCCGCCGAGCCCGCCGACCTCAAGCACCCCCTGACTTTCTACATCCCCAAGTCGGAGTCGGCGGAAGAGGCCCTATGGTGGCGCGATCTCTTCCAGGCGCTGGCGGAGTGGAAGGGCCTGGCCCGCGACTTCCTCAAGTGCTTCGCCCTGGTGGAATCGCATCCCCTGGCCTTCCAGATGGAGGAGTTCCTCTACCACCTGCGCCAGCACATCCTGGGGCTGAACCTGGGGCGCTGGGACTACATGGCGTCGCTCATCCACTTCAACCTGGAGGACCCGGCCTGGGTGCTGCCCGACCGCAACACCATCCCGCACGACGTTCCCTTCTTCCAGAACCTGCGCACGCTGATGCCGGAGCTCTGCCACAAGCGGGGGGCGCTGGCCATCGGCGGCATGACCGCGCTCTATCCCAGCCGCGAGGACGCCGAACTCAACGCCCGCGCCCTGGCCGTGCTGGAGAAAGACAAGAAGAACGAGGCTGTCTGCCTGATGGACGGCGCCTGGACCGGCCATCCCGACCAGAACCCGATCGCGGTCGCGCAGTTCCCCTGTCCCAACCAGTTGCACGAGCGGCCCGCCGGCGGTGAGCGCTATCCCGACCTGCGGCCGCGGCCCGAGGGCGTGGGGCAGCGCTCGCTGGCAGGCACGCGCGCCGCCGTGCGCACCGTCATCCGTTATCGCAACGGCGTGCTCGCCGGCAAGGGCGCCAGCTTGCTCGACGGCTACATGGAAGACCTGGCCACCGACCGCATCTACCGCCTCATGATCGCGCAGCGCATGCGCCACCGCGAGGCCGTGCCCGTCATGGACGGCGGGTCGAGCGCCCCGCACACCCTGAGCCTGGTCAACCGCCTCTTCGACGAGGAACTCGACCGCATCCTCGAGGAGCTGCCGGCGGATGCGCCCGCCGAGGTGCGCGACCGCTACCGCGCCGCCCGCTGCCTGAGCGAGTCCATGATCCTGAACAGCCAGTTCGACCCGGTGTGATCCGGCCCTGCTTTGACCTCGACACAACCAGGAGAAGCCAAAACATGATGGTCAACGCGGAAGCAGCGGAGCTAGCCAAGAGCTGGGCTCTCGATCCCCGCTGGCAGGGGGTGGAGCGGCCCTACGCCGCCCAGGACGTGGTGCGCCTGCGCGGCTCGGTGCACATCGAGCACACCCTGGCCCGCCTGGGCGCCGAGCGCTTGTGGGACTTGCTGCGCTCGGAGCCCTACCTGCCCGCGCTGGGCGCGCTCACCGGCAACCAGGCCATCCAGCAGGTGCGCGCCGGGCTGGAGGCCATCTACGTGAGCGGCTGGCAGGTGGCCGCCGACGCTAACGATGCCGGGCAGATGTATCCCGACCAGAGCCTCTACCCCGCCGACAGCGTCCCCAACCTGGTGCGCCGGCTGAACCAGGCGCTCGTGCGCGCCGACCAGGTCCACCACGCCGAGGGCCGCGGCGACATCCGCTGGCTGGTGCCTCTCATCGCCGACGCCGAAGCCGGCTTCGGCGGCACCCTCAACGCCTTCGAACTGATGAAGGCCATGATCGAGGCCGGCGCCGCCTGCGTCCACTTCGAGGACCAGCTCTCCAGCGCCAAGAAGTGCGGCCACCTGGGCGGCAAGGTGCTGGTGCCCACGGTCGAGGCCATCCAGAAGCTGGGGGCGGCGCGCCTGGCCGCCGACGTGCTGGGCGTACCCACGCTCATCATGGCGCGCACCGACGCCAACAGCGCCCACCTGCTCACCTCCGACGTGGACGCGCGCGACCGCCGCTTCCTCACCGGCGAGCGCACCGCGGAAGGCTTCTTCTCCATCCGCGGCGGCCTGGAGTCGGCCATCGCCCGCGGCCTGGCCTACGCGCCCTACGCCGATCTGGTGTGGTGCGAGACCGCGGAGCCCGACCTGGACGAGGCCCGCATCTTCGCCGAGGCCCTGCACTCGCAGTTCCCCGGCAAGCTCCTGGCCTACAACTGCTCGCCCTCGTTCAACTGGAAGAAGAAGCTCGACGAGGCCGCCATCGCGCGCTTCCAGCGCGAGCTGGGCGCCATGGGCTACCGCTTCCAGTTCGTCACCCTGGCGGGCTTCCACGCCCTCAACCTCAGCATGTTCGAGCTGGCGCGCACCTACCGGCTGAGCGGCATGGCCGCCTACTCGCGCCTGCAGGAAGAGGAGTTCCGCGCCGAGCGCGAGAGCGGCTACGAGGCGGTGAAGCACCAGCGCTTCGTGGGCACCGGATACTTCGACCAGGTGACGCAGGTGATCGCCGGAGGGAGTTCGTCCACCACTGCGCTGGCCGGCTCGACCGAGGCGGCACAGTTCGCGCCCGCGGGCAAGGAAGACGAGGGATGCGAGGTCCCGCCTCCCACGCCGGCTCCCCGCCCGGCCGCCGGCCTCTCCGGCGGCGCCGACTAGCGGGCTCGACTCACAGGCCCAACTGGCCCGGCGGCGGCAGTCAAGTCACGGGGATAGGTTTGGGCTCGGGCGCGGCGGCCTTGAGCAGCTTCCAGGAGCCCACGTCCACCGCAATGCCCTCCATGCAGGTGGTGGGGCCGTCGTGCTGGGTTCCGCTGAAGGAGATCTCGTCGCCGGGCTTGGGCACGTCGCCGCGGGTGATGAAGATGTTGTAGAGCTTGTGGTCCTTGGTGTCGCGCAGCACCAGGCAGCCGCCCTCGACTCCGGCCTCCACCTTGCCGCTCTTGTGGATGGTCTTGTCCTTGGCGGGCGGCGCACCCGCGGACGCTCCCCGTCCCAGCGCCAGCAGGCTCGCCGGCAGCAGGATCAGGCTTAGGATGACTGCGGTCCTTCCTCGCATGGCTTCGGCCTCCTGCTGGAGAACGCGCCCAGCGGCCGGGCTTGCATCGGTTAGACACCAAAGGGCATGCTGGAGGTTGGCCGGCACTGGTCCCATGGCGCCCTCGCCCAGCACGATCACCATCCGCCCCGACGACCGCCTCTTTGTGCTCACCGGGGCGGGGGTGAGCGCGGAGAGCGGCCTCCCCACCTTCCGCGGCGCCGGCGGCCTGTGGCGCGGCTTCCGCGTGCAGGAGGTGGCCTCGCCCATCGCCTGGGCCCGCGATCCCGAGACCGTTTGGCAGTTCTACTCCTGGCGGCGCGAGATGGCCGCCTCCGTCCAGCCCAACCCCGCCCACCGCGCCTTGGCGGAACTGGAAGCCAGGCTCGGAGAGCGCATGTACCTCTGCACCCAGAACGTGGACTCGCTGCACGAGCGCGGCGGCTCCGAGCGCGTGGTGCACATGCACGGGCGGCTGACCGAGAGCCGCTGCGAGCGCGCCGAGTGCTCGCGGCCGCCCTTCGAGGACGAGCGCAGCTACCGCACCCTGGCCGAGATCCCGCGTTGTCCCTGCGGCGGACGCATCCGCCCCAACATCTGCTGGTTCGGTGAGGTGCCCTTCCACCTGGACGAGATCTTCGCGGAACTGGCGCGCGCCACCGTCTTCGTCTGCGTCGGCAGCTCAGGCGTGGTCGAGCCCGCGGCCAGCTTCGTGCGCGCCGCCGGCGGCCGCCCCAACGCGCGCAGCTTCTACGTCGGCCCCGAGAGCCCCGCCAACCTCCACTTCTTCGACCACTGCTTCCAGGGCAAGGCCGGCGAACTGCTGCCCACGCTGTTCCACGTGGAACGCTAGCTGACCCGCAGCACTCCCGCACCCTGGATCCGGCTGGACTTCAGCGCCTGGAGCGCCGCGTTGGCCTGCTCCAGCTCGAACACCTCGACCTCGGTGCGCACCGGCACCGCGGCTGCCAGCTCCAGGAAGTCGCGCGCGTCTTCGCGGGTAGCGTTGGCCACGCTGCGCACCATGCGCTCGTGGTAGAGGCTCGAGTAGTCGAGCTGCGGGATGGGGCTCATGGTGATGCCGGCGAGCGCCAGCGTCCCGCCCTTACGCAGCGCCGCCAGCGCCGGTGGCACCAGCGATCCCACCGGCGCGAACAGGATGGCGGCATCGAGCTGCCCCGGGGCCGGCTCGCTGGCCGCACCCACCCAGGCCGCGCCCAGCTTCTTCGCCAGTTCCTGGTGCTCGCGGCTGCGGGTGAAGACCCGGACCTCGCAGCCCAGGTGGCGGGCGCACTGCAACACGATGTGGGCGGAGGCGCCGAAGCCGTAGAGTCCCAGGCGGTCGCCCCGGCGCGCGCCGCTCAGCCGGAAGCTGCGGTAGCCGACGATCCCGGCGCACAGCAGGGGCGCGGCGTGGACGTCGTCGAAGGCGGAAGGGATGGGGACGGCGAACTCCTCGCCCACCACCGCACTCTCGGCGTAGCCGCCGTCCACGTGATAGCCGGTGAAGCGGGCGCGGTCGCACAGGTTCTCCTGGCCGCGGCGGCAGTAGGCGCACTGCCCGCAAGTCTCATGCAGCCAGGGGATGCCCACGCGGTCGCCCTGGCGAAAGCGGCGCGCGCCCGCGCCCAGCGCCTCCACCACTCCCACGACCTCGTGCCCGGGAACGAGCGGCAGCTTGGGCAGAGGCAGGTCGCCTTCGACCGTGTGCAGGTCGGTGTGGCAAAGGCCGCAGCAGGAGACGCGCACGCCGATCTCGCCCGCGCCCGGCTCGGGCGCGGCCACATCCCGCAAGCGGAGCGGATTGTGCTCGGCGGGCTTCGCGCTCTCCAGCACCATGGCGCGCATGCGGCGAGTCTAGCGGGGCGGAAGCCGCGGCCGCAACCGTTCGCTGTCAAACCGTTCGCCGGCGCTGGTCCTTCTTGTAATATCGGAGGCTCTTACAGCAAGGAGCCGCATCGTGTCCGCTTCCACCACCACGCCGCAACCGGCGGAAGTCCGCCACGACTGGAGCCGCGCCGAGGTGGCCGCACTCTACCGCCTGCCCTTGCCCGAGCTGGTCTTCCGCGCGCAGCAGGTCCACCGGCAGCACAACGCCCCCGGCGAAGTCCAGCTCTGCCGCCTGCTCTCCATCAAGACCGGCGGCTGTCCCGAGGATTGCGCCTACTGCCCGCAGAGCGCGCACTACCCCACCGGCGTGGAGCGCCAGGTGCTGCTCGATCCTGAGCATGTGGTCGCCGCCGCCCGCCAAGCCAAAGCTGAAGGCGCCACCCGCTTCTGCATGGGCGCGGCCTGGCGCCAGGCCCCCGAGGGCGAGGAGTTCGAGAGCGTGCTTGCGATGGTGCGTGGCGTGGCCG